>Ga0207686_10001969_pt1 | contig 11325 bp, 10 predicted proteins | sample KBSM24metaG_FD_184396 | JGI IMG/M metagenome (GOLD analysis project Ga0207686, IMG submission 184396) | Miscanthus rhizosphere microbial communities from Kellogg Biological Station, Michigan, USA - KBS M2-4 metaG (SPAdes) (version 2) | ecosystem: Host-associated > Plants > Roots > Rhizosphere >...
TAGTTCTTGCTCGCGAAAAACGTCAACGATAACGCGTGTTTCCTGAATGAACGCGGCGCCTGTGAGTTTTTCGCGAGCAAGCTCGCTCCTACAAAAAAGCCTTAACTGAACGGCATTATGGCTTGCCCCGCGTCGGGCTGCGCAGCAGCCCTAGCTTTCAGCGCTTATTCAGCACCCGCGCCAACCGATCGCCACCCAACTGGATCGCCGCCACCAGGATCACCAGCAGCACAATCACCGTGAGCATGATCTGCGTATCGAAACGCTGGTAGCCGTAGCGGTAGGCAATGTCGCCCAAGCCACCGGCGCCGATTGCCCCGGCCATGGCCGACGAGTTGATCATGGTCACCAGGGTGATGGTGAACCCGCCGACAATCCCCGGCAGGGCTTCGGGCAACAGCACGTGCCAGATGATGTGCCAGCGCCGGCAGCCCATGGCCTGTGCGGCTTCGATCAGGCCGTGGTCGACCTCGCGCAGACTCACTTCGGCGATCCGCGCAAAGAACGGTGTAGCGGCGATAGTCAGCGGTACCACTGCTGCCCATACGCCATAGGTGGTGCCGACGATCAACCGCGTGAACGGGATCAGCGCCACCATCAGGATCAGGAACGGAATGGAGCGGAACAGGTTGACGAACGCCCCCAGCACCCGGTTCAACGCAGGCGCCTGGTAGATGCCGCCCTTGTCGCTGGTGACCAGGAACACCGCCAGCGGAATGCCCACCAGCAACGCGATCAGCGATGACACGCCGACCATCAACAAGGTGTCGAGGGCACCCTGTACTAAACGATCAAACCACATAGCCCACCACCTCCACCTGTTGTGCCCAACGCCCGGCGCGATTGCGCAGTGCTTCGGCGTTATGGGGCGAGCTGTTCACTGCCAGCAGCAGTTGCCCCAGGGCATGCCCCTGGATGCGTTCCACGCCGCCCTGCAGCAAGCGCACGCGCCCGCCAAGTGCGCCGAACAGCGCGGCCAGGTCCGGTTCATCGGTAGCGCTGCCGGTGAACTGCAAGCGCAGCACCACGGCCGCGTCTGACGACGCGGGCATGGCCTGCAAACGGCTTTGCAGTTCGTCCGGCAAACCGTGCTGCAACGGTGCCAGCAGGGTCTTGCTGACCTCATGTTGCGGGTTGCCGAACACTTTCCACACCGGGCCTTGCTCGACGATGCGCCCGTGTTCCAGCACGACCACGCGGTCGCAGATTTCGCGGATCACCGCCATCTCGTGAGTGATCAACACGATGGTCAAACCCAGGCGCCGGTTGATCTCGCGCAACAGGCCGAGGATCGATTGGGTGGTCTCCGGGTCGAGGGCCGAGGTGGCCTCGTCGCATAACAGGATTTGTGGATCGTGAACCAGCGAGCGGGCAATGCCCACACGCTGTTTCTGCCCGCCTGAGAGCTGCGCCGGGTAGGCCTTGTGCTTGTCCTGCAAACCCACCAGTTCCAGCAGCTCGCGGACTTTTTGCTCGCGTTGCGGCTTGGGCACGCCGGCGACTTTGAGCGGCAATTCGACGTTCTGCCACACGGTCTTGGCCGACATCAGGTTGAAGTGCTGGAAGATCATGCCGATACGCCGACGCAGCGCCACCAGGCGGTCTTCGTCGTAGTCGCCGATGTCCACCTGATCGATCAGCACGCGCCCGCTGCTGGGTTGCTCCAGGCGGTTGATGGTGCGGATCAGCGATGACTTGCCGGCGCCGCTGCGGCCGATAATGCCGAACACTTCACCACGCTGGATCGCCAGGTCGATGCCTTGCAAGGCATGCACGCTGCCGTCGTAGGTCTTGCCCAGGTTGATAAAGCGCACGTGCGCGCGGTTCAGGTCCGGGTGCAGTTCGGTCTGCTCGGCGTCCCTGGGCAGTAAACCCAGGTCGCGCAGTTGAGAGTGGGCGGCGGTCATTTTTTGTCTTCCCAACCGACTTGGTACAACTTGCCAAGGGATTTATCCAACGCCGCGCGCACCACTGGCGAGTGCTGGTAGATGTCGACGAACTTGATCACGCGTGGGTCGGTTTTGCTTTTGGGCTGGATCACGAACTGGATCACGTATTCCGGGTGGTCGAGACCGTCGAACAGCAGCGCCGACTCGGCATCGAAGGTCTTCGACAGGCGGATATACGCCGGGTAGCCCTGCACCAGGTCCGCATCGTCATAGGCGCGCACCAGTTGCACGGCTTCGACTTGCAGGATCTTGATCTTCTTCGGGTTGCTCACGATGTCTTCTTCGGTCGCCTTGTAGCCCACGCCCGGCTTGAGAGTGATCAAGCCGGCCTTGGCCAGCAGTTGCAGGCCGCGACCGCTGTTGATCGGGTCGTTGGCAATCGCCACGCTGGCGCCTTGGGGCAGGTCGTTGATGCTTTTGTATTTTTTCGAATACAGCCCGACGTTGTTGATGATGCCCGGCGCGTACGGCACCAGGTCAAAACCAGCGGCGGCCTTGGCGTTTTCCAGGAACGGGATGTGCTGGAAGTAGTTCACGTCGATGTCACCGGCGGCCAGGCTGACGTTGGGCGCGATCCAGTCGGTGAATTCCACCAGCTCGACTTTCAAGCCTTGCTTGCCGGCTTCGGCGACGGCGGCTTCCAGGGGAATGGCGAAGGCGGCGGTGGTGCCGATTTTCAACGGTGCATCGGCGGCGAACACCGCCGCGCTGAACAACCCGAAGGCCAGGGCCAGTGCTTTGACTGGGTGGGAGAGCAGTGTTTTTTTCATGGTCGATTTCCAGTCATAAGGTATTTGTACAAACAGTGGAGATCCACTGTGGGAGGGGGCTTGCCCCCGATAGCGGTAGTTCAGTTGGCAAATGTGGTGACTGATACACCGCTATCGGGGGCAAGCCCCCTCCCACATTTTTGATCAGTGGCGGTAGGTAGATCCGTGGTGTTGTTCGGGTAAACGGGCTGTGCCGTGGAATACCTTTTCCCGTAGCGTGCCGTTCTCATACTCGGTCTTGTACGACCCACGCTTCTGCAACTCCGGCACCACCAGGTCGATAAAGTCCACGTAGCTTTCCGGCGTCACAATGCGCGTGAGGTTGAAGCCATCCAGGCCGGTTTCGCTGATCCAGGATTCCAGCTCGTCAGCGACCTGTTCGGGCGAGCCGACCAGGGTGATATAGCGCCCACCGAGGGCGTGCTGCTCGAGCAATTTGCGCCGGGTCCAGTCGTTGTTTTGCAGGTTCTTGGTGGCCGACTGGATCGCGTTGCTCTTCACGTACTGGATCGGCTCGTCGATTTCGTATTGGGAAAAATCAATCGCGGTGGACGCCGAGAAATGCGCCACGCCGGCCTCCGCGCTGGCGTAGCTCAAGTACTCGGCGTGCTTGGCCCACGCCAGTTCTTCGGTGGCGCCGACGATCACGTTGAGGCCCATGAACACCTTGATGTCGTCCGGGTTGCGCCCGGCCTCGACTGCGCTGGCGCGCACCTTGTCCACCTGCACCTTGGTCGCGGCCTTGTTTTGCCCACTGATGAATACACACTCGGCATGCCGCCCGGCGAACAGCAAGCCACGCTCCGAACTGCCGGCCTGGAACAGCACGGGCGTACGCTGCGGCGACGGTTCGCACAGGTGGTAACCCTCCACCTGGTAGAACTCGCCGTGATGCTCGACCTTGTGCACCTTGCCCGGCTGCGCATACACCCGCGCTTGCGGATCGTTGAGCACCGCGTCGTCTTCCCAGCTGCCTTCCCAGAGCTTGTAGAGCACCTCCAGGTATTCATCGGCCTGGTCGTAGCGCCGGTCATGCTCGACCTGTTCGGACAGGCCCATGGCCTTGGCGGCGCTGTCGAGGTAGCCGGTGACGATGTTCCAGCCGACACGGCCACGGCTCAGGTGATCGAGGGTGGACAAGCGCCGGGCGAACAGGTACGGCGGCTCATAGGTGAGGTTGGCGGTGAGGCCGAAGCCGAGGTTTCTGGTCACTGCAGCCATCGCCGAGACCAGCAGCAACGGGTCATTGACCGGCAGTTGGATCGACTCCTTGAGCGGCACATCAATCGAGCGCTGGTACACGTCGTACACGCCGACGATATCGGCGATGAACAAACCGTCGAACAACCCGCGCTCCAGGGTTTGCGCCAGGTCGGTCCAGTACTCGATGCTCTTATATTGGGTGGAGGTGTCCCTTGGGTGGGTCCACATACCGTGGTTGATATGCCCGATGCAGTTCATGTTGAAGGCATTGAGCAGGATCTTTTTCTTCGCCATCAGATGGTCCCCCGCAGTGGCGGGTTTTCAGCGTTGAGGTAGTAATTACCTACCGCGTGGTACTTCCAGCGCACCGGGTCGTGCAGGGTGTGCACGCGGGCGTTGCGCCAGTGGCGGTCGAGGCCGTGCTCGGCCAGGGTGGCCTGGCTGCCGGCCAGTTCGAACAGGGTGCTGCCGGCGGCCAGGGAAATCTCGGTGCTCAAGGCGCGCACTTCGGCCACGGCAATCGACGCCGCCGCCACGGTGTCGGCATTGCTGTCGGCCTGGGCGCGGTCGAGGTAAACACCGGCACGTTCCAGCAAGGCTTCGGCAGCGTGCAGGCGGATGCTCAGGTGGCCAAAACTCTTCAGGGTCAGCGGGTCTTCGGTGGCTTTGTCGTTGCCGGAATCGATCCACGGGCGGGTCTTGGTGCGCACAAAGTGCAGCGCGTCCTCGAAGGCGGCGCGGGCGATGCCGGTGTCGATGGCTGCGTGAAGGATCTGCGCCAACGGGCCTACGGTGGTGGGGCGCTCGAAGGCGCTCTGGAACGCAATCACGTCGTGCGCGGCGACCCACACATTGTCGAAGACGACGGAGCCGCTGCCGGTGGTGCGCTGGCCGAAGCCACTCCAGTCGTCGATCACGTTCAGGCCTTCGCTGTCGCGGGGCACGAAGGCCAGTTGCTGGATGCCGTGTTCATCCACCACCGAGGTGGGGATGCGTTGGGCATAGATCGCGCCGGTGGCGTAGAACTTGCGTCCGCTGATACGAAAGCCATCGCCATCGCGGGTGAGGGCGGTCACGCGGTCGTGGGCGGTCTTGGTGCCCAGTTCCGCCAGGGCGTTGCCGAAGCGTCGGCCGGCGAGCACTTCGGCGTACAGGCGTTGTTGCTGTTCAGGGCTGCCATTCACGCGCAGCACTTCGAGGGCATAGAAATGGTTTTGCGGAATCTGGCCCAGCGAGGCGTCGGCCTGGGCGATCAGCGCAATGACTTTGGCGAGGGTGACGTTGGATACGCCGGCACCGCCGTATGCCTTGGGCACGCTGATACCCCACAGGCCAGAGCGCGAAAACACGTCCAGTTCGGGCAGCGGCAGGCGGCGTTCGCGGTCGCGCTGGGCGCTGTCGCGGCGCAAGTCTTCGGCCAGGTCGCTGGCGACAATAAGGGCTTGTTCGTCGCTGGTGATAACCGCGACACGGTGAGAAAGGGTCATGAGTTTCTCCAGAGGTCTGGTCGGTTAAATCCAGGAATGGCGAGCCGGCAACGTGCCGTTCAAGCGATAGGCGCCAACGGCGTGATACTTCCAGCGCACCGGGTCGTGCAGGGTGTGCACCCGCGCGTTGCGCCAGTGACGGTCGAGGTTGAATTCGGCGAGGGTGGCGCGGCTGCCGGCCAGTTCGAAGAGTTTTTCGCTGACTAGCAACGACACTTCAGTGGTGAGCACTTTCGCCTCGGCCACGGCAATCGACGCCCGCGCGGCGGACTGGGCGGTGATCGGCGCGGCGCTGACCTGGTCCAGCACCTGACCGGCCTTGCGCAGCAGCGCCTCGGCGGCGTGCAGTTCGATTTTCAGCTTGCCGATATCGGCGATCACATACAGGTCATCGCTGGCGCGTTCGACCTTGGCGTCTATCCACGGGCGCGAACGCTCGCGCACAAAGGCGATGGTGTCATCCAGCGCGCCACGGGCAATGCCGGCGTCGATGGCGGCCTGGATCAATTGCGAGACGGCGCCCTGGATATTCGGGCTTTCGCCGATACGCCAGTTCTCGACCACCAGTTCTGCGTCGACCGGCACCTGGTCCAGCAGCACGGTGCCGCTGGCGGTGGTGCGTTGGCCAAAGCCGGACCAATCGTCGACGATGCGCAGCCCTTCGGTGCCACGGCGCACAAATGCCATGACCTGCTTGCCGTCATCGTTCAACGCTTTGACCGCCACCCAATGGGCAAACAGCGCACCGGTGGAATAAAACTTCTGGCCGCTGATCACATAACCGTCGCCCTTGGCGGTGATGCGCGCCTTGAGTTCCAGGGTGTTCCTGGTGCCGCGCTCCGGGCCGCCATTACCAATGCGCCAGCCGTCGAGCACGCTTTGGAACAGCTGCTTTTTCTGGCGCTCGGTGGCGGCACCCTGCAACAGGTGCAGGATGCCGAAATGGTTCTGCGGGATCTGCCCGAGGGCCGGGTCTGCCGCGCTGATGATCGCGAACACATCGGCCAGGGTCACGAACGACACTTGTGGGCCGCCGTACTCACGGGGAATGGAAATGCTGCCCAACCCGCTGCGGGTGAATTGCTCGATCTGTGCCCACGGCAACTTGCGCTGCTGGTCGCGCTTGGCGGCTTGCAGGCGCGCAGCCTGGGCCAGCTCATGGGCCGCGCTCAACGCTTGGGCGTCGTTGCGCAGCACAGTGGCTGGCAACAGCAGGGGGGCTACGTCCAGATCACTCTGGGGGGGTGTTAGAGCCAAGTTAGACATCAGCGCCGCTCCTTGGCTGCACGTAATGCCCTGGCGTTGCGCACCGGGGTAATTCTGACCATACCGACCTCGCATTCAATGAAATGAAAACAAAACAATCAGGAATGTCCGGTGGTCCGGTGCATATACCCTAAGCGTGTTAAATCTTTAAATAAACTAACTTTTAGGAATATGCATAGAAGGTCCGTCACCCAGGTTCCAAGGGGGAACCGAGGCGACGCGGTTGATAGGGCAGCGCGTCCCTGGCCGCACGGGTCGGCGCCTGGGGCGCACAGGCGGCGATGCGCAAAGTGCGGGCGGGCGCCCAGCGTGAATTATTGCCAACCCGATCGAGGATGCAGTACGTCACGTCCAGCCGGCTGTCGTCGCCCGCTTCGAGAATCACCGCTGAAGGTACCCACACCTGGACCGCCAGGCCGACGCTGCGCGTCGTTATTTTCGGCAGGTCCAGGCGCACATCACCCCAGCGCAGGGTGATGGCGTCGCCGCTGGCCATGTTCAGGTAAGGCTCGATGGTCAGCGGAATACCGCGACGTACCTGGCTGCCGTTGACGCCGTAACGGCCGATCATCGCGGGTACCCTGATGGGGGCGAGGTTCTGGTTTTCGTCGCTGTACAGCGGCGAGGGCTGGCCGCCTGGGCCGTTGGTCTTGACGCGTACCTGCGTCACCGCCGAGCGGGCCGGGCTGCGGCCGACTTGCATGACCTGGTAGTGAACCTGTGCCAGGCCATCCTGCACGAAGCTTTCGGGCACCCGCAGGTGGGTGGGGGTGCCGACCTTGCACGCCGTTACCCGACGTGAGGCGGCGAAGCAGTTGTTCCAGAACAGTTCGATCAGGTCGCCTTCATCCATGCCCGGATAGGGGGCGATATCGACCTGCAGTTGGGTGGCGGCCAGGGCGTTGATGCCGTGCGGCAGGGCCTGGGGCAGGGTCGGGGCGGTGAGCATGGCCGGGGTTGCAGTACGCGTCATAAGTCATCTCCTTGATGCAGCCAGCAGCAATCGTTCCGGACCTTGGGCGCAGGTGCGCAAACGGGACCGAAAGGAACGATTCAGTGAGTAGCCGGGATAGGATCCAATCCTCTGGGTGCTAGATAAGAGGGTTGGCCAGGGAGCGTCAATGGCGGCAAAAGGCTAAACGGCGGGTTCGGGAAGATTCAGAAGGGTCTGACTGGGCGGCGGATTTTAAGAGGGGGTGGTGGGGCGATTTACTGGCTGGAACAAAGCATTCCTGTAGGAGCTGGCTTGCCAGCGAAGACCGTCCAGACGACACGGTTAATCCGGTTAAACGCGTTATCGTTGACGATTTTCGCTGGCAAGCCAGCTCCTACAGGGTGGGTTTCAGTGGGCCAGGAATTTGCTCAGGAACTGCCGGGTCCGTTCTTCCTTGGGGTTGGCGAACAGCGCCTTGGCTTCACCCTGTTCGACGATCACGCCCTTGTCAAAGAAGATCACCCGGTTGGCCACATCACGGGCAAAGCTCATCTCGTGGGTGACGATGACCATGGTGCGGTTTTCTTCGGCCAGGCTGCGAATGGTCGCCAGCACTTCACCCACCAACTCCGGGTCGAGTGCCGAGGTGGGTTCGTCGAACAGGATCACCTCCGGCTCCATGGCCAAGGCGCGGGCAATCGCCACGCGCTGTTGCTGGCCGCCGGACAGGCGCCGTGGGTAGGACGCTTCCTTGCCCGCCAGGCCGACCTTGGCCAACAAACTGCGACCCAGGGTAACCGCCGCTTCGCGGGGCATCTTCTTGACCACGATCGGGCCTTCGATGACGTTTTCCAGTGCGGTGCGGTGGGGGAACAGGTTGAAGTTCTGGAACACAAAGCCCACGTGCTGGCGCAGACGCCGCACCAGGCCCTGTTGCTGGTTGAGCGGCTTGCTGCCGTCGATCTCGATGTCACCCACCTTGATGCGGCCGCTGGTGGGTTCTTCGAGGAAGTTCAGGCAGCGCAGGAAGGTGGTCTTGCCGGAACCGCTGGGGCCGATGATGGCGACGACTTCGCCTTCCTTGACCTCAAGGTCGATACCGTTGAGCACCACCTGGCCGTTGAATTGTTTGGTCAGTTTTTCAACCACGATCATGCTTCAAGACTCCAGGTCATGCCGGTTGACCCGGTCTTCCAGGCGGTTTTGGAAGTGCGCCAGGATGCTTGCCAGCACCCAGTAGATCAGGGCGGCGGACAGATACATGGTGAAAATCTCGAAGGTGCGCGCCGACACCAGTTGAGCCTGGCGGAATAGCTCCGGCACCTGGATGGTGGCGGCCAGCGCGGTGTCCTTGACCAGCGAAATAAAGCTGTTGCCCAAAGGTGGCAAGGCGGTGCGCATCGCCTGCGGCAGGATGGCCCGGCGCAGGGTCTGCGCACGGGTCATGCCGATACTGGCGGCGGCTTCCCACTGGCCACGCTCGATGGAAGCGATGGCGGCCCGCAGGATTTCACAGGCGTAGGCGGCCATGTTCAGCGAGAAGCCGATCATCGCCGCCGGGATCGGATCCAGCTCGATGCCCACTTGCGGCAAGCCGTAGTAGATCAGGAACAGCTGTACCAGCAAGGGCGTGCCGCGAAAGAACGACACGTAGACGCGGGCTGTCCAGCTCAGCAGCTTGAAGCGCGACAGCCGCATCAAGGCCAGGCCGAAGCCCAGCAGCAAACCGAAAAACATCCCGCCAAGGCTGAGAATCACCGTGTAATACGCGCCCTTGAGCAGAAAGGGCGCGGAGTCCAGCGCGAGTTGGAAACCTGCTTCCATTATTGAGTGACGTCAGCGTTGAAGTACTTCTCGGACAGCTTCTTCAAGGTGCCGTCGGCGCGCAGCTTGTCGAGGGCCTTGTTCACCGCTTCAAGCAACTCGGGCTCGCCTTTGCGCAGGGCGATACCGGCTTCCTGACGGGAGAAGGCGTCGCCGGCAGCGGCGGTGTCCGGGGCTTTCTTGGCGTATTCCAGGGCCGCCAGGCGGTCGATCAGGATGGCGTCGATACGGCCGATGCGCAGGTCCTGGAACTTGGTCGGGTCATCGTTATAGGTCTTGATAATGGCTTTGGGTTGGTTGTCCTTGAGCCATTGTTCGTAGTTGGTGCCCAGGCCTACCCCGACTTTCTTGCCGGCCAGGTCGTTGGCGGTCTTGATGGTGTCGAGGTTCTTTTTCAGCACCAGCGCCTGGATACCGGAAACGGTGTAAGGCGTGGAGAAGTCGTACTTCTTCTTGCGCTCTTCGGAGATGGTGACTTGGTTGACGACGGCATCCAGGCGCTTGGATTCCAGGGCGGCGAGGATGCCGTCCCATGGCGTGGCCTGGAGCTTGACCTTGACGCCCAGCTCTTTGGCCAGGGCTTCGGACAGTTCGACTTCGAAACCGCTGAGCTTGCCGCTTTCATCGACGAAGCTGAACGGCGGGTAGGTGCCTTCCAGGCCGATTTTGATCTCGCCGGCCTTTTTGATATTGCCCAGTTGCTCGCCGGCAACTGCCTGGCCCAGCCAACCAGCCCCGAGAGCCAGCCCCAATGTGCCGACCAGCAAGGTGCGACGGAATACGGAAATAGTCATGAAGAGCCCCTGTGTTTTTTATGTTGAGCGAAGCAGGTGACGCGGTAGTCGTATCCTGCCTTAAAGCGCGAAGCGCGTCTTCGCCTTCGGCGCGATGATAAAGCCGGGTTTTAAGACTTGAAAATAATATAAATCAATTCATTTATGCTTATCTGGAATATGTGGCGACCCTAATGTGGGAGGGGGCTTGCCCCCGATAGCGGTGTATCAGTAACAAGTGAGCTGGCTGACACTCCGCTATCGGGGGCAAGCCCCCGCCCATATTCAGCCCGCGTTTATTCAGCTGAAAACCGAGTCATAGGCAAACAACGCCGGTGCCCCGCCGGTATGCAGGAAAATAATCGGGCCATCTTCAAAGCGCTGGCGCCCGATACCGTCCAGCAAGCCGGCCATGGCCTTGCCAGTGTAGACCGGGTCCAGCAGCAGGCCTTCCTGGCTTGCCAATAGCTTGACCGCCGAAAGGGTGCCGGCGTTCGGTTCGCCATAACGAGGGCCGAAATATTCGTCCCACAGAATCACTTTGAACGCGTCGGGGATGTCCACGCCGAGCAACTCGGCCGTGCGTTCGGCCAGGCCCTGCACTTTCGGCAACTGCGCTTCCTCGGTGCGCGACACCGTAACGCCGATTACCGGCAACTTCGGCAGCACTTCGCTCAAGGCCAGTGCCAGGCCGCTGTGGGTACCGGCGCTGCCGGAGGCCAGCACCACGGCGGCAAACTCGATCCCGCTGGCCTCGATCTGCCCGGCCAGTTCCAGGCCGGCGCGCACGTAGCCCAGGGCGCCGAGTGCATTGGAGCCGCCGATGGGGACGAGGTAAGGCTTCTTGCCGTTGCTGCGCAGGCGGTCGGCGAGGGCGTTGAGTTGCTCGTCGACGTTGTCGAGGTTCTCCACCAGCTCGACCTTGGCGTCGAACAGCTCCAGCAGCAGGCGGTTGCCGTTGCCCAGGTAGTTGGGGTCTTCGGTGCCGGTGGGGTTTTCCAGCAGGGCGACGCAGCCCAGGCCGAGCTTGGCGGCGAGCGCGGCGGTCTGGCGTACGTGGTTGGACTGGATGGCGCCAGCGGTCACCAGGGTGTCAGCCCCCTGGGCGAGGGCATCGGC
>Ga0207686_10001970_pt1 | contig 11319 bp, 11 predicted proteins | sample KBSM24metaG_FD_184396 | JGI IMG/M metagenome (GOLD analysis project Ga0207686, IMG submission 184396) | Miscanthus rhizosphere microbial communities from Kellogg Biological Station, Michigan, USA - KBS M2-4 metaG (SPAdes) (version 2) | ecosystem: Host-associated > Plants > Roots > Rhizosphere >...
CATTACCGACCACACAGCTCCCTAAAGGGAATGACACCTGAGGCCTTTGCTCGGGAAGAAAAAGAAAGCTTTATGAAAGTTGGATGAGCCTTAACTTAGGTTTGGACCTAAGATGGGGAGCAGGTCAGACCGATGTGGTTATTACTGCAAATACCCATGAAGCTATTTTTTCAAAAGTATCTAGTGTTTCGTTATCCGCGCTGACCGGAATGATATCTTTTGGTGCAGGGCTTTTTGGATATAAACCGACTTCAATCTGGTCACATGATAGCTTGCCTAAAGAAGTCCATTTGTTTACAAAGCAGGGACTCAAAAGTCTTTCCTATAGTTTAGGTAATTTAGAAAGACGCTATGAATACCCACCAAGATACTCCTCCCCAACAGTGTCGACAGAGGTGGTGGAGGCATATTCAATTTATCCAGAAGTTAAGGCCAATTTTCTCATGGCTGATATAGCAAAAGTCACCTCGGCGGCTCCAAGCTATTTTCCTCCAGTAAAGTATAGAGATAAGCTATTTATGGATGGGGGTGTATTGCAAAATAATCCATCCATTCCTTGTGTGCTCGAAGCATTGGATAAGGGACATGGAAGAGATAGTTTGTTCATGGTATCGCTGGGCACAGGTATAGAACCCCGTCATACACCCAGAGCTAACGTTGGTTCAGCTCTAACCTCTCTATGGTTTGAAACAACCCAACCTCACCTTCAGGAAGAGATGACACTGATGAACATGTTAGATGGTGGTGCGAGCTACCGCTTCCAATACCGATTTGAAAATCATGCCCCCGATTTAGATGATACAAGCCCCGCAACAATAACTATGTTACAAGAAAGCGGCAATGAGCTTGTGGAGGAGAATATGGACCAAATAAGAGAAGTCTGTAGGGTTTTAAGGCCTGATAGCATTTAAACAGCTTCTAGAGAAAACTTTTAGAGGATTCTTAGGAAATAGCGAGCTCTTAACAGAAGGTAAATTTTACGACTCTTTCTACGCTCAGCGCAGACGTAGCATTACGGATACTCAACTGTCTTGATGTTAAAACCATCGGCGCTATGCTGTGTCACTGTAAGCAGTGGAGTCTCTTGGGCACCGAAGAGTTTTGGAAGACACAGGCCGAAAGAATTTTCCACACAAATCTTTCCTCTCCCCCCGCAGGAACCTGGAAGTCATGGGTAATGCACCCTTCCAACTATGCCGCCGGCCCTTGGGATATGATTAATTTTGAAAAACGGGAGATTAGTTCGGATGAAATGCTTGCTAAATTAGACAAGCTGTCCAAATACGTCCGAGGAAAGTTAATCTTTGAGCAAAAAAGACCCGACGGGTCCCGTCATGCAACTCATTTCCGAGAGGCTGCTGCGGAAGGTCTGGTCACTAAAATTGAAGGAAACGAAGCTGCCATACGGTTTGAACAGCTACAAGAGGAGCCTGATGTACAGCGTTGGTTGATCTGGAATTACAATCCTCTGGTGATGTAAATCGGATGGAAAATAATCTTTTGGGCCTTTGTTTGATAAAAGAAAGCCGGTGGGAAAAGAGGCAAGAGTAACATGAGGGAGGCTGTTTGCACTCAGTAAATACCCATCGCAAAGAGGGGTAAATTGTTGCGCTGCTTCGACAAAAGCTTGTCGATCGTGTTTGTCAGGAAGTAAAGCCAGCAGGGTGCGCATTCCAGAGATCATAACCTATTAATGGTCATAAGATAAAATAAAATTTATCATAAAATACCTGTATGAAGTTGAGACATTTTGCTCCGCAAAATTGGAATTGCTGGGTCGAAAGATTAGATTATATCAATTTATTTACTGTTTTGTGTATAATCATGCCAAATTTAATATAAATTTGAATATATGAGCGCTGTAACAGGATATGTGAGTCAATTAGATTTGCAAACAAGATTTGACTGCTCAAATTGGGCTGTTACTCTTGTTCTCGATAAAGAATTTCCGGGATTTCATTCCCGGATTGTCATTGAAGGGGTTGATGAGGAGGGGAGCCGCTTTTTTCGCATTGCACATCTTAAACTTGAGCATTGCTTTACTAAAGTTGGGCTCTCGGAATTGAACGACCCTAAAAAGGGGTTGATGCGCTTAGAAGGGTACAAAAGCAGAAGCGAAACATGGTCTAGTTCCCGAGAAAAAGTAGACAAAATGATCGCAAAAATTCAAGAAGAAAAAGCTTCGGGCATGGTCCATCCTTTTAACTTTTTTGGAAGAAAATCTATTCTAGTAAAAGAGTTAGTGCACTTTGAAGTAACACATGCCGATTTGTTAAAAATAAAAAATGAAAAACCAGATCTCTTTGTAAGATTGTATTCTATTTATGAGAATTCTAAACCAGAGCGATATTGTTTTATTCGAAAAGCGTATGAATGCTTAAAGTCATGGGATGAACCAGGACCTTGGAGTAAGCACAAATGTATAGCTTTTGTGCTACACATCCTGGTAAATCTCCCCATCTTTTTGGGTGCTCTTTTCTTAGATTACCCTCGTTTAAGATACAACCAATGGATGTATCAAAGAAACGCCCTTATTTTAAATCTTATGGAGAACCATGTTAAGAAAATCACCCAAGTTCCCGACAGCTGTTTTACTTGGGTACAAGAAAAACTTAAGATGATCGATGTTGAAATGGGTGAATCTATTTTGGATCGCCTTGTAACTGTATCGACGCTGTATATTAACAAACCGATGCTTTTCCCAAAAGACCCGGCAGTTTTGTCGAGGTAGAGAGAGATCGTAGACTTTTTGATAAATTTTTCGCTAAGAAGCTGTCCTAAACCCAAATTTCGTCGAATTTTTGGATTATTTTGGCCTCTCTTCGGTTCCTATGAAAGGGTCCATATACATAAATCGATATGGACCCTTTCACAGGAGCCGAAGAGAGGCTCAAAATAATCCAAAAATTCGACAGAAACTGGATTTTAGGACAGCTTCTAACTCCCTGTTGAACAGTAATGCCGCATGCCCAATCGCCAAAGGTAGCTCGCTAATACTAAGAAGGCAAGGCCAGCAAGGGGGGCAATGAAAGCGAAAGCGAGCGGCACAGAGCTGTGCCTTAGCAAAATGGCAATAGGGAAGTAGGCGACGCAGGCAAGCGGGATGATCACCGTAAAGATCCATCGAAAAGAGTGGGGATAGATCGAGAGGGGGTATTGGCTAGCTTGAACGCCGCCGTTTCAGAAAAACTCAGCAAGGAACCCAGCAGAGCCTCTGTTCCATAAACCGATCCCTAATTCTTGGACTTACTTATGGTTGCGATAATGGGATTATGATCTGAAAGCGCTCTTCTGGAATCTGTTCTTCTATTGAACGTATAAACAGGAATCACGGTAACCTCAGAGAGAACAAGCTCTGGAGTTTTATTTGTTTTGATCCGAGCGATTTGATCTACCCATTCTTCTTGAGTAGGACGCTCTTCATTGGGATGGACGATTTTATTCAGTTCATTTGTGCAGGTGGCTAGTTTTGGCGGTGCATTCACACCTTCGAGATATTTGTTAAGGAGTTCTCTTTCGGCCTCTTGTCCTGCATCGATGTTCAGATCTCCAATGATGAAGGCAGAATCCGAGAGATTGTTTGCATGGGCTTTAATCTGATTCAGCTGCTCATGCCGTTTTCGTGAATCTTCCGGAGAGTAGCCGGCTTCCATATGTGTTCCAATGACGGCAAAAGCCGGGCGGCCTTTATCTGAGGCAGGAATTTTTAACGTTGCAAAACCGCGTTTGAAATACCAGTCGTTATTGCCAAAGGGGGTAAAATGGTAACCGGTCACATGGCACTTTGTCATTACGAGAAGCCCGCTTTCAAGCCCCAATTTATTCGGGCCGTTATGGGTATAGAAATGGGCATATTCGCTTTTGAATGCATTGACGAAAGCTTCAGTGACAGAGGCATCCATCAAACATTCTTGCAGAACGACGATGTCTGGGCTATTGTCCCGGATGGTTTTGGCGATCTCAGGAAATCGATGCCGAAAAGGGCGGGCTCCGCCGCAGGTGTAATTCATGCCAGCTGGAAATCCGAGCACATTAAATGACATGAGTTTGGGATTTTCAGTATGGATGGGCTGGAGATCCCCTTTGACATAGAGATGGTTTTTTTTCTGCGCAGCAAAACCTAAAAGATGAAGAGCTGTTCTTCCGATTTCGAAAGCTAAAAGTCCTATACCAATCAACCCCAGCTGTGGCAGCGTTGCTCTATTTACGAGAAACGCTGCAGCACTAGCCAGAGTTATGGGCCCAAAGGCGCGATAGATGTATTCCTTGACTTTTGTCGAGCAGTTATCTAAGACTGAGGGATTGACAGGATTTCGATAACGCTTGAAATATTCAATGAAGCGATAGTTCGGTTGAGAGACGATCCCATGCCACCGGTACCAAGAAGCCGCAGCGCTATCTGATTTTTCTGGATCAATCGACATTACTATTCTCAATATTTGTATTAATTATAATCAAAACAAACAAAAAAATACAACTGTTTATTTTTTAATTTGGATATGAAATTTATTCTCTATAATAGACAATTTTTGAATCTAAGGTTCAAAAATTGTCTATTATAGAGGTTTTTTGCAATGCCAATAGCATTGGAGCGGGTCGGCAAACGCATGCACATAGGCCTGAATATGGCCTTCCTTCACGAGAGTAAATCCCTTGATTAGTGCATCGTATTCTGCAAGCGTCCGGTAGTGCGCATAGTAGCCGTCCATTGTATTTTTAATCCGTTTTACTGCGCATGTTTCTCGGAAAAATAGCTCGCCGTGTGGTTTTAACCAATCGTAAATTCGCTCGATTAAAATAATTATTTGATCATCTTCCAAATACATCAAAAGCCAGTTTAAAAAGACAAAATCAAAAGAAGCTTTTTCAAATGCCAAGTCCATGGCATGGGAGCAAAGATAGTCGACATTGGAAAACCGTACATGATCTTGCCGGTTTTTTGCGATAAAATGAGAAATCATGTCAGTGGACGTGACATGAGCAGCCTGTGAGGCAAAGTGGTGCGTAAACCGCCCAATGCCAGCTCCCACATCCAAAATTTTTTTTCCTTTGAGGCTGGGTAGGTAAGAGATAATTTCAGGTTTTTCAGTGAGATCTAAATACCCTCCATTGGCGCGTTTGTACATCGCGGCAGGGGTTGGATCTTGCTGTTTCCAATATAATGAAGCTTTATCTATTCTTCGGGTGTCTATGCGGTTTTTACTTTTTCTTGCTCTCAACCTGTCCGTTCCAGTCTATCTGCGGCTGAAAAAGCCGTCTGTTTCTCTCTATGCCCGAGCAGTTGGATTTCTTGAAGATTTTTTTATTGTCTTAGAACTTTCTTTACTGATGACGCTTTCCGTTCCTGTAGCGGCTTTGATGGGTTGTTTGATTCACTGCGTGCTGATGCTTGATCATGCTCTTTTCATGCAGATGGGGCTCAGGTTTCGTTTGTCGCATCTCTTGCATCTGCGGTATGCAAGGTCTTTTTATTCGTCTGCCAAAGAGCTGGGCTTGAAAAAATGGATCGGAAGTTTTTGCTTGGTTATCACTTTGCATACTGTGGGATATTTCACGGTTGACCGGTCCTTCGATTTTTCAATTTGGGGCGATGTTTCTATTTGGGGTGTTCTTGGAATCGGAGCAGCCACTTTTCTATTCGCAAGCCGTTTGCCGAAGCACCTCCGCTACGAAGTCGATAATTTCTTTTTCGATCTGCAGATTTTTCAAGCCGGCCGCAGTATAAAACAAGAGAAAGCAGCCTCTCTGACTTTTCCTCTCGAGTCGTATCAATTATTGAATGAAAATTATCCATTATGGCGGCTGACGAAAGGTTTCCAGGGGGAAAAACAGTTTGAGATCAAAGCCGAAGATAAGCCGCATGTGATCTTGCTCTTCATGGAATCGTTTTCTTCCCATGGAATCAGTTATGAGAAAAAGGCAACGCCGTGTTTTGACGCGCTCTGCGAGGAAGGGATTTATTTCCCTAATTTCTACGCCAATGGAACATTTACCTATCGAGCCTTGCTAGCAGGGTTATTTGGGATTGCTGGAGGAGACACCTGCAAAGGGCTTTCTCCTTACGTCAATGTCCGTTATGTGGGACTTCCGCAGCTGATGAAACAAGCGGGGTATTCAACGGCATTTTTCCACAACGGCTCTTTGAGCTTTGATAAGCAGCGAGAGTTTTTAAAAAATCATTTCGATCTGCTGGCTGATCAAAAAGAAATCGAAGATTCGCCGCATACGTCGACAAGTTGGGGAGCCCACGATGAGTGTCTGATGCGCTATACGGTCAGCTGGCTGGACAAACAAACGGAGCCCGCCTTTATGACGTTATTTACCATTTCAAATCACCACCCCTGGATTCCTCCTCCGCATCACCCTGCGCCTAGCTTTACTTTGACACTGAACCTCTCCCATGAGCGGTTTCTGCAGACGATGCACTATTCCGATCATGCGCTGGGCCTATTGATGCAGCAGCTGAGAGAAAAAAAATTAAACCAGAAGACCATCGTAGTGATCGTGGGAGATCATGGCCAGCCGCTGGGACACCATCGCGGCAATTTTTATTACTCCCGTTTTCTATATGAGGAAAATGTGAAAGTGCCTTTGCTGATTGTCGCAGACGGTAGGATCGACAATCCCAAAACAATCGAAGAGATCGGCAGCCATATCGATCTTCTTCCTACGCTGATGGATATGCTCCGGCTTCAGGGCGTGCAGCATGGATGCGGTACCTCCTTGATGCGTCAATTCGAAAATCGCATTGTGATGCTCCATAATCCGTACTCGGAACAATTTTTAGGCTGTCGGAAAGGGAATTGGAAATGGATTGAAAATCAAATGACGCAGAAGAGCGAGCTCTATGACCTTTCAAGAGATCCCGGAGAACAAAGTAACCAGGCAGACAACCATCCAGAGATTGTGAACGTGCTGCGTCAAGACACCAAAGAGTACTTTGAGTTGATCTACGGCCTCCATCGCGATCACAAACTCATTCCATCGGAAGGAGGGGAGTGTCCCCCTTCCGAAGTCATTTTTGACTTCTCTACAACGATGATCACTGACGAAGAGCTCATCCAGTTTGCTGCGGCGCACCCCCAACTTGAAAAGCTCAACTTGCGTGACTGCCTGCTGATCTCAGATGCAGGAGCCCGCGGCGTGCTTTCACACTGCCCACAGTTAGAAGAGCTCAATCTCAAAGGGGTGACCGATATCACAGACAACGCTTTTCAAACTCCGTTGGCAAGGCTCCGTACACTGCACATCTCTGAAGCAGCGATTTCTGATGCGGGCCTGGAAAAAATCATCAATGCCTATCCGAATATCTCGATCTTATCTCTTTCGGGGAAAAATCTCACAGATCAAGGGATGAAGGCGCTGGGGCGTTCTTGCCATTTGATTCGATTGAAAATTCTTCAAGCTGATAACCTCTCGGAAAAGGCGTTAATTGAGGTGTTGAAGAACAATCCGTATTTAGTGCAGCTCGTGCTCCAAGGGTGTCAGCATCTTTCGGACCGAACGTTAGAGGCCTTGCAGGGGCATCCCTTAGAGCTGCTGTGGCTATTTGATGCGCCGCAGCTCACCGATTCAGGGATCGCCTATTTATCCAAGCTCCCGATCCGGTTTATCACCTTGGAAGGATGCCCCTTGCTAACGGAGAAAAGCAAAAATTCCCTTTCACAACTAAATCTGGAAGCGGCATATGTGAATTGCCAAGGGCTAGTACATTTATGATTCCGCACCCTGCATGGATTGAGGTCGATCTTCAACAATTTTGTAAGAACATTGCGATCATCCGTAACCATATCGGTACTCGTTTATTCTGCCTTCCTGTCAAAGCCAATGCCTATGGACATGGCCTCTGCGAGATCGGAAAGGCTGCCGAAGCAGCAGGAATCGATTACTTAGGCGTTGCCCATTTGCAAGAGGGAATCAGACTTCGAAAGGCCGGTGTTACAATCCCCGTGCTTGTCCTTGGAGCGATTCATGAAGATCAAATCGATGATTTGATCGATTACGATCTTGAATTTACGATCAGCTCAAAATTTAAAGCCCAGCTTGTTGCCGAAAAGTTGCACGGCCGCACATGCCGGGTTCATCTCGAAGTCGATACCGGCATGCAAAGAACAGGCGTGAGGCCCGAAACAGCGAAAACACTGCTTCCATATCTCCAAAGTTTGCCCAACTTTGCAATCGTGGGAATCTATTCCCATTTAGCAACTGCGGATCAACCCCAAGATCCGCTCGCACTTAAGCAGATTGAAGCTTTTCAAAGCGTTCTCAATGAATTTAAAGACCTACCTTTGCTCCGGCATTTGGCAAACTCCGGAGGCACTGCCTATTTCCCCGAGGCCCATCTCGATATGGTCAGGCCCTCACTCATGACTTTTGGATATCTTCCAACTCCTTGTCCTGAGTCTTTGCAAGGGATTGTTCCGTGTTTTTCCCTCAAAGCCAAGGTGTCGTACTTCAAAGTCGTCAAACCTGGAGAAGGCGTTAGCTACGGCCATTCGTACATCACTAAGAAACAAACGCGTATTGTGACAATTCCCCTCGGTTATGGCGACGGATACCGGCGCTCTCTTTCCAATCGAGGTTCAGTCCTCATCCGTGGCAAACGATTTCCAATTTGCGGCACGATCTGCATGGATCAGTTTATGGTCGATGTCGGGGAGAGCGAAATCTATGTGGGAGATGAAGTGGTGCTCATCGGCAAGCAGGGCAGCGAAGAGATCACGCTGAAAGAAGTCGCACAGCTGTGCGACACCATTCCGTATGAGATCCTCTGTCAGTTCAATGAAAGGATCCCTAGAGTCTATTCAGCTTGCCGCCAATGACTTGTGATGCTTTGATGTTGTTATCCGGAGAGGCATTGACTTGGCCGCGGCCCGATTCAAAAGTGATGAGATCCGTGACTTCCGTTTTCCCTTTAAGCTCGATCATTTGAGTGACAAAATCTCTCGTCTTTTTCACTTGAATCGCAGTGATCTTGCACTCATCAAAAGTCGAATGATTCGAAGTCAACGTGATCTCTTTTTCAAAGGTTGAAAACGCGGCTTTGATTGCACCTGTCACTGCGCATTTATCCTTCACCGTAGAGTGTGACAGGATAGCTTGTCCTTTGACCTGCAGCTCTCCAATTTGAGCGACGCTCGCAGTCAGGTTGCCGTTGACTTCCAGACGTTGCAGGATGGTTGTTCCATTGAGTGTCAAGAAGCCGTTGACCTGCAGCGTGTCAAAAATCTCTTTGCCATAGGTGAGGTTGCCGCTTGCGGTTTGGCTTTTATTAACCCGGCTGGCAAACAGGTGACAATCTGCTGGCTGCGGCTTGGCCATATCAATCCTCCTCCTCGGCCTAGCCTCTCGGCTATGGTCCTCGTCGTTCGGATCGCTACCGCTTTGATCTGGCTGCGCCTCGCCAGCGCACATTGTCACCTGTTTGCCAGCCGGGTTAATAGCTGCGCTGTATAGCAAAAGAGAGAAAGCAAGAGTAAGAAGAGCAAACCATCGCATATCCGGGTATTACAGGATTGAGCAAAATTTTGCGACGTTTACCTTTCGATGATTTCGCAATTGCCTAAATCTATCGAAGGCCATAAACTCTTATTTTTAAAGAGACTATTATGTCAAAACTGGGACGCACTTTATCGATCATTTTTTTAGCAACGCTTTGCATCAGTGCCTGCAAATGTGGTCAGAGAAGACCCCCACCAGCTCCTGCTCCTGTTCAAGCTCAGGCCCCTGTTCAAGCTCCGGCTCCTATCGTCAATCCGCTCTCGGAGCAACGCAACTGGGTGGGAAAGATTGCCATTCAATATCCCGAGGTTTTTTGGCTTGCCAATCCTGGAGTGACTAAAACGGAGAAAGGCCATGCCCCTGCAGGGAATTCTTTTTCACAAATGCTGTTCAGCGAGAAATTCGTGGAGTTTGACCGCGCTCTTTTGTCGCTCTATAGTTTGAAATTGATCCTCGATGGAAGCGATAAAGCCTATCAAGAATGGACGGCTGCGCAGCCGGAAAACGTTAGACTTTCAAAAGGAAGTTTCAACACACTCCATGAACAGGCCAGGAGCCTCTTAACCTCCAACTATCAAGGACTAACATCTGCTCAAATCCAGCAAGCGATGGAAACCATGCTTGCTTTAGGTGGAATAGGGAAAAGTGAAAATGGCAGGAGAAAGTTTGATGGTCTCGCAGTTACAGCAACCGACCCTGACGAATTCTATGAACAAGCCATAACAGTCCTCAAAAATAATACTCGGTTATCCCGCTCTTTTTCTCGGCTTTCCTACCTCGCAAAACAACTTCTGCAAAAGACAGCTAATCTCGTCAATTGCCAGCAGCTACTCCAGCGTGAAGCAGGTCCTTCTTTGTTTGCAAAACTCAAAAGCAGCAATCTGGCCGCAACGGATCCCACCGCGCTATCACTTGTTCTTTTTGTTGAAACCTGTAAATTGGCAGGCGCTTTGGGGGATGTCAATAACATTTCGTCACTTGCTTATACAGAACAGGCTCATCAAGCGATGCAGGCAATCGGAGTTGCTTGCTGCCTGCTTGCAGATCCAGTGTCAACCGAGCTTGATGCGTATAACTGTTATATGTCTTTCAGGTAGTACAATTAGGAGAGAAATTATGCTTGCCCCTTTTTCAGAAGCTGCCACAAAGCTGGCGTTAGGCGCCTACAAACATTACAAAGGCAACCGGTATGAAGTGATCGGCATCGGGCGCCATAGCGAGAACCATCAAGAGATGGTCATCTACCGAGCTCTGTATGGAGCAAACGACTTTTGGGTCCGGCCTCTAAGTTCTTTTCTTGAAATGGTCGAGTGGGAAGGGCATACCGTCCCCCGTTTTAAGTTGATTTAAGCTTTATTAACCCGCTACGCAAATAGATGACAAAGAGCGCCAGCGAGGCAAAGCAAAATCGAGACACAAATCGCAGGACAGTATCCTCGCACTACGGCCGGCGATTTGGGAATCGATTTTGCAAAGCCGCAGCAAGCTATTTGTCATCTATTTGCGTAGCGGGTTAGTAATGAGACTTTTTGTCATCTTTTACGATAGAAATCCATTTAAAATCAAAGTCTTTGACTTCCCTGTTAGAGGGCATCTGGATATGGTTTTTCTTAACGTACTGCTGAAGTTCATAATAGATGGGAATTATAGGAGCTTCTTCAATAAGCAGAGCTTCACATTGAGCTAGGTGTTGACCTGCTCCCCAAAAACTAGTCCATAAGAAAGTTAAGGTTCGTGATAAACTGTAACCCAAAGGGTCACGAACTATGAAGAAAAGATTTACAGAAGAACAAATCCTCCAAGTATTAAACACAGCCC
>Ga0207686_10001971_pt1 | contig 11319 bp, 10 predicted proteins | sample KBSM24metaG_FD_184396 | JGI IMG/M metagenome (GOLD analysis project Ga0207686, IMG submission 184396) | Miscanthus rhizosphere microbial communities from Kellogg Biological Station, Michigan, USA - KBS M2-4 metaG (SPAdes) (version 2) | ecosystem: Host-associated > Plants > Roots > Rhizosphere >...
CGAGATCTTTAAATGGTTCGAACCATTTTGCAAAAATGGGACCTGCATCTTTATTTCCTTGTAAATAAACGCCACGGATCTTTCCTGTTCCATTATCTAAATTATAATATGCAGAAACTTTTGCATTGTTTTGAGTTGTTGATGTTTTAGCGGTATCAGCAAAATGATTTTTTACATAATTGCGACTGCCGTGCAAGCCTTCTTCTTCTCCACTCCATAATGCAATACGAATAGTACGACGAGGTTGATAGCCGATCGTTTTTAATATCCTTACTGCTTCCAGCATGACCGAACAACCTGCAGCATTATCTGTAGCTCCCGTAGCAGCATGCCAGCTATCAAGATGTCCGCCTAACATTACAAGTTCTTCTTTCAACGAAGGATCAGTACCTGGAATTTCCGCAACAACATTATACCCTTTCAGATCATCGTTATAAAATTTAGTTTTTACTTCTGCTTCAATACTTACAGGCACTCCTGATTCTATCAATCGTTGAATTCTCAAATAATCATCAGAAGAAAGCACAACGCTTGCTGGTGCCACTTCTGCGCCTTTAGCATATTGACCGCCACTGCTTACGAAAATTGTTCCATCGTTACCATTCGCTGACATTGTTAAAACCAATGCAGGTTTTTCTTTATTGATCATTTCGTTCATTCTTCTCTGCAGCATAAATTGATTCACCTGTGGATTATTTCCCTGTTGATTCCGCTGACCGCCGCCTTGTTGTGGCTGACGCATTTCGGCTGCTGCCATTTTTTCCAATGACGTATCGGCAAACCGGTTTCCATCAGCAGTGAAAGAAGGAGTAAGTTTTGCAGAAGACCATGTCATTACAATTTTTCCCTTTAATGTCCCTACATATTTCATTAACTCAACAGTGTCTTTCGCTTTTATTAAAACAATTTCGGCTTTCATTGATTTTTTTCCCGGCGTACTTCCGGTCCAGGCACGTGGCATAGCGATCAATGGTACATAATAAGGCGCTGTCATTGCCACGTAGCATTTTGTCTGTTCCCAGCCTTTACCAAATTCACCCCACGGTTCAAGGTTTGCGTTTGATAAACCCCATTCAGTTAATTTATTTTTTGCCCAGGTAGCAGCACGCATATAACCGGGAGATGCAGTAAGTCTCGGGCCGCTTACATCAGTCAGGTACATTGCGGTCTCCATTACTTTGGAATTTTCAAGACCTTCTTTGCGGATCTTGGTCATCATATCCATGTCGACTTTTTCATCCTGCGCATTTATAGATTGCAGGCTCAAAACAAAAGACAGGATAAATAAAAATGATTTTCTCATGTGCATTATTTTTTAAGAGGCGAAAGTTAAGTGATTTTGATGTCTTGATATCCGTGAAATAGATGGGCGGATAAAATCTTGATCTATTTCATCAAACGCGGAGTAGAATACTCTATTTATCTCATCGATATTGATATGTGAAAACAAACTAATTGACTATGGATGCAGCACCGCTTTAATGCAGCTATCCATTTTTTTGTCAAATATTTCATATGCCCTTGCCCCATCAGTTAAATTAAAATGATGTGTGATGATCTTTTCCACAGGGTATCGTTGAATTACTTGCTCTCTCAACAATTTTTCAGCATAATAATGGGCGGGACAGCGACCGATCTTATACACCAGATTTTTATCATACGCTTCACCCGGTGAAAAAGAAAAAAGCTTTGCTGTATGAACACCGACCGATGAGATAGTTCCACCCGGTCTCAATAGATCTATCGCAAGGCGAAGTGCATCGGAACTACCTACCACTTCCATTACTGCATCTGCCCCGCGGCCATTAGTAGCATTCCGAATTATTGATCTCACATCCGCTTCTAAAGGATTTAATGGTGTTGCTCCAAATTCTTTCGCCATTTGCAATCGCTCATTTGAATAGTCAAGAGCAAATAAGTTTCCCGCGCCGAGATCTTTCGCAGCAAGGATTGTCATTAAGCCAACCGGGCCGCAACCGATGATAACATAAGTTCCTTTACTATTTACACCAGCATTTTCCGCACAGAAATAACCGGTGGAAAAAATATCGCCAAGCAACAAACCTTTTTCCTCACTTAGATCATTACTTAATGAAACAAGCGTGGTATCGGCCATTGGCACACGGATATATTGTGCCTGCGCCCCGTGGAGTCCATGACCGCTTTGCACCCACCCAAAGAGATTTCCTTTTTCACAACGACATGTCAAACCAATGCGGCAATAAAAGCATTCTCCGCATGATGTTGTGAAAGGACTTAGCACTCTTGATCCTTTATGAAATTTCTTTACAGCATTCCCTGTTTCTATAACTGTTCCAACAAATTCATGTCCCATAACCGTGTCTTCATCAATTCCTGTTTCTTTACCATGATATACATGAAGATCAGAACCACAAATGCTTGACAAAGTGATTTGAACAATTGCGTCTGTTAATTCTAATATTTGGGGTTCAGGAACGGATTGATAAATGATCTCTTCTATCCCTCCAAATGTGAGTGCTTGCATATTGTGAATTTACAATTATTGCAGTGAGTCCGAATCTGTGTGCGGAGGAAATTATTTATTAAAAATAAATGGCGTGAATAATAATGTTTCAGTTACAAATAAATTAATAGTCCAGTAATGAACTTGTTTCTGCTTTGTACAACCGGGTTTTTAGTTATCCGGTTTTTTTATTAAATAACTAATGCCTGTCCATTTGGAAAACTCACTGTTACTTGTTTTGATACAAAACCTCCTCCATTTATTGGAGGTATATTTATATGAGCCGTTATTGATGCATGGAAAAGAATACTACCTAACTCTTTCAGTTTTTCATCGGCTTCATTGAATTTATCTTCAGCTTTTTTTAAATATTCTTCATTGACCTGCATTTCTTTGAATGCCTGGTAAATCTTGCTTGCCTCTTCTAGTGAAAAATTCTTTTCTTCTCCCCCATAGCTAACAAGCAGTTTATTATATTCTTTTTCCGCATCACTCTTTCTCTTATGATAATAATGTGATTTTTGTTTCTGCTCAATATAATCCTGGATGATTTTTTCAACTTCTGAAACAGTATTCTTGATCATAATCTTCATTTTTTATTAATATAAAACGATCTCTATATTAATTTAGTGCCGGTAAGAACACGAAGAATAAGTAACTGGAGTTATACGACGTTACCTGGTTAAAGCAAAAAAGCAGCGAATAATTTCGCTGCCGGCACGAATAAAGACCATGTTTACTTTGGATGGATCAGGATGTCTTAAGCTATAAGGCCAGGATTTCTATAATTAAAGGGCAGATAAAATGAACAATTTTTGCCTCGTAAAAACGTTTAATTGATTGGTAAAACATCAATTACTAAGCCAAAATCCAATTCTCATGAAAAAACCTATACTTATTCTTTGTATTTCTCTACTTTTTACCTCAGTATTTGCACAGCGGGTCGACCTTGATCGATTCAATTTTACGGCATCATACCGCAATTTTCCTAATGAGCCTTTGCCTACTGAGTATAAAACCTATAATGTTCGCATAGAAGCATCGCCATCGCTTGGATTGGGATATTCTGCAGGCAATCTTGAAAACCTGATCAATATTGAGGGATTAAAAAAAGTAAGCGGCACAGGCCATATTACTATTCTTGCCATGCTTGATGATATTGTGATAGAAAAAACAGAAACCAAAGAAAGGGTCCAGGTAACCAAAGACAAAAATAATGTTGAGATACGTAAATCATTCTTTTCAACAGAGATGACCTATTCGTTCAGTGCAAGGGCTACCATCTATGATTACAAGGGAAATACAGTGACGAGTAATTATATTTTGTTTGATAGAGAAAATAAAAGAACATACAATACGCCTGAATTTTCAAACCCGGTTGACGCTGCCAATAATTTCAACAATAAAGCATTAGAGGCAAAATCAAACATAGCCAAACAATTAGTAAACGGTGCTGTGAGTAATCTGAACAATTATTTAAATACAACCTATGGTTATTCAATCCAAAAAGTAAGTGATATTTTCTGGGTATTGAATAATAAAAAGCATCCTGAGTATGGCGAACAACAAAAAGCCTGGAATAATTTTAAAAATGCCATTGTATTAATGAACCCTGACGAACCACTTGATAAAGTGAAAGAAAAGTTGAAACCAGTTATTGATTATTATGACAAAGTAAAAACTCTTTATACTGGTTCCGATAAAGAAGCCAGGAAGCTTCGCTATGCCAGTTATTACAACCTGGCCAAAATATATTTGTACCTCGACGATCCTACAGCTGCAATGCGTGAAGCGGATGCTCTTGCCATGAACGACTATGATGAAAGCGATGGAAGAAATTTGCGGGCCGTTGCCGAAAGTCTTGACGAACAACTAAAAAAGAATAATGCTTCCACGAGACATTTCCCGGTTGTTAGTTCCAGCTTTCAGTCGCCGGTGAAATAGATACCACTAACTTTTCAATAAAATAGAAAGTCCGTCAATATTGACGGGCTTTTTTTATGTGTTACCACTGCTGGATGAACTTATCTCCACTTCAATCGTTTAACCTTATTAATATACTTACGGCTGAACTTGTTTTTATACATGTGAGATGAATTTTCACGTATTGCGTTCATTAACTCAATCGCTTGGTCATAATCATTGTTCTTTAAATAAGCCAGCGCCAAATAATACTCAGCCCCGTCTTTCAGCATAGAGTTTTTATCATCCTTCACATCAGCAAGCACCACCTGGAAATTGCTGATGGCTCTTGAAAGGTCATTTGTTTCCAAATAAGACATGCCGGTCAGAAAAACATCTTTTATTGATAAAATAGAATTGGTATTCAGCTTTATTACCTCGCCATAATTCTTTTCACGATAAGCTTTCTCAATTTTTGATTCAGGGCTATCATTTTCGCCATGGGTGGTTGTCAATTCATAAGCGGAATAATTCTCCGCAAAAAGCCTGTCAGAAGATAACCGATAAAAATCATACGCTACAATGCAAACAATGATCAGCAACACACTGGCAACTACTGTAACACTGTAGCGGACGATCCTTCTCACCTTATTCAATCTATTCGAAGTTACTTCGCTGCCATTATCCATGCTTTATTCTTTTATTGTAACTGAAGAAACTAAATTTGTAACCTTGAGCTTTAGATTTTATTTAATCGTTCACGAATTTAATTATTATTGTATCAGCGACAGCGCCTTGATTGAGCTTTGGTTGCGACGCTCCATTGAAAGCCTGTACTACTATTAAGCGAAACAATGAACTACTTTGAAATATTTGGGATCCCCATTCAATTGAAAGTCGACAAAAACGAGTTACCAAAAAAATTTTTTGAGCTCAGCAGAAAATTTCATCCGGATTTTTATGCTAATACAACTCCATCAGAACAGCACCAGGCATTGGAAATAACTGCCAACCTCAACAAAGCCTTTAAAACTTTTCAAAATCCCGATGATACTATTAAATATGTATTACAGTTAAAAGAGTTGCTCCAGGAAGAGGAAAAATATCAATTACCACCTGATTTCCTGATGGAAGTGTTAGAAATAAACGAAAAATTAATGGATGCAGAAGATGACCCCGAATTAAAGCTAAATTTACAGTCTGCTATCAACAATTTGCAGTCTGAGATCTATGAACCTGTTAAAGAAACTGTGGAGCATTATAAGGACGGTGTTACTACCGAAAAAGAACTGCTGCAAGTAAAAGAATATTATTACAAGAAAAAATATCTCTATCGCATTCAACAGCAATTAAACGGGATGTCGTAATATTGCAGCCCCTTAGCCCGGGTGGCGGAATTGGTAGACGCAGCAGACTCAAAATCTGCCGTTCGCAAGGATGTGCTGGTTCGATTCCAGTCTCGGGCACAAACTTAAGGTCAGGCAATCTTATAAAAGATTGCCTTTTTTATTTTCCGATAATTGAATTCACCACATTTCTAAGTATTCATTGCCCGGTATTTTTTAGGCGAGATGCCCATGACTGTTCTGAAGCGCTTTGAAAAATAAAAACCAACTGCCACCATCGCCAGCAGGTAAACAATAATAATTGCAATATCAAAAATCGGTAAGTTACTCATCGTATGGTTTCATGCCTATAATTTTCACGAACCCGATTGCAAAATAATTTGATTGCCCTGCTGAAATAAGGGAGTATCAAATTTATCGGTGTGAATCTACACTTCTATTTATAGATAATGCTATCTTACAATTCCTTTTTTTACATCACCGTTCCCTGTAATCATGACGTTGCGGATCATTGAATAAGTTATTCTCTATCTTTTTGAAAATAAAAAATTGATTTCCAGATTGAACTAAAATGTATAGAATTAAATTTATGAAAATGAAAATTTTATTATGAAATCAAATGACTGGAAAGCATTTATTAACTCGGAGAATACCGAATGGGAAATTGTAGACAATGGTGTAGAACGGAAAATACTTGGATATGATGAAAAGTTGATGATGGTATGCGTTCGTTTTGAAAAAGGGGCTGTCGGTACTTTACACCATCACATTCATCGGCAGATCTCCTACGTAGAATCCGGGCGATTTGATGTAACTATAAATGGTAAAAAAAGCATTTTAGAACAAGGTGATTGTTTTTTTGTAGCTCCTGATTTAGTCCATGGTGTTGTAGCATTAGAAAAAGGAACATTGGTTGATGTTTTCACACCTGCCAGGTTGGATTTCCTCCTATAAATAATACTTGGGAAAATCGAAGATTGTTATATTTATATAAAGTTACCTGCAGCTTCGTTATCATCTTCTCTTTATACCAGTTTGGTGAGACGAATTATCATTAAAATTACTTCACTGTTTTATACTAGTTATGCAAGTCACAAATGTTTTAAGAGCTACAACACTTTTTTCCTGCCTGTTTACCTAAATAATGTCCGTTTATCCAAATTTCACTGTTCTTATAAACACCATCAAATTCAATTGAAACATTTTTGTTTATGTCTGAAGAAGGAAGTGTAAATGTTTTTCGGTACCAGCCAATGCATCGGGCAAAGCTCCTCCCTGAGTAGTAGCAGGAAATTCTTTTTTGAAATCTGATTCAATACTCCAGTCATGTGGTAAAGAAAGTTTTCTCCATTTGCCATCATTGTAAGATGGGTTCTTTGCTAAACTGTCATCGCCCAGATAAAATTTCCATTCACTATTAAAATCAATTTCTGAACAAACTTGTGCAAAAGTGTTTAACTGGGAGTAACAAACAAAAAATAAAAGCAATATGGAAAAAAAGCTTTTGCATGTATGAATATTAATCTAATGTCACCATTGCTTTAATAACACCCGTCACAGGATCTAGCCAGCTTTCAAAATTGTTTTTCACTTCATCAAATAGTACCCTGTGTGTAATATAAGTTGCAGGATCAAGCAATTTATTTTTCATACAATTTAATACATGATTAAAATCCTCTGCGGTAGCATTGCGGCTGCTCATTAAAGTTGCTTCCCGCTTATGAAATTCCGGATGATTAATGATTATTTCATTTCGCTGCAAGCCCACTAATACATACCTGGCTCCATGCGCCATATATTGAAATGCATTATTAATTGCTTTTAGATTTCCGGTTGCATCAATTATAACAGTAGGCATATCGTTATTTGTAATTGATCTTAATTGTTCCATAGCATCTTCCTTTGCTGGGTTAATAGCGTGTCCAACCTTCAATTTATCCTTACAAAATTTTAATCGTTGATCATTTACATCCATTGCGATAACCTGAGCACCTGCGATCCTTGCAAACTCCATAACACCTAAGCCAATCGGTCCTGCACCAATCACTAAAACAAATTCATTCAACTTTACTCCTGCCCTTCTTATTCCATGTGCCCCGATCGCCAACGGTTCTACCAATGCCAGCTCTTCAAAACTCATGTCATTTCCTTTGATCAAATACTTTAATGGAACAGAAATGAATTCACTCATACCGCCATCGATATGGACACCAAAAACCTTTATATCAGCACAACAATTGGTAAGCCCGTTACGACAAGCAATACATTTATCACAATAAAAATAAGGGCTGAATGTAACCTTGTCGCCAACCGCAAATTCATTATTGCCTTCTATTTCCTCAATTTCTGCAGCCAGTTCATGCCCAAGTATTCTTGGATAATTAAAAAAAGGTTGAGTTCCTTCAAATGCATGCAGGTCTGTACCGCAGATACCGATCCTTTTTATTTTAAGAATGGCATGATCATTTTGCAACAAAGGTTTTTCTTTTTTGATATACTGAAATGAACCCGGCTGCTCACACACTAATGCTTTCATTCCTATTGTTTTGTTTTAAAATGATATTTACCAGACCCGAAAGTTATTACATTACACGAGAATCAAACATCAATTTGTAATATCTAGTCCGATCAATATGCTCTAATTTTACAGCAGATAACTTATAAAACATGAAACCAACTGTTATTATCGAATACTGCCCCAAATGCCATTGGTTATTGCGGGCCGCTTACATGGCGCAGGAATTTCTCACCACCTTTGAAAGTGAATTAGATTCAGTTGCTCTTAAGCCAAGCGAAGTAAATGGAGATTTTCATATAAGCATTAATGGCAAAAAGATATTTGATCGCAAAGAATTTGGCGGCTTCCCTGAAATAAAAGAATTAAAACAATTAGTCAGGGATGTGGTTGCTCCGGGAAAAAGCCTTGGCCATACTGATACAAAAACACATCATCAGTCTTAAAATATTTATGCTGGGTGTATTCCTCTGTGGTGGTCAAAGTTCACGAATGGGCAGCGATAAAGGCCTGCTAATGCTCAATGACAAAACCTAGCTGAACGGTTTATAACCCTATCGCTTGTTTCTTCACGGCTACAAAATTTTCTTTTGTCGCATCGCAAACGCAGCAGGAAAAAGTATTGGGCAACTGGCTAAATAATGTTCCAGGATCAATTCCATTTTCTGGTTCACCAATCTGCTCATCATAAACTGTCAGGCAATTTTTACATTGATAAACAATATCTCCTTCTTTTTCCAATGGTATAATTATTTTTTTTATCCCCTGAATGACAACCTCTTCCTCTTTCTTATCGTCATGATATTTATAATAAGTGAGAATAGCACGTCGCAATTGCTCAGCTAACAAAAATTTCGGATTGTCTTTACTATAAGCATAACCAGTACGTTCGTTAGGATTAAAATCTTTAGCACATAAAATATCATATAGATACAAAAACCCGAACTTTCCGATCCTGATCAAAGGTTTTCGACGTACCAGTATGCTGCTGAACACTTCGCTTTTCATTTGTGTTTTTATTCCGATACACACACCGAACGTTCTTGTATCATCGTCATTCAGGTATTTTACCAAATGATGTTTTAGTTTTAGGGCAGCCATACTATTATCATCGACCTGGAAGTTCAGCTCGTTTGCAGCATGCCGAACATTTATCTGAAATTTATCTAATAGATAATTCCAATCTTTCCTGTTTTTCTCTTCGATGCCTTTCAAGATTATAGTTTTCCATGGAGTGGAACACAACTGCCCGATCTTGGTTTTAAGACAAAGCTGGCAAACTTCTTTTAAAAATTTAATACGGAACAATTCATCACGCCTGTAAATACCTAGCCAATATTTATCATTATAACTATTGAGTCCTTCGTAATAAGGAAGTTTGAATGGTGGCAATGCAAGTGGTCCATCTGCAGGTTTTGTATTGAAACCAGCCCTTCTTGTCATTTCATATAACTCATCACCATTGGCTGAATTATTATCATAAAATTTTCCGCGATACTGTAAAATGATCTCTTCAATATGTTTTGAAAAAGCTGCGACATCATTTGTATAAACAATATCCTTCCATTCGTAAACAATATTGGTTTTAGGAAAGCGTATAAACAGGTGCCAAAAATGTGAAGATGAAGGTGATGCAACCCAATTGATGTTACCAGTAAGCAAAGGAGTAAAACTCTGGTTACTATCACTGATATTTATTTTCAACCGGGGTTGGTAATCTATCAGGTCAAATATATCCTTGTACACCCCTTCGCTCAACCATGTATTGGTGATAAAAACTTCCTCTGCAGGATAAGAGCTTACTATGTTTGGAAATTCATCCTTATTTATCTCGTAGTTTATTCCCAGTGCATCAAGATCATTCGTTATGTTTTTCATCTCTACAATGGCTACATCAAGTAACAATTGCTGTCGTAGCCCGAATCGCACATAAAGCAATCCTGATCTTTCGGCGGCAAGTAAAATATTGTAGAGGTCCCCAGGAGAAATAATGCCTCCTTTGAAATTGACCTTCACTGTATTTATATTTTTCATAATTACAAATGTTTTAATCGTTACTTTCAAATTTCACACTTTATTCTGTAAACACATGTTCAGATTTAAAACCATTTACGAAAAACATATCCAGAAAAATTAGGTTACAAGGCCAAACTCTTTCATTGCTTTTGGGAAATTCTTATTCTCATGCCCCGGTCTGCACAATTTTAATAAGACAAATCTTTGAAGATTTACCAACCACGGAATTGAAGTAAATAGAATAATAACATCACCGGTGTTTAAAATCTGAAGTCTATTTCTTTGGTTATAGACCGCCTTGTACTTCCACTTTTATCACGGTCACATTTTCATCCAAAGCTTTTTCCGGGATATTAATAATAACTCCATCATCTTTCTTTTCTGTTTTCAACGAAACTCCATTAGCCAAAAGTTTTGCAGATACAATTTTATTTTTCAGGCCAGGAATTGAAAGCTTACCATCTTTTGGCCATTCAAATACTGAAAAATAAAGCAGGGTGTTTTGTCCATTCTCTTTTTTAGTACAGCGTCCCCATGGGAATAAACCAAACGGACTAGCTTTTGTTCCATAAATTGATTCGCCATTTACTTTCATCCATGCTCCCATTCCTTTCAGGAGTTCAATGCTTTCCTGTGGAAATGTTCCATCTGCTTTAGGTCCCACATTCAATAAATAGTTACCACCTTTTGATGCAATGTCAACCGTGTTTTGAATAATTGTCTTAAGACTTTTCCAGTTATTGGCCCAACTTTTATAGCCCCATGTTTCATTCATCGTCATACAGGTTTCCCAATCTTTTCCATCCAGTTCACTAAGGTTGGGTATTCTTTGTTCAGGAGTTTTAAAATCTCCAGGATAGTTTGGACGTTTCAACCTGTCATTAGTAATAATATTCGGTTGCAATTTTAAAAGAGCATTCAGTTTCTCAGCAAACTCATCTGTCATGCCTGTTGGTGTATCCCACCAAAGTACAGCCACATCACCGTAATTAGTCAATAATTCTTTTACTTGTGGTACGGCGACATCATCAATATATTGTGACATTGTTTTTGTT
>Ga0207686_10001972_pt1 | contig 11315 bp, 10 predicted proteins | sample KBSM24metaG_FD_184396 | JGI IMG/M metagenome (GOLD analysis project Ga0207686, IMG submission 184396) | Miscanthus rhizosphere microbial communities from Kellogg Biological Station, Michigan, USA - KBS M2-4 metaG (SPAdes) (version 2) | ecosystem: Host-associated > Plants > Roots > Rhizosphere >...
CAGCCTTTGCCCACGTCGCCAAGCACCTTGGAGGCCGGGACCCGGCAGTCGTCGAAGAACATTTCATAGGTGTGGTAACCACGGTTGCTCACGCACTTGGGACCCCGGCGGATGGTCATGCCTGGGGTACCCCGGTCCACCAGGAACGAAGTCACCGCATTGCGCTGGCGACCGTTGTGTTCATAGGTGTCGGTGACGGCAAACACAATGGCGAAGTCGGCATGGCCGGCATGGCTGATGAAGTGCTTGCTGCCATTGATCACGAAGTCATCGCCACTGCGCACGGCGCGGGTCTTGATGGCGTTGGCATCCGAGCCGGCACCCGGTTCGGTCAGGGCAAAGCAGTCGATTTTCTTGCCTTGCACGCATGGCAACAGGTAGTCGCCAATCTGCGCGCCGGTGCAAGCCATCAGGATCTTGGACGGGCGCGCGACAAACACATGCAGCGCCCACGAGACCTTGGACAACTCCCGCTCGATCAACGCCTGGGACAGGTAATCCAGGCCACCGCCCCCCACCTCTTCCGGCATGTTGAACGCGTAGAAACCCGCGGCGATGGCGGTGTCGCGAATCTGCGCGGCGAGTTCCGGGGGAACCGCGTCGGCACGGTCTACCGCCTCCTCGTGAGGCAATAACTCCCTGGCAACAAAACTGCGTACCGCGTCCACCAACATGTCTTGTTCTTGGCTGAGTTGGAAATTCATGGCGCTACCTGTTCGGGGTCTTGTTGTTATTGGCCGCAGAAGTTCGCCGGGCGTTTTTCCAGGGAGGCGCGCAAGGCTTCGGCACCATCGACACTGCGCCCACACAACAGGCCTGCCGCGCGTTCTGCCTGGAGTTGCTCGGGCAGGCTGCGGTGGGCGCCCTCACGGATCAACGTCTTGGTCAGGGCGAAGGCGAGGGTCGGGCCGTTGGCCAGGCGCGTCGCCAGATCGAGGGTGCGGGCGTGCAGTTGATCGTCAGCGACCACTTCGCCCACCAGCCCTGCCGCCAGGGCGCGATCGGCGCTCCACAGCTCGTCAAGGAACAGCAGCCGCTTGGCTTGTTCGCTGCCAATCAGGCGCGGCAAGTGCCAGCTGGCACCGGCGTCCGGGGAGTAGGCCATGCTGGTGTAACCGGCCTTGAAGCGCGCCGCTTGGCCGGCGATGCGCAGGTCGCAACACAGGGTCAGGTCCATGCCGGCGCCGACGGCGGTGCCGTTGATCGCGGCAATCGTAGGTTTGTCGAGGGTGTGCAGGCGGGTCATCAGGGCGTGGGCGGTTTCGGTCCAACCGTAGGTTTCCAGGGCGCCACGAGCATCTGCCTCGGCCCATTCGGCGAGGTCGGCGCCGGCGCAGAAGCTGCGACCGCTGCCGGTCAATACCACCGCGCGCACAGCCGGGTCGCGGTTGAAGCCGTCGAGCAAGGCCTGCAGGTATTTGAGCGTGGGGATATCCAATGCATTGCGCTGGGGACCCCGATTAAGGGTGATCCAGGCAATGCCGGCTTGCACTTGGGTGAGCACGGGCGCATCGGCAGTCATGGCTTCCTCGAATTATTTTAATTGGCTTGAGGGGTGCGACATGGGGCGATACTAAACGAGTGTTCAACAAGGTTGCAATTGGCAGGCTGTATAATTTTCCAAAGGCCAATACCGACCCGGACATTGCATCCAGGCGGCGCAAAAACTCAGGGTTTGAGCTGGTAGCGCTGGCGACCGGCGCCTTGCAGGCCGTCGACCCAGGCTTCACAGATCTGGATGCCCTGCTCCGGCGTGAAGGTGCCGGGGTTGAGCCCCGACTCCAGCCACAGCCCGTCAAGCAAGGCACTCAGGCCGATGGCCGCAAGGTCGGCGTCGAACGGCTCCCACCCCTCCTCCCGGGCCATGTCGGCCAGGGCTGAACGCATGATGGTGCGGTACTCGGCATAGGAATGTTCGTGGGCCAGGTTGATGGCCGGCGCAGTCTTGACCGCGCCCCAGAACACCAGCCAGGCGTCGAGCAATTGCGGGTCGAGCAGCTCGGCGGAAAACGAGCCACGGAACAACGCCGACAACCGCTCACGGGGGCTGGACGGGGCCTTGGCCATGGTCTCGCGCAGCAGGTCCATGACCTGGCCGGTGACGGTGCGGTAGGCCTCGGCCACCAACTCATCCTTGCCGGAGTAGTGATGGCTGATCAGCCCCACCGATACCCCGGCCTCGGCGCTGATCTTGCGGATCGAAGCGCCCTGGAAACCATCGCGCTTGAGACAGGTGAGCGTGGCCTGGACCAGATGGGCCTTGCGCAACTCCGGGTCCATCCGGGAGAAACGGGTTTCCTGGGTCATGGGGGTATCCTTCGGTTGAGTCGGCCGCACGACTCTACATCAGTCGCGGTAGCCCGGCGACAGCCGATCCAGCGTGCGCAGCAACGCCGCCCACGCTTGTCGCCCAGGGCCACGGCTCACGCCCTTGCCCAACCATCAACCGGAAATGCTGCATTCGTGACTTGCAGTCAAGACTCCTTTTCGGATTCAACGGTTTTTCCGAAGGAACGACGGGCGGATACTCGGCGCCATTGTTTACCCCCTTCAGGAGTCACTGATGTCTATCCCCACGCACACCCTACCCGCCTTCGGCCTCGGCACCTTCCGCCTGCAAGGCCAGGTGGTGATCGACTCGGTCAGCACCGGCCTTGAACTGGGCTATCGCGCCATCGACACCGCGCAAATCTACGAAAACGAAGCCGACGTCGGCCAGGCGATCGCCAACAGCGGCATCCCCCGTGAAGAGCTGTTCCTCACCAGCAAGATCTGGATCGCCAATTTCGCAGAAGGCCAGTTGATCCCGAGCCTCCAGGAGAGCCTGCGCAAGCTCAAGACCGATTATCTGGACCTGACATTGATCCACTGGCCATCGCCGGAAGACCAGGTACCCGTCGCCGAATTCATGGGCCAGTTGCTGGAAGCCAAGCGCCTGGGCCTGACGCGCCAGATCGGGATTTCCAACTTCACCATCGACTTGATGAAGCAGGCCATCGCGGCGGTCGGCGCCGACAACATCGCCACCAATCAAATTGAACTGCACCCCTACCTGCAAAACCGCAAGGTGGTGGCGTTCGCGACAGCCCAGGGTATCCCGCTCACCTCCTACATGACCCTGGCCTACGGCGAGGTGCTGAAAGACCCGGTGATCCAGCAGATCGCCGAACGCCACCATGCGACCCCGGCGCAAGTAACCCTGGCGTGGGCCATGCAAAGCGGCTATGCAGTGATCCCATCGTCGACCAAGCGCGCCAATCTGGAGAGCAACCTCAAGGCCCTGGAGCTGACCTTGAGCGATGCCGACATGGCACAGATTGCTGGGCTGGAGCGCGGCCATCGCCTGACCAACCCCAAGGGCATCGCACCGAAGTGGGACTAGACCCCAGCCACCGGCACGCGGGACAACTCCCGCAGCCACGGCAATACCCGAAGGCCCGTAGTGGCCTCGGGTGGATCAATGATGTCCATGAAATGTTCAAGGTTGATGGAGTCCGGCACGCCGGGCAGGCGAACCAGCACCGCCGGTGTGGCGCCGGTCGGTTGGCCCAGGTCCTGGTGGTCGTAGACCAGCACATGGCGTACCTGGGGTTGCGGCTCGCTGGCATGGGCCGCCAGCCCCGCATTGATGATCAGCACATCAAAGGGCTCGGCCGGAATGGCGGTGAGAATCTTGACTTCTTCGAAGGTCTGCACCGGAACGATCCGGTGGTACCCCAGCTGATTGAGCATTTTTTCGATGTATAGGCGTTGCAGGTGCTGTTCATCGGCAATCAGGATAGTCAGTGCTTTATTCGGCATGGCGAACCCCTGGGAGGCAGTCAGTGCTCGTCAGTGAGCGCCGCCCATTTTCCAGACATATCCCGAAGACAAAATCAGGCATATTCCCTCTTCACGTAGGATTTCTCCCAAACCCACCGAGTGGCACTCAACCCCAGTCAAGGCTGATTGCAATAACGGCTCAGATGCTGATGCAAATCACCGATCGCTTCCCCGACCGCTTGCGTCGCCGCCTCCAGTGCAGTGTGATCGCGCTGCTCACACACCCTCTCCAGCGTCTCGCAGACCTCGATCAGCGCCTGTGCCTTGACCATCCGCGCGCCACCCTTGGCGCGGTGCGCAAGGTCGTGCAGCCCGGAAAAGTCAGCCTGGTGCTGCAGGGACGACAACCGTGCACGATCGGTTTCCAAACTCTCGAGTAACGGTATCAATAGCTCTTTCAGGGCGGCGTGATCATCGCCCGTCAAGGCGATCAGCGCGCTCAGATCAAACAGGGGTTCAGCCTCCGGCGGGGAAAAGCTGGCGCTGCGCACGGCCAACGCCGCGCGCAGATCTTCCAGGCCGGTGGGCTTGAACAGGCATCCGTCCATGCCCGCCTGGCGACAACGCTCGACCTCCTCAGGCTGGGCATTGGCGGTAAACCCCAGCAGCAGGCACGGCACCAACCCACGCTCACGCTCTTGCGCACGAATATCCCGCGCCAATGTGTAACCGTCCTTCAGGGGCATATTGCAATCGGTGATCACTCCGTCGAAGTGACCGGTCTGCCACAGCGCAAGCCCCTGTACGCCGTCTTCCGCCGTGGTAATGCGATGCCCGAGGAAACTCAATTGCCGAGTCAGCAGCACGCGATTGGCCGGGTAGTCATCCACCACCAGGATGCTCAAGGCACACGCCGGCGGCAGGTGCGCGGCGGGTGCCAATCCCGGGGCCGGCATGGCGTCGGTGGTGACCAGTGGCAGGCTCACATCCACCCGTGTGCCCTGCCCCAGCACGCTGGTCAAGTGCAATTGCCCCCCCATCATTTCGCACAAGTTACGGCTGATCACCAACCCCAGGCCAGACCCGCTGCGCGCCGATTGCTCAGTGTTGCTACCTTGGATAAACGGGTTGAACAAGCGCTGCTGGTCTTCGGCACTGATACCGATACCGGTGTCCTGCACCCAGAGTTTGAGGGTCAGTTGCTCGCCCGCTAACAGCCCTTGAGCGCCGAGCTGCACCTGGCCTTGGGCGGTGAACTTGATGGCATTGCTCAACAGGTTCGACACCACCTGCTTGAAGCGCAGCGGGTCGATCAGCACCGGGCGATCGAGCGCCGGATCGAGCTCCACTTTCAACGCCAGGCCCTTGGCTCGCGCCAGCCCTTCGAACACCCGCGCCACCGACGCCAGCAACTCATGCAGGTTGGCCGGTGCCTGGTCCAGGGACAGATGGCCGGACTCGATGCGGGCAATATCGAGAATGTCGCCAATCAACTCCAACATGCCGCGCGACGCCACCGACGCCACCTCCAGCGCATCACGGTCGGCCCGGCCCTGCTCAGCGTTTTTCAGAGCCAGCTCGATCATGCCGATCACTGCGTTCATCGGCGTGCGGATCTCATGGCTCATCGTTGCCAGGAAGGTGGTCTTGGCGCGGTTGGCGGCGTCGGCTTCGTCCTTGGCTTCCTGCAACTGGCCGAGCAGGCGCTGGCGTTCGCTCACGTCCACCCAGCCGGCGATCATGCCCACCACATGGTCGTCGCCATCACGATACGGCAACATCCATTGATAAATGGTCAGGACCTCACCACTGGGCACCCGGAGTATGCGGTCATGAATCTGCGGCTCGCCCCGCGCCATCAGCCGCAGGTAATCGTCATGATAGGACTGGGCTTGCGGCCGGTTACCCGTATCGGTTTCCACCACGGTCTTGCCGATCACGTCTTCCAGCTTGAAGCCGAATACCTCGAGATAGGCGTTATTGCAGGCCATCAACCGCCCCTGGCGATCGCGCACATAAATCGGATGGGGCGTACCGTCGATCAATACACTCATAAAGCGCATCTGGTCGCTCAACGCCCGTTCGGCCTGGACCCGCTTGCGAATCAGATTGCGCAGGTACATGGCCCAGCCCAGGGTGACCAGCAACAACAATGCGGCCAGCCCGAACCCCTGGATGATTGCATTGCGATGGCGCAGCCAATAGCTGTCTTCGATGATCACTTCACTGCGCCAATGGTTGGTCAGTTCGTCCATTTCCTCGGGCGTGATGCTCAACAACGCCTTGTCGAGGATCGAGTACAGCTCCAACTGGCTACGGTTCACGCCAAAGGTGATGCGTGCCGGTTCGGCGCCGACCGTGCTGGTCACCCGCAGGCGGTCGCGGTAATAGCGCGCGATCATGTAGCGCGCGCTGATCAATGACAGCACGGTCGCGTCGGCGGCGCCGCTGGCCACCATCGCCATGGCTTGTTCAGGGTTCTCGGTGTCGACGAACTCGACGCGCGGGAAGTCGCGGGCAATACGCTCGCCCAGCGTATTGCCTCCGATAAAGGCCAGGCGTTTTCCAGCCATGTCCTCCAGGGTGAGCGGGCTTTTTCCATCAAGACGGCTGACCAGCACATAGGGATTGGTCAGGTAAGGTCGGGTAAAACGGACCTTTTCGGCGCGCTCATTGCTGGGGGTGATCACCGCGATCATATCCACGTCGCCCATGCTGGCCGCGTCGATCTGGCGAGGCAGCGAACTGCCTTTCACCACATCGAATTTCAAGCCGGTGCGCAGGCTGATCCGCGACAGCACTTCGGCGCTCAACCCCTCGAATTCGCCCTTGGCATTGAAAAACGACAGGGGCAGGAACTTGTCGAGCACCGCGACTTTCACTCGGGGATGTTTCTCCAGCCAGCGTTGCTCACCCCGGCTCAGGCGCAGCCGGTCGGCCTCCAGGAAACCACTGCTGCCCGCACTCCAGCGGCGCAGGATCTCCAACTGCGTATTGACGGGGATGGTCGCCAGTGCCGCATTGAGGATGCGCAGCAATCGATCATCGCCCCTGGCCACGGCAAACGCGAACGGGTTGACCTCCAGGGCGGAAAAATCCGCCATGCGCACATTGTTGAGGTGGTTCTTGCTGATCAGATACCGGGTGCTGATGGCATCGCCCAGGTACACATCCGCTTGCTCGAAGGCTACGGCGCCAATGGCTTCGAAGGTCGAGGCAAACAGCTGCAGGTGGGCCCGAGGGTAAAACGCCTGCACGGCGGCGGGCTGCATGTAGTGATAGAGCATGGCCACGCGCTTGCCGGCCAGGTCGGCACTCAGGGCCTGGCTGTCCCCGGTACGCGTGACCAGGGTCGGCTGATCATTGGCATAGGAGCGCGACAGCACCAGTTGCGGGTCTGCGGCCTCGTAACCATTGGCCGAACCGAGGAAATCCACCTGGCCTTGCTTAAGGGCTTCGATCACCTCATCGCGCGTGTCATAGCGCCGGACCTCGACGGTGATATTCAGCGCCTGGGCCACCAGCGCCGCATAATCGGCGGTAATCCCCTCAAGCTCGTCATTATTGTTGCTCAGGTCGAACGGCGCGTAGTCCGGCGCGGAGACGCCCATCAACACGCTGCGCCGCTCGCGCAGCCAGCGCCAATCGGCTTCGTCCAGCTCAACGCCGGGGTTTTCAAGGTGGGAGTGGCCCAGCAGCCGCAACGGGTGCGCTTCATCCAGGGCCACCGCGAACAGGGGCAACAGGGTCGCCAACAGAATGGCCGCGAGTCGGGCAAACGCGGAGGCGATCATTTCAAATCAGATGATTGCGCTGGGCAAATTTGGACAGATGCACCACCGATGACATACGCAGTTTCTCCTTGAGACGCGTCTTGTAGGTGCTTATGGTCTTGTGGCTCAGCAGCATGTCTTCGGCGATTTCCTTGTTGCCCAGGCCCAGGGCCAGTTTCTGCAACACCGTCAACTCACGATCCGAGAGCGCCTCCACCATGGCTTGCTCGGTAGATTGCAAATCATCGCGCCGTACCGAACTGGTGGGCAAGCTGGGGAAGCAGCTGTAGTTGGACATCACCGCCTTGATAGCCTTCTGCAGTTCGTCCAGCTCGCCGGTCTTGGCGACAAACCCCATGGCCCCGGCGCGCATGCAGCGGGTGGAAAAAAACACCGCCAGGTAGGAGGTCAGCACAAGGATCTTGCACGGCAGGCCAAGCGCCTTGATCCGAGCGATCACCTCCAGCCCGCCCAGCTTCGGCATTGCCAGGTCGAGGATCACCAGATCCGGGCGCCCTTCCCTGGCCTTCTGCACAGCATCTGCACCGTTGCCCGCCTCATCGATCTCAGTAAAGCCTTCCTGCTTCAACAGATACCGGACCGTGGCCCGGATAAATGGATGATCATCGACAATTAACGCTTTACTCATATAACTCCCCTGGGAGGACAAAGTACGCTGACACATCACACGGGACTCGGGTACCTGTGAGAAATGACAGTTCCGACAAGCGGTACTGCCTTTCCCCTCAGGACGCCAGCCAGGCAGTGCCTGGTCCCTTCAATTGAAAAACACCTTGACCCTATAAAGCCGTACCTTTGCCGCCGGCCAGCCGCAAGCGCGCAACCTTAGCAATGAGGTGGCGTATTATTTGAAGGGATACTCCTGACTGAATGTAGGACTTTTCCTCACAAAAAAGCATAGCCCCGTGGGCCTGGCTATGCCTGGCGGGGGGTCAGTCAGTGGTACTCGGGCTCCAGAAGGCCTGTACCACCAGCGTCGAGGTGGAAATGCGCGCAACCAGGGCATCCAGCTCGTCGCCGTCTACCGAGGTGGCCACCAGCGTGGCCTCGATTTCCACTTCGTCGCTGCCGAACGGCCGGACGTCGACGTCGCTGGCCGGGTAGTTGCAGCGCGCCAATTCGGCCTCCAGCAAAACCATGACTGCCTGCTGCTGGCTACGCCGCGCAATGACATAGAGGATATTGGTCACCTCCGCCGACACCACGTCCAACGGCTGGCGGTTGATGTTGTTCACGATCGGGCGCAGCAACGTGTTGGCCGCCAGTACAAACAGCGTCCCCAGCAGCGCTTCGAGGATCAGGTCGGCGCCGGCACATGCCCCCACCGCCGCCGAGGCCCAAAGCGTGGCGGCGGTGTTGAGCCCGCGCACATTGCCTTCTTCGCGCATGATCACGCCGGCACCCAGAAAGCCGATACCCGATACCACGTACGCGACCACTCGCACCGCGCCCTCCGCGCCGCCCAGGCGGTTGGCCATGTCGACAAATATCGCTGCGCCCACCGCCACCAGCACATTGGTGCGTAAACCCGCCGTACGCTGGCGATATTGGCGCTCGAAGCCGATCAGCCCACCGAGGATAAACGCGGCGGTGAGGCTGACCAGGGTATCGATCAGGGAATTGAGGTTGATGTTGTTGATTGCCTGCATAAAAAACTCCATGAATGCCTGAGCAAATTGAAACCACCGCTGCTCCCGGTGAAGGCCCGTCAGCCGTCCCCCACAAGGGCCAGGGGTGGTCGATACAGCGTGTTACTGCCAGCCAAACTTACGGATGCGGCCCCCCTTTACTGCCGGGGCCAGGCCCCTATACGCCAGCAGAATCAGCGGCAGGAACACAACGTACAGCGACGGCAGCGCCTGTAATGCCAGGCGACGGAAGTGCCGGGCGATATGCCGGGTCTCGCAGGAAGCCGGCGAAAAACGCTTTCAACAGAGTGAGGTTCATGGTGTGACTCCTGCTTGAGGAAAAAACCGTCATGCAGGTACTGCCCATCCGCGCCACGCCTGTCAGACAGGCATAGCCGGCGGGGCCCGCCTGCCGTAACAGGCAGGCGCGTCCGTAGCACCCCGAGTCAACTCAGGTGCAGGTCAGCGTCGATGAGAGGGATCAGGCAGGCGCCAGGACTGGCTACTGCCGGGATGCCGCTTCTCGCTAGGTGGCGAGACAACGGCATCTGGAAAATGCGCGTTACCTTGCCAAGTATGGGCCGGTTACCGAGACCGGCTGACAACTGTCACTCGAACAAGTACCCACTGAGGGTCTCCGCTATTGATGAAAACGCGCGAAGCTTACGCGCCGATTACAGGAGAGTAAACCGTAGGAAATTTTCCGCATGGGGAATAAGAATATTCTTCAGGACGGGTTCAGGAAGCGATTTTCAACCCTCCCCAAAGCCCGCTCCCACAATGGAAGAGTGGACAACCATGGCTACTGCGCATCGGCCCGGTCCCGCGCCACGCGCCTCAAGTAATCATCGACCTGCCCACCGGCCAGCGCCTTCACCTGGATCGCCACGCGGTTCACCTGGCGCCCCATCCTGATCCCCTCCCGAGTCCGCACCGTCACGTACCCCAGCTTGGGCCAGAAGCGCTCAGCCTTGGCATTGCCAAGTACCACGGTCAGCCGTAGCCACTCGGCGCCCTGTGTCACCGCCCATGCCTCAAGATCCACATGCAGCCGCTGCGCCAGCCCTGTGCCGTGCAGGCGCGAGTCCACCAGCAGCAAACCGATATGCCACACGCCCAACGCGAGCAGGTCCGCAGCGATATTGACCACGGCGACGAGTTGGCCTTGCCCATCACGGTAGCCCAGCCAGTACATCCGGCGGCAGCGCCAGCCTGGCGGCAACTGGCCCTGCAGTTCCTCGCGGGCCTCGTTGGGCGTGGCCGGTTCACCGTTGACCGCCAGGAAGTAATCCGGCGCCTGCGCAAAAAACCGTTGCAGTTCAGCCTCATCGCGGCCCCGCAATTCAACCACCCGAATGCCCTCGATGGAGCAACCCGGTAACGCCTGTGGATCAACGTCCCAGTTCATGGCCTTTCAATCATCGCGCGTCAGTACTTCCAGCAATTCAATCTCAAAGCGCAAATCGCTATGGGGTTTGATATGCGCGCCCATCGAGCGCTCGCCGTAGGCCAGGTGCGCCGGCACGAACAACTGGCGCACGCCCCCCACCTGCATGCCCATCAGGCCCTGGTCCCAGCCCTTGATCACCCGCCCGGTGCCAATCACGCACTGGAACGGCTTGCCGCGCGCCCAGGACGAATCGAACACCGTGCCATCGACCAGGGTGCCAGTGTATTGGGTGGTGATCAGCGCGCCCTTGACCACGGCCTTGCCGGTGCCTGGGCGGATATCGGTGACTTGGAGGGTGTCGTCGCTCATGGAGGCTCTCGTTGAATGCGCAAAGGCTGGGGTTTTCCCAGAATCAAACGCGTTTGGCAAGGCTGATCGCCAGCCGGCCACTGCGCGAACGATGCACCCGCAAGGTCTCCCGTGGATACAGGCACGCGCTGTAAATGCAGCGGCTCCACGCGGGCGGGCTGCTTCGGCAACAGCGATGCAGCCTGCTCGAACAACTGTGGGCCGATCGCGCTCAGGTAACCCTCGACTTCACTGAACGAAGGCGCGGGGTCGATGGGTTGAACGTGCTCATGGCACTGGCTCCATGTTGATGAAAGAGGCATCAACATGGAGAGCGACAGGGGTTATTCGGTGTTAGACAGATAGCGTGGCAATGCGCCCCTCACGACACTA
>Ga0207686_10001975_pt1 | contig 11300 bp, 9 predicted proteins | sample KBSM24metaG_FD_184396 | JGI IMG/M metagenome (GOLD analysis project Ga0207686, IMG submission 184396) | Miscanthus rhizosphere microbial communities from Kellogg Biological Station, Michigan, USA - KBS M2-4 metaG (SPAdes) (version 2) | ecosystem: Host-associated > Plants > Roots > Rhizosphere >...
GCGACGTCGGCTTGCTGCTCTCGATGCCGCGCCAGGGCCTCGGCAACTCCGCGATCGCCTCCGTGGCGACCGAGGAGCAGTTGAAGAAGTACGGCGGCAAGTGGGCGGCGATGGCGATCACCGAGCCGGAAGCCGGCTCGGACTCGGCCGCGATCCGCGCCACCGCCGAGCTCGACGGCGACGAGTACGTCCTCAACGGCGAGAAGATCTTCGTCACCTCGGGTGACCGGGCTGACCTGATCGTCGTCTGGGCCTCGCTCGACCGCTCGGTTGGCCGGGCGGCGATCAAGTCGTTCATCGTCGAGCGTGACAACCCCGGCCTGAAGCTGGACCGGCTCGAGCACAAGCTCGGGATCCGCGCCTCCGACACCGCCAACTTCACCCTGCAGGACTGCCGGGTGCCGAAAGAGGCGCTGCTCGGGGACCCGGAGATCAACGTCCAGAAGGGCTTCGCGGGCGCGATGCAGACCTTCGACAACACGCGGCCGCTGGTGGCGGCGATGGCGGTCGGGGTGACGCGGGCGGCGCTGGAGGAGACGCGCAAGCGGTTGAAGAAAGCCGGCGTCGAGGTCGACTACGACAAGCCCGCCCTCTCCCAGCACGCCGCTGCGGCGCGCTACCTGGAGATGGAGGCCGACTACGAGGCGGCCTGGCTACTCACCCTGCAAGCCGCCTGGATGGCTGACAACTCAAAGCCGAACTCCCTGCAGGCCTCGATGGCAAAGGCGAAGGCGGGACGCACCTGCGTCGATGTCACCCTCGGCTGCGTCGAGCTCTGCGGCAGCGTCGGCTACGACGAGAACGAGCTGCTCGAGAAGTGGGCTCGCGACGCCAAGATCCTCGACATCTTCGAGGGGACGCAGCAGATTCAGCTGCTGATCGTGGCGCGGCAGTTGCTTGGTAAGAGTTCTTCGGAACTTCGGTAGCCAGGGGTAGCGAGAGCCGGTACCCCCTCCCCCAGAGGCCGTCGCGCAGCTGGGGCGAGCCCTAGGGCTCAAGCGTCGCCGCTTGAGCCTCTGTGGGAGGGGGTACCGGCTCTCGCTCGCACTACCCACCACTCTCAATCGCGAGTAGGGGCACCCTCTCCTCGCCGGTGGGGAGCCGGGTTCTGGCTCAGCGCCGGTCCCACCGCTCATAGACTCCCCGCCCGTGAACTTCGTTGAGGACGTGATGGAACGGTCGCCCGCGTCGCGGCTGGGGATCGTCGCTGTCGATAGTGAGGGGAACCGCCGGGACTGGTACTTCGGCGAACTGATTGCCTGCTCCGCAGGGCTGTCCGGAGCGTTCGCTGCGCGGGGCGTCAAACGCGGGGACGTGGTGATGACGCTGGCGGGAAATCGGATCGAGTGGGTGCTGACGCTGCTGGCCTGCTGGCGGATGGGGGCGGTGGCGCTGCCGTGCAACACGCAGCTGCGGCGGCATGACCTCGAGCACCGGGTCGGTGCCGCGGCACCGGTGCTGTGCGTCGGTGAGGAACGGCTGCTCGGCGAGCTGCCGGACGGTGTTCCGGCACTGACGATGGCCGAGGTCGGCGAGGTGCTCGATGAGGACCGGCCACAGGAGACGCCGGCCTCGATCGCGCAGATGGATCCCGAGGATCCGGCGCTGATCGTCTTCACGTCCGGCACCACGGGCGAGCCGCGGGGGGTCGTGCATGGCTACCGGTACCTGCTCGGGCAGCGGGCGCAGGCGGAGCACTGGTTCGGGTCGCGCAAGGGCGAGCTGGCCTGGTGCACGACCGCGACCGGCTGGTCGAAGTCGGCCCGCAACGTCTTCCTCGCTCCCTGGCTGACCGGGGCGGGAGCGGTGATCCACGACGGCCGCTTCGACCCCGAGGAGCGGCTCGACTTCGCGGAGGCGCTCGGCGTCAACGTCCTCTGCCAGGCGCCCACCGAGTACCGAATGCTGGCCAAGCGGGCACGGCTGCGGCGGCTGCCGGCACTGCGGCGGATGGTCTCCGCTGGTGAGCCGCTCGACCCGGAGACGATCGCCGCCTTCCGCGAGGCAACCGGCCTCGAGCCGGCCGACGGCTACGGACAGACCGAGACCGGACAGGTGACCGGCAACCTGCTCGGCGAGCCGGTCCGCCAGGGCTCGATGGGGCGGCCGCTGCCGGGCTTCGAGGTGCGGATCGCGTCGGCTGACGGCGAGGGGGTCGCACCCGCCGGCGAGCCCGGTGAACTGCAGCTGCGCGCCGCCTCCTCGCCCACCTTTTTCTCGCGCTACCTCGACGGCGAGCGCTTCGGGGGTGAGTGGTGGCCGACCGGCGACCTGGTCCGCGAAGAGCGCGACGGCTACCTCTTCTTCGAGGGTCGCGACGACGACATCATCCTCTCCTCCGGCTACCGGATCGGCCCCTTCGAGGTCGAGTCGGCGCTGCAGTCCCACCCCGCGGTCGCCGAGGCGGCCGCCGTCGCCGCCCCAGATCCAGAGCGCGGCGCCGTCGTGCGGGCGATCGTCGTCCCCCGCGACCGCGAGCCGAGCGAGGAGCTGGCCCGCGAGCTGCAGGAGCACTGCAAGCGCGCGACCGCCCCCTACAAGTTCCCCCGCATCGTCGAGTTCACGACCGAGCTGCCGAAGACCAGCAGCGGCAAGATCAAGCGCGCCGAGCTGCGACAGGGGTAATCTCGATCCGTGTCAGCGAGCGCCGAATCCCCGGACGCGACCGCGGTGGGCCTCCCATCTGGCGCCGCTTCGGCCGATGCCGCCGACGTCGCCCGCGCCTATTTCGAGACGGTCGGCCGCCGCGATCTGGACGCGATGACCCAGTTCTACGAGCCCGGCGGCACCGGCGAGATTCACGGCCTGGTCATGCTCACCGTCCCCGGCACCTACCGGCAATGGTTCGGTGAGCTCTTTCGCGCCTTCCCCGACTTCCGGATGGAGATCCTCGACGTGGTCGGCGCTGGCGAGGTGGCGGCGGTGCGCTGGTGCGCCACCGGCACCTTCAACGGCGAGGGTCGTTTCGAAGGCCTCGACCCCAACGGCGCTCGGATCGAGATGCGCGGCTGCGACGTCCTCCGCGTCCGCAACGGGCGCATCTACCGCAACGACGCCTACACCAACGCCGCCGAGATGATGCGTCAGTTCGGCGCCCTGCCGCCGCAGGGATCGCTGCCGGAACGGGCCCTGATCGCGGTCCTGAATCTAAAAGCGAAGCTGCGCCGCCGCTAAGCCGGCGCCAGGCCCTCGGCGACGTCGACCGGGCGTCCCAGGTGGAAACCCTGGGCCATGTCGACGCCGTACTCGCGCAGCAGCTTGGTGGTGTCGTCGTCCTGGACGAACTCGGCGATCGTGCGCTTGCCGAGGCCGCGGGCGATCTGGACGATCGCCTTAACGGTTAGCTGGTCGGCGTCGTTGCGCGGCATCTCGCGGATGAAGGAGCCGTCGATCTTGATCACGTCGAAGGGCATCCGCTTCAGGTACTCGAAGGGCCCGAAGCCGGCCCCGTAGTCGTCGATCGCCACTTCGCAGCCGAACTCGGTAAGGCGGTCGGCGAACCCCGCCGCCGACTCGTAGTCCTCGACCCGCGCCGTCTGGGTGATCTCGAAGGTGCAGCGACCGGGGTCGGCGTCGCCCTCGTCGAGGCGCCGTTCGATGAACTCGAGCACGGAGACGTCGGTCAGCGAGGCGCCGGAGAGGTTGACGTGCAGCGAGACCGGGTCGCCCTCGCGCTGCCGGTCGGCCATCAACTCGAGGGCGCGGGCAACCACCCAGCGGTCCAGCTCCTGGGCCATCCCGGAGCGCTCGGCAACCTCGATGAAGGAGGCGGCCGGCAGCAGCTCGCCGTGCTCGCCGGTCATCCGCAGCAACAGCTCGTAGCGCTCGACGCCGCCGGAGACGAGCCCGAAGATCGGCTGCGTGGCGAGCCGCAGGCGGTCCTGGGTGAGGGCGTCGCGAATCCGGGCGCTGGTCGTCTGCGGCCGCACCGGCTGGCGCGTCGCTTCCTCAGGGTCGTGGAAGAGGGCGATCCGGTCGCGCCCGTTTTCCTTCGCCCGGTACATCGCCTGGTCGGCGGCGACGAGGATCGACTCGGCGGCGGTCGCACGTCCCTCGCCACCGAACATGGCGACGCCAACGCTGATCGTCGCTGTGCCGGCGCTGGGGGTCGGGGCGAGCCCCTCGGCGACCTCAGCGCGCAGGTCCTCGCCCAACTGCAGGGCGCCGCCGGTGTCGGTCTGTGGCATCAGCACCGCGAACTCGTCACCGGAAAGGCGGGCGACGATGTCGGTCGCCCGCACCCGCGTCCGCAGGCCTTCGGCGACGCGACGGATCAGGTTGTCTCCCTCCTGGTGGCCGAGCCGGTCGTTGACCTCCTTGAGGCCGTCGATGTCGATGATCATCACCGCCCCCTGGCCGCCGTAGCGGGCGGTGAAGGAGACGAACTGATCGAGCTCGGCGCGGAAGCGGCGGCGGTTCAGTAGGCCGGTCAGGGAGTCGTGGTCAGCCAGGTAGCGCAGCTCGGCCTCGGTCTTCACCGCCCGGTCGAGGGCACCCTGGACGACGACCCGATCCTCGTCGGGGAGCTTCTGCAGGGCTTGCGCGATCGCCTCGTCGGTCGTGTTCGGGATCGGCGATTTCCGCATCAGAGAAAGGTATTGCTTCCCTCGGAGAGACGAGATGTTTATTCGAGCGGGAGCCGCCGCGGCTCGAATTTCGCTGATCTGGCGGGGCGAATAGTTGGCCTCTTGATGGCCCTGGGTAGGGTGACTCGATGGCCAACCGGCTCGCTGGCGAGACCAGCCCATACCTGCTGCAGCACAGTGAGAACCCGGTCGACTGGTATCCCTGGGGCGAGGAGGCGCTGGCTCGGGCGCGCGAGGAGGACCGGCCGATCCTGCTCTCGGTCGGCTACTCGGCGTGCCACTGGTGCCACGTGATGGAGCGCGAGTCCTTCGAGAACCCCGAGACCGCCGCCTACATGAACGAGCACTTCGTCAACGTCAAGGTCGACCGCGAGGAGCGTCCCGACGTCGACGCGATCTACATGGAGGCGGTGCAGCAGATCAGCGGCCAGGGCGGCTGGCCGATGACCGTCTTCCTCGACCCCGATGGCATCCCCTTCTACGGCGGTACCTACTTCCCGCCCGACGAGGGCCGCGGGATGCCGAGCTTCCAGATGGTGATGGAAGCGGTGCTCGACGCTTTCGAGCGCAAACGCGAGGAGATCCGCGAACGGGCGCCCGGGGTGCGCGCCCGGCTGGGGGCGATCGGCGAGGTTGAGCCGGGCGAGGAGCGTCCCGGCGCCGCCCAGCTCGCGGAGGCGGTGACGCGGCTGCTCAGCTCTGCCGACCGCCATAACGGCGGCTTCGGAACCGCCCCGAAGTTCCCGCCCGCCTCGGCCCTGGAGCTGCTGCTGGCCCGCGGCGAAACCGAGCACGTCGAGCGCAGTCTCGACGCGATGCTGGCCGGCGGCATCTACGACCAGCTCGGCGGCGGCTTCGCCCGCTACTCCGTCGACGGCGCCTGGCTGATCCCCCATTTCGAGAAGATGCTCTATGACAATGCGCTGCTGGCGCGCGCCTACCTGCACGGCTGGCAGGCGCTCGGGCACGAGCGCTACCGGCGCGCCTGCGAGGAGACGCTGGACTGGATGCTGCGCGAGATGCGCGGACCCGAGGGCGGCTTCTATTCCGCCCTCGACGCCGACTCCGAGGGTGAGGAGGGCCGCTTCTACGTCTGGACCCCTGAGCAGGTCCGCGAGGCGCTGGAGGCCGGAGGCCACGAAGTCGACCCCGAGGCGATCCTCGCCTACTACGGGGTGACCGAGCGCGGCAACTTCGAGGGCGCCAATGTCCTCCACCTCGCCCAGGGCGCCGCAGCGCCCGAGCCCGCCGGCCTGACGGTAGCGAGGCAGGTGCTGCTTGCAGCGCGTGCGCCGCGGGTCCGCCCCGGCCTCGACGACAAGCGCCTCACCTCCTGGAACGCGCTGGCGATCGCGGCCCTGGCCGACGCTGGCGCCGTGCTGGGGCGGCGTGACTACCTCGACGCCGCCCGTGCCTGCGCCGAGTTCGTCGACGCCTCGCTGCGCAACGCCGACGGCCACCTGCTGCGCACCTATAAGGACGGCAAGGCCCGCCTCAACGCCTACCTCGAGGACCACGCCTTCCTGCTCGAGGCGCTGCTGACCCTCTACGAAGCGGGCTTCGAAGTGCGCTGGTTCACCCGTGCCCGCGAGCTCGCCGACGCCATCGGCGCCCGCTTCGGTGACGTCGAGCGGGGCGGCTTCTACTCGACCTCCGCCGACCACGAGGAGCTGATCGTGCGGCGCAAGGAGGTCGGCGACCACCCGATCCCCTCCGGCAACAGCGCCGCCGCGCTGGGCCTGCTGCGCCTGGCGGCGCTGACCGGCGAGCGCGAGTACGAGCGCCAGGCTGAGGGCGTCCTCGCGCTGTTCGCCGAGCCAGCTATCGGTCACCCCGAGTCCTTCGCCCACCTCCTACGCGCCCTCGACTTCCAACTGGCGCCGACCCGCGAGTTGGCACTGGTGGCGCCGGCGGGCACCGCGCAGGAGGCGCTCCCCGCTGCCCTCGCGCCCCTGCTCGCCATCGTCCGCGCCGAGCACCGCCCCCACCTGGTCCTCGCTGCCGGCGCCGAAGGCGCCGACGAGCCACCGCTCCTGGCCGGCCGCACCACCGTCGACGGCACTGGGGCCGCCTATGTCTGCGAGAAGTTCACCTGCCGCCTGCCGGTCACCGCGCCAGCGGCGCTTGCAGGGGAGCTCTAATCGAGTCGGGCGCTATCAACGCTATAGGGCAGACAACGCCCCACTCGATCAGACCGCGAACTCCCGCACCTCGTCGAGGACGACGCGGCCGCCGACCTCGGCCCGAGCTTCGCTTAGCGGCGCCGCGTAAAGGACCGAGCCCTCGCCCTGGTCGATCGTCAGCGGTCGGCTGAGGGCCACGGCGAGCATGATCGCCGCCGATCCCGTCGCCTCGTCCTCGCCGATCCCGTCCTCGAGCGACCAGCAGCGGGCGCGCACGCGGCCCGCCCCTTCGTCGGCCCAGGCCCAGCAGAAGGGCAGTTCGCCGCTGCCGGCCGGCGGGTCGGCGAGCGCCGCCACCTCCTCCGCGCCCTCCAGCTCGATCAGTTCCCAGGGCGGCGACCATTCCGCCTTGGCGGCAACGAAGGTGAGCTCGCCGTCGCGGCGCACGTCGACGATCCCGGCCGGCGGGCGCAGCTGCTCGGGCGGCTCGCCCTCCCGCTCCAGCAGCCAGGCGGTACCGACCATCGGGTGCCCTGCGAAGGGCAGCTCCAGCCCCGGGGTAAAGATCCGACAGCGACCGCGCTCGGCGTCATCGACGAAGACCGTCTCCGAGAAGCCGAGCTCGTGGGCGACCGCCTGGCGACGCTTCGCCGGCACCGCGGCGCCGTCGAGGAAGACCCCGAGGGGGTTGCCGTAGCCATCCGCCTCGTCGGCGAAGACCCGGAGCACGTGAAGGGTCGCCATCCGCTCTCCCGTGCCCGCCCGCCTCAGAGGATCGGCAGAAAGTTTTCGATCTCGTAGGGCGTGACCTGGACCCGGTACTCGTCCCATTCCTGCCGCTTGATCTCAACGAAGCGGCGGAAGGTGTGCTCGCCCAGGGTGCGCAGCACCAGCTCCGAGTCGGCGGCCACCTCGACCGCCTCGCCCAGCGTCGCCGGCAGCTGCTCGATCCCCTGGTGGGAGAGCTCCTCCTGGGAGAGGTGGTAGAGGTTCTGCTCCATTGGCTCGGGCAGCTCGTAGCCCTTCTCGATCCCTTCCAGGCCGGCCTGCAGCATCCCGGCGAAGCACAGGTAGGGGTTGCAGGCGGGATCGGGGCAGCGCAGCTCAGCCCGGGTCGCCCCCTCTTTGCCGGGGTGGTACAGCGGCACCCGGATCAGTGCCGAGCGGTTGCGCCGCGACCACGCCAGGTAGACCGGTGCCTCGTAGCCCGGCACCAGGCGCTTATAGGAGTTGACCCACTGGGCGAAGAGCGGCGAGATCTCGCGCGCGTGCTTGAGCTGGCCGGCGATGAACGACTTCGCCACCGGCGAGAGGTAATAGGGATCGTCCGCGTCGTAGAAGGCGTTCTTCCCGTCTTTGGCCAGCGACTGGTGGACGTGCATCCCGGAGCCGTTCTCGCCGAACAGCGGCTTTGGCATGAAGGTCGCGTGCCAGCCGTACTTCATTGCGTACTCCTTGACGACAATCCGGTAGGTCATGCAGTCGTCGGCCATCTCGAGCGCGTTCTTGTAGCGCATGTCGACCTCGTGCTGGGAGGGACCGACCTCGTGGTGGGTGTACTCGACGTGGATGCCCATCTTCTCCAGCGCCAGGACGGTCTCGCGGCGGACGTCGACGCCGGCGTCGAGGGTGGTCAGGTCGAAGTAGCCGCCTTCGTCGAGGACCTCGGGGACGCCGTCCTCCGGCTTCGCGGATTTGAAGTAGAAGAACTCCAACTCGGGGCCGACGTTGTAGGCCTCGAAGCCCATCTCCTCGGCCCGCTTCAGCGCTCGCTGCAAGATCCAGCGAGGGTCACCCTCGTAAGGGCCGCCGCCAGGGACGCGGACGTCGCAGAACATGCGGGCGACGGCGTTGCCCTCCTCCGGCCGCCAAGGAATCAGGGCGAAGGTGCTCGGGTCGGGCATCGCGATCATGTCCGACTCCTCGATCGGGTTGAAGCCAGTGATCGAGGAACCGTCGAAGCCCATGCCGCCGTCGAAGGCATCCTCGAGCTCGGCGGCGTTGATCGAGAAGCTCTTCAGCTGCCCAAGGACGTCGGTGAACCAGAGGCGGACGAAGCGCACATCGTGCTGTTTGACGGCGTCGATGACATCGGCGGCACTACGGGGTTGATCTGCCATTCCAGCCTCCTTGGCTTGTCCGCGAGAAGGGCGCAACGATAGGCGAATGAACCAAGTGGGTGCATAAAGCCGTAAATCGGGTAGGAGGCAGCAAGTTGAAGCCGCTTGCGGAGGCGGCTGAAAGCAGGTATAACTTACTCCTCGTAAGTAAATGGCTGAAAGTAAAGTAAAGGCCACGTAAAGGCTCTGTAAAGCGGAATCGGCATCCGCAAGAGTTGGAGGCAAGAGGCTAAGTGACGGTCAAAACGGCAGTGAGCAGGTTCCATATCCACGACGAGCTGACGGCGCCCGATGAGAGCGCGCCGTTGATCAAGACCATCCAGGCGACTGGTGGCGCGGTGACCAAGTTCATCGGCGTCCTGGCCGGTTCCCCCGCGGTTCTCCGCGCTTACACGCGGATGCGGTCGGAGCTGCGCGGCGGCGTGCTGCCGCTGGCGACGCGCGAGCGGATCGCCCTGGCGGTCGCCGAGCACCGGCAGGACGCCTACAGCATCGCCCAGCACGCGAAGTCGGCGAAACGGGCCGGCCTCGGGCTCGACGAGGTCTCCCGGGCGCGGAGCTTCAGCTCCGGCGATCCGAAGGAGGAGGCACTGCTCGTCTACCTGAAGGCAGCGCTGGAGGCCGACGGCCCCCCACCCCTCCACTTGCACGAGGAGGCACGGGAAATCGGCTGGAGCGACGAGGAGATCCTCGAGGCAGTCGGCCACCTGGCTCTGAACGAGTTCCAGAGCCTGATCGCCGGTGCCGCAGCGCTACCCAAAGACCAGGCGACGCCGCGGGTCCTCCCCTCGGCGGCCTAAGCGGTCGGGTTCAGCGACCCTCGACGAGGGTCGCCGTATACAGCAGGCGGGCGGAGTAGCGGCAGCCATAGGTTGCCCTCCTCCCCACGCCCTCCTGCGGCACTCCCTGGCGGATGTCGGTCGAGTTGGTGCATTTGCCGGCTTCGCGGCTGGCTCGCCAGACGTTGCTGGAGGGCAGGTTCTGCGCGAAGGCCGGCGCCCAGGTGGGAACGGTGAGGGCGACGATGTCGTCCTTTTCTACCCGCAACGAGGAGCCGAACTTGACGGTCTGCCCGAGATAGGGGCTGAGCACCTTGATCGAGCCCTGCGAGCGCAGGGTGTAGCGGGGCGGGTTGGTGTTGGGGACGCGGCGGATGATCGAGAGGCGCGCCTCTGGCGGCGTGCCGAAGAAGCCGTTGAAAAAAGAGCGCTGCTGGTTGGTCGGCTGCGCCAGGGTCAGCGTCCACGACTTGATCATGCCGTCGTGGGGCACGATGAACGGCGAGCGGGTCTGGCCGTTGCTGACCTGGAAGCCGGTGACGCTGCCGATCGCCTGGCAGGGCAGCTCGGGGCAGGATGGATCTGGCGTGGTCGAGGTCTGGCCGAGGACGACGGTGGTCGGCGGCACCTGAGCGGCGTCGCTGCTGGCGAGGCCGGCGCAGAGGACGACCGAGCAGCCAATCAGTGCCGCGACCGCGAACCGGCGCCCGCGCGTCGGCTCGGCGGGTGATGCTGCTCGGAAGTACCTCGACATGCCGCTGCTCCTCTCAGGAAAGGTCCGCTTTGCAGGGCAGATTAGCCGTCTGGGCGGGGCCCAAGCTCAGCGAGCGGAACCGGCGCGCGCGTATTCGACCGCGACGGCGTAGCGGATCATCCCCGCGCCTTCGAATTCAAGAGCTTCGCTGGCGGCGGCGGTGAGGTCCCAGGCCCGCCCTTTGACATAGGGCCCGCGGTCGATCACCGGGGCGACCACGGAGTGGCCGTGGAAGATGAACTTGACCATCGTCCCGCAGGGGAGGCTGCGGTGGGCGACGCCGATCGTGGTCGAACGGAGGGTCTGTCCGCAAGCGGTGTGGCGACCGTAGAGGCCGGGGCCATACCAGCTGGCACCAGCGAGTTTGGTCGGCCCGAAGGCGATTTCGGCTTCTTCGGGCGGGGCCGCCGCGACTCCAGAGGCGGCCGAGGCACCGCCGGTCGTCGCCTGCGCCGGAACCGCCGCGAGAGCGAGCACGACGAGGATCGCGAAGGCGATCGCTGCGCTCAGGGGCGCTCGGTCAGGCTTGGTTTTCCGCGCGGGGCGGCGTCGAAGTAGCTGCATGCTCTTTCCATGCGCTTGCGGGGTTAGCTGACGGGCTCGCGCTGAAAGAGCTGCGCTACGCGGCAGATGCCGGCGATTCGCCCCAACTGATTGGGCCCCCCGCTCTTCGCGTTATGTGGCGAAGATTCAGCGGAAGTTGGCGGCAGGTTAGCAAACGCTAAGACGGAAACCTGGGACCCGCCGAATTCGGCCCTGGAATGGGAAAGGCCCCATGAAGGGGCCTTTCCTTTAGCGGGCCTGTAAGCCGGATCCTGTCTTGAGCGGCCATCTATCTATGCGGCCTACCTGGACCTCGCCGAGCCGGGTCGACGGTCCTGCTTGGCCTTGCACCGGGCGGGGTTTGCCTGGCCGCCGCGTCACCGCGACGCCGGTGC
>Ga0207686_10001976_pt1 | contig 11299 bp, 10 predicted proteins | sample KBSM24metaG_FD_184396 | JGI IMG/M metagenome (GOLD analysis project Ga0207686, IMG submission 184396) | Miscanthus rhizosphere microbial communities from Kellogg Biological Station, Michigan, USA - KBS M2-4 metaG (SPAdes) (version 2) | ecosystem: Host-associated > Plants > Roots > Rhizosphere >...
GTTCAGCTTCTGCACCACCGTCACGTTCGACATCATCACCCGCACGATCGGCGCTCCCTGGCTCTGGCTGCAGGAGGTGACGTCCACGCTGTTCATCTATGCGATCTTCTTCGGCGCGTCGGTCGCCACGCGCCGCAACGATCATCTCTATCTCACGGCCATCGCCGAGGCGCTTGACGGCAGAGCACGCCTCGTCGTCGAGATGATCATCCGGGTCGTCGTGCTCGGCGTGGCGATCAGTTTCGTCTATTTCGGCTACCTGAATTTTCTGCGCGGCTTTTCAAGCTTCCGCATGCCGTCGATGACGCCCATCGCCACGCTTTATGCGGCGATCCCGATTTGCGGTTTCCTGGTCGCGCTGTTCACCGTCGAGCAGATCGTCAACGGCTTGCGAAACGGCTTCGACCACGCCGATCCACCGGAAGAGCCGGTGGCTATCAAGCCGATCGACACCATAGCATCCATGGGACCGCTCCCATGAATTCCGGTCTTGTTCTCGGCCTGATGAGCTTCCTATTCCTGTTTTTCGGCTATCTCGGCGTGCCGGTCCCGTTCGCGTTAATGGCGGGCGTGCTCGTGGGCGCTTCATTCACGCAAGTCTCGCACGTCGCAATCATCCAGAAGATGTTCGATGGAATGGACGCAGAAGCGTTGCTTGCCATTCCGTTCTTTCTCCTCGTCGGCGAACTGATGAGCTCGGCCAACGTGGTGGTGCGCATCGTCAATCTCTCACTCGCCTTGGTCGGCCATGTTCGTGGCGGCCTCTCCCAAGTCGTCACCGTGTTCAGCATGTTTTTCTCGGAAATGTCGGGATCCACGACCGCCGATGTCGCAGTGATCAGCCGGGCACTTGGCGGCCCGATGAAGAAAGAGGGGTATAGCCCTGCCTTCGTCGCCGCGATCATCGCCGCGGCCTCGACAATCGCGGCGCTCGTTCCGCCAAGCATCACCGCGGTGGTTTACGGCGCGATCGGCAATGTTTCGATCGCCGGGCTCTTCATGGCTGGTGTCGTGCCGGGCTTGATGATCGGCTTCGGCCTAATGATCTTTTGCTATTTCTTCGGTCCGATCGGTATACAGCGTCCCCGCGCTCCATTCCGCGAAGTTGCTGGCGCTTTCAAAGACGCCTCGCTGCCGCTGATGATCCCTGTCATTCTTTTGGGCGGCATTCTCACCGGCTGGTTCACGCCGACAGAGGCCGGCGTGGTCGCCGTCGTCTACATACTTTTTGTTGTTATTCCTTCGCTGAACAGGGGCCACATCAGGTTTCTTGCCTATGATTTCTGCCTCGCGGGCCTAATTTTCTCGCTGCCGCTGATCACGATCGGCGCGGCCAATGCGTTCGGCTGGCTCTTTGCCTATCTGCGCGGCGCCATAGTCATCGCCGATTGGATTACCAGCATTGCCGGCAATGACCCGCATTTGATCATGCTGCTGATGGTCGCACTTTTCACAGTCATCGGCGATTTCATCGAACCGGTGCCGACGATTATCATTTTTATGCCGCTGGTGAACGCCCTGACCGAGGCAGGAAACATCAATCCTGTCCATATGGGCGTCGTGCTGATCGCGACACTTGCGTTCGGCTTGATTACGCCGCCTTACGGACTCGTTCTGCTCATGGCATCGAAATTTGTCGGGGTCCGTTTCTCGCAGGCCTTACGGGCAGCTTGTCCGATCTATGTCGTTTTTCTGTTTACGATCGCATTCACAATCTATTTCCCGTCGGTCGTGCTGTGGCTGCCGAAACAGGTCCTGCCGGCTTCGGTCGGCTGTTTCCCCAATCCGAACGGTCCAGGTTATATCTGCCCGCCGTAGCTCTTTCGCATATCGCGACTGCCGAGTCGGTCATGCAGTCGGCATCGAACCAGTTTTCGGCCGTATTCTCCGAAATCCGGGAATAATTGAAACTGTGGCCGGAGATTTCCGACGTGCGGCGTCGAAGACTCAAATTTTCAAGTTAGAGACAGCCCTCGAATTCAAAAAGGCGCCGTGTTTGCAGGCTTTTAAATGACCTTACCGTCACGGTCACAGACAGAACATACAGACGACGCCGCCTGCCGCCAGAAGTGCGAGAGCGGCCGCAATATTTCGCCGGAAAATTAGGCCATACCAAATTCTTTGGTGCGGCTCGTTATTTTCGCAATGCCTTGGCATTTTTCGTGACTGGGCTCGTTCTTCTCAAGCGCCTTCTGAGCCGGGGGACACGGCACGTCGCCGTATGAACAGAACACGCAACAGTCGCCCGTCTTCGGTTTGAGCCGCACACCACAACTGGCGCAGTTGTAGAAGAACTGACATGCATCAGTCGGCATCGTTTCGATTTTGGCCTTGCCGCAGTCCGGACAAGTGATGGTGGATTGCAAAATCATTTTTTGGCATCAGAGCTGCATTGATTGACCCGGACGCATGATTGAGCCATCGCCACCATCAGGCGAAATTCCAAAATAATTTTCGATAACCGTCACGCAGTGTCCCTAGATCAGTCCTTGGTTACGCCAATGTCAATGAAAGCGTGGGCGTTGACCGTGTCGGGCATTCTGCGCCCTGTTCGGTTTTTTCAGCCCCTGGTGTTTCATGCAGTGGGTGCAGATTTTCGCCAATCCGGCTGGCCACTCTTTCGCGACCCAGATTGGTTCGTAGCACTTCGCACATTGGTGCCGCTCCGATGGCACTCTTGGCCTTGGCCTGTCGGCGACTCGAAAACAAACAACGCACGTTCGATCGTCGATGACCTCGTACATTGGCCGGCCGCCCGAGTTGATACCGCCGCGCTTTTTTGTGTTGACGTAAGCACGGCTTGATCTGAGGATGTTGCATCCTGTAGCGCCTACAGAAGCAAGGCTTTTTCTATGCGCGTCGTCACGACTTCGCGGACCGACGGAATATCCATTGGTGAATTGTCTAATCGGACCGGCGTACACATTGAGACAATTCGCTACTATGAACGGATCAAAATGCTGCCGAAGCCGCCGCGCACAACCGGCGGTCGTCGTATCTATGGTTTGACACATCTGCGCTTGCTGGCATTCATCAAGCGAGCACGGGAATTGGGATTTTCCCCTGACGACGTTCGAAATTTGCTCCGGCTCGGAGGCCCCGACAAAGCACCCTGCCGCCAGGTTCGCGATATTGCGACCGATCACCTCACCGACATCCGAGCAAGGATCACCGATTTACGCAAACTAGAGCGGTTGTTGGCAAAGACGGTTGCCAAATGTACCGGCACCATGGCGCCTGAATGCCCGATTCTAGACATTCTCGATGTCCAAAGCGGGAAGGAACTTCGATAGTGGTAACGTCCGCCTTGGGTCAAAAGCAGACATGTGCAGTGCAACTCGGTATTACCGCTTTGTGCCAATAGCGGACATCGTAAACAGAAAGACCGCCTGGCGGCGGTCTTTCCAAAATTCGATCTGGTGTTTTGATCAGGCAGCGAGCGCTGCTGCTCTCTTCTTCCTGCGCCAGCCGAGCAGCCCTAAGCCGCCGAGACCAGTAGCGAAGAGCGGCAGCGCGGCGGGGAGCGGCGTCGCCGATCCCGCCGAAACATTTGCGATACCGTCGCTAAATTCGAGGCTGAACAAGCCCGCTTCCGCAAAATTCGGATCGATCGTAAAGACCGGATCAATCATTGCTTCACCCGTTGCGCGACCAGGCCCGCGAACAATGGATTGCAAATCTGCGAACATATTCACGACATAGAGATCGCCGCTAATCAAATTGACCTCGTCGTTGGAGGTGAAACTCCCTCCCTGGCCATAGAACAACAGGTTGCCTGAAGGACCGTTTAGGGCAAATCCGAGCTCTGCAGAGATACCATTTGTCGCGACATTTCCGGTGAATGAACCGTTGAACAAGGCTTGCGCGGTAACAATCACGGGCACTGTTTCCCCGGCCCTGGGCCCATTGATCGAGACAAAATACTGGAGGGTGATTTCGGATGTCGCGCTCGATTGATGCGCGGCATCGGGCGTGATGGCGTCGGTTCTCACCGAGATGAAGGGTGCAAGGGACGTGGCGTAGCCTGCCGACGCTGAGCCTAATCCGGAGCCAGAAACTGATAGCGATGGGGCGGTAATAGTGTCACCGGGGCCGAGACTCATAGGGTCGGTTGCAGTTTGCCAAAATTGAGCGAGCAGATCACCAGTAAGGCTCGGCGGTGGAAGCGGACTAGCAAAGGTCGGTTTCGACCAAGCGCATGCCGCAAATAGCGACAACACAATTGGCGCGAGGTTTTTCGGCGATACGTATGTGAACAGTTTCCGAGATTTCATAGTGTGATCTGCTTTCTTCTTCCTGCGCCAGCCAAGCACGCCCCATCCGCCAAGGACGGCGGCGAAAAGTAACAACGGCACGTCGTAGAGAAATCCGTTTCGGTTCACAAAGAGCGCACCGACAATCATGAGCAGGTAAAGTGCCAGCCAGATCCCGGCGACGATAACATCGCCGTCGCTGACTCGTTTTGCCTCGGGTTTGCGTTGTAACGACACCGCCGCAATCAGACTTTTGGATTTCATGGCTCGGTCCTCCGCAAGGTTTGCCACCGTGACCAGACTGGCGAGCGCAACGTGCGGGGACATCATCCAAACCGATGATGCCGACAACCCATTGATGTATTGATTGATTTTAAAACTTTAAGTTCCGCGGATATGCTTATGCTGTGGCGGCGTCGATGGCGATGGCAGCAGAGCATGTCCGAACTCAAAGAGTTCTCGGGCCTGGTTGGCAACATTTACGATGCCTCCCTCGATCCCGCGCTATGGCCCGCGGTTTTCGAGCAGGTTTGCCGGTTCGTTCGTTGCAGCTCGGCGCATCTTTTTGCCCAAGATTCGGTTCATAAAACAACAGCGAGCAGGTACTTCACCTGGGGCGATGAACCCGAGTTCACCCAGCTCTACATCGACAAATACGCAAAACTGAATCCGATGTTTCCCGGTGCACTCTTCTTCAATGTCGAAGAGGTTCATCAGTTGATCGAAATCATCCCGCGCGAGGAAGTGCGTCGCACGCGATTTTGCATCGAGTGGATGGCCCCGCAGGAAATCATCGACGACATGTTCGCCATCCTTGAGAAATCCGCCACGAGCTGTTCGCTTTTTCAGGTCATTCGGCGCCGCCGCGACGGAGTCGTTGATGACGACGCCAGAGAGCGCCTGGCCCTGCTAGCTCCTCATATCCGCCGCTCCGTGCTCATCGGGAAAATCATCGATCTCAAAAAAGTAGAGGCCGCGGCGCTCGCCGACAGCCTCGATACACTCAGCGCGGGTATGTTCATGGTCGACGCATCGGGGCGTATCGTTCATGCCAATGCGAGCGGCCATTCCATGCTGGCAGAGGCGAAAGTGTTGCGTTCAGTTGGCGGGCATCTTGGTGCCATCGATTCGCTAGCCAATCAGGCCTTGCTGGAAAGCTTCGCCGCTACCGAAAGCGGCGACCCGGCACTCGGCCGCAAGGGCATAGCGGTTCCGCTCAAAGCACGCGATGACGAACGCTATGTGGCCAACGTACTGCCGCTGACCTCCGGAACACGACGGAAAGCGGGTATCTCCTATTCTGCAGTGGCGACGGTTTTCGTGCATAAGGCTGCGCTCGAATTATCTCCGCCGGAGGCGATTGTTAAAGAATTCAAACTGACCCCCGCGGAGCTTCGTGTGCTCTTCGCCATTGTTGAAATCGGTGGCGTGCACGAATCGGCGGAGGCGCTAGGGATTTCCGAGGCGACTGCGCGAACACATCTCAGGCACCTCTTTGAAAAAACCGGGACTTCGAGACAGGCCGAGCTGATCAAATTGGTGGCCAAATACGCTAACCCGCTCGTCAATTGACCGCGTCACCTATATGTCCGCTTTGGGTCATTAGCGGACATTTTGCGTTGCGGAAGCTATGTCCGCCTTGCCCCCGAAAGCGGACATGTGCGACGCAACGAGGGATGTCCGCTAAGTGCCAGAAGCGGACATCAGCAAAGAACAGAAAGACCGCCTCGCGGCGGTCTCTTCAGCAATGTTTTTGACACGCTCAAGCCTGCGCGGTCCGCGGCGCCAACACTGCACTTGTCGCGGTCCGCGGCATCAACACTGCAAGTATGATCGCAACGAGAATGAGCGCAGGCGCATCTCCCACTAAATGACCGCGCTCGGCCGTATCGCTGAGGGCCTGGACGCCCATGATGGCCCCATGAACCACACTTGACCACACGGTGAACCAGATGAGGCTCTTATGAGCGTAGGGATTTTTTGAAGCGATGAGCAAAAACACGCCCAGGGTCGCATACACTACAATGATCATCATCAGATAGTGTGAGTGTCCCTGTCCCCATACCCAGCCCGATGGCCAGAGGATGCCCAACGTATATATGCCAAATATAAACGTTAGGCCGATGACGACTAAGGCGATCCGGAGAAAAAACAGGCGATTTACACCAAACATTTTTGTGTCTCCTATAATGTTGCCGCCAATGCCCGACAAGTCGATGACATAGCGTTTCATGGTTCGTATCCACGGAGGACAAGATCGGTCCGCTTTCATACAAAAACCAGATGTCGTTTTTGACAATATAGGTGGGTGATAGTGACAAGAGGCACGGACGCCGTTTAGAACTTCGGTCTTTGCTAATCGAGTTAGCCTGCGCGTCCATGCGCGTCGTTTACCGATTTCTTCGCAAGCAACAAAAAGCGCCTTAGCGATGTTTTGCAGTGCAAAACGTCATGTCCGCTTTACCCCCAAAAAAGCGGACATGTGCAGTCTGGATATGTCCGCTGAGTGCCAATAGCGGACATTACGAAATGAAAATGCGCGAAAAAGAAAGACCGTCTTGTGGCGTCTCTGCCGGTAGCCGGTAAACAATACCGGCCGAGAGTGCTACCAAAAAAGCGCTTAGCCGTCGCCAAACAATTCATTACAGTTCGATGTTTTTGCGACGAATTTTATAAATGTGGTCCCGATGTGCCGGGAAACTTGCCACCTAAATCGCCGCTTACGTCTAGCTCTACCGCGATTCTTGCTTTTGATTAGCGCGATTGGTTTATCAGGCAAAGGCACTGAACCCTCGTAAAAATTGGCGTCATTTTTTTTCAATAACAAGGTCTCCCAGAATGCATTGTAATCAAAATACAGACGCGACCCACTCTTGGTAAGCTTCATCAAATGCTCTTCGCTCCCGACTCCGGCAATGGTCTCAATGTTGAGAACATCAGCGATCGACAAAGCTGCGGCTACGAGCAAATAAGGCGGCGCAATATCATGACACGCTCTGGTGGCGATTCGAATTGGCTCAGCTTCCCCCAATCTCCCCTGAATATTGCCGATGAGCAGCGCTTGACCTCCATTACTGCCAATCATTTTCCCTGGAACGATCGAAAAGGATATTCCATAAAGCTCCCGATCACCCATACTGAAAATCAGAGAAAGGTCCCCTTCGGCATGATATTCATGAATGAACGACATGCGAATTGAGTATTGGTTTTCATGAATTGTTTCACTCCAGAGGAGTAGCCCGCCCTCTAAAATATTTTCATAAAACGTTTCAGTGATGTGTTTTTCGGTAAGGTAGTGATGATGATATAGTAGTATTTCCCTGCGCTGTGTCTTGCTGAAACTATTCGCGAGATAGTTAGTCGCGTACTTGTTAACATAGTTGGGGTAACGACGGATCAACGCACGAGCACCACAATGATTAAGTGCTCGGACAACATTAAAATGGTCGACTATGATCGCAAGGATCGACTCGCCTGAAATAGATTTTATGAACTTAGATTTTACAGCTGAGATGTCACTAAGACATTACCTTCGAATTGAATGGATTACGCCCGCCCAAATCGACTTCAGAACTTGAATATAACTTTCGACTGCAGACGAACGACGCCAGACGGCGTCGTACATGCCGCCGGATAAGGCGAGAAAGGCCGTGCGTGTAAAAATGAACTTCACGCTGGAGAGTGATTGAAAATAGTTGAGAGACGCAAAAAAGCAGCCCTGCATCTGCAAGGCTGACTAAAATAGCGGACATTCCGAGCGGCGATCAGCATGTCTGTTTTGTGCCATTAGCGGGCATTACCAAATATCTTTCGGAGCTGGTTATTCGTTAATTGACGGTCGAGCGGCGCGTATCTCTGCGAGCTGCGAAGTCTGTCTCGCTTTCGCCCTGCGGATCGCGTCCGTCTGTCCCATTTTGCCCCCCGGCTTTGTAGCTCAACCAAGGGAGGTTAGCGGAACAATGGAACTTTGCCCATTTATACATTTTGGACAGGATTTCTCCGGGGCAAAGCAGGTGACGCGATTTCGTTAAATATCACAGTACAAATACGGCAATAAGCAAAGTGGTTTTGCCCCGGACACCAATGTCTGCTTGCAGACATGTGCGGTGCAACTAGGGATGTCCGCTTTGTGCCAATAGCGGACATTTGCGATGTAAAGTGCATGGCGTGTGAGACGGACCGCCATGACGGGCGAAATCCTTCACGCCTTTGGCGCTTGTGAACCGCCGGCGCCTGCAGCGGCCGCGCGCCGGTTGGCAACGAAAATGCCGCCGATAACAAGCACAAGCCCGGCAATCAGCACCGGTGTCACCGTTTCACCAAGGAACAGGCTGGCGAACAGGATCGCCACGATCGGATTGAGCGTCAGATAAATGACAACGCGAGACGGCGGCAGCCAGCGCAGCGCCCAGGTGAAAAGCGAGAATTGAATGGCGGCGCCGAGCGTGCCGAGAAATATCACGGCAATCCAGCCGCTTCGACTGAACGTCGGCCAGCTCGTCAGGACGCCGCTGGCAGCGGCAAGCAATGTTAGCGTCAACAAGCCGAAGACGACTGCCAGCACCATGACAAACATGGCGCCATGCTTGCCGAACATCGGCCGGCCGAAGACGGAATAGATCGCTGCATTCAGTCCGCCGAGAAGCATCAGCCCGTCGCCGAGCCAGTGGCGCGAGACTTCGCCGCGATACGCCTCCGGGCCGAACACGATCGCGATGCCGGCAAATCCGAGGGCGACGCTGAGAAGATTGCGGCGCGTCAACTTCTCGCGGCCGAAAATTGTCGCAACGATCAGGGTCTGTATCGGGATAGTAGCAATGCCGATCGCGCCGCGCGCTGCCGTCGTGTATTGCAGCGCCGCGCTGAAAGCCCAAGGAAAGAATCCGAAGAACGCCGCGCCCAGCAGCGCGATGGTAATGACGTCGGCGGCCGGAACGCGCGCCTTCGGCCAGACGAAAGGCAACACAGGCAAAAGACAGATCATCGCGATCGCGTAGCGATAGAACGCGAGCGTGACTGGGTCGATTTCGCCGACGGCAAAACGCGTTACCACGACGCTGGCGCCGGCGCACAGCGCGGCGCAGCAGGCCGCGACGTTCGCCAGAAGTGATCTGTTCATGTCGGCTGACCGTCGGGGCAGGCTTTAAGCCGAGGCTAGGCGGCGGCCGCGGACGTTACAAGCGCTCCTAGTCCAACTCAATCGCGCCCGGCTGTTGCTCGTCACGCCGTAGACCACGCGATCGACCACCTTGACCTCGTTGATGATGCGGGTTGCCGCGCCAGTGAAATCCAGCTGCGTCAGATCAGGGAAGATGACAAAGCCAATATTGAACGGCTACTCGCCCCCTATTTCGGGGGATCGTAACGGCTCAAATGGCAGTTGGAAGGGGCCGCTGATTGTCCGCTTTGGGTCACAAGCAGGCGCATCAGGCCATGTCCGCTTTGTGCCAATAGCGGACATTGGACCGCTCAATCTTCAAGCTCGATCAGCTAAACAACAGCACGCCATCTATGGGGCCGACGCCGTCGTCAAAACTAACGCTGCCTCTGAAAACAACGCTCTGGAATTCCCAAGGTGCGCGAAAGCCTAGGGTTCCGTCTGATCTGATTGTTAGATCACCGCAATTCGTACAAGATTTCTGGGCCGTAACAGCCGGTACAATCGCGCTTTCTAGAATGATCGTGCATTGGATCGATTTGGCATTGTCGGTTGTGGTGCACAGCCACGCGCACCACCAATGTGTTTGCGGGTTCACCTGGATTTCGATTCCCTGCTGTTTCCAGACGGCCGACAAAGGCCACGGCGTTTGATAAGTATCAACTTGAACGCTTCTGCCGGCGATATTGAATATCATCACGACCTCCCTGCAGTGGCGCTCTGAATGTCCGCTATTGGCACAACACGGGTCATGTTTGGTTGCCGCTTGTTCCTACCTCGAGGTCGCGAGCGGTTCCATTCCGCTGTTCCTGATCGCCTCGGATGCGCGCGCGGAGGCAAGAAATTCGATCAGTCGTTTAGAACCTTCAGTGTCTCCTGAGCCGGCCACGACGCCAGCTGAAAACGTTTGGATGAACTGGATCTCCGGCGAGATACTGCCTGCTAAGTCGATGTCTCGCGCGTGCACAATTTCACTGACCGGCATGACCGCAAGATCCGCGCCTCCTGCGGCGACCATGCCGGTTGCGTCTGTGCCGCGCGGCGTGACCTTGACGTTGATCTTTCCCGCGATGCCGAGCCGCGGAAAAAGGTCGGTCGTAAGCCAGATACCGCTGGTGCTTCCGGGGATCGCGACGGTTTTGGCCTTGAGTAGGACTTGTTTGAAAGCCTCGACGGTGCTCACGTCGGGCTTCGGAGTCCCCACCCGCACCGCCACGCCGAGCGGTACTCGCGCAAGATCCACGTCCGTTCCGGCGGCAATCTTTTTCGCGGCAATCAACTCATTGAGGCCCTCCCTAGAGAGGACCACCACGTTGGCGGGCACACCGCGGGCGAGCTGCGCGGCAATCGTTTGCGGCCCTGTTCCCTGCGACGCACCCGATCCGGTCGTGACCTTGATGCCGCTTGTCCGCTCGAATTCCGGCAACAGTTGCTCGTACGCGCCACTGAATCCGCCGGATATCAGAACGTTCAGCTGCGCCGACGCCGTGATTGGGCAAAACAGCAGCGTGGCAAAGATGCCGAATGAGCACGCTTTCATGATTGGTTCCTCGCCAGCTCGCTCCCCTGCTTCCGGCAAATTTATAGCACATTACGCCTGGAGGTGATCGCTGCACTGCCGATTTTGATCTTGCCAATGTCCGCGCTGCACCACTCATCACAGCCATCACAGTGCGGATAGATAGCGCGCCATAGCATCCCGCTCGCTGTCTGTTAGCGCTCGCATAAATTTCGGCATGTCGCCGTTGTTGCTCCTCTCATCGGCAGCAAAGCTGCGCATTACTGCGACAAGGTATTCGTAACTGAGTCCTGCCAGCCGCGGCGCCGGCGGACCGCCCTCAAAATTCGGCTGATGGCATGGCTGGCATTGGCAATGCCGTTTGGCCGC
>Ga0207686_10001984_pt1 | contig 11279 bp, 4 predicted proteins | sample KBSM24metaG_FD_184396 | JGI IMG/M metagenome (GOLD analysis project Ga0207686, IMG submission 184396) | Miscanthus rhizosphere microbial communities from Kellogg Biological Station, Michigan, USA - KBS M2-4 metaG (SPAdes) (version 2) | ecosystem: Host-associated > Plants > Roots > Rhizosphere >...
TGACGAACTCGGCGCCGGTGCTGAGCAGCGCCGGCGTTACCTCGAACACGCGATCGAAGATCTTCCAGTCGATCTGCTCGGCCACACCGGTGTCCTCGGCGACGCTGAGAAAATCTGCCGGCTCGAGCAGGCCGCGCTGCGGATGCCGCCAGCGCAGCAAGGCCTCGTAACCGACGATGCGGCGCGTCGACAGACGCAGGATCGGCTGGAAGAACGGCACGAACTCGCTGCGCGCGATGGCGCGGCGCAGGTCGCCTTCGAGATCGAGCAGGCGCATTGCGGCCAGATGCAGCTCTTCGTCGAACAGGGCGTGGCGGTGGCGACCCTCGCTCTTGGCGCGATACATGGCAACGTCCGCGTCGCGCAGCAGCTCCTCGGCCTGGCGATAGTGCGGCGCTGCCATGGCGATGCCGATCGATGCCGAGGTGAACAGTTCCTTGCCGCTGAGGCGGATCGGCGCGTTGAGCGTTTCGATGATGCGCTGGGCGAACGCGATGGCATCGTCGGCATTCTCGATGCCGTGCAGGACGATGGCGAATTCGTCGCCGCCGAGGCGCGCGACGAGGTCGCGCGGCTCGAGCACGGCGGCAATGCGCGCGCCGACTTCGTTGAGCAGTTCGTCGCCGACTAGGTGGCCGACCGAATCGTTGACCACCTTGAAGCGATCGAGATCGAGGAACAGCACGGCGAAACGCTGGCGCGGATCGCGCGCGAACACCGACAGCGCCTGGGTGAGCTTCTCGATGAGGAAATTGCGGTTCGGCAACCCGGTCAGCGCGTCGTGCAGGTTCTCGTACTTGAGCTGACGCTCGACGCGTTCGCGCACCATGATCTGTTCGCGCAGGTCGCGGTTGACCGCCGCAAGTTCGCCGGTGCGCTCGACCACGCGTTGCTCGAGCTTCGAGTACGCCTGTTTCAGCGTCTCGGCGTTGCGCTTGCGCTCGAGTGCGTTGGCGATGTGATAGGAAACGAAGGTCAGCAGTTCCTGGTCGCGCGGCGTGTAGGCGTGCTCATCGGTATGGCTCTGCACGGCGAGTACGCCGACAGGGCGTTCGGCGCAGATCAGCGGTACGCCGAGCCAGCTGCGCGAGCGCGTGCCGATCGGATGCGCTTCGCCGCGGCCATACAGGCGCTCGAGGCCGGCGCGGTCGGCGAGCAACGCACTGCCGGTACGCAGCACGTATTCGGTCAGCCCCTGGCCGAGCTTGCGCGGATGCCGGTTCTGGTCGTGCTCGTCGACCGAATACGGAAACAGCAGATGCGTCTGGTCGTCCGAGAGCAGCGCGATGTAGAAATTTCTCGCGTACAGCAGGCCGCCGACGACGCGATGCACGGCGGCATAGAATTCCTCTGTGCTCTCGGTCGTGTTGGCCAGTTCGGCGATGCGGAACAGCGCCGCCTGCAGCCGCTCGCCGCGCTGGCGCTCGAGCACCTGCTGCTGCAGTACGCGGTTGGCGTCGCGTAACGCGTCGGTGCGCTCGGCGACGCGGCGCTCGAGTTCCTCGTGCGCCATGCGCCGTTCCAGCGCGGTCTGGATGTGCTGCGCGACGTAGGTCAGCAGCGTGCGGTCTTCCTCGGCGAAGCGTGCATCGTCGGTATAACTTTGCACAACGATACCGCCGACGACCTGGTTGCCGCGCAACAGCGGCACGCCGAGCCAGTCCACGCAATCCGGGCCGAAGTCGGCCACCGGCCCGGGAACCTGCGCGCGCAGCTCGGGCAGGGTGCCCATCAGCGCACGGCCGCCCTTGACCAGATACCAGGTCAGGCTGTTGCGCCGGTCCTCCATCGGAAAATGATGGTCCTGCGGCGGCGGGTCGGTGTCGGCGACGTCCATGTAGTAGGCAAACTGCAGGCTGTCGCGAGCCGGGTTGTACAGCGCGATGTAGAAGTTTTCCGCATACATCAGGCTGGCGACGATGCCGTGCAGCGCGCGGAAGACATCCGGCATTTCGCGGTCGGCGCTGGCCTGATCGGCGATCGCGAACAGCGCGCGCTGCAGACGTTCGGCCTGCTCCAGGCGGCGCACCGAACCGCGCAGATCCTCCACGGCGTGCAGGCTGGAGAGGTGCGCGGCGGTCAGGAAGACGACACGCTCGAAGCGCTCGCGCGTGGCCGGCTGCGCCCAGCGCTCGGCAGCGATGCGGCTGCTGAGCACTGCCGCAATGCGGCCTTCGCTGTGCAACGGGGCGGCGACGCCAATCCAGACCGGCAGGGTATCTCCCGGCGCATCCGGTTCGCTGACGAGTTGATTGCGTGCCGCAGCGGCGTGGGCGAGCCGGACCAGGGCCGGCTCCGAACCCGCCGCCATCGCATCTTCGGCCAGCGGCAGCCAGAGCAGTTCGGCCTGCGCCGCGCCGGCCCAGTTGCGCAGCAGGACGGCGGAAGCAGCGGCCGTGGCTTCGCGCGTCAGCGACCGTACCAATTCGCCCAATTCGGCATGCGGCAAGTCGACCGGCGCCGCAACGCCGGGTGACGGAAAACCGCTCGGTGGCGGTAGTGGATTCAAGGACGACATAGGTGCCGCTTGTTACCCCTAATGACCGGAACGACCTTCGATGGCGTCGCCGGGCCCCGTTCTCCATTGCGGTCCGCGTGGCCGATCACGGACTTGGCAGCGGGAATTGTTAGTTTTCCATAATATGCGCTAGAATGCTTGCCGAATCTCGTGTGTTGTGTTTTAAGCAGATCAATCGCCGTGTTTCGAGGTATCAATGGAACTTAGGCGCCGACTGAAAGAATCAATAATCTGTTCACTCGCCGATATATTTTTCGAAAGACAAGGTACTTGATGCGCCGACTCTCCGCCATCCTGCTGTTGCTGCTGACGTCCGCACTTTGTGCGGCGCAGTCGCCTGCGGATGTCATGCAGGCACCGGGCGCCGCGCAGCCGCAGCTTGTCGATCAGCTTTTGCACTCGCCACGCAATACTTCGTCTGCGCTAAGCAATCTTCAAGCCACGCCATTGTGGGGCACGCCCGATGGCCGCATCCTGGCGATCGTGGCCTTCGCCGACAATTCGTTGCCGGCCAAGCCGCAGGCGCCGCAGATCGGTTCGGCGAGCGACTGGAAGTTCGTCGACGTAACGAACTTCGTCACCAGCGGACTGCTGCTCAACCTCAATCGCGACACGGCGGCGTATGCCACGTTTGGCCGCGGCGTACTGCTCGGACCCACGTATCCTGCGGCATGGTCGTGCGGTCCAGTGGTCGTGCCCGATGCGAGCGGAGCGGCGTGCGGCGAACGTGCCACGCTCGCGCATAGCGGCGCGCTGCAGTTCGGAGCCGACTGGTCGGTACTCGACAATCTCGATCTCGACCTGAGCTACGGCATGGCCTGGTTCCGCCACGATTCTGCTCCCGGCGCGCCAACCCTCCCGGCAGTCGATCTCTTCGCCGCCGTCGGCAATTCCGCGTTTCCGACGCTGCTGATTCCCGGGTTTGAAACGAACGACGTCCAAAACGCCGGATTGAGCGCGCTGGGGCGGTGGCGGTTCGATGGTCCGAGCAGCATGGACCTCGGTGCCAGCCTCAGCCACATGCAGATTTATGCGCCGACCGGCAGCACGCCGCTCACCAGCCTGAATCAGGCTGCAGTGACCTTCGGCCTGCGCTACGGCTCGTTCAGCGGCAACGTCACCGGCCATGTGCTCGGGCCGGCGGACGTCTTCAGCAGCAATTCGCGCTGGACGGGACTCGACATCGGCGTTTCCTGGCGTACGCCATGGCAGGGGCGGCTGAGCGTCGGTACACAAAACCTGTGGTCGTCCGGAGCGGTTCCGCTGCTCAACGAGCCCGGCACGCGCGAAGTCGAGAGCAACCAGGCACGCATCCCCTACGTGCAGTATCACCAGGACCTTTAGGCCCGAACTGAAAGCTTTACGAAGCTTTACGCCCTGTGCAACGGGCATTTCGGTCGAGTCGGCCTCCCCAGCAGCAGCATCGCTCTCGATCTTGTCCGATTTCTGCTCGGTGAGATGTCGGTTGACGCCCTCGCATTGACAGAGCGGGCCGCCACTTCCCCAGGCCTCCCAGACTGAATTCGAGCGCCTGATCGTCGAAATCCCACCCGGGGCCTGAAACGCCCCTCGCTGCTGCACCGCAGCGATCCAAATCCGTCGAATCCACCGTGCAACCGTCCTCGAAAACCCTTTGGCGACGGCCTGTTGCGTTAAGACCACAGGGGTTCCCATGTTAAGCATTTGTTGCTAGTATCGATCGCTACCAAAGGTTTTTTGGTGAGCCAGTATTGGTTATTCCACGGAAGGAATCCTTTTGTCCCGAATCTGTTGTACAACCTGACGTTGGAGAGTGTAATGAGACTCGACGCGAATAAGCTTTCGTCGGCGGTTCGCTTGGCCCTGTCTTTTGGTGTAGCCGCGACGGCGACTACGCTGGGAGTGCAGGCGCAGACCGCAAATAACAATACCGATCAGAAGAGCCAGTCCCTCGAAACCATCGTGGTGACCGGTTCGAACATCCGCCGTGTAGACGTAGAAACGGCCAATCCGGTCGTCACCATCGACAAGGCCGCAATCCAGGCCTCCGGCAAGGTCAACCTGGGCGACCTCGTTCAGGATCTGCCCTCGATCGCCGGTAATGCAATGAACCCGCAGGTCAACAACGGCGGCATCGGCACGGCCGGTGTATCGCTGCGCGGCCTGGGCTCGAACCGCACGTTGCTGCTGATCAACGGCCACCGCATCCCGTTCCAGCTGCAGGACTTGAACCTGCTGCCCATCGCGGTCGTCGAGCGCATCGAAGTGCTGACCGACGGCGCCTCGGCCGTTTACGGCTCCGACGCGATCGCCGGCGTCGTCAACATCATCACGCGCACCAACTACCAGGGTGCCGAGTTCGGCGCAGACTACGGTATCGCCGACCGGGACGACGGCCAGCGCACGAAATATCACGCCGTTTTCGGTCAGTCGACCGACAAGGGCAGCATCATGATCGGCTTCCAGTACGACAAGCAGGACCCGATCTCGGCCGCCAATCGCAAGTTCTCGGATCGCGCGCAGTACATCTACAACACCGGCATCAACACCCATGCCGGTTCCTCGCGCACGCCGGGCGGCAGGTTCTTCATTCCACTGAACTCGCCGGTCGCCCAGGCGCTCGGTTGTCCACCTGCTGGCCCGGGAATCACCAGCGTAACGCTGTCCGGCAACCAGCTTCCGTCCCAGACAACTCCACCGTCACCGGCCGACTTCCGCTGCTACCACTCCGCCACTGACGCCTTCAATTTCCAGGCGGTCGGCAACTACGACCTGGTTCCGAACGAGCGCACCGGCCTGTTCGCCCTGGGCAACTACAAACTCACCGACAGCGTCGAAGCGTATACCGAGCTGCTCTACCACAAGACGGTGACGCACACGCAATTGGCGCCGTATCCGTTCGACCTCGTGGCCAACGGGTTGGTCGTACCGGCCAATCAATACTACAACCCGTTCGGCGTCACATTCGGCACGAACGGCGGCTCGAGCACGATCGCCTTGCGCCTGACCTCGTTGGGCAATCGCGGCTCGAAGATCGCCAACACCGGCGAGGAAGGTATTTTCGGCTTCAAAGGCAACTTCGGCGACACGAGCTGGAACTGGGACGCGCATTACAGCTACGGCAAGTCGACTGTCGAAAGCCAGGCTCTCAACTTCATCAACATCTCCAGCATCGCTGCAGACTTCGGCTGTACCACCGCGCCCGGCGCCGGCAACTGCACGCCGATCGACATCTTCAATCAGAGCGACCCGGCCACGAAGGCGATCCTCGATGCCGCCAGGATCAACCCGTTCAGCACCTTCCTGTATCAGACGAAATCGGTCGACGCCTCAGCCAACGGCTCGCTGTTCGCCCTGCCGGCCGGCGATGTCTCGCTCGCCGTCGGCGGAGACTATCGCAAGGAGTACCTGCATACCGACGTCGATCCGCTGATCAACACGACGTATTCGGCGCCCGGCGGCGTTCCGACGCTCAGTTGTCCGGGCCCGAGCTCGATTTGCAGCTCGCCGTCCCAGGGTGGTTTCAATGTGAAGGAAGCGTATGCCGAAATGCTGATCCCGGTGCTCAAGGATCTGCCATTCGCCCATTCCCTGAACATCGATCTGGGTGATCGCTACTCGAAGTACAGCAACTTCGGCAGCACCAACAACTGGAAGGCTGCAATCGAATGGCGGCCGGTCGAAGACCTGCTGTTGCGCGCTACCGCAGCCAAGGTATTCCGTGCGCCGACGCCGACCAACCTGTTCGCCGGCCCCGGCGCCGATGCACCGACGGCGACGGACCCGTGCGCCGGTCATCCGGAACTCGCCAGCAACAAGGCGTGCGGCGGATTCAACGTGCCGCCGCAGATATTCTCGCAGCTGACCGGCTATGTCATGGGTTCGCAGTTTGCCAACGATCACGGTCTCAGTAGCGCGGTGCTGCAGCCCGAATTCGGCAAGTCGTTCGACTACGGCTTCGTCTACGATCCGAACTGGCTGTCCGGACTGTCGGTCAACGCCGACTACTTCCGCATCACGCTCGACAACCTGATCGTATCCGGTGCAGGCATCGCGCAGACGATCCTGACTCAATGCTTCAACACGCAGGGCGCGATCTGCTCGAACATCGTTCGCGGTCCTGACGGCTCGATCAAGTTCGTGACCGAGAGTTCGTTCAACTCGGGCAACCTCACCGACGACGGGTTCGATATCGGCGCTCACTACCGTCTCCCCGCAACCTCGTGGGGCAATTTCCGCGTCGGCTTCGACGCCACCTACATCGAGGAATACAACATCGATCAGGGTGGTTTCGTCCAGCATCTGGCCGGTCATTTCGACAAGACCTTCGGCAACTTCGCGCGTTGGCGCGCCCTTGCTACGCTGGACTGGAACATGGGCCCATTCGTGGCGAACTGGACGACGCGCTACATCCACTCGATTACGGTGGGCTACGCGAACTCCGGTCTGGGCCCGTCCGGCGTCGAGTCGAGCACGGATGCGTACAACCCGAACCCGATTGGTCCGGTGCTGCATTTCCCGTCGGTGACGTACAACAACTTCTCCATCGGCTACAACATCGAACCGATGAATGCGTTCGTCCAGGTCGGTGTCGACAATGTGTTCGACCGGCAGCCGCCCCTGATCTTTCTGAACAACGCGCTCAACGCCAATACCGATGTGAACACGTACGACACTGCCGGCCGGTTCTATCGCGCCAGCTTCAGCATCAAGTCCTAGGCTGGCGGGCTTGGTCACGGTCGACGCGAACCGTCCCATTTTCCGGGGCCGGGTCCGGGCGCGGTGAAGCTCTGAGTATGCCTGAGACACCGATCAGGCGTGCTTGTGAAATCCAGGTGCACGGTGCCCGGGCCGCGTGGTTCTCCACGCGGCCTTGGGCCGCCGACGCGTGAGGCGTTTGGCTGCGCACCTCACTGCCGAAAGGCGCTTGCGTCATTTGCCACGCAAGTCGCAAACGCGCACCGATCTTCGTTACTCGCCATAGTGCGCGTCGAACATCGAACGCGCGCATATTACCCATGGCCGCAAGCTGGGTAACTATTTGAAGATTCTCGAGGCTCCGGTGAACCTTCGCCGCGCTGCGCAGACTCACTTCGCCATGCACGTCCACGAGTTGCACCGTCATAGGCCGGACTCCCCGCGGACGATCCCGGGAATCGCACATGAAATCATTTTGCTACTGCCTGTTTCTTTTCAGCTTCGCCGAGGCCGCGGTGGCGGCCAATCACGTGATCTGCGTCGACAGCGGTACGGCACTTGCCGCTGCGCTGTCGTCCCTGTCCACCGCGCCCGGCAATGACGACTCGGACGAGATCCGCGTCCACACGGGCACTTACCATGCACCGGCGGGCGGCTGGATCGGAGCGGTGACTACACACCATGACTTGACGATTCGCGGTGGCTATACCGACGCCGGATGCACGCAGCAGACGCTGGATGCGGCAGCGACGGTCCTCGACGGCAACAATGCATCGGGTGTGCTGACGATCGATACACCACTGATCCCGGACAGCGACATCGAAGTCAGCGGTCTGACCTTTCAGAATGGTCACGGTGGCAACACGTTCGAATCCAACGCCGGCGGACTGAAGATCGGCGATCCGAACCCGATCAGTGGCGGGAAGATCCTTGTCGAGCGGAACATATTCCGCGACAACACCGCGGCGAGCAACGGATTCAGCCAGGCCGTCGGCGGACTTCTGGCGGCCACCGACGGCAACTCGCTCGTTGTCCGCGGCAACCTGTTCGCCAACAACAGCGCGCCGAACACACCAGCGCTGTCGGTGTATTCCAACAACGCGATCGATGTCGCCGACAACACATTCGCCGGCAACCATGCTACCGACGCGGCCCAGGACAAGCGGGTAACTTTGGGTTACTTCACGTTCGGCGGCATGCGCCTGAGCAACAACATCCTCTGGGGCAACGTCGGCGGGGCCGGATCGTTCGATATCGACCTGTCCGGGTCGTTTGCCGGAACCGCCGGTGCGACGCTGGTGAACAACGATCTCGAGGCGTCGACCGGAACCGCCGTCGCGGCGACAGGAACACTGCACGTGGATCCGCGATTCGTCGGCGGCGGCAACTTCCGCCTGTCGCAGACTTCGCCGCTGATCGATGCCGGCATCGGCAATCCAAGTGGCGGCTTGACCAACGTCGATCTCGACGGCCGTGCGCGCATTGCCGGCACCTCCGTGGATCTGGGTGCCTACGAAAGCGTTGCCGTGTCGGCCAGCCCGCCGATCGGCGCCGGGATCAGCGGCAATTGGTTCGACCCGACCACGAACCAGGGCGGCCATGGATTTCAGATCGAGGTGTTGCCGAACAATGGCATGCTCGTCATCTGGTTCGTGTTCAATCCGGCCGGCACGGCGCAAAACTGGATCTACCTGCAGGGCGGTTACAGCAACGGGAGCAACTCGGTTGTGCTGCCGGCATTCCTCGAACAGGGCGGGCGCTTCCCGCCAAACTTTGACTCGCGGAACGTGACGGCAACACCGTGGGGTTCGCTGACCCTGACCTTCACCGATTGCGACAACGGCACGGCAGCGTGGGCGCCGAACGCGCAAGCGGCCGCGGCCGGCTATGCCGCCGTCGCGTTTCCGTTGCGCCGTCTGACCAGCCTCGCCGGCACGGCATGCCCATGACCAGGGCGCGCGCCTGAGTTCGACGCGCTTGTTCGCAAGGCAATTGCTTTTGCGAAAATCGGATCGTCTGTCCACGCCCAGCGCAACATAGTTCCGCTGACGGTGCCCTGCGCATGGATGCACAGAATGACAGCCAGAGGCCGAGCAACCATTCTTACTCGGCATCGACTCCCATCAGGATGCCGAGCGTCGACGCGGCGCCGGCGACGCGCAGATGCCCGCTACGACGCTGGCTGGCCAGTCTGGCGAGAGACGGAAGAACTTCTGAACACCAGGTTTGACCAACTCATCTGCTCGGAGCCGGCAACGGCGTGCTCCGAGAAATAGGTATTTATTTGATATCGCGATAAGAAAGTTGTTCCTACACTGCTGATCGAAATCGACAGCTGCAGAAAAACGTCCTGACTCCTCGGCGACTTAAGTTCTCGAGGGAGCCGGAAGACTCTGGCGCGTTTTGGATGTGGAACGCGGGACCAACGAAAACCAGCTACCGATATCCCACGGTTGGCTCGATCGCCGTGGCTTCCAATGATACGAGAGGTCGCGCTGAATGTTCCGACGCTGGCGTGTGCGCCATTCCTATCCGAAGCCGGTCGTCGAGCTGGTCGTTCGGCTGATGCCGGTCCACGGAGCTGCGGCACTTTCCCGACTGCTCGACATTCCGACGAGCGTCATCTACCGCTGGCGCTCAATGAATCGCGATTGGGCTGCGTCGCCCGAAAGCCTCGCCGTCGATGCTGAAACGCTGGCGACGCTGGTCGCGCGTTGCGAAGAACTCGGGTTTCGCATTGCCGGGCACGCGCGCGTGACGACTGGTCGGGCACGCCCATTGATCGATGCACCGCAGCGCAGGTCGGCGACGCACGCGTCGCCCGGTAGCAGTGTCAATGACGCGGGCTTCGCTGTGGCGACTGCACCGCGGATGCGCGGCAAAAACGCAGGCGGGAAGGGCGTCCGGCTCGATGCAGCAGCTGCATCGGAACAGTTCTGTTTGTCGGCGCAGTCTCGTGCATCGGGGCAACGCTATGTTTTCGATGTGTGCAGGGAGCGGCCCGAGCGCGGCGTGCGGAGTCGCATGGAAGCCGTGCGGCAAGCCATCGATACACAGTATTTCCTCGACGTCGATTGCCGCTCCCTGGCCGAGACGGCACGAATGTCGGTTCATCATTTCATCCGTGTGTTCCACGACATCTTCGGAATGTCGCCGCATCGATACCTCACGCTCGCACGTATCGAAGCCGCGAAACGGCTGCTGCTCGCCTCGAGCGAACCGATCGAAGCGATTGCTGTTGGCGTCGGCTTCCGCTCGGGCCCGAGCCTGAATCGAGCATTCAAGCGGATCGAAGGTGCAAGCGCGTCCGAGTACTGGCAGACAGCGAGGAAAGACAGCTTCAGCGGGAGACAGTGGGCGTGATGCCGGCTGCTGCCAGACGGTCGAGACAAATGGTCGACCAACGCAATTGTCGATCACCCGATCCCAGGTCGTCTGGTTCTCCAGCAACGCTGCAAAGAGGTCGAACAATCGATGTCGGACAGTTCCTCAGCGCTGGCGCTCAGTGCCAACGAGAAGCTACGCCGGCCCGTTGACTTCACAACAGGAGATTTGAAGAGGTATCTGCATCGAAACCCGATCGTCCCGATCCGTTTTGTACAACCTGACGTTGGAGAATGTAATGAGACTCGACGCGAATAAGCTTTCGTCGGCCGTTCGCTTGGCATTGTCTTTTGGCGTGGCCGCGACGGCGACTACGCTGGGGACCGCCCAGGCGCAAACCGCAAACAGCAGTACCGATCAGAAGAGCCAGTCTCTCGAAACCATCGTGGTGACCGGTTCGAACATCCGCCGTGTGGATATCGAGACTGCGAACCCGGTCGTCACCATCGACAAGGCCGCGATACAGGCCTCCGGCAAGGTCAATCTGGGCGACCTCGTGCAGCAGCTTCCCTCGATGGCCGGCAACGCAGTCAATCCTCAAGTCAACAACGGCGGCACCGGTGTAGCCGGCGTGTCTCTGCGCGGTCTCGGTTCGAACCGCACGTTGCTGCTGATCAACGGCCACCGCATTCCGTTCCAGCTGCAGGACCTGAACCTGCTGCCCATCGCTGTCGTGGAACGCATCGAGGTACTGAACGAC
>Ga0207686_10001996_pt1 | contig 11251 bp, 24 predicted proteins | sample KBSM24metaG_FD_184396 | JGI IMG/M metagenome (GOLD analysis project Ga0207686, IMG submission 184396) | Miscanthus rhizosphere microbial communities from Kellogg Biological Station, Michigan, USA - KBS M2-4 metaG (SPAdes) (version 2) | ecosystem: Host-associated > Plants > Roots > Rhizosphere >...
CCCGGCTTGCCGACCCCGATGGGCGGCTTGGCGAGTTCCTTCAGGATCGGCACCTCCTGCCGCAGCGCCTCGGGCCATGTCTTGTAGTGCGTGCTCTCCTGCGCTGCGACAGACGTGCCGAGTGTCGCAACAACGGCACCAATAAGTGCCGACTTCATGACGCGCCCTCGGCCTTGGCGATGGCGGCGCGGGCTTTCATAACGAGGGCCTGAAATTCCTCGTCATCCTCGCATCCGACAAAGACCAGCGGATGCCATGCTAGTGCGGTTAGCATTTCCAGCAGATCGGGCGCGGCGGCGATCAGGCGGGCGTTGGGCTTGGCATTTGGCCCATCGCATTTGCAGACCGACCAATAGTCGTCGTTCTTTACGCCGTTGGTTGGAACGATCCAAACGGGATTTATGGCGCTGGGATCAGCGTCCAATTCCCACGGCCCCGGCGTGTGCTTGCTCATACTGTCCTCCATTGCTCCAATGGAGGACTATCCCACGCGGCGTGGGGTTTGGCAACAAGGAATTTCCGAGACGACCATTAATTTAATGCCGGGGCACCGCTTGACACAACCCCACATGCCGTGGGATGATGCGGCATGGCCAAGAAACGCCCCAAGCCCAAGCCCAAGCCTAGGTTGATCCGCGTTCGTGAAGACAAGCTCAAGAGCATGCTCCGCGAAGTGACCCGCGAAGCGGCCCAGGTCGGGCTGGCCACTGCGATCGAACACTGCGGCAACTTCTGGAACGTCAGCGACGGCTTCAAGAAATATATCGAGCAGCAGATCGAGACGGCGGCCGAGGCGCTCATGGCTGCAGTCAGGACCGCACTGCGTGAAGAACGAACCAACCGTCGCAAGAAATAACGGCCACCAACCCCACGGGATGTTGACATTCCGCGGAACCAAAATATCCTGCTGGCGTTTCGGTAGTCTCCGGATCGCGCTTACCGCACTCAGGTTGTCCGCCGTGTTGCGGGTGTCGATCCGGCCAGCCAGGGGGTCACTGGCAAGGCGGTGCGAACCCGCCACCTTTTCACATCAAGCGGACACTGTCTGTTCAAAATTGCACACCCTCGCGGGAAGCAGCCCGCCGGTACATCGGGGACCGGCAGGCCGCCCCGCAACCGCGGGAGGAGGACACCAACCGCGGATCACAGTTTCCCATCCTTGCTCGAGCTGGATGTAGCGATACAGCAGCAGGCGCAGCAACCGCTTGCGCGCCAGGTCCAGCGGACCCTTTTGTTCCACGCTGCGTTGTCTATCATCGGGATCGTCACGATCCCCAACCAAGGAAGGCAACCATGTACACCGTCAAGAAGATCGAAACCCCGGACCGCGGCGAGCTGTTCGCCGTTGTCAATGGCAACAGTGATACCGAGATCATCAGCCGCTACACCACCGAGGAAGAGGCCAAGGAAAGCTGCACCCTGCTCAATGGTGGCGAAGCTGCCGAGAAGAAGCTGGCCGCAGCCGAGAAGAAGGCCGCAGAAGACGCCAAGGCATACGCCGAGGCCGACCAGAAATCGCGCGCTGCCGCCAAGCCCAAGGCAGATCCGCCCAAGGCAGATCCGCCCAAGGCCGACGACAACCACAAGCCCCGCGCCCATGCGGCCAGGGCCAAGGCGCACGTCAAGCGCATGGCGCCGAAGCCGACACGCCGGCACAAATGAGCAACATCCTATGATATCAAAGATTGCCCCCGCACAGATCGGGAACAAGTGACATGCACACCTATCGCAAAGCCGATGACGGCAAATGGCAGGTCGTCTTCGATCTACCCGGCGAGAAGCGTACGCCCGTTGGCCCTGCCTTCGTTGATGAATGTTGGGCCGCTGCCTATGCCAGCTTCCTCAACGGTGGTCGCTTCAGCCCAGGCGAGATCGAGCTCATCTTCGGCGTCGATCGGTCGCCCGAGGAAGACGACGACGAGCCCGAGGACCACACCACCCCGCCCAGCAAGAGCCGGTTCACGGACTACCCGCAGGAAGCCACGCAACGGCACAAGTAGGAAACCGGCGGCTGCACTAGGACAGGGTAACCGCCGGCTCCTAGTCCAGGGGTGGCTAGAATGATCGCCCCCGGCTAGTTCATCGTCGCTGCAGAAATTCTGGAATTTCCCATCCGGGGTCATCAGCGGGCGCGCACGCGGTTGGCTCCCATTTCGAGAGCACTCGACCAGCTCGCATCCGTTCGAATGCGTCCAGGTCTCCTTGATCGCTTTTAAAACGTGGCGCAGGGCCCGCCGGGGCAGGCGTGGGCGCTGTTACGGATGCACTTGGGATATCGGGAGCCGTCACCCTTGTGACGGATGCAGAATGACCCTGGCGGACACGGTAGGCGTCCTGGCGGCAAGCTACCGAACAATACTTCGTCCGCACGATCTTGCTGTCGAGAATGCTATCAAGTCGGGTGTGCTGGTTTACATACCGGCGCCGATAGAACCGACCGCCGCAATGCTCACAAGCATGGCTCAGCGCCTCATCGGTGCTTTCGCTCATGGTGTTACCGACGTTTGGGTGGACAATGTTTTTTGACGTGATTTCCGCTGATTTGTCAACAACCCGTAGAGTTGTGCCAAGGCACTTAACCCCAGCTTTAGCGTCGGAAGGTCCATAAACCGGCACTGCTGGTCGTAAATGACCACCGCGCGCACCAGTGGCGCGATCCCACGGCCGGTAGAGACCAGAACGCTCGTCGCCTCTAGGTAAATTCGCCGCCGTAAGTCGCACAGGCACCACTTTCGGTCACCCGGGCTCGGACATCCGACGCAGGCCGACGACTGCCCGTGGCCCAAGCCAGCATCGCGCGGGCTGTCCAAGGTCGCCACGTAGCCGCGCCACATGCGGCCGTAAACGTAGCCGGCGGTTTCCTCCGGCTCGCTGACTTCGCCCCGGATGCGCATGCGGCCGAGCTCGCTCTCGGCTGCCGGGTCCACCGCATGCTCGCCCAGGCCCCGCCGGTGCGGCATGCGAGCGGCGCGCTCGCGCGGGCTCTCAGCCATCACGGCTTTCAGATGGCCGTTTTTGTGCCGCGGTCCGGTCTTGCGTGGCCTGCCCTTGCGCCGCTTCGATGCCATCGCTGTTACCCATCATTGCCGTGAATGCCCGCTGGTACTGCAGCAGCGCCCACTCGATCCGCTCGAGCCGCACGATCATCTGCTCGAGCTGGGCGCGTGGGATCGTGACTGTCGGCTGCATCGGTGTTCGCCTCGGATTGTGCTTGTTTATAGTACCATTGGTCGATATCTGCGAATATTGGCAACAACTTAGCTGCGTAAGCCCTAGGCAGATACCATGCGATATTGCTTCGGTTTTCAACCATGTGTGGAACAACCGTCTGTGGGTTTCAGATGCCTTTGCGCTTGCCGTTGATAACTTCGGAGACGCGGCCGCTATTTTGTTTGGTGATGGCGGCGATTTGGCGAAGGCTGTGACCTTGGGCGCGCAGGAGTTTGATTTGGGCGGCTTGTTCGCGGGTGACCGGGTTGCAGTCGTGGTTGACTTTGAACTCGGGCTTTTCGCGATCGAGCAGTTTGATGACGGCGGTGATTTCCTTACGGACGAAGGGAGGGATGCCGTCAAAGTGGAGGAGTTTGACCAGCCTGGCGCGGGCGCGGGGGATGTCGCTCATGGGCGGCGCTCCGAGCGGTTTAGCCATTCGAGCGGCACCCACACGCCGACACGGTTACTGTCCTCCAAACTCACGCCAGGAATTCCGCCGGCATCCCGCATTTTCACGAACTGCGGCGCATAGCTCGGAACGAAAACATTGTTTTTTTGATCGCCGGTGAAATTCATTCGGGCGGTTCCAGCATTACGTTGCGAATGACCGAGAGTTTTGGACGGGGGTCGTACGACGTATCGAATAATTCCGGCTTCACGTCTGGCAGGTTGTAGGCGCGCATCACGCCGCGCTTGAATAATTGATAGCTCGGCGGAAATGCGCCGAGTTGTTTCAGGAAATAGGCTTCCCATGCCGTCTGATCGGCAGTTGCCGGATATTCCGGGTCAGTGCTTAGGAAAGGCCAGCCGTCCCGCCATTCCTTGATCTTCGCCCCGTACCACTCCGAGCGCAGGTCGTAATTGCGCAGTGTTACCGGACCCTTCTTGGCCCAATCCGGTATCTCGCCGAATGGCCTCTTCGATTTCATAGGGGCTTGCTCCCTGTGCTTGCAGCCGTTGCATGAGTTCGCGTTTGCGCTTGTCGATTGCCGCCTGGGCGATGCCGGGCTTGCCGTTGCCTTCTTGCGACGGGCCTTCCCGATCGTCCCAGCGATCTTGGTTCAGCCATGTCGCCGGATTGCACCAAGGCCGGTCGTCGGTCTTGGCGGCGTAGCGAGCGAGGCCGGCGGTTATGATTTCAAAGGTTGCGCGCTTCCGGGCTGCTCGGAATGATTTCTCAGCCGCGCGCTTTCCAACCTTGTGCGGACACTGTTGCCAGAATGTCGCAAACTCGCGCCCTAGTGCCACAAGGGATAATCTTTCCTCTTCCTTGCTTTCCGAAGAAGTAAGATCAGTAAGTAAGGAAGGGGGTATACCCCGTGTTTCCGTGTGCATTGATGTGTGCGCATGTGTGCGCACAGTCCTCATGCGCTCGGTGTTTTTAGTCCGGCGCTCCTGGGTTTGCTGGGCGTCCGCTATCAGTTTTGCCACCTGAACGATCACCGCGCCCGGAACTCCGTGCGCCACCAGAATATCGAGGATGTCGTCGTTCATTGGCCCGTGTCCGCTCGGGTTGGGGTTGAGTGATTTCGTAGGCGTCGACGCAACGCAACTTGAACTGGCGGCCGGCGATCTTGAGCAGCGAGCGCAGGGCCCGGATGGGGTCGGTGCCGGGCCTGGCCTCGAGCCGCAGCACGAACACCGGCCGGGTGCTCATCCGTCGATCTTGCCGAGGATGCGCCGCAGATCACCGGAACGGCGGTCGTACCGGACGATCAACTTGCGCACGAAGGCGTGGAGTTCGCCGCGCTGGTTCTCGGCGAAAGCAAGGATTTCGTGTTCGTCCCCCCCGCCGGCGCCGCCGAGTTCACGGCCAACCGCTTCCAAGAGCCGCAATGCGCTCTCGGCCTTGGTTAGGAAATCCTCGACCGAGCTTGCGGCCGTGGCCGCCTCAGCGACGGCCTGCAGCCGCTCGATCGCTTGGCTGTCCTTCGTCGTCGGGTTGGTCCCGTTGCCGTTCGCCATGTTCCCCGTCCTCCAATGTTTTCTGCAAGTCGATGATTTCCTTGGCGACGTCGGTCACCCGCTTGTCGAACATGTGCGCGAGCATGCGGGTCACGGTCCAACCGCTGACCTGGGCAACGTCTTTGAGCGGCCACTGCTTGCCGCATCCCCTCAGAACGAAGAATTTGCCGACGTCGTAGGGGTGCAGCCCGGATTTAGTCCTCATGACCGGCGCCTGCGCGCCGGAACATTGCCGTTGGTTGGCTTGGGGCGCGGCGGGCGCGCCACGCGCGTGCGCAGGATCATGAGCTGACCGAACATGTCCGGGGGCGCATCGATCCTGAGTTCGCGCAGCAGTGGCGGCAACGCATGATGGGTATGAGGGGGAAGGCCGCGGCGTTTCCAGTTGCTGACCACCCGCTCGTCAAGGCCGAGCAGGTGCGCGACCTCGGTGGACCCCCCGAGCTTGTCGATGGCCATCGCGGCAAATCGTTTGCGGATTTCGTCGGGCATGCTATGGCATACCCCACAATTCGAAGAGTTGTCAATACTCAACCGGGCGGGGGCCGATGCCAATCAGGAGGTAGTTGACACCCGTCTCTGTGTTGGGAGACACAAGGGGTCATGGTCCGCATGCCGTCAGACCCTACATCTATTGCCGAGATCGGCCGCCGGCTCGAGCTCACGCGCCGGGCGCTGGGGCTGACCCAGGTCATGATGGGGCGGTTGGTGGGAGCAATCAGCAGCGGACAGGCGTGGGGGAACTATGAGGCCGGCAACCGGCGCATCTCGATCGATCACGCGCTCGCGCTGTCCCGCACCCTGGGCGTTTCGCTGGACTGGGTCTACCAGGGGCAGATGGTCAACCTGCCCCCGGAATTGCGCGAGAAAATCCAGCGGATCATCCTGGAAAGCGCCAATGAGCCTCAATCGCTAACTAGGCGCCTGAAATCCCGCAGGAAATGAACCCCGGGCGGAGGCGCTTCCTCGTCGTATTTCCATTCGATCAATCGGCGCATATTCGAGATCACGGCATGTGATCTGCGCGCGTCGTGGGGCAACTGGAGCACCAGTTGCATGGCCAGGTTGGCGTCATCTGCGGCCGTCGGCGCGTCATAGTCTTCTGGCATTGCCTGTCCCATCGAGCGATCCCCTTTCAGTGCCGTGGTTGAACGTGGGCCGGCGGCCCAACGCTAACCCACATGTCATTTTTGTGTAAGGCGGCGCGCTGCCGCGTCGCTGTCACAAAATGTTACGGGACGTTGGGGGACGACCGGTTGCAATTATTCTCTTCGCCCGGCTGATGTATGGCTTGACAACCCCACACGGTGTGGAGTAGTCTCCGTTGCATTGGAGCAATGGAGAACGACAGTGACCTACCGCATCACCAGCATCACCGGAATGGACTTCTTCACCGCAACCCATCAGGTCAAGCGGTCCGATGGCAAGATCGTGTTTCGCGGCAGTAAGGCTGAATGCGAGCACTTCATCGCCGAGGTTGTGAACGCCCTCGTACAGGCGGGGGCGTGACATGACCCCGAAACAGCACTTCCGCCGCCTCCAACTCCGGCTCGAAATCGCTGAGTTCGGAATGGCGATGCCATTGGACCGTGAACGCATTGGCGAGTGCGACTGCTGCGGTAAGCAAAAGCCGCTCAACCTGATCAGCACCCCCCTCGGTCACAAAACCTGGGAATGCAAGGAATGCACGGTGGAATGGGATGGGGACAGCGACGGCTTCACCGAACAGGCGGGGGGGTACTGATGACCGCCTATGCCAGTGACGCTCTCGCCATCGTAGCCCTCGCGCTCTTTCTCTCATCCATCTTCATGCTGTGTGTGGTGCTGATCTAATGACCAACGAAGAATTTGACGACAAGCTCGCCATCATGCCGTCGGGTGCGAAGCGCGCCGCCATGTATTCCATGCCAGTAACGCCGGCAACGCCGATGGAAATGCTGTCGCGCGCCATGATGTCCGGCGCTGCGCCAGAGACACTGGAAAAACTGCTTGCCCTGCAGGAGCGGTGGGAACACAACCAAGCCAGCAAGGCATTCGACGAGGCGATCGCCGCGGCACGCGCCGAAATCCCGCCGATCAAGAAGAACAAGACCGTCAGCTACGGCGCCGGCAAGGCCGCCTACAACCACGAAGACCTTGCCGAGATCGAACGCACCATTCTGCCGATCCTGAGCAAGTACGGTATCAGCTATCGCTTCCGCACCACCGTTGCCGACAAGCAGATCATCGTCACCTGCATTCTGTCGAAGGGCGGATACCGCGAGGAAAACAGCCTACCGGGACCGGCCGACACCAGCGGCAGCAAGAACCCGATCCAGCAGATCGGCTCCACGGTCACCTACCTGGAACGCTACGCATTGAAAGCGGCACTCGGCCTGTCGGCCACCGACGATGATGACGACGGGATCGGCGCCGCCGCGGACAAACTCACCGACGATCAGGTCGCCGAGCTAACCGCCGCGATCAAAGACAGCGGTCGCACCGTCGAATGGTTCTGCAACTTCGCCGCCAAGATACCGGCTATCGCCGAGCTTGCCCCGGAGCGTTATGCGGTCGCGTTGGCCCACGTCAAGAAACTGCCGAAGGTGGACAATGCAGCAGGGTAGCCCCGAATGGCTGCAGGCCCGTTGTGGCAAGGTCACAGCCAGCCGCGTCCACGACATCGTCGCTGTCACCCGCTCTGGAGGCTACACGTCAGGCCGGAAAAACTACCTGGCCGAACTGGTGTGCGAGCGGCTGACCGGCCAGCCAACACCAACGTTCCAGAGCGCCGCCATGGCGTATGGTTCCGAGTGCGAGCCAGAGGCCCGCTTCGCCTATGCGCTCGCCAAGGGCGTCGAAATCGAGGAGGTGGGGTTCATCCCGCACCCCACGATTGACATGGCTGGCGCCTCGCCTGACGGCCTTGTCGCCCCCGATGGGCTGGTCGAGATCAAATGCCCCAACACCGCCACCCACATCGAGACGCTGCTTGGCGCCACTCGCGGCGGCGGCCTGATGCCTGGATATTCCGACCAGATGCAATTCCAAATGAGTTGTACCGGCCGGCAATGGTGCGACTTCGTGAGCTATGACAAGCGGCTCCCCGAGCCAATGCAGATGAGCATCTATCGCGTTATGCGCGATGACAAGGCCATCGACAAGCTGGAGCAGGAGGTCGTGCAATTCCTCATCGATCTCGACGCCACCGTTGATCTGCTCCGCAAGCGATACATGCAGGAGGCCGCATAGATGAGCCGCGCGCTGCTGCGCATCGACGGCCCCGTCAGCCGCGCGCGCGCGGCCAACCTGCTCGCCCGCGTGCCGGAGGGCACCCGCATAGAATTCAAAGGCGCGCGCCGTACGCTGCCGCAAAATGACAAAATGTGGGCGATGCTCAGTGAGATCGCTCGCCAGAAAACCCACTGCGGCCGGCGCTACACCGCTGACAACTGGAAATCGATCTTCATGCACGCCATGGGCCGGGAAACGGTCTTCGTGCCATCGCTTGACGGCGAAACATTCTTTCCGATCGGCTGGCGATCAAGCGACCTGTCCAAGGAAGAAATGTCCGAGCTGATCGAATTCATCTTGGCGTGGGGCGCACAGAACGGCGTCACGTTTGCGAATGATACGTGGGAAGTGCCGGATGACCGAAAAGCGGGTTGAATTCACCAAGGCCACCAAGCTCGCCGCCTGGCGGCGCTGCCGCGGGCGCTGCGAGGGCTGCGGCGCGCTGTTCGCCGGCAAGTTCAAGCACTACGACCACATCAACCCGGTGGTGTTCTCGCACGATGCCGAACTGACGAATTGTCAGGTGCTCTGCATCGAATGCCACACCCGCAAGACCGGCGAGGAAGACATCCCGGCCATTGCCAAAAGCAACCGCGTGCTGGCGCGCGAGGCCGGCCTCACCCGCGTAGGCAGCATCCGCACATGGAGGTCACGATGACCGACGAAGAACGGCGGATGTTTTCCAACAGGTTGCGCGAGAGCGAAGCCGAGATCGAGCGGCTGCGGGCTCGCGTTGTCGAACATGAACGCGGCTATGAATGGTCCAAGATGGTTCAAGCTGAGATGGGCGCTGAAGTCGAGCTGCTGCGGGCGCTCTTGCGCGAGCCCACGCCGGAAATGCTGGACGCCGCCGAGCAATACAATCGCGAACACATCACGGGCGAGTGGTCCTTTGCGGACTGCTACCGCGCCATGACCAGCCGCGCACTGGAGCCAAAGCCATGACCCATCAGTCGCAACTGTTTCCCGGCAACAACAAATTCCATGCCGGTAACGGCGAGGACGGCAAGCACTACTGGCTGACGCCGCCGGACCTTTATGCGCGGCTGCATGCGGAATTCAGTTTCGATTTCGATCCTTGCCCGCATCCGCTGCCGGAAGGCTTTGACGGGCTACGCTGCGAGTGGGGTGCTTCCAACTATGTCAACCCGCCGTTCGGCTCGATCGTCCATCACCACGGCCGCAAGAAAGGCGTGACCGCCTGGATCCGCAAGGCCCTGCACGAACAAGAGCAAGGCAACCGCAGCGTGATCGTCTATCCGCTCGACAAGTGGGTGCTAATGCTACTGGCGGCCGGTGCCCAGGTTCGCAATCTCGGCGACGTGCGCTGGTTGGCGACTGAGGACGGCAAACCGGGCAACGGCACGGGGCGACATATCGCGTGCTTCGTTCTGGAGCCAAAGCCATGAGTTTCGCCGGCGGTCACACCTCAACCGACCGGCGGAAGGCGCCGCCCCTTTCCATTGCTCCAACAATGCGTCGGGGCGGCGTCGTAATATGAGGCCAGCATGACCGACCGTCTCGCCTACCGGCTCCCCGAGGTCTGCGCTATGCTGGGCATCTCCCGGTGGACGCTGTATCGCGATGCAAAGGCTGGGAAAATCGAGATCGAAAAGCGCGGGCGGATGTCCTTCGTGTTTCGCGAAGCCTTGCAGCGGTATAGGTCAGCATCGTTTACTGCCCAGCCCATGTCCCTGCCCATGCTCGAGCGCGCGATACCGGAAAACTCCGGGCAACTTCCTGCAACAAGCAACCGCGCAAGACCATCGCGAAAACAACGGCTTAGAGGCTAAACATGCAACACACCGCAACGCCGTGCAACACCACTCCGGCGGAACCGTGTTCCGCCCTCATGCCTAGAAAACATTGAAAAAATGGCCGTTTTTGAAACCAGCCCATATCCCAGCCCATGCTTCCACTAGCCCAAGTAGTTCAGCGCAGCGCGCCTAGGGATGGGCGGCTTGGTGCGCTGCACTTCCGCAGCACCTCCCGGAGATCACGATGAAAAAACTACTACTAGCTGCCGTCCTGCTGGCGGGAACGGCCCTTGCGTCATCAGCCAGCGCAGCAACACTCACTGTCAACGCACTAGCCGATGATCAGGTGGTGCCGCAGTCGGCATCCGCTCCTTGCATCATCTGCGCCACGACACAGGCCCATAATCCCGTGGGCTTCGGCTACAACAACTTTAACTCGACTGGGAACAACGATAGCTTCAACCTGTTCTCGTCCAACATCACCGGAGCCTTTGGCAACGGCGACGACCTTACCGTCACGCCCTACACCGGCACCCAGCTTGTCAACTTCCTGACGGCACTTGGTGATGCTGGCCTTACCTTTGGCGTGGCCATCGATGTCAACTCGACCAGCGCGAAATCGGAAGTCCTGACCCAGTTCCGGCTGATCGACTTGGATCAAGCGGGGGATGGACCTCTTGGCTCGCTGGTCCTGTTTTCGATCCTCAATCCGGTTCCGCTGCCTGACATCAGAAACGGCAACGGCTCGGCTGACTACCTGATCACGGGCTTCAATCTGTCTGGCCTCGCCAATCTCGGCGACCGCCTGCTGTTCCAGGCAACGTGGTCCGGTGCGGTGGACGGCGGCGAGAGTTTCTACATCGTGCCGGTGGCGCAGGTGCCAATCCCGCCAGCCATCGCGCTGTTTGCGGCTGGCCTCGTTGGCATCGGCCTGATCCGGCGCAGGAAGCAAGCGCCGCTCAACATCGCGAGCGCGTAACCAACACGGCCGCTGTGGGGTTCACCCTCCAACAGCGGTCGGCGGCCCGGTATTTGCCGCAACT
>Ga0207686_10001997_pt1 | contig 11250 bp, 10 predicted proteins | sample KBSM24metaG_FD_184396 | JGI IMG/M metagenome (GOLD analysis project Ga0207686, IMG submission 184396) | Miscanthus rhizosphere microbial communities from Kellogg Biological Station, Michigan, USA - KBS M2-4 metaG (SPAdes) (version 2) | ecosystem: Host-associated > Plants > Roots > Rhizosphere >...
CGCGTTTTATTAATCTCTGATCCAACTGTTGGATCTAAATTAACCCAGTAAATTTCTCCACGCCTAGGAAACTTAATCATGCCAGCCTTCTCTATCAAGAACTTCCCATTCTTTAATAATTTTTATTCTATCAGCATCTTTACTCGCTTGCATATAGGCTTCTTTAAGAAGCTGTTTTTTTTCATTTAAAGCATGCTCTAGCGCCTGCACAACAAAACGGCTTAATTTTCGCCGATCAATCATTGAATGAAGCATATTATTAAGCTCCACAGGTATTGAAAAAGTGACGGTTATTTTTTTATCAGCTAATTTCATAAGCTCCCTTTCCTATTGTTTATATAGTATTTACAATATACCATATACCATAAACAATAAACAAGTAACAATAAAAATCATTCCAAAACAATCAACAAATGTACCTTTTGACCCTACTTCGCCCCTCCTTCGCCAAGGCTACAGCAGGACACGCAAGGCTACGAAGGGCAGGCAATCCTTTTGACAAGCTTAAACATCTTTGTTAATCTAAATACAGATAGAAAATTAAGCTTTTTGCCTTTAAAAAGGAATTGTATCATGACACACACCAAACGCTATATCTCATCATTTATACTCGCTATCACCTGTTGTTTTACAGCAGCCATAGATAGCCCAATAAAACCACTCAGTAGAATTAAAAAAGCCTCAATATACCTCAAACAACGTACCTTATTTGCCAAAGTTGTGACAAAAGCTCTATGGAAACACGCCAGAGGGCACACCAATGGCCACACAATCATTGAAGAAAAATTAGCTAAAATATATAGCACTATAACACCACCCACACAGGACACTATTCACAATGATGTTAAAGCGCTCCATACTGCAATACTCAATAACCCTCTACTTTCAATAGAACCAAAGAAGTTTTTCCTAGGCGCATCAGCATCAGCATATCAAATTGAAGGAGGCCTTGATGAAACCTCTGCTGCAGCTCGTTTCTATGCAAAGAATGGCTTACCAACCGCCGGTGATGCCATTGATTTTTATAATCGCTTTGAAACTATTATTAAGCAGCTTAAAGAAGAACTCAATATAAATTCCTATCGCATATCCCTTGCATGGAATAGAATTGAACCAGAACAAGGCATATTTGACCTTCAAGCAATAGAATTTTATCGCACTGTCATCAATATTCTGCTTAAGTACAACATTAAACCCATGGTCGTATTCCATCATTATGATGTTCCTACGTGGTTTGAAGATATTGGCGGCTTTGAATTACAAGAGAATGGACAATTCTTCCAAAATTTCTGCCTTACTGTGTATACCGCACTTGCGCATGAACTTGGCAATTGTCTTATTTCCATGTGTAATGCACCAGAAGGTCCTGCTTTTAAAGGCTACTACACGGGCGATGGCACACCAGGAGAAAAAGATAATTTACCAAAAACTCATACCGTCATTGCTAACATGTACTATGAAATCATTGACACTGCTTTGAGCATCCAAAAAAAATATACTGAACTTCAAAAAACAAACCCACAATTACAGCGCCCTTCAATTGGTACACAGATTAATGTTGTTCTTATTGACCCATATCCATCCACAATGAATAACTGGAAAAGTAGATTTGCCTCTGCCTTTGGATGCACTATAGGAACGTATGTTCAATCAGGCGGAACGTATAATTTTTTAGTTAGTGGTGAATATCTTATGTATACCCCTGACGCTGAATTTATGAAATCTGCACGCGGAATTAATGTATACCGCTATTACCCTGATGCTTATAAAGCATTTGATTGGATTGGCGTAAATATTTATTCCAATCGCTTTGTGCAAGGAACTAAACCAGTAATAAATGATGAACTCATTGAAGAAGACGAAGAACGTTATACTGACAACCTTAACTATCGTAACTATCCAGAAGGCATATATCGTGCAGCACAAATGATATTTGATAACATTGCTGCACCACTCGGTAAACTTAAAAATAAAGACGGCAAACCATTGCCAATAATTATTACTGAAAATGGTATTGCCACCAAAGATAACGCAAAACGTACCAGATATTTCCAACGCGCACTCATAACAATAACCCAACTCATTAAAGATGGATATCCAGTTATTGGCTACCTGCCATGGACTTCTCATGATAACTATGAATGGCCAACTACAGACAACCCTGAAGGCTTTAACTCAAAATGTTATGGATTTTTTGCGGTTAACTTTGATAAAAATTCACCTGATTATCTCACGTGCACACTCAAAGAAGGTGCTTATTATTACGCTAACTTAGCCAAATTATTTTTTGCATAGTCACAAAAATATAGTTATTAAAAACGTGCAATAAAACCCCGAGATTATTATCGGGGTTTTTCTATTTATAAAATCATTGCCATTCAACAAGCCTATTTTATATAATAATATACAGATATAAAATAAATCTATAGATAAGGCATAATATGAATACTAAACAATCTTTATTATTGATATTTTTATTATGTCACTACAACGAATTACTTTTCGCCGATTTCCCTGAACAAAACTCAATCATATCACGCACCACAGACTCTTTCTACAAAAACTATAAATGGCTAAAAAAACAAGCATTTGCCAAAGATTGGCAAAAAAAATACACAAAAAAAGAGCTCGCCAGCACAAAAAATTCAATCATTATACCAACAATAGCTGCTCAAGACTTTAAAAAAGCAATAACAGAATCTATTACTCTTCACCCTCTTATGGCACAATCATTACACAACAATGCCAATAACTTTCTTTTTGGCGCATCCTCATCCTCCTACCAATATGAAGGAGGCCTTGATGAACACAATGCAAATGCAGCTTTTTACACAACAAAAGGCTTAATGCCTGCTGGCCACGCAATCGATTTTTGGAATCATTACGAAAGCGATATAAAACAAATGAAAGAAGAACTTGGCATTAACAGCTTGCGCATCTCAATTGCATGGGACAGAGTCCAACCACAACTCAATCAATACGATGAAAGCGCAATCAAAAAATATATTCATATCATACAAACATTAAAAGAAAACGACATAACTCCAATCGTTGTACTTCATCATTATACAATTCCAACATGGTTTGAAGAGATTGGTGGATTTGAAAAACAAAAAAACATTCATTATTTTGTTGATTTTGCAAAAAAAATGTACCAAGCGCTCCATCAGGATGTAGTATATTGGTCAACATTTAATGCCGTGGAAGGATATGCCTTTAAAGGATACTATACGTTAGATGGCCCACCAGGCAAAAGCAAATCCCTTGCTACAACTCAACGCGTTATGGCCAATATGCTTGAAGCGCACGTACAAACATATCAAGCAATAAAGGGCACTGATGGCTTATATCATCAACTATATCAATCAGATAAAAATATTCCCCTTCCATTAATTGGCATTCAAAAAAATATTGTACTACTCGACCCTGCTCAAGAAGAATATATATGGATACGAACACTCACCCGCCCAATTTGTGTTTCTGGCACCGACCTACAAAATTCTGGATTTTTTAATTTTTTTAAATATGGCACGTTTAAAATTGATCTCAGTCTTTTTAAAATACCATTTTTTAGACCACCCTCTATGCCATACATGCCAACACACACAAATAACTTAGCTCCTCAATCAATTGATTGGATTGGCCTCAATATCTATTCAAACATGCATATGCGCTTTACCGCACGACTACAAGAAAAAAATCCAAATTTTACAACAGAAAATCTCAACTACCGCGATTACCCAGAAGGAATTTATCGAGCTACTAAAATAATTAATGACGCTCTGGCAAAACCACTCAATATCCCCATTATCATTACTGAAAATGGCATTGCCACAACCAATGATATAGCTGGCAACGAAAAGCGTACACGATTTTTCCGCCGTGCATTGTATACCATCCGCAAGCTTATTGAAGAAGGCTATATTATTATAGGCTATACACCATGGGCATCTCACGATAACTACGAATGGCCAAGTAAAAACCAACCAGAACCATTTACTTCTCGACGCTACGGATTATTTTTTGTTGATTTCAGCTCACCAAAGCTCACTCGCACCCTCAAAACGGGCGCCTATTATTATCGTGATTTTATTAAGGCATATAATTGAAATGATAAAAAACATGTGAACAATACTAATACGCTATCCCAACTTTAACCCAAATAGCCCATTGTGAACACATAGCATTATTACACGGATTAGTATTGGCAAATTCACCCGATAAACCCATACCAAGATAGGGATCAAGATCATCCCTGTTATCCCACAAATATCCAGCATACACAAATACTTTATGCGATAACGCGCGCGGCAAAATGCCAGAGTCATTATTAATATCGCTATCAGAAAGCACAATTGATGGATTTGAGCCATGCGCTTGTACTTGAGCGATATTAAGCGCAGCAGAATCAGCGGCATTAAGCTGATTTATAAGTAGCGCAGCTGGCGTTGTGGCCAATGCTGGCTGATTATCGGCATTTAAATTTTGATAATTATTATTGCCATTACCCTGCCCACCAAAAATGGTCGACTCACTTTGTGTTGCATTAAGTGAAACAGAACTATTATTAGCAGCAAAGCCGTATACTTGCGCATCCCCTTTTAATGCGTACGTATTTGACGGAAATAAATCTCTGCAATGCATCTTTTCTTTACTATTTACCCAAAAATTATATCCCAGATCAAGCTCAAAACCATCTCTTTGATACGCCAATTTTAACACCAGCTCTGCCTGAACTGGGATACTTATTTTTGTATCAAATGTGGTGTAATTAATAGCCGGTACAAGATTACCCATATACTGCTGCGCAGGTGCACTACCATTAATCAATAACCCTTCCGATGGCTTTTGAAACTGTTCTAACAAAATATATCTACTCCCAGTCCCATTACGCGTAAAATCAAACGAACGCTTTTGTTGCGATGTACACAAATGTGATATATGAGCATCGCCATATATCGCTATTGTACGCCCTGCTTCTTTATTCTGCCAACACGTCACATGCCCAGACAACCCAAAACCAACATCCCAATGATGCCTATTACCTACAATACTTTCAAAAATAAATTCAGCGGTTGTTGCATTACCCGTTGGCGCACCAATACGCACACTCGCACCTACGTGATACCATGATCGATTAAAATTCCATCCTAGCGTTGTCTGTATTTCTGCTACCCTATTTTGGGTTTGCCTGCCAAATATTTTACCATACAACAACGGTTGATCCATGTCGCCAAAAATTGTTTTACCCTGCATAGCCTGTCGCACGCTTTGCGGCAAACTTGAAGCATTAACGCGCGCATTGCTTAAATATCCCGCAGGATAAAATTGTGCCCCAGGGTTTATGCCAACTTCTTGGAAATAAAGATTCCACTTAGTATGTACTATTGGCACATGCACCATAATAAATAGCCCGGGTAGATATGCATCAAATGCCTGAAACCAATTGAAATCAACAATAGTATTACTAATATGCGGCGAAAAACAGACCGTACTAGAAAAATCAGCCGGCAGACCAAAATAATCAGCTAAAATATCTCCCGGTTGCCGTTCAGCTCTACTGCCAGAAAAACGGACTTTATCATGGGTGCCAAATAAAAAATCTGCTATCTGGTCCGGCTTAAACGATCTACTATATTCAACCGCTGCCGCAACTGTCCCATAATTACCGCCTTGATCATATTTATAAATCAGCTGCTGCCAGCCAGTTAGCTCACGAACCCCATCTAACCCTTGTGAACGAATGCCAAAAATAGTCTTTTTTCCAAAACAACATATATTAATAGTATTTAATACCACAACCCCAACAGCAGCATAGATTAAAAATTTTTTCATATCGGTAAAAACCTCCTCATGCTGATGATACTCAATAAGATATTATCTCATCCGCTACAAGCCTAAAATAAGCATTCTCTTGTACGCAATATTTTCTTATCAGGAAAATACATGACAAAATTATTGCATTTTGTATTTGTAATTATATATATTTAAATTAAATATATTTTTAAAAAATTATAATAAAAAGGTAAATTGCAATGAAAAGCACTATAAAAATATTTCTTACGATGCTGTGCGTCGGATTATCAGCAAATATTTCTGCCGATGTTACCGTGAAGAATAAAACCATTGAAAATGCATTAAAAGAATATAATCCTGAAGAAATCAAAGGAGAGGCACCTTTCTCGCTTGACGGTGCTGCTATATATTGGGCAGAAGGACTTGTAAGTCAATTAACAACCAAAGAACGCGCTGCACTCGCATATTATTGCCTTAATAACGATAACAACAAAAATGCAAATACCTCTTCTCCAGACTCAATAAAAAGAATATTAAAACAAATAACATCTGCTGAAGTGCCTGTTGATTCAGATTATACAAGAGCATTAGCTGACACATGGAAACTAACAAGTGAGTTGCCATGGAATTGGACTACTCCATCCGATATACCAATAGTAGGCCGGGCTGTTTCGTTAGCAAAAGGCGCTCGACAAGCAATAACCACTTTTTCTCAGGCAATGGAACTTGAGTGGCCAAACGTTAATAAATACCTAAACAGCGATAAACTAAATCCCCTCGATGCACAATCTAAGGTTACCTCCACATACTGGCAAAATGTAATGAATGCCGCATCAACTGATATAAAAAGTAAATCTTTCCAAGAAAATATGCGTGTATTTTACCGGCAAGACATTGCAAATATTGCATGGGATACAATCGAAAAAGAATTAATAGACAAGATCAATCAACATCTAACGCGTAATTTTAAAGCAAATAAATTAAACGTACCAAAAAATTTAGTACTACAAATAGAGAACGCAATAGATGCTGCTCAATTAAGTAGTACATTCAATAAAATTAAAAGAACTTCTCAACCAACAAAACAGATAACTCAGATATCCACAACCACAGCTACACAAACAACACCACAACTTCCTTATCTTGATCGTTATTTAAACACAACTATACAACGCCCCTACTTAAATAAGTTGCAAAATGAAACCTGGTATAATGAAATATTAATCGCTGCAACTCACGATTATAATATGCCAAATTCAATACTAAAAAGTATGCCGGTAGAAAATCAAAAAAATCTAATAACAGCAATCATAATGCCTTACATTAACGAGTCAGCAAAATATTATAGCATCACTCCTTTTACATCCAAAGATATATACAACTGGCTATCGGACAATTGGCCACCAGAAGAAAGTGGATGGTTTAGTGGTTTGTTTGGCAGAACACAAAAGAAATCACAACCAAAATTAACTCCTAAGCAACTAGCTCAGCAAAAAGCCTTACTGAAGAAACAAGAGTCACAATCGACAAAAAAAATACAAGAGCAGCCGACTACCGAAAAAAAAGAAACAACAATAAGAAAGCTACAACCAAGAAGAGTATCAAAAAACAAACAAGAAGAAGAGAGCTAAAAGAAAAAGTCGCTAACAATAATCCTATGAGTTAAAAAAGTTAAAAAGAAACCCCCGAATGTAAAAAAAACCGGGGCTTCTTTTTTAACTCTTTAACTCACAATAATAATAAAATTCTCAATTCTCAAAGCGACGCCGCATTTAATTCATTAATATAATCACATACCGTTTTTTTACCTTCTTTTCGCAAAACATCCAGCCCCTCTATAACTTGATCAGCCCAATAACAATTAAATAGTTTTCCTTTTCCAAATCCCTTCTTTTGGCATCCAGATGTCAATCGTTTTGCTGTATCATAATCAAGACACCGCAATGGATTGCGCGCACCGGGGGTAACAAACGCAGTACTCCCAAAACAGCCAAAACTTACCAACTTTCTATTCTTTTTATCATCTTCCAACACTGAATACTTTTCTTCCACGCAAATAAGATCTTCATCAATAGTGCCATACACATTTTCCCAAAAATAATGCTTTACCGGCCAGGTCCAGTCAGTATGATTATTATGTGTTTGAGTAAATAAAACCAAACGCTTATTATTTTTTCTCATCCACCCTAGCGTTGGCCACTCCCCTTTTTGTTGCGCTGCTAGCCAATCGGACGGCTTTAAAATGGGATCGTAGCTATTTTTCATGACAATCTCTTTTAAATCGCGAGTGATTTTATTGATAGCCGCAAAATCATCAAGAAATATTGTAATCACTGCTTTGGGATGAGATTTTAAGAAATTAAAAATACGATTCATCTCATAATGCAATGTTTGATACAATGGTTTACCGTTTTTCCTAAAAACAGTGCTTTCTTTCATTGGATGAGAACATACAACACTAATGCCTTCTCGCGTTATTGTTGACCAGCCTAACGACCAATTATACGTACTCAGCATAAGCCCCCGTGCACCTGCATACAATATACCGGGGATAGTCTGAGTCTGTAATGAATATTCAGGAAAAAAACGTGGATATTTTTCTGCCGCATGAGCCCCAAGATAATGATAATTTGCATAGTTTATACCATCTGCTGGATCGACAAAACAGTCCTTATTACCAGCCGCTTGACATATATCCTCTTCATACCGATCATCATATGATGGAATATATGGCGCAGGCGCACCAATAATATTTATACTTATCATAAATATAACGACGATACCACTGCTATTCTTTTTCATCGCAATCCTCCTTGTTTAATTGTATTTACCAATTGTAATTTTACAAAAGCATAGATCCTAAAAGCTAGAAAACAATCAACAAGATTTGCAAAAAATTATATGGTATACTACAGTATCAGGATTGTTATATAATGAAGCGGTAACTGTGCGGTGCTGTAATAGGTTTTTAGGTATAAATTATGAAAATTCGGAGAAAAAAAGGCTTTTTTTCCATATCTGCCGTCGCAAAAATGTTTTCAGTTCATCAACAAACTGTCCGTTTGTATGAAAAACAAGGACTTATAAATCCTAAACGCTCATCAGGCAATACGAGACTTTTTTCTGAAGAGGACATTGACCAGCTTGAAGAAGTTATTTACCTCACTCATGAGATGGGAATCAATTTAGCTGGCGTTGAAATGATTTTGCGACTTAAAAAACAGATGAAAAAAATGCAAAACGACATGAATAAAATGTTCGATTCTACTCAACAAGAACTTGATCAAGAAAATGAAAAATCAAAAGAAATTGTACAGAGCAGCTATCAACGATTATTAAAAATGAAGAAAGACAAAACTCAATCAGTAACGCCAGAACAAACAACTGATACTCACACACATGAGCACAAAGACCATGAAAGCTCGGTTGATGTTGATAACTGGGAAATTGAATATGAAGACTAAATAGTAGAAAATGTTTTCATAGTTCAAAAGAATTATGCAAAGCTAAAACATGAGAGTACAAGTAAGTCTAAATCACGAAAGGCATTTTATGAACAATGATTCATTTTCACATGATAGCAATTCCCAATTCGCACTTTCGTATGAACTACTTAATCTGCTACAATGGTTGGGAAATAACGACGTAGACAAGCTTAAAAAAATCATTACTAAAGCTGTTGCTCATGGCCTGCACGATGAAATACAAAAAATGAATACATTATCTGATCCTAATCTTTTAGAGGATATGCATCATGGCATAATCGATTTTTTTGGACTTCTTGATACATTATTATTTGAAGCTATCAATGATCACGTTAAACAAAAAGCACGTGAAAAAAATCTTTTACCTGCCATTGACCATTTTGATTCGTCACTGCTTGATGATGAAACAGTACGTTTTAGCGTTGAAACAACAACAAAAAAATTGGACTTACACCCTCATATAAATCCAAAAGAGTTACTGTTTAAAGAGGTGCTTAAAAAATGGAAACCACTTAATAAACAAAGCATGAATTAACTAATAACAGAAGGATTTTTTTGAAACACTTAAAAAAATCCTTCTGTTAAAAAAAACCTAATTTTTCTAAAGCTTCACGCACCTCAAATAACGGCAATCCAATAATTGTAGAATAAGACCCATGAACTGTTTTTAAAAATTGATTACCAAATTTTTCAACCGCAATAGCACCAGACACATCTAAAAATGGTGTTTTTTCAAGATAAATATCAATCCACTCATCAGAAACAACATACAAAAATTCAGCCGATACCACATCAGCAATTCTTTCTACTATTACCCAAGCACCAGCCTGCCACACCTTTTTATCCAAACAAAATGCTGTACACAAAAACGAGCCTTGTCGTGCAGTTTTTATCTTTGCAATTGCATCAGCTCTATCAACAGGTTTTCCATGAATTACGCCCATCTTATCATGCGACATAGTATCAGCAGTAAGAACAAAACATATATCACCTTCATGCATGCCAGCAGGCACGATAACATGCTGCATCTTATATAATGCAATACTCAAAACTAATTGAGAAAGCGGCAGCCCCCAATCACATTGAGATTCATCAGCATCTTGATTAACAACAATGAATGGAATATGAGATTCTTCTAATAACATACGTCGCGATTGCGACTTTGAACCAAAATATAAAATATTTTTTGTCATACTGATAACTCTTTCTTTAGCGCAAAAAAGCTCATTGCAAACTTAATATGCAACAAGCTTTTTTTAGTTTATCAATAAAAATTGGCTGGGGCGGAAGGATTCGAACCTCCGATCATAGGACCAAAACCTATTGCCTTACCACTTGGCCACGCCCCAAAAAATTACGGTGATAACGTATAACTTCTATTCTTCATCAACAGGGGTATGCCCTGAACCAAGATCCATTACATCCTTGTATTCCTGAACAACACGATCTTCTATCATGCTCCGTGTTTCAGGATTTAAAGGATGCACAACATCACGAAATGTGCCATCTTTCCGCTTACGAGACGGCATCGAAACAAACAATCCTTTAATTCCTTCAATGACCTTTAAGTCACGAATAATAAACGCATTATCAAAGACGATGGTTGCGTAGGCTTTAAGTTTCTCGCCATCCGTTACCGGAAATACTTTTACTTCCGTTATTTCCATTGTTGTAGTCCTTAAAGATAAATATCAATTTTTTGCTTCTTTACTGCTCGTACTTTAATGTATATGATTACATTTTTTTGTCAAACTTTAACGCAACTTTTATACATTTTTTATAAAAATTATCCAATAAAACGTGCAACTCTCAATTTTGCTGAACGTGATGATGGATTTTTTGCAATTTCTTCAGCTGTTGGAATCACGACTCGCTTGGTAATTATTTCAAGCATGCCCTCATCAGCTTTCTCTTTAAAAAATTGTTTAACCATACGGTCTTCAAGCGAATGAAACGATATACAGAGTAA
>Ga0207686_10002001_pt1 | contig 11245 bp, 11 predicted proteins | sample KBSM24metaG_FD_184396 | JGI IMG/M metagenome (GOLD analysis project Ga0207686, IMG submission 184396) | Miscanthus rhizosphere microbial communities from Kellogg Biological Station, Michigan, USA - KBS M2-4 metaG (SPAdes) (version 2) | ecosystem: Host-associated > Plants > Roots > Rhizosphere >...
CGCAACACGAAGGACAACTCGTGCGTTCGATTGGCCGGATTCACGTTCACCAGGACGACGCCGGCCAGCGCGCAGCCGAATTGAAGTATCGGCCATTCGGCGCAGCTAGTGGCCCACACACCCACGCGGTCGCCGGCGTTCAATCCAAGAGCCCGCAGGCCCGCTGCAACGCGTTGCGCCTGGTGCGCATACTCGGCCCAAGTGAGCCTGATGTTCTGGTGGCGGCTGATGAGAGCTATGCGTTCGGAAAATCGATTCGCAGTTTCGAGGAAAGCTTCGCCTATCGCTTTTCGGACAATCGTACCCTTTGGGCCTCGGGTATAACTCTGCATCGCTCCTCCTTTACAAGCGCCCGGCACTGGCGATCGTCACCCCGCTATTGTATGTTCAAATCTTGCACGCAAGGAATCGGTTCTGTGCCAAGGAGCATTTAATGCGTCGTATTTCATTAGTCGGTCTTGTTTTCCTGGGGGTATCGGCCGCACCGCTGGTCGCTCAGCAGACGTGCCAAGGGCTCACGAGTCTGGCGCTTGACCACGCAACCATTACTTCGGCTACGGCTGTTCCGGAAGGACCTTTGGCCGGCGGCGGGCGGGGTGGGGTGGCTCCGGTCGTAGCTGTCGCACACTGCGCTGTTCAAGGAGTCATCAGGCCGACAAAGGACTCCGAGATTCGTTTCGAGCTGTGGCTCCCGGCCAGCGGATGGAATGGAAAGTACATTCAACTTGGCAATGGCGGCTGGGCAGGGGCAATCAACGCGGCCGCGTTGGCCGAGCCACTGAGGCGCGGTTACGCCGCTGCGGCGACCGACGACGGTCATCAGGGTGGCGCCGGTGCGACGTGGGCGATCGGACACCCGGAGAAGCTGATCGATTTTGGGTATCGGGCCGTGCATGAGACAAGTTTGCAATCGAAGGCCGTTATTCGGGCTCTTTTGGGACGTGCGCCGTCGCGCAGCTATTTCAGCGGATGCTCCGACGGCGGACGTGAGGCGCTCATGGAAGCGCAACGGTATCCGGAAGAATTCGACGGGATCATTGCGGGGGCGCCGGCGAGCGACTGGTCGCATCTTTTCACTGGTTTCGTCTGGAACGCGCGAGCGTTGACAGAGACGTCGGGCAGCGCAATCCCACCCGCGAAGCTGCCCGTGATTCAAAATGCAGTGATGGCAGCGTGCGATGCCCTGGACGGCGTGAAGGACGGACTGCTCGAGAACCCGCGAGCGTGCCATTTCGATCCGTCGGCTTTGACCTGCAAGGGGGCGGAAGGTCCTGAGTGCCTCACAGCGCCGCAGGTGGAGACTCTTCGGAAGATTTATGACGGACCTAAGAACCCGCGTACGGGTGCGTCAATTTTCCCGGGGTATGCGCGCGGCACCGAAGCAGGACCGGCGGGATGGTCGGCGTGGATTGCGCCTGCTTCTGTGACATCGTCGATTCAATTCGGTTTCGGAAGCTCCTACTACGGCCATGCAGTCTTTGAGGATCCAAAATGGGATTATCGGAACTTGAACTTTGACGCGGACGTCGCGTTCGGTGATCAGAAGGCGGGGCCAGTTTTGAATGCGACGAATCCGGATCTCAGAAGCTTCCGCGCGAATGGAGGGAAACTCATCCAGTATCACGGTTGGGGCGATCCCGCGATTTCGCCGCTCAGCTCGATCGCTTATTACGATAGCGTCCGCGCGTTTCTAGACAAATTTCCGGATGCGAGACAGAAGGCGTCCGGCAGCACGCAGGAGTTCTATCGTCTCTTCATGGTTCCGGGGATGGGGCATTGCGGCGGCGGTGTGGGAGCGAACAGTTTTGGAAACGGGGCTTCGCTGCAGAGGGACGCTGATCATGACATTCTAGGCGCTTTAGATCGGTGGGTCGAGGCGGGTGTCGCGCCGGATAAAATCATCGCGACTGGAACTGTCGTGGGAGACACAAGCAAGGTTCTAACCCGGCCCCTGTGTCCATATCCCCAGGTGACGCGATACAACGGCACAGGGGATCCGAACGATGCGGCGAGCTTCGCGTGTGCGGTATCGCCGGTTCCATAGAGGAACATGCTTTTCATGTGCCAGTTGCAAGCTCTTGCAACCTATTGAACCCTGCGGGAGTCAGCAGCTACGAAATTGACTACATTACCCGATCTTGGCTGTAGACGATATGGAACCAACCCATTGAATACATGACGCTTATGGATTTTCGATACTTGTGGGTTCCGATGCCTTGGGCGCAGGGGGTCGGGCGTTCAAATCGCCCCGCCCCGACCAACAGAATCAAGCTGATGTCGGCATTTCCAGGATGACCAAAAATTAGCTGTAGATAGAAAGGTAGCTGTTCCATTCCTCCGAGTTCAACGACATACTCCGATCCGGAACTATGCAGGCTCGATCACCTTGCCCCATCCACGCGGATCAGCCTCAGGCTGCACTAGCATGGCCCACCTTTCTCGCTGCTCAAGAATTGCCTTGCGGACTTCGTCTTTCATTAGAACTCCCGCTTTGCTTATCGGACGGGGCCCAGGAGGATCGGACAGGCTTGGCAGTGCAATTTCGCGCCATTCAGTCTGAAGCCTTTTGGCCTGCGATGAAAAAGTTGGTTGCTGCTGAATGCGCGTAAAAACGCACGGCGTTGTCGAAGAGGCGTGCGCCGTTATATCCGCTATTCACAAACGTGTGGGCTCGAACCAACGAGTCTGATCGCGCCCACGATTGTCACCTTAGTTCGCCCGCAAAAGGCCGTCCCACTCGTTTCATGATCGAAAGTGAACTGGGGTCAGCCCGTAATAACCGGCGACCTTTTCATGTGGCAGCTTCCCTGAGCTGCCGGCAGTCGTATCCGAGTTCGATTTAATAGCGCAGGCCGGGTCCTTGCCCAGAATCCGATAGCCGACGTTACACTACGGCCGATCGAAGATCGTAGTCGGGCCACAGTTTTCGAACTCATAGAAATCATCCCTCGCGAGCAACGCTATCATCTATCCCTTCCCCGAACCGTCTCGGCACATCCCCGTTGCAAACGCGAAGACAGGACCTCAAACGTCTACATCCCGAAACCGGCATCATGCGGGATGTAGCCGGAGCGCGCCGATCCATTGGTCAGAGTCGCCAACATGGTTCGCGTATAGGGCGATTCCTTCTTCAGACGTTGGGCAATCGGATTGAATACCTCGGCGTTCACGGCACCAATCATTATGTCCCCTATCTGAAGCAGTCCCAGGCGGATGTCCACGGGACCAGCCTCCTTGTAGTCGGCCGGAAAACCAGCTCTGCCAGCGTTCGTCCGCTCACGCCCTGGGCAACTGATGATTTTGTACCGCCCGTCGATCCGAACGTTCGGCCCATCCGGTCCATGCCCCGCATCACATGCATCACCTCTTCGCCTAGGAACCGCCCTATGGCCAGGATAATTTGGGCTCTCCCACCAGCGCTTCGTTTTAGGGTCGATAATATTGCGATTGACGTTGATGTAGGAACTCGGCGCGCGCAGATGAATCCATGGTGCTTCAATTGCCGGCGCCTTCATATTCGCGGCTAGTGCTGCAGGCTGTGAGACCGCTATACGTCCACCCAACGGTGTTCCCGATTGCTGATGAGTTCCGCGTCCAGGATTCGCATCTGGCGAAGTCCGTCGGCGAATTGGGGATATTCGGGAGCGGATCCCGGACTTTGGATGGATCCATAGAATCGCCGGAATACCTGCTTGAATGTGTCGTCGTAGCCTTCGCTGTGTCCGCCCGGCAGGTCCGCGAATTCACGCGCGCCTCCGAGCAATAAAGACGGATCCTTGACTGCGATGCCGTTGGGAGTATTGCGATGTCCGATCCACAGTTCATCCGGCCTTTCCTGGTCCCAAGCTACGGACGCCTTGGTTCCATAAATCTCGATGCTGAGTCTGTTCTTACGACCCGCCGACACTTGGCTGGCGGTGTACGCGCCCCGCGCACGCGCGCCCATCCGGAAGACAACCGCGCCGAAATCCTCCGATTCGATCTGAACCTCATCAATGTCGGCGGGCGTAAACGTCTTACCTGCAAACGTTTCAACGGCCTGCTTGGGACGCTTGCGAGTCTTATGGAATATTTGCAGATCCGCGCAAAGACTCGTGATCTGCAAACCGGTCACATGTTCCGCCATGTCGCACCAGTGCGAACCGATATCGGCGAGCGCCCGCGAGGGCCCGGCTTGCTCAGGATCGACGCGCCAGTTCCAGTCTGTCTCGTACAGCAGCCAATCCTGCGAGTAGGTCCCTTGCACCACCAGAATCTCCCCCAGTTCGCCCGCTTCCCGCATGACCCGCATCTGCTGAACTTGCGGATAGTAGCGAAGATTGTGACAGGTGCAGTTCCGCAAACCGCGGTCGGCGGCGAGCGCAGTCAACCGCGCGGCGTCGGCGCTCGAAGTAGCCAGCGGCTTCTCGCACAGAACGTGTTTTCCCGCCAGCAACGCTGCTTCCGCCATCAGCGTGTGCGCCGCGTTCGGAGTGCAGATGTGCACGGCTCGTATCTCAGGGTCGTCAAGTGCAATCTCGAACTGCGAGTGCGACAGCAGGACCGGCTCCACGTTGCCGAGGCGACGCGCGGCTTCGAAATGGACTCGCCCCATGAAGCCCGTTCCGATGATCGCGCTCTTGATCAGACCCACCACGCGGCTCCTGGTTTCTCGCCTGGCACGATTCCGCCAAGAAATCGTGCGGCCCGCTTCAAACCCTCTTCGGCGCTCAGCAGACTGTCCTCATGCTCGATGGACAGGACATAGTCGTAGCTGAACATCCGCAGGGTGGATACGAAGCTCCGCCACCACTGTTCGCCGTGCCCGTAACCACAGGTGCGGAACACCCACGCCCGATTTCGCTCATCAGTATAGGGTTTAGTGTCGAGCACGCCCGTGATGGGCAAATTGCGATCGTACACTTCAGTGTCCTTGGCGTGGACGTGAAAGATCGCATCGCCTAGAATCCGGATCGCTGCTACGGGATCGATCCCCTGCCAGAACATATGGCTCGGGTCGTAGTTACATCCGACCGAAGGTCCAGCCGCGGCCCGAAGTTTCAACATCGTTTCCGGGTTATACACCAGGAAGCCGGGATGCATCTCAATGGCGATCTTCACGCCGTGATCGGCGGCGAAATTCGCGCGTTTGGTCCAATATGGGATGGCGACTTTCTCCCACTGCCACTCCAGCACCTTGAGATACTCCGGCGGCCAGGGACAAGTCACCCAGTTGGGCTGGGCTGATTTGGGTGAATCCCTCGGGCAGCCTGAGAAGTCGACTACCACAGGGACGCCCAACTGTTAGCACAGCAAAATGGTCCTGCGATTGACCTCTTGATCGTGGCGTGCGCGCGCAGAATCGGGATGTAGCGGGTTGCCGTGGCAACTCAATGCGCTGATTAAAAATCCATGGTCGTCGAGTAGCGACCGGAAGTCCCGCAGCGCGGCCTTGCTCTGAAGGAGCGCAGGCGAACAGTGCGCATCACCCGGATAGTTTCCCGTCGCGAGTTCAACGGTACGGATGTCAAGTTGAGCCAGCTTCCGCAGAACGTCGGGAAGAGGCAGCTGGCTCAGCAGGGGAGTAAAGACGCCGATGCGCATGTCAAGAAATCGTAGCGCTTCTGAGTCCGCAAACACAACAGGCGGGCTCCGAACATTCTAATTGGGATACGATAATCTTTACCAATGATCGCAAAGCAGATCGTCTCGGGGGCCTCGATGATTGGAGCCACCCTGCTCACCGCAGCCCTGCTTCTTGCCCAAGCCCCGCAGCCCGATCAGGGAAAAGCCAAGCGCGATCCGAAGCAGAGTCCCGCGTCTCAGCCGAGGCTCAAGACAGCCACGCCGCAAACATACACAGCCGAGCAGATTCGAGCCGGAGAACTCCGGTTCGGGGCACAGTGCGGGTTCTGTCATGGTCGCGACGCGGCCGGAGGCGAGCAGGGGCCGGACCTCACGCGCTCGGAACTGATCGCACAAGATGTACGGGGCGACAAGGTCGGACCATTGGTGCGCGCGGGGCGCGTCGACGCGGGAATGCCCTCGTTCAAGTTGAGCGATTCGGACCTTACCGCGATCGTCGCGTACATCCACCAGCAAATGGACGAAGCCTCGACGCTCGGGGGCGGGCGACGTTCCGTTGAGCCGGAGGATCTGGCAACCGGCAACGCCGCCGATGGCCGTGCGTATTTCGATGGTGCTGGCGGCTGCTCCAGGTGCCATTCCGCAACCGGAGATCTGAAAGGCATCGCGGCCCGCTATCAGGGATTGAATCTGTTCCAGCGCATGCTTTACCCCAGTGGCCGTCCGGCGCCCGCGCCGCCCAAAGCGATCTTCACGCTGGCCTCGGGTCAGACAATTGTCGCCCCCGTGACCGCTGAAGATGAGTTTACGGTCACCGTGATGGATCCGCTCGGTAATCCGCAAACCTACCAAAGAAACGCGGTGAAAGTAAAGATCGAGAATCCGATAGTCGCCCACTTTGAGCAACTCGGCAAGTACACGGACGCCTCGATCCACAACGTCTTGGCCTACCTGGACACGCTGAAGTGAGGAATAGCATGCTAGCGTTCTTGGTCTTCGCAGTTCTGATCAGCGTGGCCGCTGCCCAGAGTGTCGATCCACAACAACTACTGAATCCGCCTGCCGATGCCTGGCTCACCTACCACGGTGAGTACAACGGCCAGCGCCACAGCAAGCTGACCCAGATCACGACCCAGAACGTTGAGACTCTGAACCAGGTCTGGCGCTTTCAGACCAACGGAAACCAGGCGATCAAGGCTTCGCCGATTCTGGTGGACGGTGTCCTGTATCTCACCACGCCAGATAACATCTGGGCCGTGGATGCGCGCACGGGTCAAGAGCGGTGGCACTATCAACATCCGGTCAATGACGCGTTCCACATCGGCCACCGCGGCGCTGCGGTTTACAAGGATACGGTCTATCTCACCACGCCGGACTGCCATCTGGTCGCGCTGATCGCGAAGGACGGCAAGGTGAAATGGGATGTCGTCATCGCCGATTCGGGCAAGGGTTATTGGTCTACCAACGCGCCGCTTGTGGTGAAGAATCATGTTCTGGTCGGTGTCTCGGGGGACTTTGACAATGTACCGGGGCAGCTGAAGTCCATCGATGCCGATACGGGTAAGACGCAGTGGGTCTTCTACAGCACGCCTCCGGCAGGGTCGAAAGAACCGGACAGCGGCGGAGCCACGGGCGGCCAGATGTGGACGACAGGCACCTACGATCCCGCGCTCAACCTGGTCTACGTTGGAACAGGGAATCCCACGCCGGTGCTAAACGGCATTCCACGGCCCGGCGATAATCGCTGGACCTGCAGCATCGTCGCACTGAATCCGGATACCGGAAAACTGGTCTGGGGTTTCCAGGTTTCCCCGCACGACACGCATGATTGGGACGCCAATGAGGTTCCCGTGTTGGCGGACGCCGATTTCGGCGGGCAGCCCCGCAAGCTGGTGATGCAGGCTTCCCGGAACGGCTACTTCTTTGTGCTCGACCGGACGAACGGGAAGAACCTCATAACGGCTCCATTCGCTACAGTCAACTGGGCTAAGGGAATCGATGCGTTGGGTCGCCCCATCCCCGATCCCGCCAAGGAACCGAAGAAGGACGGAGTCCTAGTCGCGCCGAATGAGGCCGGCGCCACGAATTTCCGGCCCCCCAGCTTTGATCCGCAGACCGGCTTCCTGATTGTCAACGCGCAGGACGGCTATGGGATCTACTTCTTCAAGTCTGAACACGGCGGCTACGGTTGGGCTGGGGCCGACTACAACCTTGCGGGGAAAGCATTCCTGCGCGCTATCGACTACCGAACTGGGAAAATCGCCTGGGAACACCCCATTGGCGACGGGGCTGGAACCGCCGGAGTGCTCACTACCGCGTCGGGCCTGACGATCAGCGGCGACAACCGCATCAGCGTGATGGCGCTGCGAACAAGCGATGGTGCCACGCTCTGGCACGAAAACATCGGCCGCGTGCAGAATGCGCCGGTCACGTATCAGCTCGATGGGAAACAGTATCTAATCGTAGGCGGCGGCACCTCGCTCTACGCGTTCGCGCTGCCGTAGGAGAACAGACACGATGATCCGAGCATGTTGGTTGCTGGCGCTTTGCAGCATATCTTCGATATCGTTCGCCGCCGATCCCATCCGAGTGATGCTTCTCGACGGCGAAAGCGCCGGTACCTACCACAAATGGGCGCTCATTTCGCCGCTGCTCAAGAAGCAACTGGAGGAGACGGGTCTCTTCCGGGTAGAAATCGTGACTGCCCCTCCCGCAGGCGGCGACGCCAATTCGTTTCGGCCCGATTTTCGCAAATACGCGGTGATTGTTTGGAACTACGACGCTCCGGATGAGCGCTGGCCCGCCAGCCTAAAGCAATCCTTTGAGCAGTACGTTCGCGACGGTGGAGGTGTTGTCATCGTCCACGCGGCTGACAATGGATTTCCAAACTGGCCCGCGTTTAACGAAATGATCGGAGTGGGAGGCTGGCGCGGCCGGACCGAAAAGGACGGGCCCTACTGGTATTACAAAGATGGCAAGCTGATCCCGGATCCTGCTCCGGGAGCGGCCGGCAGCCACGGGCAGCGGACACCTTTCCAGGTCGCAGTTCGCGGAAGCCATCCGATCACTGCGGGTCTGCCCAATCTCTGGATGCACCAGGGCGACGAGTTGTACGCACGGCTGCGCGGCCCGGGGAAGAACGTTACGGTTCTCGCAACAGCGTATTCGGATCCGTCGAATAATGGTTCGGGCAAAGATGAGCCGGTCTTGATGACGGTCGGCTACGGCAAGGGCCGCGTGTTTCATACCACCATGGGGCACGACATCAACGCGCTCAGTTCCGTGGATTTTGTCGTGACGTTCCAGCGGGGCACCGAATGGGCCGCCACCGGAAAAGTCACTCAGAAGGTTCCGCCGAATTTCCCCACCCCGAACTCAGTCAGCTATCGAACGGATTTCGAGGCGATGGATCCGGGATACAAGCGGGGCCTAAATCCTCTGGATGCCGCACCACCGCGTCCTTAAACCAATTCACATCATCGGAAATAGCGGCTTAAGCGCCGGATAAATGGAACGGTAAACCTTGTGGCCGGCCGCATAAATCTTCGCTTCTTCGCAGCGAGGTTCTACGGCGTCCTGATCTCTCACGATCGCACCGCAAGCTTCAGGAACCGAGGAGTATTCGCCAGTAGCGACCATGGCCAGAATCGCGGCGCCCAACGCCGAGCCCTCTTGTGAGGCGAGCGTCGCTACAGGGGTTCCAAAAACGTCGGCCAGAATCTGACGCCAGACCCGGCTACGCGCGCCTCCACCGGATGCCCGAACCGACGCCGCTTTCACCCCCATGGCCGTGAGCAAATCCAAACAATCCTTCTGGCTGTAGGAAACACCCTCGATCAGCGCGCGAATCAGATCCGCGCGGGTGTGCTTAGCTGTCAGCCCTATCCAGCCACCCCGGGCCGCTGCGTCAAGGTGCGGCGTGCGTTCGCCCATGAGATAGGGGATCCAGTAGAGGCCGCGCGCGCCGGGAGGCGATTGGGCCGCTTCCGCCAGTAGCTCGTCGTAGGAAGCACTCGGCGCGAACTGGTTTCGGAACCACTGCAAACTCAAGCCGGCTCCTTGCGTCACGCCCATCACGTGCCACTTGTCCCGAACGGCGTGACAGAACGTGTGCACACGCCCTTGCGGATCGTACGCCACATCTTCCAAGTGCGCGAAGACGACGCCGGAGGTTCCCAAGGTGCAAGACACTATGCCCGGCTTCACGATTCCGTTTCCCACTGCGCCCGAAGCCTGATCTCCCCCACCGCCGGCCACCGGAGTTCGAGCAGTCAGGCCGGTCGACTCGGCTGCCTGGACGGAGATCGTTCCGGTGGCATCGCTGGACTCGTACGCTTTGGGAAGAATCGAACGATCCAACCCGAGTCCATCCATCGCCTCGAACGACCACCGGCGACGCACGACATCAAACAGAGCGGTTCCGGACGCGTCGGAAACGTCGGTGGCGAGTTCGCCGGTAAGGCGAAATCGAACGTAGTCCTTGGGCAGCAGCAAATGACGCACACGCGCGAACTGTTGCGGCTCGTGATCGCGGACCCAAAGCAGCTTCGGCAGGGTGAATCCGGTCAGCACCGGGTTGGCCGTCAACTCGACCACTTTGGCGGCGCCGAGCTTCTGATTGATCCAGTCAACCTGCGGCTGACTGCGCTGATCACACCAGATGAGCGAGGGGCGGATTACCTGGTGGTCACGATCCAGAATCACCAGGCCGTGCATCTGGCCGGACACGCCGACACCTCGGATCTGCTTCCCGCTGATCCCGGCGGCGGCGAGGGATCCCCGGATCGCAGCAAACGCGGCATCCGCCCAGTCGCCGGGATCCTGCTCGGCCCACAGGGGCTGCTGCATCGTCATGTCCTGATGAGAAACAGAAACGGCGGCGGCCTCTTTGCCACTCGAATCGAGAAGTAGGGCGCGCGAACCGCCGGTTCCGATATCGACACCCAGCCAATAGTTGTTCCTCATGTATTCATGTGCGCGGCGACCATGGTACAACGATAACTTACATGAATCCGCTTCCGGTTGATCAGCAACAATCTCTCGTTTCTCGTTTGATGCAGGCCTGCGGCGGCGCTTACAGCCCTGAAGTCCGGCGAAAATATTTCATCTCGGGCCCGCAATGGGCCGCTGCGTATAATGGCAGCGCCCTCTTTCATGCGCCCACCCGGCCCACGATCGGATTCGAGGAAGTGATCCGGAAATACGGCGAGATCGGCATCCAGCATTGGTGCACACACGATACCGATGTAATTCCCACGAGTGCGTTGGGCCGTCCGCAACAGGGCGAGATCCTCGGGCGCATCAAGGCGGCTCTGGACAAGTACGGCGTCCGCTGTTCGATGGTGACTGCCGAAACCTTCTACGACGCCGTGTGGGCGGCAGGACCAGCAGCCGAATCGCCTACCGTTCGCGAATACGCCAAGTTTCGGGTCCGGAATAACGTCGAGATCGGTCATGAGTTGGGCGCAAACTTTGCGGTGTATTGGCCCGGCTCGCTCGGCTACTATGTTCAAGGCGCGGTGGAGGAAACCAGCACTCTGGGCTGGTACGCCGAAGCTCTGAACGCCGCCTGTGACCATGACATCGAAGTCGCGCGACAGAAGAGCCGCCCAACGTTGAAGCACTGCCTGGAAGCCAAACCATTCGAGCCCCAGGCTGAGATCCTGCTGCCCACCCGCGA
>Ga0207686_10002002_pt1 | contig 11244 bp, 11 predicted proteins | sample KBSM24metaG_FD_184396 | JGI IMG/M metagenome (GOLD analysis project Ga0207686, IMG submission 184396) | Miscanthus rhizosphere microbial communities from Kellogg Biological Station, Michigan, USA - KBS M2-4 metaG (SPAdes) (version 2) | ecosystem: Host-associated > Plants > Roots > Rhizosphere >...
CGCATGTGCCTCACGTAGCTCCGACAGAGAATCAGCGACGACCGGGAACCTGCCGGTTACGAGGTAGTACAACAGGACTCCGAGGCTATAGAGATCGCCTCGGACGGTTGGCGGCGATCCGGCGAGCACTTCCGGCGCAACGTATGCGGGACTCGCGACGACGGGTCCACGCTGGACCGCCTCATCGCTGATGCCATCGCCGGCTCCAAAGTCCATGAGCACCGTCCGCCCGCCGGCGCCGCGCATCACATTCTGCGCTTTGATATCGCCGTGAACGAATCCCTTCTGGTGAACGGCGGCGAGCGCACGACACAAGTCCCGGCCGATCAGCGCCGCTTCGTCTGGACTGAACGGGCCGTGCTGCTCCAGGAGCGATTTGAGGGTCTGCCCTGAAACGAGCTCCATCCAGATGCCTGTACGGCCATCAATGGTGTCGGCGCCGTACACAGCCACCACATTGGGGTGCCGCACCTGGGCGAGAAGGCAGGCCTCTCGAATCCGGGAATGATGCGAGTCGTGAAGAAGTTTGAGAGCGACTTCGCACTCGAGATGTTGATACCAGGCACGATAGACGGTCCCGTACGTGCCGCTGGCGATTTCGCTGCGAAGGTCGAGGGCGCCCCAGCTCCGGAAGAGGGTCCGGGCAGCCCGAGCGACATCGGCGACATGCCGCAGTTGTTGCACGACCAGGCGATCGTGCACGGATTCCGCTCCCGCCTCGGCACGATCCCAGTCGACGTCCACGCCATCGGCGACGGCTTCCGCGACCGGGTCGAGCGACCGCTCCGAGCGCATCATGATCTCGCGACTGAGAATGACATCGCCCGGAGCGCCATCGGGCTCACGGGCGGAGTTAGTCAGGCGAAATCATACACCTGTTCACATCGCCCTCCCGGCAGCCGCGCCGACGCGCTCATCGCACCGCCATCAACTCGGCGATCCGGTTCAGCGCGCGGGTCACGGTCATGCGCGCGGCGTCCGGCGTCGGTTTCGCCAGGAGCAGGGCGATTTCCTGGTAACTGCACCCCAACTCCACGCGCGCGATCACGGCCTCGCGCTCACGTTCATCAAGCGCGCCCAGTGCGGCGTCGTAGCGCGCGAAGGTCTCGGCGCCAACGGCCGCCTGCAAAGGTGACAGCGTGTCTGATACCAGGCTTTCCGGGAGTTCAATCGGCCGGGGGCGGCTCCGGGCACGTTCGAGTTCGTTGCGAATCCGGTTCAGCACCGCGTGCCTGAGGTACCCCTGAAGGGCCCATTCACCTCTGTTCTCGAAAGACTGAAAGTTCCGGAACGTCCCTATCAGAGCCTCCTGCACGAGGTCGTCGGTATCGGTCATGTCACGGGCGTACCGCGGCAGGCGCCCGCTGGCCCAACGCTGGAGCCGAGGGCGGTAGCGCCCGAGCAGGCGCTCGAGCGCCTGGGTATCCCCCTGTTGTGCCTTGGCAATCAGCTCGAACGACGACTCGAAGTCCATTGTCCGTGTTCGGTTTTTCCCGCGGGGCTGTTTTGGGGGTTATTCAGGCGCCGATCAGCAAGGGAGGACTGCCGTGGATAACATGACCACAGTTACGAAGGATGAGCCCCTGAGGACGATTTCGCAAGTGATTCGTCAAGTCTGCCGGACCTCTCGCCTTCGCCCCGAGGATCAGGAGGACTTCGCGCAGTCGGTACATGTCAGGCTGCTGGAACGGAACTATGACGTGATTCGGCGGTTTGCCGCGCGCAGTTCCCTGCGCACCTACCTGACGGTCGTCGTCCGCCGAATGCTTCTCGACTGGCGGAACGCCAACCAGGGAAAGTGGCGACCGTCTGCGGCCGCGAAGAACCTCGGCGAGCCAGGCATCCGACTTGAGCGGCTGATGTATCGGGAGGGGCATTCCCCGTTACAGGCGGTTCTGCGCATGGCTGACGCGACACCCCAGCTCTCGGTGCCGGAACTGTCCCGCCTCGCGGCGAGTATTCCCCCGCGTCTGAAGCGCCGGCATGTGTCGGACGACTGCCTCGAATGGACGGTGATCCCGTGGGAAGACCCGGTCGAACTGGCCGAACAACGCAACGGCGAACGGCGCACCCGTGCACTCGTGGCACGCGAGCTTCGGCGGCTGCCGATCGAGGATCGGCGGCTCGTCGCGCTTCGGTACTGGCATGGTCGGTCTATTCCCGCGATCGCTGAACGACTCAACGTTCCCCCCAAGGCACTGTACCGCCGGTACGACCGGTTGCTGCGGCGCCTCCGTGAACAAGTCGCTTCGCTCTGACGATCGACCGAGATGACGTTGTTGAAGGAGCCTCTACGGGGGACCGGCGGGCGCTCTCATCGGTCAGGCGAGCATCAGAGATACCCCGACACGCGATGTATGGTGCGCAGGCCAGTCGCACTCTCTCGCACCAGGGCGTCAGTCCCTCGCCTCTATCGCTTCTTCCCTGTCTTTTTCCTCTTCTTCTTCTCGAACAGCACGATGACCCTGCCCTGCGCCGCATCGACGCCGCTCCTCTTCTTGATGCTGGCCACAATGGTTTGGTACAGCTCATCGCTCTTCTCGCAGGGATGTTCCTCGAGCATCAGTTTCCCCAGCGTTTTTGCCATGACGTCCTCTCGATGTGAGTAAGGGTTGTAAGACTGTCAGGAAAATCAAAACGCGGAATCATACCTCGTCAGGCTCATCGTCCTGAGACTTTCGTCGCTGCCGCCTACGGGAAGAGTCGGCGTACGGCCGTCTAATAAGCGACGTCGCCTCACTGAGTAAACGGACATTCGTAAGGAGCAGCTGACATGACTTGGAGCATTCACTTCATCCCGAACGAGACAGACCACATCGACGTGACGATCGACGGCTCCTTTTTCCACACGTGGAAGTCGTCCGATGGGGATACGAACGTCACGTTGACGGATCACAAGGACGATCCGCAGATTCACATTCTCGCAGTGGGCCAGGAAGACAAGAACGCCTCGCTCGAGGTCCAGTGGGACGGGGTCACCAAGAAGCGGATGGATTTCGATGGGAAGGACGGCGAGAATCACGACGTCCACAACTAAAACGGCTCCCTGGCGCTGGCGGGACCTTCACAAACACATCGGAGGACTTGGATATGAAACGTCTTCAGATCGCCGCGTATTCGGCGATCTTCGGAATCATCGCGACCGTCGCGAGGGCTGATGATCCGAAGCCCGGCGGCGCGCAAACGGGTATCGGCTATTCACAGGTCGTCGCATGCGAGTCAACGGTCGGTGTCGGTGATTTCGGTGGGTCGTTTTTTGGGTCAGGAAAAGGTCTTCAGGAAATCTTCGACGGGTTGCTCGAGAACTGCGCGGCGTTCAAGGCGCTCAACACGGAGCCGTACAAGATCATCGTCTTCCTGGCCAAACCCACGCCAGCGGCGCAACAGGGCACCGTCGCTCACTTCATCTACAACCATGCAAACCCGATTACCCCAGGTACATCAACTCTGCCCGGGGTCAACAAGGTCGCCTGGGTTTACATCACCGAGGACGATCAAGACAGCATTGTGTCGCAGTTGACAACGGTTGCTGTCGACAATCCGCTGTTCGCCCAGTTGGGGGCGCTCGCCGGTACCGTCGGACCAAAGATCGTCGACATGGACCTGTTCTTGTCCAACAAGGATGGTACGACGACGAAAGAGCCGCCGAAGATCGTTCACACGCTTCGTCTGCTCGTCGCCGCGTCAGTGGATCTGAAAGCGCAGAGAGGAACCGTCGCCGAATCCGATTTCATTTCGTCTCCGAAGCGAGACACGGCCGGAAAGTTCGTGGACAAGGATGGGAAGCCGTCCCCGACACCGGTGTTCGATCAGATCGGCGGCACATTCTCCCTCACCAACACTCCGAAGACATGGATCACCATCAACGCCGGCGTGGCGGCGTTCGTCGGAAGTGTGCATGGCGCCCAACGGATGAAGGTCGACAACAAGGCCTATGCAAGTGACCCGCTGCCGATCGGCCTGAGCTTTGCGGGCGCCACATTTCACTTGCCTTACGAGAGTTCTGCGCCAGAAGCCAGTTGGCGCGAACGAGCGGGCGGTTTTGTATCAGCGGTTCTGACACCGGCAGGCGGCATCGCGACCGGCTTTTCCCTCGGCGTCCGTGGAATAGCGCTCAGTGCCGGGTACGCGGTGATGTGGGTCGATACGGCCCCGCCCAACAAGATCCCTGGGAACGCCGTCGATGAGGGCATCAACCCGCAGCTGGTAAAAGCCAGTGCGGGGTCGTGGTTTGTCGGCGCAAGCTATGCGTTCAAATGAGACAACGATAGCCGCATGGTGCGGGACGGGAACGGAGTAGAGGCCATGGACGTCGGCATGGTTGCTGGACGACGACATCATCCGAGTTCCACGCGCTGGAAATTGGCCGCGGGCGCTGTGGCGCTCGCGCTGGCCTGGCTCATCGTCTCTCCGGCCTTTGTCCAGTCGTCTGATCAGGTGGCCTTTCGCGCCGCCGGAGACCGTGTGCTCCAAAAGCCGGAGGACGGCCGCGCACGGGCGCTTCAGGATTTGCCGTTTGCGCGGTTGAGTGAAGTGGCGTACGAACGCGCGCCGGGCATTCAGGCCGATCGACCGGCTGCCTGTCCTGACCCGGTGTCTTCGCTGGAACAACACTGGAAGAAGTGGCCCGGCTTTCCGGCGGACGACTCACTCTTTCACGATTACCACCTGCGAGTCGAAGCGTGGTCCACACCCGATGGCGTCGTGTCCGACGATCTGGCGAACGAAAACAGCCGTCCGGGCATCGCTGTCGCGTTCGGGGGCACCGACGCAAAGTACATCGAGGACTGGGTGGCCGACTTTCGCTGGTTCATTCCGTTTCACAACGATCAATATACGCAGATCATCGAAAAGGTCGCGCCGCAATTTGCCGAGACATTCTCGCGGCTCAGCGCGAGGCCGGACTGGGCCTACATCCAGAAGGCCGTCCTCTACACGACCGGCCACTCACTGGGCGGCGGTCTCGCGCAGCAGTTTGCCTATGCCGTGCCGCGAGCGCCCGGCGTCCCGCGCGTCCGGCATGTCTACGCGTTCGATCCGTCGCCTGTCACCGGCTACTACAGCGTCAAGGACACGGCGCTTCGCGACGAGAACGTGAAGACACTCAGGATCGATCGAATCTACCAGCGTGATGAGGTCCTCGCGGGCGTCCGAACTGCGCTGGCGATCGTGTATCCACCGAAAAAGGCCGAGCCGGCGATCGAGGGCGTACGCTATTCGCTCTTCCGTGGAAATATCGTCAGGCGGCACTCCATCTCCCAGCTGGCGTGCCGGCTGAGCGACTTGGCGAGCGGCGTGAAGCCAGGGCGCGAACCGTGACTCGTGCGACTCGCGCCGATGCGGCTAGCGGGTCGGACGAGCCTTAGGCGGCGCGGTCGCCGATCCCTTCGCGCGGGCCGGCTCACCTTCCATGAAACGGTTGCAGCCACTGTCGCCGGACACGCGCAGCCGGAACGGCTGCAGCTTCTCCTCGATGCACAGTCCAAGCGTGTGCTTCGTGGCCCGGGCGCGAGGCTCCAGCTGCCACCACTTGCAGTCCTTGCAGAGTCCCCATGTCGTTTTGGCCATGCAATCCCGCGCAGCATGATGCGTGCCGAACCAACGCCGCAGACATGCCGCATATCCGTTTGAGATAGCCGATTCGTTAATTTCTCGTAAAGCCAGCGGGTCACGCGAGATACGGGTTCGACGACCGAAGCCTGTTCCGTGGGGCCCTGATGGTCCCGCTGTTTCCCGAGCGCTACGCTTCCGCTGAACAGACACCCGCGAACCGCTGTTCCTCATGCAAACGCCGCTATAATTGGGCTCTTGATTTGAGCCCCGGAGCGCGGGAGGGTGCGACGCTCTGGCGGAAGGCTCTGGCAGAAGTCAGAAGAAGTCAGAAGAGATCCGGCTTTTTCGGTGGCTGTGTGATGGCACCTGATGGTGTTCACAATGTTACGGAGGCACAAATGATTGGACGAGCTTTGGGATGTGTCGTCGTGTGCGGGTGTCTGATGCTCGGTGCCTCGGTGCAGGCGCATCATTCCCTCGCCGGCGTCTACGACATGAAGGCGGAGAAGGAAATCGCGGGCACGCTGACCGCGATCAAGTTCGTGAATCCGCACGGATCGATGACGATCACGGTGAAGAACCCGGACGGCACGACGACCGACTGGACGTTCACGACCGGCTCGGCCACGACGCTCGCCGATCGCGGGATCAGCAAGGTCGGCCCGAATGCCCTCAAGGTCGGCGAACCGTTGACCGCGAAGTTCATCCCGGCACGGAACGGGAACCCATTGGGATTCCTCAAGTCGATTACGCGGGCGGACGGCAGCGTCCTGAATATCTCCGCGGGTAACCCCAACGACTAAGCCGCAACGGGAGATCACTATGGCTTCTCGAAAAAGACTGATGGGGACAAGTGTCGCCATCGCGGCGACTCTCATGATCAGCGTGCCGTCCGCGTCACGCGCGCAAGCTCGAGGCGCAGCACCGGCAGCAGGCGACCAGGCTCCCGCACAAGGTCGTGGTCGCGGCCCGGCGCCGCCGCCCTTTACGCCGGCCGCCGGTGCAAAGGACCTGAAGTCGGTCCTGTTCAACTGGGGCTGGTACATGGGCATGCTGCGAAGCAATGAGGAATACGACGTCCTGATGACGCTCGACTATCAGGGCAAGGGCACGATGCAAGTGGGTGGGCAGCCCTGCAACGTGACGATGTACCGAAGCGACATCAGCTATCGGGCGTCCGGTGAGCGGATCCGGATCACCGGTACCCGGCCCAACGGCCAGAGCTGTTCCACGATCGAAGTCGTCAGCGGCGCGTACGCGTGGAACGAGGACATCCAGGGTGCCGAGCTCGTCCCGGGGCAGGGCAAAGCCACGCCGATGGCGGCAGCGGTGGAGGAACGGGTGATCCGCCTGTGGTCAGGCCCGCAGGGTGCGTTCAAGGCCGCGTTCGGTGGGACTTCAGATCCGCCGTCGATGACGCCGAGGCCGCAAAAGCTGCAAGCCGACGTGATGACGATCGGCAAGACGTCTGTCGCGTGGGTTGGCAACAAGCCGGTGCTGACGTACCCCATCCCGGGCGTCCCCACTGCGACGGCGACGGCCACGCTCAACGACAAATTCATGGCCGAGAGCGTCGTGGTGAAACACGGCGCGAACACGTACGAGTTCACGTACAGCGACTACAAGGACTGGAACAACCCGCTCAACCCGGCCGAGGCGTTGTACGCCGGCAGGATGACGGAAAAGAAGAACGGCGCCGTGATTCGCGACATCACGACGACGGTGACGGAAACCGCGCAGATGTATGTCGTCGTGCCCGTTCCTGCGAGCGTCAAGGCGGCGATCAGGCCGACGATTACGCCTCCCAAGTGGACGATCACGCCCAACAACCCGCCGCCGGCGGCGGTTGCGGCCGTCGCCACGCCGCGGCGGGCCGATGGGAAACCGGATCTGACCGGAGTGTGGGGTGGCGGCTACAACCCCATCACCGGTGGCGGAACCCGCCGATGTGGTCCGACGCAGACGAAGGTCAACTGCAACATCCCGATGGACAACTTCTGGGTGGACTACGAGTGGCTCTCGCCCTGGCGGTTCGGCGTCAATGGTCTTCCGACGTACAAACCCGAGTACTGGGACAAGATTCAGGAACTCGATCAGTGGACGAACAAGTACGATCCGGTCATGACCTGCCAGCCGCTGGGACTTCCGCGGCACGGCACGCCGCGCCGCATCATCCAGCAGGATAAGGACGTCATCTTCTTCTACGGAGCGAATGCGGATTACGGCGGCGGAGCCGCGGAATTCCGCGACATCCCCACGGATGGCCGCGCGCGGAACACGCGGACGGCGAGTCAGGCCTATTACTACGGGAACAGCGTCGGCAAATGGGAAGGAGATACGCTCGTCATCGACTCCATCAATTTCGTCGATACGACGTGGCTGGGACGAGGGGGCCTCATCCACTCTTCCAGCATGCATATCATCGAGAGGCTCACACGGGTTGGAAACGAAATCCGATACGACATGACCATCGAGGATCCGGAGATGTTCGTCGAGCCCTTTGTGATGCCGACCCGCGTCCTGCGCGAGGGGGCGGGCGGCCCCTTTGGCGGCGACGGCATCCAGGCTGAGCGCTCGTATTGCGAGGTGTACGAAGAAGGCAACGTCACGAACCAGCTTCGACACTGAGAACCCACCAAAAGCCGTAGCAAAGGGACAGAGAGCAAGCAAGCTCTCTGTCCTTTTGCTGTACACGGCGCCGGCAGTTTCGCGCGGCAGATCGTCGTCCATCGGGCCGGTCTTCGCTCGTGGCCGCATCCTCCGGTTCCCGCCGCGAAAGATTCTGACCTTTTCGTCCTATCAGTCTGGGCGACACCGCGCCTTCCAGCTCGCGGCAATGGCGACGCGTGCGTTCAGACTCCAACGTGCCCTCTTCCGGAGACCTCATGCCTGGCCTGCCCACGACTCAAACGATTCTGCTTCTAGCCTTCACCCTGTCCACCTCGCTGCTCGGGAACCCACGGCGAGAGCCGGTCATCACGGCAACGTCCACTTCAGCCGACCTGACCACGGTCTTCATCGATGGCGAGAACTTCGGCCGTCAGCCGCGAGTGTGGGTGGACAGAACGCTGCTCACCGGGGTAACCGTCGACGCGACGGGCACGCACGTCGTGGCGACCCTGCCGGTGCTCCAACCGGCGACGTATCTCCTGCAGATCGTCACCAGGGACCGACAGTTTCTGTTCGACGACGCCGATCATGTCGCGACGTTCGCGCTCGTGGTCGGCGCCGGTGGCAACAGTGGACAGGCAGGACCGCCCGGGCCGCGAGGCCCCGTTGGCCCGCCGGGGGCTGTCGGTCCCGCGGGTCCGATCGGTCCCGCCGGTCCTGCAGGGGCACCTGGTGTAATCAGCAGTTTCGATGCTCTTGCCGGGCTGTCCTGCTTCCGTGAGGGCTCAAGAGGCCAGATCCTTCTTCAATATGCCAGCAACGGCGACGCGGCCCTGCGTTGTGTGCTCACGTCGCCGCCGCCGCCACCACTCGCAGTGATGATCAACGCGTTCGACTTCGGATTTGAAAACCCGGCGACTCACACGAACGGCGTCACGATTACGGCCGGCGAGTCGGTCGTGTTCGCGTATCCCACCGGCGGGAACTTTCACAACGTCGACTTCAGCGAGGCACAGCCATCGGCGTGCACACAGACCGGCGGCACCAACTCTGGAGTCGTTCCGCCGCTTCCGGCCGTTCCAGGCGGCCCTGGATGGACTGGCACGTGCCGCTTCGACCTGCCGGGCACCTACCCCTTCGCGTGCGACGCACATGCGTTCGAGACCGGCACCGTCATCGTGCGGCCGAAATAGTTGGGATTCAGATTCGGCGTAAGTCGGATTGTCTTGACACGGGACTACTACAAGCGTATTAATAGCCCCGGCAGATCGAATACATGTGTATTACGTCGTGAAAATCAGCGAAGCCGAAAGCAAAGTCCTGGAGGTCTTCTGGTCCGTTGAGGGGCCGCTCAGCGCCGACGAAGTCGTGGCCGCCATGAACAACGACCGCGACTGGTCGGCCGGCACGATCCGCACCTTCCTCACCCGCCTCGTGAAAAAGAAGGCTCTGGCCGCCACGCCTGACGGCCGTCGCTATCTCTACCGGCCCTTGATCCGGCGAGAGGACTACGTCCACGAGCAAAGCCGCAACCTCATCGACAGACTGTTCGGCGGACGGGTCGCACCCTTCGTGACCCACTTCTCGGAGCGGCAGGACTTGAGCGGCGATGAAATCGAAGAACTCAAGCGGCTGATCGGGAGGCTTGATCATGACCGTTGAAACGATCCTGTCGGCCCTGATCCGCGTCAATCTGGTCGCGAGCGCCGCGATCCTGCTGGTGTTGTTCCTGCGGCCGTTGGTGCTGCGCTGGCTCGGCGCGGGCATCGCGTATTGGCTCTGGTTGTTAGTCCCCGTCGCGGCAGCGGCGAGCCTGCTCCCGCCGCGCGAGCGGGTCGTGGTGGTTTCGTCACCCGAGATCGTCACGGCCGTCCGAGAGCCGGCCAGCCCGATCGCGGCCCCGCATGCGGGATCGGGGGAGGCATCCGATCAGATCGCGGCGACGCCATCTGCTTCCGTTCCAGCGCTCGCCGATGCGCTGGTCGCGATCTGGCTTCTGGGAGCCGTTGCGCTGCTTGTCCGATCGATCGTGAGCACGCGCGTCCTCGCAGCCGATCCGTCGATCGGACCGGCGCTCGTCGGCGTGTTCCGGCCGCGGCTCGTGCTACCGGCGGATTTCGAGACGCGCTTCGACGCACAGGAGCGCGCGCTGATTCTGGCGCACGAAGAAGTCCATCGCGTCTCGGGCCATACGGTCGTCAACGCCCTGGTCGAACTCGCGCGCTGCGTCAGCTGGTTCAATCCGCTCGTTCATCTTGCGGCGAACCGTATCAGGACGGATCAGGAGCTCGCGTGCGACGCCGCTGTTATTGCCGCACGTCCTTCCGAGCGACTCGCCTACGCTCGGGCGCTGCTCAAGACTCAGCTCGCGCCCGCCTTCCTGCCGCTCGGTTGCGTCTGGCCGAGCCGGTCGGGCGCGCACCTGCGCGAGCGCATCACGATGCTGGGTCGGGCGTCTCTGGACCGCCGCAGCGCCGTCGCCGGTGCCGCCACTATTGTGGTGCTGAGCCTCACGTCGGGGTACGCCGCCTGGGCGCAGCAACCCGAGCGGCGCGTCACACAGATCGCCACGCCGCGGCCGACAGCCGTCTGGACGCCGGCGTCTGGCGCTCCCAAGAATCTGCTCAGCGCACTCCAGGGCAGGCATCACGACGTGTTTATCGACAGAGCGCGTGCAGGCAACATCGATCTGGTCTTCTTCGGCACGACGGACACCGAGATGTGGTCGTGGCCGGACACCCCCTTGGGTGGCGTGGACCGCGGCAAGCGGGTGTGGGATCAGGCCTTCGGATCGCTGAAGGCCGCGAATTTCGGCTCGGGTGGCACACATTCCGACGGCTTGTTGTGGCGCATGCAGAACGGCGAACTGGACGGCTACCAGGCGAAGCTCGTCGTACTGCACGGTGTCGGCGTCGTGGGCATCAGCGGAGGCCCACCGCTCGGCAACATTGGAGACCTACCGATCGGCGACCGCCAAGCTGAGTTCGTCGCCGGCTACGCACGCCTCATCGCGGAGATCCGCGCGCGACAGCCCCAGGCGAAAATTCTGATCTTCCCGTCCTTTCCACGGGGTCGGTTGCG
>Ga0207686_10002003_pt1 | contig 11240 bp, 10 predicted proteins | sample KBSM24metaG_FD_184396 | JGI IMG/M metagenome (GOLD analysis project Ga0207686, IMG submission 184396) | Miscanthus rhizosphere microbial communities from Kellogg Biological Station, Michigan, USA - KBS M2-4 metaG (SPAdes) (version 2) | ecosystem: Host-associated > Plants > Roots > Rhizosphere >...
GAGCCCAGCGCAGACGATCCTCGACATGGCGGCGCGGTTGCCGCGGATCGAGGTCGAGCGGATGGTTGACGAGGCGGATCGGCTCGACCTGATCCATCCGCCGCAACTGCGGGCGGCGCTGGAGGGACATCCGCCCCAGCCGGGGCTGGCGCGGCTGCGGACCTGGCTGGATCGACGCACGTTCCGGCTGACCCGGTCGAAGTTGGAGCGCTGGTTCCTGCCGCTCGCCGCGCGGGCGGGCCTGCCGGTGCCGGAGACCAAATCCTGGGTCAACGGCTTCGAGGTCGACTTCCACTGGCCGGAGTTGCGGCTCGTGGTCGAGACCGACGGCCTGCGGCACCACCGCACGCCCGCGCAGCAAGCGCGTGACCGCGGGCGGGATCAGGCGCACGCCGCCGCGGGCTACACCAGCCTGCGCTTCACCCATGAGCAGGTGCGGTACGAATCGCGGCACGTGCTGGCGACGTTGGAGCCCGTTGCGCGGCGCCTGCTGGCCGCACAGCCGTCCATGGCCGGAACGTAAGCTCCTTCTATGGCTGCTTACCCCGAGCGGGTGACGATTCGAGAGGTCGGCCCGCGCGACGGCTTCCAGAACGAGCCGGAGACGATCCCGACCGACGAGAAGGTGCGGTTGATCGATCTGCTCTCGGCGAGCGGCGTTGCTCGCATGGAGGTGACCTCGTTCGTGCGGCCGGACGTGATCCCGCAGCTCGCCGACGCGGCCGAGGTGCTGATGGCCGTACAGCGCCGCCCAGAGGTCTCCTTCTCGGTTCTGATCCCAAACCTGCGGGGGCTGGAGCGGGCGCTGCAGATGCGCGATCGCTTCGACGAGGTCTCGGTCTTCCTCTCCGCCTCGGAGACCCACAACCAGCGCAACGTCAATCGCTCGATCGGGGAGTCGCTCGCCGGGCTGGAGGAGACGCTGGCGCGGGCCGGGGAGGAGGGGCTGCGGCGCGAGGGTGTGATCGCCACCTCATTCGGCTGTCCCTACGAGGGGGAGGTGCCGCCGGAGCGAGTCTTCGCGATCGCCGAGCGGCTGATCGAGGCCGGTTGCGAGGAGGTCGGCTTCGGCGACACGACCGGGATGGCCAATCCCCGCCAGGTCGGCGAGTTCTTCGCCGCCGCCCGCGAGCGCCTCGCCGGCGTCGAGCTGACCGCCCACTTCCACAACACTCGCGGCCAGGGGCTCGCCAATGTACTGGCGGCCCTCGCGCAGGGGATCGACTCCTTCGAGTCGAGCTTCGGCGAGCTCGGCGGCTGCCCCGTCCCGCCCGGCTCGACCGGCAATGTCTCCAGCGAGGACGTGGTCTCGATGCTGCACGAGATGGGCGTCGAGACGGGGATCGACCTCGGCAAGCTGCTGGCCGCCTCGCGGGCCGCGCAGGAGGTACTGGGACGACCGTTGGGCGCCCACGTGCTGCGGGCCGGGCCGGTCGACTGGGCGCCCGAGCCGAGCCCGTAGCGGACCGTTGACTGGCGCATCAGCCAGTCCGAATAGGCTGCCCGCCGTGACCGACTTCCAGGACGCAGTCGCCGCGGCCCTCGCTGGCGGCCCCGAGCGCCATCACGAGAAGACCGCCGAGCAGGGCAAGCTGCCGGTCCGCGAGCGCGTCGCCCGGCTGGTCGACCCCAACTCCTTCTCCGAGGAAGGCCTGCTGGCCAACTGGGAGCAGGACGGGCTTGGCGCCGACGGCGTCGTCACCGGGCTCGCCCGCGTCGACGGCCGCCGGATCGCGCTGATGGCCAACGACCCGACCGTCAAGGCCGGCTCCTGGGGTCCGAAGACGGTCGAGAAGATCCTCCGCATCCAGGAGCGGGCGCTGCAGCTGCGGCTGCCGCTCGTCTACCTGGTCGACTCTGCCGGGGCGCGGATCACCGACCAGGTGCAGATGTTCCCCGGCCGCCGCGGCGCCGGCCGCATCTTCCACAACGAGGTGCGGCTCTCCGGGCAGGTGCCGCAGGTCTGCCTGCTGTTCGGCCCCAGCGCCGCCGGCGGCGCCTACATCCCCGCCTTCTGCGACGTCGTGATCATGCGCGAGGGCAACGCCTCGATGTACCTAGGCTCGCCGCGGATGGCGGAGATGGTGATCGGCGAGAAGGTGACGCTGGATGAGATGGGCGGCGCGAAGATGCACACCGGCGTCTCCGGCTGCGGTCACTTCCTCGCCCGTAGCGACGAGGAGGCGATCGACACCGCCAAGCGCTACCTCTCCTTCATGCCGCCCAACTGGAGCGAGCAGCCGCCCCAGGCGCCGCCCGCCGGCCCCGCTTCCGACACGCCGATCGCCGAGCTGATCCCGGCCGACGAGAACCGGCCCTTTGACATGCGCGAGGTGATGGACTCGCTGCTCGACGCCGGCAGCTTCCTCGAGGTCCACAAGCGCTGGGCGAAAGAGCTGATCGTCGGCTACGCCCGCCTCGACGGCAAAGCGATCGGGATCGTCGCCAACCAGCCGAAGCAGAAAGGCGGCGTCCTCTTCGTCGACTCGGCCGACAAGGCGGCCCGCTTCATCCAGACCTGCAACGCCTTCAACCTGCCGCTGCTCTTCCTCGCCGACGTGCCCGGCTTCATGATCGGTACCGCGGTCGAGCGCCAGGGGATCATCCGCCATGGGGCGAAGATGATCAGCGCGGTCTCCGAAGCGACGGTGCCCAAGATCAGCGTCATTGTCCGCAAGGCCTACGGGGCGGGGCTCTACGCGATGGCGGGACCGGCCTTCGAGCCCGACTGCTGCATCGCCCTGCCGAGCGCCTCGATCGCGGTTATGGGCCCCCAGGCCGCCGTCAACGCCGTCTTCTTCAACCAGGTGCAGGCGATCGAGGACGAGGCCGAGCGGGAAGCCTTCGTCGCCGCTAAGCGCGATGAGTACGCGGCCGACATCGACATCCTCCACCTCGCCTCGGAGCTGGTCGTCGACGCGATCGTCGAGCCGCCCGACCTCCGCGCCGACCTGATCCGCCGCTTCGCCCAGGCTGCCGGTAAGAATCGCGCCTTCGCCGAGCGGCGCAACCCGATCACCCCCGCCTGAGGCTCGCTTTAAGGGGCTCTCGCTACCGTCTGACGGTGGCCATGAGAGCGAAATCCCCGTTTGTCGAGGCGAAAGCCCCGCTCGCCGCCTGCCTCGCCTGCGTGGTGGCCCTCGTCGGCCTCACCTTCCTCGCCTACGAGGTAGGGCCAAGCGAGCGGCTCGACGCCCACCTGCTTGCCAAGCTGGCCGCGCATCACCACACGCCGTTGGGAACGCTGGCGGAACGGCTCGCCCATCTCGCCGATCCCCTGCCGCTGTTGGTCCTGTTGATCGGTGCCTGTGGGCTGGCGCTTTGGCGCGGCCGCCCGCGCCAGGCCCTCGCCGCCGCGGCGGTCGTCGCCGGTGCCAACCTCACCACCGAGCTACTTAAGGTGGCGCTCGCGCACCCGCGCTACCAGCCGGTTCTCAACCCCGAAGAGGTTGGCTACGCGGCCTTCCCCAGCGGCCACGCCACCGCCGCCGCCTCGATCGCGATCGCCTACCTGTTCGTCGTTCCAGCGCGCTGGCGCCCGGCGACGGCCTTACTGGGCGCCGCCTTCGCCGCCGCCGTCGGTTGCTCGGTGGTGGTGCTCGACTGGCACTTCCCGAGTGACGTCGCCGGCGGCCTGCTGGTCGCCGCCGGCTGGGGCTTTGCGGTGCTGGCCGGACTGCGCGCGCTTGGGCCGCGACGGCGCGCCGACTCGACCGGGCGTCGCCGTGATTACGACGAACGCGCCGCCATCGCCGTGAAGTAGTCGAGCGCGGCTGGGTTGGCGAGCGAGTCGCGGCTCGCCGCCTGCTCGGCCGGGGTGCCCATCAGGATCCGCTTCACCGGTACCTCCAGCACCTTGCCACTGAGGGTGCGCGGCACCTCGGAAATTGCGAAGACCTCGTCGGGGACGTGGCGCGGCGAGCAGCGCTCGCGGACCCGCTTGGCGATCTCGCGGCGCAGCTCGTCGTTCAGCTCGGCGTCCTCGCGCAGGACGATGAAGAGCGGCATCCAGCCGTCGGTGTCGGGGCGGGGAACGTCGACGACGAGGGCGTCGAGGATCTCGTCGAGGTCAAGCACGGCCCGGTAGATCTCGCTCGTCCCCATGCGGATGCCGCCACGGTTGATCGTCGAGTCGGAGCGACCGTAGATGATCGCGGTGCCGCGGGAGGTGATCTCGATCCAGTCGCCGTGGCGCCAGGTGCCCGGGAACATCTCGAAGTAGGCGGCGCGGTACTTGGCGTCGTCCTGGTCGCCCCAGAAGAAGACCGGCATCGAGGGCATCGGCTCGGTTACGACCAGCTCGCCGACCTCGTCAGTGACGGCGCGCCCGTCCTCGTCCCAGGCCTCGACGGCGGCCCCGAGCGCCCGCGCTTGCAGCTCTCCGCGGTAAACCGGCAGCAGCGCGCAGCCGCCGACGAAGGCGGTGCAGAGGTCGGTGCCGCCGCTGGTCGAGAACAGCCAGGTGTCGGCGCCGAGCTGTTCGTAGACCCAGTCGAACCCCTCCGGCGAGAGCGGCGATCCGGTCGAGCCAACCGCCTTCAGGCGCGCGAGGTCGCGCCCCTTTGCCGGCTCCTCGCCGGCCTTCATGCAGGCGGAGACGTAGGCGGCCGAGGTGCCGAAGGTGGTGATCCCGGACCGCTCGGCGAGGTCCCAGAGCACGCCCATATCGGGGTGGCCGGGGTTGCCGTCGTAGAGGACGATCGCGGCCTCGGTGAGCAGCCCCGAAACCAGGAAGTTCCACATCATCCAGCCGGTCGTGGTGAACCAGAAGAGGCGGTCGCCTGGATGGGCGTCGACGTGGAGGTGGAGCTTCTTGAGGTGCTCGAGGAGGATGCCGCCCTGGCCCTGCACAATCGCCTTCGGCAGGCCGGTGGTGCCGGAGGAATAGAGGACCCAGAGCGGATGGTCGAAGGGGACGCGCTCGAAGGTGAGTTCGGCTCCGGCGCCGCTGGCGAGGAGATCGTTCCAGGTGATCGCGTCGCGCAGTGGGGCTAGGTCGGGCGCGGGGTCGAGGTAGGGAAGGACGACCGTGCGCTGCAAGCTTGGCATTGCCTTCTGCAACTGGGCGACCACCTCGCGGCGATCGAAGTCCTTGCCGCCGTAGCGGTAGCCGTCGACCGCGAACAGGACCTTTGGCTCGATCTGGGCGAAGCGGTCGACGACGCTGGCGGCGCCGAAGTCAGGCGAACAGGAGGACCAGATCGCCCCGATCGAGGCGCTGGCGAGGAAGGCGACGATCGCCTCCGGGATGTTCGGCAGGTAGGCGACGACGCGGTCGCCGCGCTTGACCCCAAGCGAGCGCAGGCCGGTGGCGCAGGCGGCGACTCGCTCGCGCAGCTCGTCCCAGGAGACCTCGCCGAGCTCGCGCAGCTCGGAGGCGTGGAGGATCGCTGGGGCGCTGCCGCCCTTGCCGGCGAAGATGTGCTCGGCGTAGTTGAGCGAGGTGTTGGGGAACCAACGGGCGCCCGGCATCTCCCGCGAGCCGAGAGTGGGGGATGGGTCGCCGTCGGCTTGCACCCGGAAGAAGTCCCAGATCGCCCGCCAGAAGCCTTCGAGGTCGTCGACCGACCAGCGCCAGAGGGCGTCGTAATCGTCGAGGTGAAGGTCGCGCTCGGCCGCCAGCCAGCGCCTGAACTCGGTCAGGCGGGCACGCTCGACCAACGCCGGCGAGGGCTGCCAGAGTCGCTCCGGTGCCGGAGTGCTCACGCCGTGGTGGCGTCGGCGGCGCCCGCCGCGGCCCGCGCCTGCTCGCGCTCAAGCTCGCGCGGGTCGTGCGAGCAGAACAGCGTCACCTCATTGCCATGCGTTGCGGCCAGCTCACCCAGCCGTTCCGTGTTTGCGACGCGGGCGCCGTTGTCGGCGGCAAGCAGCCGCTGGTAGAAGCCGATTACCGGCGGGCAGCTCGGCGGTGTCGCCACCTGGCCGTGGTGGAAGTAGGAGTCTCCGCAGTGCAGTAGCCAGCCCTCGTCGTTGCGCACGGCGATGCCGGTGTGGCCGCGCGAGTGGCCGACCAGCGGCACCAGCAGCACCTCGGTGTCAAAGCCGGGGACGATCCGCACGCTCTCGAAGCCGAACCAGGAGTCGCCGCCCCGCTCGGCGCGGTGCTCGACCCAGCGCGGGCCATGGCTCCAATGGTTGGCGACGTAGCGGGCGCGCTCGTTCAGCTTCGGGGCGAGGGCGGCTTCGAGCTCGCTGGCGAGGACGTGTACTTCTGCCTCCGGGAAGTCGGGGAGACCACCACTGTGATCGAGGTCGAGGTGGGTGGTGACGATGTGCTTGACGTCGCCGGCCGCGAACCCCAGCGCCTCGAGCTGGTGCAGTGCCGTGTCCTCGATCCGCGGCTGCGGCGCCATCGCCACCCGGAACGCTCGCCCCAGCTGATTGGGGTTGCGGACGTCGTCGGCGCCGAAGCCGGTGTCGATCAGAACTAGCCCGTCGGCGCCCTCGATCGCCACGCAGTGGCAGACGATGTGTGCCTTCTCGAGCAGGCCGCCGCGCCCTTCGACGAAGCGCGCGCCATGTGGGCAGAAGCTCCCGCAGTTGAGATGGTGTACCCGCACCGGCCGGCAGTCTAGACGCGAACTGGCTGACGGGCCAGTCTCCCTGCGCGCTCGCCGCGGCGAGCGGCTCTATCGTTCCGGGCGCGCCGGAGTGGCGGAATTGGCATACGCGATCGACTCAAAATCGATTGCCCTTACGGGCTTGTGGGTTCGAGTCCCACCTCCGGTATCACCTGAATCCTGCCAAGACCCCCGATGAGTCCGTCTTTGTTCCCGCTATGCGGGCACTCCGACGGACTCGCGGGCCAGGCGGTGCCAGGTCGAAGCGCGGTTACGCCGGCAGCGGCGGGGCGCCGGCGCCGTAGTCCTCGCCGGAGCCGATCGGGCGCTCCTCCTCGACGTGCCAGTTCTGGCTGAAGCCGTAGAAGGCAGCGACCACGACGACGATCTGCAGCAGGCCGAGGATCACCACCAGCGTCCCGACCACCGAGGAGGTGATTAGCGGCTGTTCGAAGCCAGCCTTTTCGCGGGCGAACCAGCTGTCGGCGCCGATTGCGCAGAGGATTGCCAGGATCGTCGAGAGTGCCGCGGCGACCGGCAGGATGCCGCGGTTCCAGCGGGCGACGAGGAAGGCGAAGAAGGCGTAGAGGATTGCGTAGATCGCGCAGACGATTCCCATTCCGCCGCCGCCCTTGAGGACGGACCAGCCGCCGATCGTGATCACGGCCGCAAGCACGGCCGTCGCCGCCAGTAAAAGGGCGATCACGAACTTGGTCGTGACCGACCCAGCTTTCTCCCGATTTGGCCGCCACAGTTCGTAGCCGGGCCTGACCTCTCCTACTGCCACCGCACGATCATAGAATCAAGCGGTGACGCAGCGGCATTTGCGCCGCGTTAAGGCCCCTCGGGGCAAGCCGCGCGGGCGTGGCGGAATTGGCAGACGCGCCAGGTTTAGGTCCTGGTGGGCTTCGGCCCGTGGGGGTTCAAGTCCCTCCGCCCGCACTTTCTTCGAAATTTGGGTCGCAGCGGTGTTTCACGCTATAACGGTTAACAACCCTGTTCCTCCCCGGGAAGGCTGTTTTGCCTATGCCTCCCCGCCGGAAGAGCAAACCCCGATCGCCCATCCACCGAGCCCTCGGTGAAGCGATCGAAGAGCTCCGTGAGGAGGCATCTCTCACCCACGAGCAGCTCGCCGAGCGCCTGGAAATGCCCTTCCAGCGGATCAGCGAGCTGGAGCGCGGGCTCTCAAACCCGACGTTTGCCACTCTGATCCGGGTCGTCGAAGGCCTCGACGTGGAGTTGAGCGATTTGGCGATCCGGATCGAGCGGCGGCGGGGTCCGGTCGAGCATTGAGGAAGTTGCCGCCCGGGCTCGCGGCGCGCTGGCGCGAGGTCCCGGGCGGCGGGGGCGGCCTTGCCTGTGTCGGGGGGAAGATCGTCGGGCAGAGGCCGCAAGGCCAAGCTCGTTTCACGTTATAACGTGAAACGACTTGCGCCAAATCGCCTCGCCCCGAAAAGGCGCGCAGGGGTCTGGCTGGAGTAGCCGCAGGGAGCGGGGGTGAGGGTGCGGGAGCGTCCCCCGACATACCTCCGCACCGCCCACCCCCTGGCACGCCCACATCTGCGCGCGCCGAGCTCCCTGCGGACACCGCCACGCTAGCCGATCAAGGCGGAATTTGCTGACTATTTGGTTAACGCCCGCGCGGCTTGCGGCCCGTTACGATCCGGGTCCCTCTGGGGCAGTGGCCCAACTGGCTAAGGCACCGGTCTCCAAAACCGGCGATTCCAGGTTCGAGTCCTGGCTGCCCCGTCGGTCAGCGGCGGCGAGGTTTCGGCCGTGCCTGGCGAATGTTGGCGGTACTCAAGAGGAGGCTGCGGTGATCGAGCGGATCGAGGGGGCCCCGGCGGGCGTGATCGAGCTGCGGGCGGCCGGCAAGCTCAGCAAGGAGGACTACGTCGAGGTTCTGGAGCCGGCGCTGCGCGAGGGTGTCGATTCCGGGGAGCTGCGGCTGGTCTTCGTTCTCGCCGATTTCGACGGGCTCGAGCACGGGGCCTGGGCCGAGGACCTGAAAACGGGCCTGCGGACCTGGGTGCGGGATCACCAGGCCTGGAAGCGCTTCGCCCTAGTCACCGACGTCGAGTGGGTGGCGAAAGCGATGCGGGTGTTTGCCTGGATGGCGCCGGGCGAGTGCCGCGTCTTCGGGCTCGGCGATGTCGATGCCGCCCGCGACTGGGTCAGCGGCTGAGCGTCGTCATGGCGCGCCTGATCTACTCGGCGATCGCTTCGCTCGACGGCTATGTCGAGGACACCAGCGGCAGCTTCGAGTGGGCCGTGCCCGACGTCGAGCTGCACGCCTACCTGAACGAGCTGGAGCGGCCGCTTGGCACCCACCTCTACGGCCGCCGCCTCTACGAGACGATGCGCTTCTGGGAGGACCACGGCGACGGCCCCGACGATCCGCCCGTCTCCGCCGAGTTCGCGGCGATCTGGCGCGCCGCCGAGAAGGTCGTTTACTCGCGGACGCTGGAGGCGGCCCCGACGGCGCGGACCCGGATCGAGCGCGAGTTCGAGCCGGCGGTGGTGCGGGCGCTGAAGGAGGGCGCCGACCGCGACCTTGGGATCGGCGGCGCCGAGCTGGCCGGGCGGGCGCTCGATGCCGGCCTGGTTGACGAGGTCAACCTCTTCCTCCACCCGGTCGCGGTCGGTGGCGGCAAGCCGGCGCTGCAGGTTACGTCTCACCTCGACCTCGAGCTGCTCGACCAGCATCGCTTTACCAGCGGCGTCGTGCAGCTGCGCTATCGGCCGCGCTGAGTCTCAGGCGCTCGCCGTGGCCATCCGCTCGTGCACGAAGCGAACCACGGTGGCGCCCTCGCCGACGGCGGTGGCGCAGCGCTTGATCGAGCCGGCGCGGACGTCGCCGGCGGCGTAGACGCCGGGGACGCTGGTCTCCAACAGGCCGTCGGCGCCGGCCTCCTCGCCGGTGAGGACGAAGCCGTCGGCGTCGCGAGCGACGGTCTCGCCGAGCCAGCCCGTGCAGGGGGAGGCGCCGAGGAAGAGGAAGAGGAACGAGAAGGGCAGCTGATTGCCGTCAGTCAGCGTCACCGCCTCGAGGCGCCCCTCGCTGCCCTGCAGGGAGGCGATTTCACTGCGGTCGCGGACCGCGACGCCGTAGCGCTCGAGCTCCTCGATCAGGTATTGGGACATCGTCTCGGCGAGGTCGGCACGGCGGTGCAGGAGGGTGACGAGGGCGCCGCCGCGGGCCAGCCAGACGGCAGCCTGGGCGGCCGAGTTGCCGCCACCGACCACCGCCACCCGCTGGCCGCCGCAGAGTTGCCCCTCGGGGGGTCCGGCGGCGTAGAAGACGCTCAGCCCCTCGTACTCTTCGAGCCCCTCAACCGGCAGCCGCCGGTATTCGGCGCCGGTGGCGAGCAACACCGCCCGGGCCGAGATCTCGTGGCCTTCCTCGAGCCGCACTAGGTGGCGCTCCTCGCCGGGCACTAGCGCTTCGGCCCGGTAGGGCGTGGCGGTGCGGGCGTTGAACTTGCGGGCCTGGGTGATCGCGCGGCTGATCAGTTCGGTGCCGCTGATCCCGGCCGGGAAGCCGAGGTAGTTCTCGATCCGCCGCGAGGTGCCCGCCTGGCCGCCCAGCACGGTGCCCTCGACGACCAGCGTCTCCAGACCCTCGGAGGCGCCGTAGACCGCGGCGCCGAGCCCGGCCGGGCCGCCACCGAGGACGAGCAGGTCGACCTCCTCGCGCGGCTGCAGTTCGAGGCCGATGCCGAGTGCCCGCGAGAGCTCGCCGTGGCCGGGGCGGCGCAGCTCGGCCCCGCCCGGCAGCCGCACCAGCGGCAGCTCCTCTGGCGCCAGCTCCTCGATCAGCGCCGCCGCCTCAAGGTCCTCAGCCGGGTCGCGCCAGGAGCTCGGCAGTTTCATCCGCCGCACGAAATCGAGCAGCGCCCGCGTCTCGGGCGACTCGCGCGGGCCGAGGATCTCGACGCCGACCCCCTGGCGCTGCTGCAACATCTCGCGGCGCTGGATGAAGGCGGAGAGCAGCAGGTCGGAGAGCTCGGGATCCTCGAAGAGGAGACCGCGGAGGACCTGGCGGTCGACGGCGATGTAACGCATCGGTTCGGTGACGACGGCGGTGAGGAAGACCGTCTGCCCGGAGAGCAGGTTCATCTCGCCGAGGAAGCCGGAGGCGCCGTGGCGGACGATCTCGCGACCGGCCCCGTCGAGCACCGCGGCCTCGCCCTCGATGATCGCGATGAATGGGTAGGTCTCGTCGCCGATTTCGAACAGCGTCTCGCCGACCGCCGCGGTCCGACCCTCGCCATGGTGGCCGAGCGTCTGGAGCTGGCTGGGGGAGAGCACGCGGCTGGTCGGGCCTACCGACTCCACGCTTCCCCCACGAAGGCGGCCAGCTCGGCGTCGAGGCGCTTCGGCGTCAGCCGCCACTCGATCAGCGAGTCGGCTTCGACGAGGCGCGCGTTGGGCAGCTCCTTGAGCAGCATCCCGGCGTCGCTGAAGGGGTGGACCGGATCGCGCGGGTGGCCGACGACCAGCGCCGGCTGCTCGATCAGCCGCCGTTTCTCCCGGTGGGGGGCGGTCTCCCCGAGCAGCAACCCCTCCAGCACGGCGAGCGAAGGGCCGGGGCGCTGGCGCACCCAGTCGAGGCCCATGTCGAGCAGGAAGTTGGTGCGGGGGAGGAGCGAGGTAGTGCGCGAGAGGATCTCGAAGAAG
>Ga0207686_10002004_pt1 | contig 11235 bp, 20 predicted proteins | sample KBSM24metaG_FD_184396 | JGI IMG/M metagenome (GOLD analysis project Ga0207686, IMG submission 184396) | Miscanthus rhizosphere microbial communities from Kellogg Biological Station, Michigan, USA - KBS M2-4 metaG (SPAdes) (version 2) | ecosystem: Host-associated > Plants > Roots > Rhizosphere >...
GGGCGGGGATCGGCGAGCCCTGCGACCCGGCGCTGCACGCGTGAGCGACCTCGTCAGGGACCTCGTCAGGGACGTGCTGGAGCGCGCGGACGAGCGCGAGTGGACGCTCCAGGGCCTCGGGATGCTGCGGACGTACATCGACCGCGAGAAGACGCTCAGGCTGCACGTCTGGGACTCCCGCTACGCCGTCCCCGGCGTGTCCGAGATGCACACGCATCCGTGGGACATGGTGAGCCACGTCATCAGTGGGTCCGTCACGAATGTGCGCTGGTGGCCGGTGCTGCGCGGCCAGGGGCACCGTTACGACTCCAGCTTCTTCCTGCGCCAGACGATCGTGTGCGGCGAGGGCGGCGGCCTGGAGGGCGAGCCCGGTCTGGCCGAGCTGTACCCGGCCGTCACCGAAAGGATCTGGCGGGGCGAGCAGTACAGGCAGGCGGCCGACGAGATCCACGTGTCCGAGCCCGAGGACGGCGCTGTCACGCTCGTCCGGCGGGTCTTCGGCAGCGACCGCGACCGCGCCTACGTGTTCTGGCCCGAGGGTGGAGAATGGGTCAGCGCCGAGCCGCGCCCCGCTACGCCCGAAGAGGTCGAGTCGATCGTCTTCCGGGCCCTGGCGAGGTGGTCGTGACCGAGACGCCGCCCGAGGAGCAGTTCTTCACCGTCGAGAGGCACGCCGAGGGGCGCGCCGTTGAGATCGTCGCCGCGGGCGGGAAGGCCTGGGTCGAGCCCGTGACGGGCAGCGACCACCACGACGATCACGCCGTCTTCGGGTACCGGCTCCGCTACTTTGAGCCCGAGGCCGCGGCCCTCCGCGAGATCATCGAGGGGTACATCCGGGCCAAGGGCTTCCGCCCCATCGAGGACGACGGTGACGGCGGCATCCATGACCTCTGGACGCACGACAACTGGAAGGACTGGTGGCGCAAGATCGACGGGAGCGGCACCTACGACCGAGAGCAGACGTTCGATCAGACCGTGCAGTCCGTCCTCTACGCCGAGTCCGTGGGTAAGGACGCCAGCGAGGCGTGAGGCTCCTCGCCTACACCGACGGCGGCGGGGGCGGCCGCGGCGGGATGGACATCTACATCGGGGTCGTCGTCATCAACCGCGACACCGGCGAGGTCCTGGTCGAGCATTCGCAGGCGCTCGGGCCCGGCACGAACAACGAGGCCGAGTGGAGCGCGGTCATCTTTGCCATCTACCAGGCCGAGGAGCTGGGGGCCACCGAGCTTCTGGTGCGCTGCGACTCGAAACTTGTAGTGAACCAGTACAACGGCACCTGGGCGATCCACGAGAACCGGCTCGGCGGCTACGCCGACGAGGCCCGGAGGGCCGCCGCGGGCCTGGACTTCGAGATCGAGTGGGTGCCCCGCACCGAGAACAAGCACGCCGACAAGCTGACCCGAACACTGAGGTAGCCACGCTCCGCACGCCCAAGACCAAGCTGCACCTCCCGCTGAGGAAGGAAGAGACCGACCGCCTGATCCGCACCATGCCAGCAACGAGCAGACATGAACAGAAGGTTCTTGAGCACCGCCGGGACTACTTCGGGCGCCTCGGGTTCGTTGACACGGCCCAGGAGATGCTGGCTCACTCGGCGATCGACCCGCACCGGACGGAGGACCTCCTCGCGGCCGGGTGCTCGCACATCAACGCGGTCCGCATCCTCATGGGCACGGACGCGCTCGGCAACGACGACCAGGGCTGGGCCCACGTCCAGATCGAGGACGAGGGCGACCTGGACGAGGCGGCGTGACGCCTCCCCGCGCGGGACGCTAGTATCCTCCTCAGTCTACCAGGAGGGGCGCGGTAACGAGCAGTGACGCGTGGCGTTGGATAGCGAGCTTACCCGGGACCAGCAGGAGCTGGTCCTGAAGCATCTGGGCTACGCGGAGAACGTGGCGAAGACGGCCGGGCGCGGCCTGCCGCTGGCCGAGGTCGGCATGACCGAGGAGGACTGCGTCCAGCTCGGGCTCCTGGGGCTCGTGCAGGCGGTCAGGCGGTTCGACATCTCCGACCACGACCACGAGCGCGCCACGATCGACGCGCGCTTCCGCAGCTACGCCTACCTCCGCGTCCGCGGCGCCGTCATCGACGAGTGCCGCCACCTGGGCGGGCCCGACCGGGCCCTCCCGCCGCCGTCCCTCTCCATGGACCACGAGGGCGGCGAGGCGCTGTCACCCGGCGAGGACCTCGCGCGGGAGGACTGGATCGACCTCAAGATCGCGCTCGACTCTCTCGACAGCAGGGACCGCAGCATCGCCGTCATGATCATGGGCGGCGTGCCGTACACCGAGCTGGCCCCGGCGCTCGGCGTCTCGGAGCCCCGCATGTACCAGATCGCGAAGGACATCAGGCGACGCCTCGCAGAGAAGGCCGGTCTAGCGCCCGTATAATCGGCGAGATGAGCGCGAGCGACTGGGAAGCGGACGGCTTCGGCTCCTACGACGAGTTCTTCGACGCGCGCATCCCGTGGTTCGTGGATGGCACCGGGCGGGTGTTCTTTGGGGACAAGGGCGGCCTGCACGACGACCTGATCGCCGACGCCGAGTCCGACGGCGAGGTGGTGGCGAAGGGCGAGGTGCTCGGCGGGAGCGCGCGCCAGTTCTGGCCGCTCGACAACGAGTATGTGCCGCTCGCGCAGGAGGCCTGGGACGACCGGGACCCGGAGGACGGCATCCGCACCTGGTCCTCGGACTGGGCGAGCGACTCGCAGGACCTCTGGTCCGGCCCCGCGTCCACCAACCTCGAACAGGGCGTCGGTGTCCCGGGCGAGGCGCCCGGCATGGGCGACGCGATGGACCCCCAGGCACCCGGCCACGCCGGGCCCGACGAGGGCAACTGGGTCTACCTGAACGGCAGGGTGGGCTTCGGCGGCCCGCACTGGGACCTGGCGCGCGACCTCGCGCTGGGCCAGGGCTTCGGGGAGGACGAGGCCGAGGCGCTCGGCAACTCCATCGCCCGCGGCCACCTCCCGCAGCACCACGACCTCGCGTACGGCGAGACGACCGCGTTCAGGGGCAAGAAGTACCCGCAGGTCTGGCTCTCCACCGTGGACCGCAACGCGGTCTGGGACGCCGTCGCCGAGGCGCTCGCCGGTAGGCACCAGGGCGCCGCTCTCTGGGCCCCTCTCGGGCACCGCGGGGGCGCCGAGGTAGCCGCGACGGGGCGGGCCGACTGGGCGAGAGAGGGGCGGAGGTGAGCGCGATCGAGGACATCTTCGACGGCGGCCACCGGCGGGTCGAGCCCAGCTGGCAGAGCCAGATGGACGCGCTGTGGGACCGGCAGCAGGCCGACGAGAGGGGGATGCGGAGCCCCTGCTACTGCGACGCCTCGGTCGAGCCGCACGAGCACGGCCCGGGCTGCCACAGGCCCTACCCGGTGTCCTACAACCTCCGCAACGCCTCCGCCAACAAGGTGGCCGTGGGCTGGAGGGACCTGGCGGTGCCTGCCGCCGGGCTGGCGCTGATGGCGCCGGGGGCGCAGCCCTCCGCGCCGACCCGGGAGATGGCCCCCACCCCGCAGGCCGTCCAGCGGGCCCAGATCCCCGTGCCGACCAACAGCTCGTGCGTCGTCCGGTCGGACAGCCCGCAGATCCAGGGCATCCAGGCGACCCGCGTGCCGCAGCTGGAGTCGAAGCTGCCGCAGATGGGCAACGAGACCGGCCGCGCGCCCTTCGAGGTCTACGCCACGGCCAACACGAACGCGAGCTTCGTCCAGATTCCGATCAACCGGATCTTCCTGGCCAAGCCGGTCTGCGAGATGCTCCTCTACGGCTCGCCGAAGTCCGAGCTGAACAACGAGTTCCCGTGGGCGTTCTCGATCCACACGCTCTACCACGAGTGGTGGCACCTGGCGTTCAGCGAGTACGACGAGAAGAACACCGACCTCGGCGCCCTCTCGGTCATGCGCGAGATGATGGTGAAGTACTGGGGCCTGACGCCGCAGGAGGCCCAGAAGAACTACGAGCTGGTCGCGGGCAAGGTCGGGGTCGAGGGCCCGGCCAGGTCGTCGTACGGCCCGACCTACACTCCGAACGCCAGGGACCCGCTCCTCGGCGACGCCCCGGCCGCCCAGGGGAGCCCCGCCCCGGCGCCGGGCCGGCGCCAGGCGCGGTGAGGTTCCGCCGAATCTAAATAGGTAATGACGAGCGTCTTCCCCACGCCTATCGCCTACACCGCGGACGGGACCGCCCCCACCGGCTTCTGGGGCGGCGGTTCCATCGGCGGCCTGATCGCCCACTGCAAGGCCCACGGGTTCAAGTCCGTGGCGGTGCAGGTCGGTCAGGTCACGCGGCAGCAGGTGGCGTGGCTGCAGGAGGCCGGTCTGTTCGTCATCGTGTGGGAGGTGCTCGGCTCCAACCTCCCCCAGATCCTCGACGACCTGAAGCCCGACGGTGTGCACTGTCAGATCGAGGGCCCGGGGCAGTACGACGCCGCCCTGGCCGCCTTCAGCGCGATCCGGGGCAGGAGCAACATCGCCAGAGGGATCGTCACCACGTACTGGGGCCTGTTCAACCCGCTGTCCCCGCAGGACGGCCTGAAGTGGAAGGCGCTTGCCAACTTGGGCGTCGAGGAGGCGTGGGTCGAGTGCTACGCGGGCGAGAACCCCGTGGCCGCCAGCCTCGACAGGATGCTCGGGCAGGGCGAGGTCTACGGAATCCCGAAGGCGGCGCTGAAGCCGCTGTGCGGGACGTTCCGCGGCGAGCTGCCGATCACCTACAGCGGCCTCAGGGACCGCGCCCCGGACTTCGGGGTTTACATCGCGGAGTCTCTCAGCGAGCCCGTCTGGACAGCATGGGGAGGAGTGAAGCCCAACGTGACACAGGTCTACTACTGGCAGGTCTGGAACAACGCGACGAGCAAGCTGCTGCACGAGGAGCGGGCGACGACGTACTCGCCCACCGACGACGGCCTCGGCCGGACGTTCAAGTGGCTGGAGGACAACAAGGCCACGGTCCGCTCGGCCAACGACATCGAGATCAAGCGCGTCCTGCTCCCCCTGCACTAGGTACACTTCGGAGGTGACGAGCCAGCGGCTCAACGGGGCGATCAAGGAGCTGGCCCAGGGCAACCCGGGCGCGATCACCGTCCTCAAGTCGATCGCCGACCTCGGCAGGGCGGACATCCTCGCGGTCATCCGCGCGCGCGGCCTGCGCGGCCCGGCGGTCTGGGACGTGTACAAGGAGAACGACCGCGACATCGAGAGCATGGTCATGAACCTCGAACTCCTGGGGGCGCCCGAGTGATCCCCTGGGGCTGGCTGATCGTCGTGGCCTGGGCCGCGGGGGTCGGGGGATTCGGCGTGGGCGTTTTCTGGCGGGACCGACAGCGTCGCCTCCCGGCCGAGTTCGACCACGACGCCTACCACTCGATGCGGTGGCACATGGAGCAGCGGCGGCTGAAGAAGACGGGCTAGCGCCCTCGTAAAGGGCGATGGCAGAGGACAGGGACCCGGGCGAGTTCGTTGACGGCTGGGCCGTCTCTAAGCCCGAGGACGACTGGTGGAGGACCGGGTGCCCGGTCTGCGGGCACGACGAACTCGACGTGCACCTCCACGGGGGCGTCAGCTGCCCCGCGTGCGGCTGGGAGGGCGAGCAGCACGGCGAGCACCTCCTCGGCACGATGCCGCCGGACGAGGAGACGGCCAAGCTGTGGCCGGACACGGTGCCCTGGAGCGAGAGGGAGCAGGAGTACTACCGGACCGCGGCCTCCCGCGCGACGGTGGCCGAGCAGGCCCTGGTCGCGCTGCGGGAGAGGGGCGGCTTCACCCTCGCGCTCGACGGCTCCCAGCCCCGGCCCGGCTACTACGTCGCCGAGGACCACACCCGCGTCTCCCCGCTGCGGAGCGTCACGGCCCTGGAGATCGAGAAGTACATGGACGTCAACGCGGCCGCGATCCGCTCGAACGGCGGCTTCTTCGGCGGGTGGGCGACGGCGCACGGGGACGTGTACCTGGAGACGGCGAGGTCGTTCGACTACCTCGACGAGGCCCTGGAGCGCGCGGCCCAGAACCACGAGAAGGCGATCTGGGACGGGTTCCTCGACCGCGAGATCCTGGTTTCCGACCCGAACCTCGAATAGGTAGGCATGGCGGAGGCGATCCTCAAGTTCTCGTTCAGCGTGGTCGGAGAGACCCGCGCGGCCGTGCTCGACAAGATCGACGCGTCCGTCCGCATGGTCATGGAGCAGGTCAACGGCGAGCCGTGGCTCGTCGTGACCGATGACATCAAGAAGCTCCCGCTCACCCGGGCCAACATGGAGGACCCCTCCAACTACGTCTACGTGGCGAACCAGGAGGTCTTCTTCGCGGGCCCGACCGTGCTCGGCAAGGACTCGGCGGCGTTCCGCGACGGCTTCCGCCCGCAGGACGAGCCGACCGACCCGTTCGGCCTGTAAAAGCCCGCCCGCCCGCCCCGTAAAGGGCGATGGCCCACCAGCGCGGAGTATCGAGCCTTTGGAAGTCCACCGACGCGGCCTCCCCGGCGGGAGGCTCGACGATCGCGTCCCCCGGCTCCTTGTCGAACGTCGCCGTCTTCATCCAGAACATCGCGGGCGGCGCCCTGACCTTCAAGGTCCAGGCGGCCAGCCCGGCCGGGCGCACCGCGGGCAGGAACGAGCTTACCTCTGCGGCCGACGGCGGGCAGATCTGGCACGACATGATGAAGTCGGACGGCTCCGGCCCGCTCGTCCTGACCTCCGCGACGAACACGAACGTCTGCTACGACCTGTCGCCCTACGGCCCCGAGCTTCTGAGGCTCGTGAGCGTCGAGGGCTTCACCGCGGGCAAGGTCGTCGCGGGCGTCACCTTCAGCGGCGAGGACTGAGCCGTGGCCGAACCGACGATCATCGGCCCGCACCTCCTCGGTAGAATCCCGTCGCCGCCCGACGAGCGCGACTACCGGCTTGAGAACTTCAGGGGCCTCGGCACCTCGACCGCGGCGTCCGACGCCGCCGCCCTGGTCCGCCAGGGGCAGGCCGAGCTGAAGCTGACCCAGGTCTCCTTCCCGAAGTGGGCGGCCTCGACCTACCCCGACGTCAAGACGACCCACTGGTGGAAGGCGCTCGACGCCCTCCAGCAGGCGGTGAACCTCCTGGACCCTCCCGCGCCCCCGCCTAGCGGGGTCGAGGTCTGGGCCAACCCGCGCGCCACGCTCGACCAGGGCAACTACGGCACCTGCGTCGGCAACGGCAGCGCGCAGTGGGGCAACACGTCCCCGGTCAACGACAGCTTCGACGAGACGGCGGCCCGCGCGATCTACTTCGAGGCGACGAAGCTCGACGGCTCGCCGGACGACCCCGACGCCCCGGGCGGCGGCCAGCAGGGCGCCACGGTGCGCTCCGGCGTCAAGGCCCTCCAGGCCCGCGGCAGGCTCTCGACCTACGCCCAGGCGACCACGCTCTCCGCGATCAAGTCCTGGCTGCAGACCAAGGGCTCGCTCATCGTCGGGTCCGACTGGCTCGCCGACATGTTCGACCCCGACGCGCAGAACTACGTCCACGTCACCGGCTCAGTCGAGGGCGGCCACTGCTACCTGCTGATCGGGTACCACCCGGCGACCGACTCCTTCGAGTTCCTGAACTCGTGGGGCCCGGGCTGGGGCGCGAACGGCCACTTCCTGATGCACTCCGCGGACTTCCAGAAGCTGCTGTCGTCCGGCGGCGAGGCCTGGACCGCGGTCGAGCTGGCGCTGTGAGCGAGCCCTGGAGCCCCTACGGCGGCGAGGAGGAGTTCCACGACCACATGACCGTGGATGGTGCGTCGTCAACGCTCGACAGCGCGCTCGCTGCGGCTAACCGGATCATGCACGGCGACGGCGACGAGAACGACCACCAGCTCGTCGCGGGGGTCTTGCTCCAGATCCTCACGTCCCCCCGCTGGTCGTCCGAGTTTCGGACCGGCCGCGAGTGGGTCGCGCTCCCTACGGCCTGAGCAGCGCGCAGAACCAGCAGAGCCCGAGGCTCACGAAGAACCCGCGGGGGTACGGCGACGTCTTGCACCCCGAGCACACCTCGTCGTAGCCGCCCCTCATCGCCTTCCGGGCCTTGGCTTCGAGCGTCGCCTTCTTGTCGAGCGAGTCGCCGACCCGGGCGAGGCTCACGGCCAGATCGCCCAGAGGTCGCAGCGTTTGCAGACCACAACCATGTAGCGGTCGGCCGCGTTCCTCTGCTTGGCGCCCCAGTCGTGCCCGACGAGCAGGCAGACCAGCCTCGAAAGGTAGAGCGCCAGCACCTAGTGCCGCCTCAACCTCGGGAACGCGCGGCACAGCTGGCCGTCGATCCAGACCAGCAGGCGCACGAACGTCGGGAACCTCTCCACGGAGGCAATCATGCCGTCCCCCGCGGGGGCGGTAAGTTTGGCGGGTTCCGGCGCGCGAACCCGCCGGAATCTACTTTCGTCCCCGCCCGGTTCCTATAATGAGCGCAGGAAGCGAGGAGGAGGAAACCTGTGAAGAAGCTCATGTACGTCCTGGCGCTGGCCGCGGCCCTGGCCGCCGGTTCTTTCGCCGCCGTCACGGTGGCGGGCGCCACGAACCCCAACAACCCGCCGGACACGGACCACCAGGTCCAGATCTGCCACGCGGTGGCCGCCGACACCGGGGGCAACCAGCACAACGGCTACAACCTGGAGACGGTGGACAAGGACTCGATCAGCACCGGCCCGAACGGCCACGACGGCCACAACAACGTCGGCGGCAGCGGCCGGTCCGACATCATTCCGGCTTTCGCGGCCGGTAGCACGAGCGGCCCGCCCCCGAAGTCGTGGAACGCGTACGGCGGCAAGGGCGACGCCTCGTGGATCGCCAACGGCTGTGCGGCGCCCGGCACCACCACCACGACGACGCCGTCCACGACCACGAACGAGACCACCACTAACGAAACGACCACCAGCGAGACCACGACGACGACGGATCAGACCACGACCGTCGTGACCACGACGACGCCGACCACGACCACGACGCCGTCCACCACCACGACTCGCACGTGCCCCGACGGCCTCCCGCCCAACGCGGGCAAGGACGGCCAGGCGGGCAACAACGACTGCGACCACACGACGACCACGGACCCGGGCACGACGACGACCACCACCACGCCGGGCTCTACCACGACGGGGACCACTCCGGCCCCGCCGACCACGACCACCGGGGCGACACCGCCCGCGGCGAAGCCCGGCCCGAAGGCGCCCGCGAAGCGGGCGGCCAAGGCGGGCGGACGCGCTCCCGGTTCCAAGCCCGGCGAGCTGCCCTTCACCGGGCTCCCGATCTGGCTGTACGCCCTTGCGGGCGCGGCCATGCTCGGCACCGGCGTCGCCCTCCGGCGGCGCGCGTAAAGACCAGCGGCCAGCCCCGTTCCTCGGGGCTGGCTTTTGGCCCGGCCCGGGCGCCTAAGGGGTGATGCTGCTGCTCCTCCTCATCATCCTGCTCGTCCTGATCCTCCTGGGCGGCGCCGCGGTGGACCCCAGGATCTTCATCCTGATCATCGTCGTGCTGCTGCTCTGGTGGGCGTTCGGCTAGCCGAACACTAAGGTCATGACCTCGGGCGTCTCGTTCTCCGTCTCGACGGCGGTGCCGTCCGGCACCTGCCTCCTCCACGGCGCCTGGGACGTGGGCCGCTACGCGTCGTGCCCCGTGTGCTCGACAGCCGTCCCCGCGTCGTCAGGCCACTACACCGGCCCGTTCATGGACCCTCCCCCCGCGCACTGCGCGCTCCACGGGTACTACAAGGCGTTCGTGTGCCCGGCGTGCCAGCCGCCGATCACCTACGACCCCACCCACTGGCTCTACAAGGCCGGGTACGATGCGGGCTACGAGGCGGGCAGGGCGTCGCGTGACACCGCCGCGTAACCCCTGGCACGGCATCGACGCCTGGCGCGAGTTGAAATACGACCTGCGCCACCCCGTCCTCGCTGTGCGGGGCTGGAAGGCGAACGTCAACAACGTCGGCCGCGGCGCCCGGCGCCTGTGCGTCGGCGTGATGGCCGTCGGCGGCGCGAACGTGGTCGTGGCCCTCGTGCTCCTGGCCAAGTCCTACACCTAACCGCTCCCGTAAGGGGTGACATGATCGACTGGTTCCGCAGGAGGCTAGGCGCGTCCGTCCAGGAGCTGGCGGCGGAGCAGCTGGAGGAGCTTCTGGGCTACCAGGGCAAGGAGGGCACGGGCCACAAGCCCCCTCGCCCTGATATCGCCAAGATGGAGGCGGCGTACGAGCTGTTCCAGCGCGCCTACCCGCGCTCCAGGCCGGAGAGCACGGAGCAGCTGGCCGACCAGAACGCCGCCAGGGCCGAGTGGGAGGAGCGGTACAGGCTGAACCCCCGCGAGGAGGAGTTCGTCCACATGTACCGGACCCTCACGAGGCACCGGGAGAACAAGTCCCAGTCGGACGTGTTCGACGCGACCGTGGCGTGGATGGTCCACAACGGCGGCTTCGCGGGGAAGGAGGAGGACGCCAAGAGGTTCCTCGGCGGCGCCCTGAAGAAGTTCGAGGCGCAGCACATGCCGGTGCAGTACCAGGCGGTCAAGAACGGCCTGGAGGACCTCTACCGCATGGACGCGTCGAGCTACAAGCTCTGGCCGTGGTTCGTGAAGCAGGTCAAGGAGCTGACGACCAAGTGGCTGTCCGACGCCACCAATAACGTCGAGGTGAACCCGATGGGCCTGCCGTCCAGGAACCCGATCCGGGACGTGGCGCACCTCAAGGACATCACGAGCCAGGCCGGGGCGCTCCTCGCCAGGCTGCGCCAGGAGAACAGGTCGCCGCAGGGCATGGACGCGAACAAGATGGGCTTCCAGGAGCTTGAGGAGTGGCTCTACGCTTGGCAGCGCGACAACCGCGAGACCGAGGCCCAGGGCGAGACCGTTTACGAGTTCCGCGACGGCTCCACGATCCAGCGGCTCATGACGCCCGAGCAGCTCCAGTTCGAGGGCGACGAGATGGGCCACTGCGTCGGCGGCTACTCCGACGAGGTCGAGCGCGGCGACACGCTCATCTACTCGCTCAGGGACAAGAGGGGCCAGCCCCACGCCACGATCGAGATGACGCCCGCCACGGCGGGGCGCGACGTGTACGGCAAGCCCGAGCCCGAGGTGACGGGCGAGGAGCGGGACCAGCTGAAGAACGGCCTGAATTCCCCGGTCAACGACAACTCCCTGTACCTGTTCCCGCACCTGGAGGACGAGTCCGACGCGAAGCTCTACAACGAGCTGAAGAACAAGGGCCGCGACGAGGTCACGGAGGA
>Ga0207686_10002007_pt1 | contig 11232 bp, 9 predicted proteins | sample KBSM24metaG_FD_184396 | JGI IMG/M metagenome (GOLD analysis project Ga0207686, IMG submission 184396) | Miscanthus rhizosphere microbial communities from Kellogg Biological Station, Michigan, USA - KBS M2-4 metaG (SPAdes) (version 2) | ecosystem: Host-associated > Plants > Roots > Rhizosphere >...
GCACCTGAACATGCCGAGCGACGTCGCACTCGATCCGAAGACCGGCGACCTCTACATCGCCGACATGCACCACAACCGCGTCCGCCGGGTCGACGCGAAGACCCACATCATCACGACCGTCGCCGGCAGCGGCGTCTGGGGTCACAGCGGCGACGACGGGCCGGCGACGGCAGCGCGATTCGCCGGGCCGGCGGGCCTGGCCATCGTCAACGAGCCGGGCGGAAAGATCACCATTTTCATCGCCGACTTCTATAACGAACGGGTGCGGGCGGTCGGGCCGGACGGGATCGTCCGGGATCTGACCGACGAAGGGCGAGAAGCATTCGGGGCCCCGACGCGGGTGGCGTTCGATGCGCGGCGCGGGTTTCTCTACGTCGCCGACTCGACGCGGGATCGCGTCGTGCCGCTGATCATCCCGCGCATCGCGCCGAACCTGGTGCCGCCGCGACCGGTGGCGCCGCCGCGGAAGGTTGGCGTGGGCGGATGACGGAACCGGTGAACGATCCCGCGAGCGTGAACGCGACCGACGGCCTGCTCGGCTGGATGCTGGAGTACATGCGCCCCTACCGCGCCAAGGTGGCGCTGCTGGCGGTGCTGCTGGTGTCGGAGATCGGCCTGGGAGCGCTGGCGCCGTGGCCGCTCGCAGTCGTGATCGACTACGTGCTGGGCGGCAAGGCATTTCCGGCCTGGGCGCTGGCGTGGATTCCCGCCTGGGCCCTCGACCATCGCGTCGCGCTGCTCGTCTTCGTCGTCGTCGCCGGGGTGGTGCTGCAGGTCGTGAACCAGCTGGTGTCGGCCTACGGCACGCAGGTGCAGGTGGACACCGGGCAGCGGATGGTCTACGACCTCCGCGGCAAGCTGTTCGCGCACCTGACCTCGCTCGGACTCCACCATCACATCACCACCAGCACCGCCGACGCCGTCTACCGCGTCGACGTCGACGCCTACGCGATCGAGAACCTGGTGATGAGCGGCCTGTTCCCGCTCGCCACGTCGATCATCGCGCTGACGGTGATGTTCGGCGTGCTGCTGCGCATGAACATGACGATTGCGCTGCTGTCGCTGACGGTCGTGCCGTTCATGTACCTGTGCCTGCGCTTCTACACTCGCACCCTGGTCAACCGCGAGGAGAAGGTGAAGGAGCTCGAAGCCAAGCTGATCGGACGCCTCTATGAGACGTTCGGCGCGATGAAGCTGGTCAAGAGCTTCGCGCGCGAGGCGTTCGAGCTGGGCCGCTACACCACGACCGGCGTGACGACGATGAACGCGCGGGTCAAGCTGACGTGGCAGCAATCGTTGTTCTCGGTAGTCGTCAGCACCATCACCATCGTCGGCACCGCGCTGGTGGTGATCGTCGGCGGGGAGTACGTAATGACCGGCCGGCTGACGATCGGCCAGCTGACGGTGGTCATCAGCTACCTCGCGGCGGTGTACGGGCCGCTGTCGGCCATTGCCCACACCACCGGCCAGCTGCAGGGCGCGCTCGCCGGGACCAAGCGGGTGCGCGCGATGTTCGCGCTCGTGCCGGAGACGATCGAGGCGCCGGACGCGATCGACGCGGAGAATATCAAGGGCGACATCCAGGTCGAGGACGTCGGCTTCACCTACCCCAACGGCACGCGCGTGCTGCACGACATCACGTTCTCCGCCAAGCCGGGCGAGGTGGTCGCGCTCGTCGGCCTCACCGGCGCCGGCAAGACCACGCTGGTCAGCCTGATTCCGCGCTTCTACGATCCGACGGTCGGGCGCGTCACCATCGACGGTGTCGATGTCCGCCGGTATCGGGTACGGTCGCTGCGCGAGAAGATCGCGATCGTGCTGCAGGATCCGGTGCTGTTCGCCGGCACGATCGCCGACAACCTGCGCTACGGGCGGCTGGACGCCACGGACGAGGAAGTCGAGCAGGCGGCGCGTGCCGCCCATGCGCACGAGTTCATCGTCCGGCTGCCGAAGGGCTACCAGACCGAGATCGCGCAGGCCGGCGGCAGCCTCTCGGGCGGCGAGCGCCAGCGGCTGAGCGTGGCGCGGGCGATCCTGAAGAACGCGCCGATTCTGATCCTCGACGAGCCGACATCGTCGCTCGACTCCATCTCTGAGGAGATCGTCTTCGCGGCGCTGCGGCGGCTGCGGGCCGGCCGCACGACGATCGTGATCGCGCACCGGCTCTCCACGGTGCGGGACGCCGATCGCATCCTGGTGCTCGACGGCGGCGAGATCGCCGCCCAGGGGCGTCACGAGGACCTGCTGAAGTCCAGCCAGCTGTACCGCCGGATGTGCGCGCGTCTGTCGGTCGGCAAGTCGCTCGACGATCCGGAAAGCGTCGACGAGCTCATCGAGGCGGCGAAGCGGTGATCACGAGAGGCGGGAGGGGCTGGAAGGGTCGAACGGGCGGGATGCGGATCCTGCCTCTCCGGCCCATCCTGCCCGTCCTGCCATGAAAATCCTGTTCGCGGGCATCATCGCCCGCTATCCCTTCGGCGGCGTCACCTGGTGCTCTCTGATGTATCTGCTGGGTCTCCGCGCCCTCGGACACGAGGTCTTTTATATCGAGGACACGGGCGAGTGCGTCTACGATCCGATCCTGAATACGCGCGCCACCGATCCGATTTACGGGACCACCTACATCAACAACGCGCTCGCGCCGCACGGCCTCGGCGACCGCTGGTCGTTCGTGAACTACGACGGCAGCTATCACGGCAGGACCGCTGACGAGGTGCGCGAGTACGCGGCCGGCGCCGACCTGTTCATCAACCTGTCGGGCGGATCCTGGTTCTGGCGGGATGAGTACGCGCGCATTCCCCACAAGGTCTTCGTCGACTCCGATCCGGCGTTCACCCAGCTGGCGATCGCGAAAGCCGAACCCTGGTACGTCGCCTTCTTCGAACGCTTCGATCACCTGTTCACGTTCGGCTCGAACATCGGCACGGCGGCATCGACGATTCCCACGGGCGCGTTCACGTGGCACAAGACGTGGCAGCCGATCACGATGGACGACTGGGCCACAGGCACCCCGCCGCGCGACCGCTTCACCTCGGTGATGACCTGGCAGATCGAGAGCTTCACCGACGTCGGCGGCAACAAGGATCAGGAGTTCGTCAAGTTCATCGACCTGCCGTCGCGGACGCCGCAGCGCTTCGAGCTGGCGATCAACGGGCCGCAGCAGCTGCTGCGGCAGCACGGCTGGAACACGGTGGACGCGATGCAGGTGTCGCGCACCCCGGACGAATACCGCGCCTTCGTTCAGGGGTCGAGGGCGGAGTTCGGCGTCGCCAAGCACACCTACGTCTCGACCCGATCGGGCTGGTTCAGCGATCGCACCGAATGCTATCTCGCGGCGGGACGGCCGGCACTGGTCCAGGACACCGGCTGGACCGCGCACCTGCCGGCCGGCGACGGGCTGCTGGCGTTCTCGAACCTCGACGAAGCGATCGACGGGATCGCGCGGATCAACGCGGATTACGATCGCCACGCGCGCCGCGCCTCCGAGCTCGCGCGCGCGCACTTCGACGCGCGGGTCGTCCTGCCGGCGCTGCTGGAGACGGCTACCCGATGAGAATCGCGCACATCGCCCCGGTCGCCACCACGATTCCGCCGCCCAAGTCAGGATCGGTGGAAACCATGACGTCGCTCCTCACCGAAGGGCTGGTGGCCCGCGACCACGACGTCACGCTGTTCGCCACGGCCGACTCGAAGACGACCGCGACGCTTCACGGCACCTATCCGCACGGCTACTGGCACGACGATCAGATGTGGCCGTGGGAGCTCTACGAGATGATGAACCTCGCCGCCGCGGTCGAGCGGGCCGATGAGTTCGACATCATCCACTACGAGGCGGCGTATTACCCGATGTCGCTCGCGTTCACCCGCCTGTGCGACACCCCGATCGTGCAGACGCTGCATCACTCGCCGACCCCGGCCGAGGTCCAGCTCTGGACCCGATACCCCGAGGCGCCGTTCGTGGCCATCTCGAAGGAGCAGGCGAGTCTGCTCCAGGGTGTCAACGTCGTCGGCACCGTGCTGCACGGCATCGACACCGACAACTTCTCGTTCCAGCAGACGCCGGAAGACTACCTGCTGTTCCTCGGCCGCTTCACCGACGGCAAGGGACCGCTGCAGGCGATCGAGATTGCCAAGCGCCTCGGGATACGGCTGATTCTCGCCGCGGCCGAAGACGACTATTATCGCGAGCGCGTGGCGCCGCATGTCGACGGCCGCCGCGTGGTCTATTTCGGCGAGGCCGACTTTCAGGCGAAGGTGAAGCTGTACGGCGGCGCCCGCGCGCTGGTCTACCCGATTCAGGCGCGCGAGCCGTTCGGGCTGGTGCTCGCGGAGGCGATGGCGTGCGGCACGCCGGTGGTCGCCCTCGACCGCGGCGCGGTTCGCGAGGTCGTGGACGAAGGCGTCACCGGGCTGATCTTCAACGACCTCGAAGAAATGGTCCGTGGGCTGCCGCGCGTGTTCGATCTCGATCGCCGCCGCGTGCACGAGCAGGCGGTGGCCCGGTTCGGTACGAAGCGCATGGTCGACGAGTACATCGCCGTCTACACCCGGATCGTGGAGGCCCATCGTGCCCGACGCTAGCGCCGCGCTCCCTCTTGCGGGCCGAACCGTGCTCGGCATCTTCGCCCACCCCGACGACGAGTCGCTGGCCTGCGGCGGGACCCTGGCGCGCCTGGCCGACGCCGGGTGCCGGGTCGTCATCGTGTGCGCGTCGCACGGCGAGGCGGGATCGATCAGCGATCCGTCGCTCGTCCCCGACGGCGATCTCGGCCGGGTCCGGGTGCGCGAGTTGAGCGACGCCGCGGCGGTGCTGGGCGCCGCCGAAGTGATCGTGCTCGATCATCCCGACGGCGATCTGCGCTGGGATCACGTGCCCGAGCTGCACGCCGAGATCGTCGCGCTGATCACGCGCTTCCGGCCGGACGCGGTGATCACCTTCGCGGAGGACGGCCTCTACTGGCACCTCGATCACATCGGCGTCCACGAGCGGACCTACACGGCAGTTCTCTCCTTCGGCGCCGACGCGCCGCCGCTCTACTACGTCACGATGCAGACCGGCGTCATGCGCGAGGTGTGCGAGGCCGCACATGCCAAGGGCGGGGCGCCGCCGGACTCCAGCTTCTGGGGCATCGCGCCGGACGCGTTCGGCGACGGCGCCAACCCGCCGACCTTCGTGATCGACGTGCGGGACTGGGCCGTGCGCAAGCTGGCCGCGCTGCGCTGCCACCGCACCCAGATGGGACCGAACAACCCGATGGCCTGGATCGACGAGGACGAGGCGCGCCGCTGGCTCGGCGTCGAGCAGTTCCGGCGCGCGCCGCTCGACGCGACCGGCGACCCCATGCTGGAGCATCTCGGCGAAATCACCCATGCTGATTGAGACGCTGGAAGTCCTCCGCTGCCCGTACTGCGGCGGACGCCTCACCCTGGTCGACTCCCTGTTCCACCGCCGCACCACGGACGAGATCCACGACGGCATTCTCGGCTGCCACTGCTGCATCTTTCCGCTCGTCGACGGCATCCCGGTGATGCACGTGCTGCCGGCCTCGACGATCGCCCGCGATCAGCTCCAGGCCGGCCGGCCCGATCTGGCGCGCCGCGCCATGTTCGGCCTCGACGACGATGCGCAGGCCGAGGCGTTCGACGCGGTGGCTTCCTCCGATACGGCCACCTACAAGGACACCGTCGAGGCGCTCGGACCGAATTTCGAAGGCGGCTATTTTCTCTATCGCTTCTCCGATCCGACCTACATCGTCGCGCAGGCCGTGGCGCGGGCGGTCGGCAAGACGGTGTTGAGTGGGAAGCGCCGTGCGATCGACATCTGCGGCGGATCCGGGCACGTGACGCGCACCCTGCTGGATCTGTCCGAGGCGCCGCCGGTGCTCGCCGATCTCTATTTCGCGAAGGTCTGGCTGGCGCGGCGCTTCACCGCGCCCGGCTGCGAGCCGGTCTGCTGCGACGGCAACGCGCCGATGCCGTTTGCGCGCGGCGCATTCGCCTTCGCGATGTGCACCGACGCCTTCATGTACATCTGGACGAAGCGGCAGTTCGTGGGCGAGATGGAACGGCTGGTGGAGAACGGCGGCGCGTCGGCGCCCGGCGCGGTGCTCATCGGCCACACCCACAACGAGCGGACGTGGAGTCCGTCGCACGGCCAACCGCTGTCGCCCGAAGGCTACGCCGATCTGTTCGAGACCATCGAGCCGCGCCTCTTCGGTGAAGGCAACCTGTTCGCCGATCTGGTCGCCGGCGGCCCGCTGAACCTCGCCAGGCGGGACGATCAGGAGACGCTCGACAAGAGCCCGGCGCTAACCATCATCGCCAGCCGGCACACGGGGGTGTTCGCGCCGCACGCGCAGGCGCAGCCGGCCGACGCCGCCGGCGAGCTGCGGATCAATCCGCTCTATGCGCTCGAACCGGACGGCGACCGCGTGCGGCTGCGCCTCGAGTTTCCCAACGAGGAGTACGCCGACGAGTACGGCGCCTGCCGCCAGTACCTGCCCGAAACGCTGACGCTGGAGCGGTCGGCGATCGACTCGCTGGCGACCGGCCGGGTGTCCGGAGAGCTGATCGAGCTGCTGCGACGAAAAGTGATCGTCGATCTGCCAAAGCGCTACTATTAGCCCCGATGCGACCGACGCCGGCGGCCCTCCGCCGCACCGCCCGCGCCCATTTCACGGATCCCACCAAACGCCGAGGCCTGCTGGTCGCCTTCGAGGGGCCGGACGGCTCCGGCAAGACGACGCAGCGCAAGCTGTTCAAGACCTGGCTCAAATCCGAAGGCTACGACGTCGTCACGACGAAATGGAACTCGTCGGATCTCATCAAACCGATCATCAAGAGCCGGAAGACCGTTCGCGCGCTCAGCCCCGAGGAATTCTCCCTGCTGCACGGCGCCGATTTCCGTCACCGCGTCGAGCAGGTGATCCTGCCGGCGCTGTGGGAGGGAAAGCTCGTCATCGCGGATCGGTTTCTCTTCACGGGGCTGGCGCGTGACGTGGCGCGCGGCCTGGACCTCGATTGGGTGCTGAAGCTGTACGGACCGCTGCTCTGGCCGGATCTCGTGTTCTATTTTTCGGTCTCCCCGGTGACCTCGGGCAAGCGCGTCACAGCGACGCGCATGCCGAGCTTCTACGAAGCGGGCCAGGACGTCACCCAGGTGGACGATCCGGTCGAGAGCTACCAGCGCTTCATCGCGCGCGTGATTCGCGAGTACGACTCGCTCGCGCTGATCTTCAACATGATCACCGTGGACGCCGAGCAGACCATCGGCGAGCAGCATCGCCTGATCCGGCGGCTCTTCCTCGAAGGCCGGGAGCGGCCGTGGTCCGACTGGAATGCGGACGCGGTCGCCGAGTGGCTGGGCAACGCGGGCAACGGGACCCGCCGATGACGAAAAAGAAGACCCGGAAGCCGAAAGCCGCGCTGATCACCGTGGACGGCGTCGACGCCGCCGCGGTGCTCGCCGAGGCGCGGTCCGCGCTGGGATCGGGCGCGCGCGGCGGGATCAGCAGATGGGACGCGTCCGGTGTGTTTCAGGAGCTGGCAGTCGCCGACGAAGCCGCGGGCAGGCCTTCCGCGCGGACGCTGCTATTGCTCTACGCCGCCGACCTGGCGTTTCGCCTGCGTTGGCAGATCCGGCCGGCACTCGCCGAAGGGCGAACCGTGGTCGCGGCGCCGTACGTCGACACGGCGGTGGCGTTCGGTCGGGCCGCCGGGATCGAGCGGGCGTGGCTGGTCAACCTGTTCCGCTTCGCGCCGCGCGCGAGAAAACGGCGGTTCGTGCACGCGTCGAGCGCGCACGCCGCCGCGGTGAAGGATGGGTTCGTCGGGTTCAGCGGCGATCGGATCACCGCCGGCGCCGTCAAGGGCGGACGGCGCCGCATCGTGGCGGACACGGCAGCACAGCTGCGCCGCCTCGACCGCGGCAACTGACGACTAAGGACTGACGACTATCGACTACTTCCGTTTCGCCCGATCCGCCGCCACCTGCGCCCGCACCACATCGCTCCGGGTCTGCGACCACGTCGTCAGGAATCGGATCGACTCGTCCCAGTCCGCGTTCGTGTAGACCTCGCGCGACGGATCCGATGCGTTGGCGGCCCGGATCTGATTCGAGATGCGCGTCACCTCCGACTGCAGCCACGGAGTATCGCCCACCGGCTGCATGATGGAATCCGCACATTCGAGGATCGTGTTCAGCCAGAGCTCCCGCAGCTCGGGATCCTTCAGCGCCCGCAGGACGAGACGGTTGCGCTTGGCCTCCGTGCCGTCCTCGATGTTGCGGAGGATGGAATAGGAGGGGCTCTCCCAGAACGTGTTGCTCTTGTCCCACGGCAGGAACGTGAAGCGGTTGGTGTTGACGAAGCGGTAGAAGTAGAAGTTGTTCGGCCCGTAGTCGCCGGTCAGGCCGTCTTCCTCGCCAAGGAAATTCTCGATCGCCAGGTGGCGGATGAACTTCTTGAGGTCGAGGAACTCTTCCATCGCCGACCGCCAGACCGCGTCGCCCGCGATGTTGATCGTCCAGAACAGGCGCTCGATGACATCACCGCGAGGATCGAGCTCCAGCGTTTCCGGCTTGAACGGGGTCGGCGAATACAGCGTCGGGTCGGCGCCCGGATAGCCGAAGTTGAACGGCGACGGCGCTGCGTTGTCGAAGCTGTACTCGTAGAGATGGCCGTCGTTCTCGTTGAAGTTCTTCGTCAGGAACGTCTTGTCCAGCGACTCGACGATCGTATAGAGGCCGGCGTAGGTGTTGTTGATGTAGAGGCGCGCATGCGCCTCGCGCTCGGCGACGAGCCCCATGCGCTTGAAGAACTCCATGCTGAGCCGCTCACGCATGCCGCTCGGATCCTGCGTGTTGTTCCTGAGGATGAACGACTTCAGGCCGAGGAACTTCTGATCGGTCGTATAGCGATCGAAATCGACGCGCAGGCCGGGCTTCACGCCGCTGCGGCTGCCGGTGCCGCGCGAGCGCACGCCGATGTTGCGCACGGTCTGCCCGTTCCATTTGAAGTCGGCCGGGTAGTAGGTGTTGTCGAGGAAGTGCTCCTTGAGCGACGCCCAGTCCCGCGAGTTGATCGTCAGGAAGATGTCGTGAAGCACGCTGCCGTCGAGGAACGGGTCGGCGGGATCGGCGGCAACCGGCGCGGGCGTCGTCTGGGCCCGCGCCGCCAGGGGCGCGCCGGCCAGCAGCGCGGCGATGACGACGAGTCGAAACCACGGCCGAACCATGACCGCCTCCCCTCTCCCGTTCAAAGGACGAACTGGAAACGAATCACGCGGCTCCAGAACACGTTGCCGTTCGGTACAGGACTACGCTGGAGATCGTCGAGATGTTCCCGGATGGCGTTGAATTGTATTTTGACGAACCGGTTCAGCGTCCAGTTGACACCCAGCGTCAGGGCCAGGTCTCCGCTGGGAAAGATCGTTTCCGCCCGCGGATTGCGCAGCGGTTCGTCGAGACCCGGCGGCGTGCTGTCGAACCACATGCGCTCCAGCCGGATCGCCAGCTCGATCGCGCCGATTCCACCCTGCAGGAACGGCTCCGCGGCCTTCAGCGGCCGCTTCTTGTCCTCGCCGGTGAGCACCCAGGTGCCCGAGACGTACCAGGAGCGGGCGCGGGCGTCCGGCAGATCCGCGTCGCCGATTCCCTGGCCCAGGCGATCGTCGCTGACCCACGTGTACTCCGCGCGCGCCGAGGCCGGACCCGCCGTCCAGTCGACGTCCGCCTCCCACCGCCGGCGGCGGCCCTTGACGTATACCGACTCGTAAAAGTCGTCCTGCGTCATGATCGTCCGGCCGCGAAGCCCGTTCGGCCTGAACGAGTCGTCCGACAACGCGCTGATCGCGATGGCGGACCCGACGTTGATGCTGCCGAATGACGAGGCGGAGAGCCGGCGAAACGGCGTGCCGTTGAATCGGGCCGCGAACGTCGTGCCGCCGCCCGCGATCTTCTTCGACTTCGCATTGTCGCCGTCGTGCTCGAACACGCCGGTGGCGTACTCGAGCCCGTGCTTCCAAAAGCTCCCGTGGACCATGCCGCCGATGTCACGCCCCGGATCCAGATAGTTCGCGCCCAACGATCGGTAGATGAAGTCGTTGTGCGTCACGCCGGTGAGCTGGTCGAGGCCGAACGGCACCTTGAACTTGCCGAGCTTCACCTGCGCGTTCTTGACGTAGGTGAAGTTGACATAGACGTCCTTCCAACGCGACTTCGGCGTGATGCCGGCTTCGAGATCCTTCTCGGTCAGCTCGTTCTCGGTGAACTCGTGCTCCACTTCGTACTCGATCTGCTTGGTGAGATAGCCCTTGATCCCGAAGCGGTTGCGGTGGAACTCCCACGTGTCGAGCCCCTTCACCGGTCCGTACGCCCAGTGGCCGTCCTCCTGCAGCTTCGCTTCGACGTCGAGGCGGAAGACGTCGCCGTAGCGCATCGACGGATGCTGCTTCCACGAGAACTTCAGCCCGCCGCCCGGCGAGTCGGCCTGCGGATCGATCGGCTCGTCCGGCGACGGCTCCTCGTCCTTCGCCACCTTGTTCTTTTTCGCCTTCTTGGCCTTCTTGGGCTTCTGCTCCTTCTTGCCGGTCTTGGGTTTTTTTTCCGCCGGCGCTTGCGGCTCCTGCGCCACCGCCACGGCCGTCTGTGCGAACGACGGCGCGCGCACCGCCTCCAGCCGCGGCGTCGAGGCGACGACGAGCGCGCCCAGACCGATCGCAATCAACATAGGGCCTGGTCGCCGGAACCTGTGGCGGCGGGACGATCCGCCGACGCCGCCTCGCGCGCCGCCCGGAACAGTTCGATCGCGGCTGCCACCGCCGGCGCGTCGGTGACGACGATGGCGACCTCGCGGCGGAAGTCGAGGCTCAGCGCGGCCAGCGCCAGGCTGCCGACGACAACCGTCTCGTCGTCGATCAGCATGATCTTGCCGTGCGATTTCAGGTCACCGAGGCGCTTGGACGAAAACAGCTCGACCGTCATGCCGGCGGCCCGCTTCGTGTTCAGCAGCGCCACGAGATCGGGATCGGAGAGCTTCGCGTCGATCAGGCGGATGCTGGTGCGCGCACCTTCGATCAGCGCGGTAAACTGCCGACGCGCGCGTTCCGGCCCGACGATCAGCCGTTCGGAAATGTCGGACGGCATCTCCAGGCAGCCGCAGTCGGCGGTCCAGAGCCGGCGCAGCGCAGCCGCGGCCACGCGGTTCTTCCGCAAGCTGCTGAAGGGCTTGCGGT
>Ga0207686_10002008_pt1 | contig 11227 bp, 11 predicted proteins | sample KBSM24metaG_FD_184396 | JGI IMG/M metagenome (GOLD analysis project Ga0207686, IMG submission 184396) | Miscanthus rhizosphere microbial communities from Kellogg Biological Station, Michigan, USA - KBS M2-4 metaG (SPAdes) (version 2) | ecosystem: Host-associated > Plants > Roots > Rhizosphere >...
TTGGGATCTTTTCTCCATCTGCAAAGATGACAGTGTCATCTATATAATCTTTTACCAGCTTATTCAATTTTACGTCTACCCCCATTTTTATCAACGTACCATAAGCGTACTGTTGCGCTTCTTTGCTCATCGGGGTCAATAACGTCGGAGCACTGTCAACAAGATAAATGCACACTTTAATACCTTTGAGTTCAGGATAATCTTTTTCAAGGATATTCTTTCTCATTTCTGCAAGCATTCCGGCTACCTCAACACCTGTTGGCCCACCTCCGGCAATAACTATAGTTGTTAATTTCTTCTTCTCTGTTTCATCCATTGCAATGGTGGCCTCCTCAGTTTTTTGAAGGAGGTAATTGCGCATATCAATAGCATCATCCACAGTTTTCATCGGAAGGGCTCCTTTCCGGATATTTTCAATTCCAAAAAAATTACTTTCAGTTCCGGTGGCGAGAACAAGATAATCGTAAGACAGATCACCGGTGGACAGAACTACTTTGTTTTCATCCTGAACGATTTTCTGCAATTCACCGAGACGGAAGCTGATGTTTTTTTTATAATGAAACAATTTGCGAAACGGATAGCAGATGTTTGAAACTTCCAGGAAACCCGTCGCTACCTGGTACAATAGCGGAGGAAAGAAATTGTAATTATTCTTGTCCACCAATGTTAGATGGATGCCTTTTGTATTGGCTAATCGTTTAGCCAAATTGATGCCAGCAAAGCCGCCACCTATAATTACAATTTCCTTTTTCATATTTAGTTATTTCAAAAGTTCATAATCAAAAAAAATCCATACGATTTGAATCAAAAGCCTCGTAATAAAAGATAAAGAATCGTAAACAGGTTCTTATTTATTACCTGCGTGTAAGAATTTTAAATGCAGGTTTTTCAAGATCTGTCCGGAAGAATCTTCTGAATTTGCATCATCATTTGTTATTAAAATTCCTTTTAATCCCGTTTTGGATTCAAGTCCATATACAGATGCTTCATCAGCAGGATCAGAATTACCTTCATAACGGTACACTTTAACAATTTTTAAATCATTGATTCCCATTTTTATGTTATTCCAACCAATATAATTGTCTACCAGGCCAAAATCTTTATTAAATCCTGCCTTTCGAAGTGTATCAATAGCGCTTGTAACTGTGCCATAAAGAAATTTAGTATTCATATCATTTTATTTATAATGAATTAGTAAAATCATTTTTTCTTTTTAATGATTTATCTCAATCATCGATTTATAATACGTATTCAAATGCGTTGTTGAAGTTTATAGACTTTCTATGGAGATTAATTTTTTTTCTCCAATATTCTGCCTCCCTTATTAAAGCTGCTTTTGCACTTATATTATCAAAAGATCTATCATAGAAAACAAGCTTTGATACTTCATTAATGCCCCTGTTTTTCACTTCTATGAAAACTTTTTCAACGCATTTTGAAGACTCATCTTCAACTTTAACGATCCTGCTAAAAACCAACGTCTCCAGATCAATACAGAACTGGCCAACAAACTCCTTATGATGATTAACAAACACGAGTTTCTTATTTATTTTATCCAAAGCTATTGCTCTACGGTGAAAAAGGTGGATTTCAACAACTTTTAGTTTATAGTCTTTAGCTAATTGATCAATTTTTCTTTTGAGATCCTTTTTAATTTGTTTTTTTCGTCTTTCTCCAAGAATTGCGAGGAGACAAATAATAAAGGTGGGCAGCAATAAAAAGAATATAATTATTAATAGTGTATTCATTTCTGTTTTTTAAAGATTGAAGCGTCGCTATGGAAAATCATTAATAACTTCCATAATAGTAAATGTTTTTTTACCTGCCGGTACTTGCCATTTTACTTTCTCTCCTTGACGGAATCCTATCAAGGCTGTACCGATTGGGGCCATAACAGAAATCATTTTCTGCTTAATATCAGCCTTGTCTGGTGTTACAAGCATTAGCTCCATAACTTTATCATTCTCTTCTGCCTTAATTCTTACCTTAGAATTGAGTCTTACTATATCTTCAGGGAAATTGTCCTTATTTACCAGTTTTGCCTTTTTTAATTCGATTCGCAGATCTTCTGCATTCCGCCTGTCAAAAGCCGTTGTACTGTGCCCTCCATTTAGGTAGGAAATCAGTAGTTTATAATCATCAATTAGCAGAACTAAGCGGTTATTTGTCTTTTTCATAATTTTTAATTTAATAATGATTTAAATTTTTGTTGTTTATTTGAACCTTTGATTGCTTTAAAATATATCTCTTCAAAACTCTTGGTTGTTTGCTCATCTATTCTTCGAAAAAACTTTGACGCATGTATACTTTGAACATCTGAAAAACCGCAAGCTTCCATCATTTCTTTAGTTGCCTTTATTGTATTCAAATGGAAATTGAATACTCTTACTCCTTTATCAGTTGGATCTAATCCTTTATACAATGCCGGGTTTTGTGTAGCTACGCCCACCGGACATTTACCACTATCACAAATCAGCGCTTGAATACAGCCAAGCGCAAACATCATCCCTCTTGCAGTATAACATGCAGATGCACCCAATGATAGGGCTTTCAGTATATCAAACCCTGTAATGATCTTACCTGCAGCAAACACTTTAATATTCTTTACAAGTTCAAACTCTTCCAATGTTTGCTTCACAAAACCAAGCGCTTCATATAATGGCATTCCCAGGTGATCGGTAAATTCCAAAGGTGCCGCGCCAGTGCCGCCTTCGCCACCGTCTACTGATATAAAATCCGGAATGCAGCCACTCGATTTTATAGCATGACAGATATCAATGAATTCTTGTCTGTCGCCAATACATATCTTGAACCCAACCGGCTTTCCATCTGATAACTCTCGTAAAAGCTGAAGAAACTGAACCAATCCCTCAGGAGTATCGAACTCTGCATGTCTTGCGGGAGAGTGAATAGTTGTTCCTGCTTTTACTTGCCTTATTGCAGCTATCTCTGGAGTATTCTTTAATGCCGGTAAAATTCCACCATGCCCAGGTTTGGCTCCTTGAGATAATTTTAACTCAATCATCTTTACCTGCGGACGTAATGCATTTTTACGGAACGCAAGAGAATCGAATCTTCCTTTGTCATCACGGCAACCAAAATAACCTGTTCCTATTTGCCAGATCAAATCACCACCCTTAAGATGGTATTCACTGATTCCGCCTTCACCAGTATTATGTGCAAATCCTCCTAATTTGGCTCCTTCATTTAACGCTGTGATGGCTGTTTTGCTTAATGCCCCATAACTCATCGCTCCAATATTATAAATGCTTGCATGATAAGGTTGCAGGCATTGATCATTTCCAATCCATACACGCAGATCAACATTTGATAAATTCACTGGGTAGACAGAATGAGCCACCCATTCAAAGCCAGGCGTATTTGGATCTGCCTGCATACCAAACGCTACTGTTTGTCTTTCATTCTTTGCTCTCTGATAAACAATAGACCGCTGACGCCTGTTGAAAGGCTTCCCATCAAGATCAGATTCAAAAAAATACTGTCTAATCTCTGGCCGAATAGATTCAAAAAAATAACGCAAATAACCTATCACAGGAAAATTTCTTAATACAGCATGTTTCTTCTGACGAATATTTAAAATAGCTAATAGCAATAGTGGTATGGTTATACTAAGCGACCAATACCAATTTTCATTTCCGATATAACCAGCTCTTATTGTAATAGCATTAAGTAATACAAGAAATATTATAATGATTTTGCTTGCCGAAATCGGCTTTTGTTTGCCTGTCATAGCAATTACTTTATAGATTATAAAAAAAGAAACGATGCACCCCGGTCCTCTGCTTATCATTAATTAGGCCGGGGCTTGCTTATTGAAGTCCTTAAATGTTGGGTAATAATTACATTTTTGGACAAATGAGAAGAAGGTACAGGCATAGCATGGCTGACCTGCATGCAAAATTGGCTTGCAGAAAACTGCATATTGAATATTTTTATTATTGCCTGTCATTAGTAAAATTCAAACGTAACCGAAACAGTTGCCAGCTTAATCAGCTAATTCCAATTATCTTTTTTCTTTGACGAGGTTGTTATTTTCCCTTGTAGCATTTTAGAAAGCATCATTTGCCAATTCCTGGCTTTACTCTCTAACCATTTCAAATTGCGGATATCGTCTATTGTTCTTTCATAAAACGGTAAAACAACTGTGCTTTCTCCATTCTCGAATTCCAATTGCAAGCGGATAGATTGAAGAAACTCGTCTATTCTTCTTTTTTTTAGCTCTCCTGCTTTAAGGCTGTTATAAATCTTTTGTAGAGTTATGGCGCCTACTTCTTTTAATTCGATGAAATAAGGGCGGAACAGTCCGTCCTTTTTCTCTGCTATTAATAACTTTCTTTTTAATACATCCAAGCCAATTGTTTTATTGCCCAATGTTACATAGTCGGAAAAAGACAGGTTGAACTTAGAACCCAGTTCCCTCAACTGCAAATAGTTGATCCTATCAAACTTCATTTTATGTTTCATAATAATAAAAATTTGTGTTCAAATAATCTGCTTTGTAAATACAATCATTAAAATGATAGTACTTAGCATACAAAGAATTTGACATATTATCAATCAGTAATATCATGCTATGATTAAATAAGTTTAAAAGTTGTCCAGTCTCAGTTGTTTATTTGGAACAACTGATTTAAGCGCATCAAAAAAATTAATAGAAAATAAGTTACACCCCAGCCTGATAATTAAAGAGGCAGGGGTCTAATTATGAAAGTCCTTACAAGTTGGGAAATAATTCAACTTTTTGCTGAATATCGGGAGGCTACAGGTAAATGACTTGGCTACAAACAACAGTTCATAGCGAACATCATTTATAATATTTTTATTTACACCTGGCATGTAGCAAAGATAAGAAAAATATGAGTGAAAGGCTTTAGCAATCACTGGTAATTTGTTAATCATTTCATTTTAAATTTAAATACTTTAAAAATTCATCTCTTCGTTCTGTTTCTAAAAAAACTCCACAATATTCGGTTGTAATCGTGTTGGACTCGGTATCCTTAATCCCTCTTGAGGATACACATAAATGCGATGCATCAATTAAAACTGCTACATTTTCTGTTTGTAAAACTGATTTCAGTTCGTTCGCGATTTGCATGGTCAATCTTTCCTGAACTTGCGGTCTTTGCGCATAATACTGAACGATCCGGTTAATTTTTGACAATCCAATTACTTTGCCCGAGGATATATAAGCGATATGTGCCTTACCAATAATTGGTACAAAATGATGCTCACAATTTGAATAAATAGTAATATTCTTCTCCACAAGCATTTGATTATACTTGTATTTGTTATCAAATAATGAGATTACTGGTTTGTTTTTGGGGTTTAATCCGCTGAATATTTCTGTTACAAACATTTTTGCTACTCGTCTGGGTGTTCCTTTCAAACTGTCATCGTCTAAGTTTAATCCAAGCGTACACATTATTTTTTTAAAATATTCCGAAATAGAATCAATTTTTTCTTCATCGGTAAGATCAAATGCATTCACTCGTAAAGGTGTTTGAAATATATTATCTTGATGTCGCTCATCAATTTGATGCTTGGCTTCTTCTTTGGGATAGAGGGTTTGTTCTATTTTCAACATGGTTCCATTCTGTTTCATATCGTCTCAAATTTTAGATTACTTAATTTTTATTGTTTCTATGTATTAGTTCGATTTTACTTAAAAATCTGAGGGTCCAATTTTTCAATTATTTCTGCAATCAATCCCGTCCAGCCGGTTTGGTGTGAAGCCCCCACTCCTCTGCAACTATCCCCATGAAAACATTCATAAAACAATATCAGATCCTTAAAATATGTATCGTAGTTGAATAAATCTTCCTGTCCATTTAAAAGCCGTTTGCCTTCGGGATTTATTGTAAAAATGCTGGTCAGGCGTCTCCGTAATTCATCTGCGACAGTTTTAAGATTTACCATATTTCCTGAATGAGCCGGTAGCTCAACCTGCAATTCATCCTTGAAATATTTGTGATATTTTTCCAATGCAAGGATGACCAGATAATTCATCGGAATCCAAACAGGCCCACGCCAGTTAGAGTTGCCACCAAATAAATCGGAATTTGATTCACCCGGTTGATAATTGACACCAAATTCTTTTCCACCAATAATGATCTTATAGGGCTTTTGATGGATCTTCGAAAGTGAGCGGATACCACCGGGAGATAAAAATTCATTTTCATCAAGCAAGGCGCCCAAGACCTTTTTTAATCTTTTATAAGGCACTAATGAAAGTAATATTCCACCTTTGTCATCTATATCTTCTATAACCTGGTATTGTTTATTTTCTTGTCGGTACCGCACAAACCATTTTAAACGTCGATGAAATTCCGGTACCTTTTCGCACAATTTCTTATCAATAACATGAACGGCAAATAAAGTAACAAGACCAACGAGAGAACGGATCTTTACCGGAATGAATTTCTCTCCTGGCATTTTCAGTACATCATAAAAAAAGCCATCTTCTTCATCCCATGATCCTTGAAAATCTTCTCCAATATGATTTAACGAACTGGCTATATAAGTGAAATGCTCAAAAAATTTTGTAGCCATATCTTCATAAGCAGTATTGTATTGCGCAAGTTCAAGTGCTATCTCCAACATATTTAAACAATACATTCCCATCCAGGCAGTACCATCGGCCTGCTCTAAAATTCCATCACCGGGTACGTTATTCCTGTCAAACACACCAATATTATCGAGTCCGAGAAAACCAGCTTCAAAAACATTGTTATTCAACCTGTCTTTACGGTTAACCCACCATGTAAAATTGATCAGCAATTTTTGAAACGTTCTCTCCAAAAATAAAGTGTCAGCAATTCCCGTTCGCTCTTTATCCATTTTGTACACCTGCATACAAGCCCATGCATGTAAAGGAGGGTTTACATCACTGAATGACCATTCATAAGCTGGCAACTTACCATAGGGATCCATATACCATTCCCTTAATAATAGTATCAGTTGATCTTTTGCAAATTGAGCATCTAGCATAGCCAATGGAATGCAGTGGAAAGCAAGATCCCAGGTAGCATACCAGGGATATTCCCATTTGTCGGGTACGGAAAGAATATCGTCATTATTTAATGTAGGCCACTCACTATTACGTCCATGTTTTCTTTGTACTGATGACGGAGGCCCATTCGGGTCACCATTTAACCAACTTGGAATATCAATATGATAGAACTGCTTGTTCCATAACATACCGGCAAAAGCCTGACGTTGTATATTTTTAAAGTCATCATTCTTTGATTTGATAAGATGGTTATAAAAATCATCTGCTTCCATTAATCGTTTGGTAAACACTTCGTCAAATCCTTTTCCTAATGGTTCTTCAAGAGAATCTTTGCTTAAACGTAATTTTATAGTAACAGAACCTGCTGGTTCTATGTTGAAAGAAAATACCGGTGAACACTTTGTACCGCTTTTTTTATTGTCAAATAATTTAAAATCATTCCTAATCACAGCGTCATGAAAAGCATCTTTTACAAAAGGGATCTCATTTGATGTTTGATATAAACGTTCTGTATTTGTTTCGTTTTCTGTAAACAAAACAGTCGTTGCATTTTGAAAATAAAATGAATAATCACCCATTTGAGCATGAGTGACTTTTAATTCACTACTTGTCTCGTTCTTTCCCACCCATTTAATAACCGGTTTTTTATTTGCTAATGCATACGACCAGATATTACGCATCCACAACGTTGGTAACATTGTAATAGGTGCACTATCTGCAGATCGGTTGTAAACTGAAATCCTTATACAAATATCTTCCTCATCATTTTTAGCATATTCAATAAAAACGTCAAAATATTTGTTATCCGTAAATATCGATGTATCACTTATTTCATATTCATTCTCATATCTATTCCGATTCTGATTTGTCTGTTCCAAATCTTTATAAGGAAATTCTCTCTGTGGATATTTATACAAATATTTCATGTACGAATGGGTAGGTGTATTATCGAGATAGTAATACAATTCTTTTACATCCTCACCATGATTGCCATAAGTAGGCGTAAGGCCAAAAAGTCTTTCCTTCAATATCGGATCCTTTCCATTCCACAAGGCAATAGCAAAACATATTCTTTGCTTATTATCCGAAATACCGGCTAAACCATCTTCCCCCCATCGGTAGGCTTTAGAACGGGAAATATCATGAGTTATATAATTCCATACATCGCCATTTGGACTATAATCTTCTCTAACAGTTGCCCATTGTCTTTCTGACAAATATGGTCCCCACTTCAACCAGTTTTTACTGTTAGAATAATTTTCCTTTAGCCGCTTTTGCTCGTCAGTAATCATATCTCTAATAGATTTATAGGAAGATTTTTACTATAGTAGCTTTGAATAATCTTAAAAGACAAGATGCTCTACAACGATTTTATTTTTTCAACAGTACATGTTTAGTAATCAATGTTTCCTCTTCATTTACTTTTTCCTAGTCATAAAGGTCTTGAGTCATAATTTTTAATATATGTTTATTTATTATTCTGGACTGTGATTTGTTGATGATCTCTATTTATTGAGCTCATCAAGGTCTCTGGTTGGAATGATGAATAAGGGAATTAAACTGTGATGCAAAACTTTTTCCGCGACACTTCCCATTAATATTTTCTCCAGCCCACGCCTGCTATGCGTACCCATAACAATTGTGTCAACATTTAAGTCTGTTGCAGTCTTCAAAATAGTTTCCCCAAAATCACCTTTTCTTACAACGGTTTCAATCATTCTATCACGAAGATGTTGTTTTGATTTATCAAGATAATCTTGTGCTACTTTCATTAATTCCTCAGCAGTGTCTATTTGGATTGTATCTCTACTGAAACCTCCAAATCCCATTATGGGCGAATAGTTGAGAGAAGAATAGTAAGTGGCATCTGAAATTACATGCAACAAAATCGTCCGGGCCTTCATAGCCTTTGCTAATTTATGACCAGTTTCTGCCACTTTTTGTGCAGTTGGGTCATAATCCAATGCGATTAATATTTTTTTCATTTTAGACGAATTGAGTTTTATCAAAATCTTTTTATTTCCAATTTTTAAAATTAGCGGCTAAACAATTCTTTTAGAACAAGCGCCTCATTATGTTCCTCATCTTTTGCACCATAAACCAATGTAACCGTTCCTTTTTTTAGCTGCTTTTTCAAAAGTTCAATTTGTTCTATATTCTTCTTGAGTTCCTGATGATATCGTTTCCTGAATGCCTTCCATTTTTCAGGAGCATGACCAAACCATTTCCGGAGTTCTGTGCTTGGAGCAATATCCTTTAACCATAAATCAATATCGGCTCTTCGTTTTGTCAGGCCCCTTGGCCAAAGTCTATCCACAAGAATACGTATTCCATCTTTTTTATCAGGTTTTTCGTATACTCGTTTAATCTTTATTTTCATTTATCACTTTTATTTTTCAGCTTTGGAAAGAAGTAAATTTTTATTTTCCCCATTTACACCTTTATTTATATGCAATGGCAACACGCCAGCCATTTCACCAATAACATTTACTAATTCTGTTCCTGTGGGAATAACAATCTTAGCATTTGATTTTAAGGAAGCTTCTACTGTCTCTAATTTCTTTAATAGCTGAGCATTCCCAGTAAAGTATTTATCGGCAGCTTCATTGACCAACATAATAGCTTCTGCTTCCCCTTCCGCATGTAATACCTGTGCTCGTTTATAACCCTCCGCTTCTTTAATTTTTGCTCTTTTGACCCCATCTGCTACCGTTTCTGCTGCTGTTGCATAGTCAATAGCAGCTATTTTTTCGTTCTCTGCTTTTACCACTTTATTCATTGTATCCTGCACATCCCTGGGCGGATCTATTTCTTTTAATTCAGTCCGTACAATTATGATTCCCCAACTTGCTGTTTCGTTTTTAAGCGTACTGTGTAATTCAGCGTTAATTTTTCCTCTCTCACTGTTTGCAGACCGTAAGGTTAACGTTCCTATAATATTCCTGAGCGTTGTGCGGGCAAGATTCACTATCTGCAATTTGTAATTGTTTACATTGTATTGAGAACTCTTTACGCTGTCTTCTCCCTCGAGCACTCTGAAGTAAACCTGTGCATCTACACTGGCATTAAGGTTGTCATTGGTTATGATTTCCTGAGGTTGGGCATCTACCATTTGTTCAGTTGTATTTACAACATACATCTTATCTATGAAAGGAATGATCCAGTGGAACCCAGGCTTGGCAAACTTTATGTATTTACCCAATCTTTCAATCAATCCTCTATGAGTTGGCCTGACTATTTTAACACCAAGAAAGAATATTAATAATATCCCTCCGGCAATAAGTAATAAAATTTGTGTGTCCATTTAACCCTCCTTTTTAATTTGTTAATTGCAATAGTGGCATGTAAAGTCTTTTTAAAACTATTTTATTTTAAATGAATATGATTTGTCTCATTCAAAACTCTTCTTTTATAATTGCTTTTTCCTCTACGCCCAAATGGGACAATTGCTTTTCTATAGCTTCCATCATAGGTTCAGGTCCACATAAATAAATTTTCTTTTCTAGGTCAGTAATATTTGCTTTAAGAAATTCTTCGGTAATATATCCGTTAGCGTATTCTTTTATTTTTTCAGCTGATAAAATATTGATGAAATTTTTCCCCAACAAACTTTCAAATTCTTGTTTGAGTATTATATCGTCTTTTCTTTTGTTGGCAAAGATGAGTTTGTTACTACCAATCTCATTTCTCGATCGAAGGAACCTAAGAATAGAAATGAAAGGTGTTACACCGGCACCTCCGGCAATAAATACTCCTTCGCCTTTGTATGCAATTGCGCCAAAAACATCATGCAATATCAACTCATCTTTTTGTTTCAGTCGCAGTAGCTCGTTAGTGAGACCTTTATGAGAGGGATACGTTTTGATTGTGAATTCGAGATAGTCATCGTCTGGAAGGCAGGTGAATGTAAAAGGTCTTTTTTCTTCCTGCCATCCGTTTTTGTTTATAGATACCTCGGTTGCTTGTCCCGGAGTAAAATTATACCCATGAGGCTTCTCTGTTACAATTTTCAACACATCATGAGTAACCTTATCAATTGACTTTATTTTTACGAAATGTTGTTCCATACTTATTATGATATTATAAATGATCTTATTCAACCTTCAATGAGGTAGTAAGAGTTAACAGAAAAATTGTTTCCTTTAATGCCAATACACTATGTGGAATTCGTTCATGTAAGGCCAGCATCTCTCCTTT
>Ga0207686_10002014_pt1 | contig 11210 bp, 10 predicted proteins | sample KBSM24metaG_FD_184396 | JGI IMG/M metagenome (GOLD analysis project Ga0207686, IMG submission 184396) | Miscanthus rhizosphere microbial communities from Kellogg Biological Station, Michigan, USA - KBS M2-4 metaG (SPAdes) (version 2) | ecosystem: Host-associated > Plants > Roots > Rhizosphere >...
TGTTCTCCGCGTTCAACCTTGACTTGCAAGCCCGCGTGCTGTCGGCGGCGACCCTCGAACAGTTCACACGGTTCACCCTGACCAACCGAGATGCACTGACACGCGAACTCGGGGCCATCAGGGAGCGCGGGTACAGCGTTACCGACGGCGAGAGCGTGGAGGGAATCACGGGGCTGGCGACCCCGATCTTCGACGCCGCAGGCACGGTCAATGCGGCGGTGCACATCTCAGCGCCGCGCGGCCGGCTGGCACCGGACCGGCTGCCCCTCGTGCTGACCGAGATGCTGGCGACATCACGCGCCATCTCCGAACAACTCGGGGCGACGGGTGAATTCATCGCCGAGCGGTCACTGACCGAGATCGCCGAGCTCGAGCGGGCCCGCACGGAGGATCCGTAGTCCGGCGAACGCCACCGCGAGCCCTTCAGCTATTTCCCAGATCGCTGATTCGGTCTGCGCAAACCAGATCGCGGCATAGGCTGCTCACGGGCGGGGGTCAGCAAAAGGAGCAGGACATGAAGAAGCTGGCAGCAGTGCTACTTACCGCGGGGGCGATGGCGGCGGTGCCGGTGGCAGTAGCACCGGCAGCGAATGCCGAGGTGTGCGCGGGGGCGGACGGTCGCCATTTCGCGGCCGGCGGCTGCACCCACATAGCCGGCGACGTGGCGGTCGGCGCCGCCATTGCGGCCGCCGACAACCCGTACGTTCCCGGCGAGATACCGTGCTACACCGTAGAAGGCGTGCCGTACTACACGCCTCCCGGCGCCCCCTGCTAGTCAGAGGTCAAGCAGCGCCAGCTCCGGAGCCTCGATGAGGCCGCGCAGTTCGGTCAGGAACGCCGCGACCTGAGCGCCGTCGATGATGCGATGGTCGAAAGCACATGTCAGCGACATCGTCGGGCGCACAACCACTTCGCCGTCGACGACCACTGGGCGCGGCTTCAGTGACCCCATCCCGAGGATGGCCGCCTCCGGGTAGTTGATCACCGGAACGCCCTCGTCCAAGCCGAGCGCGCCGAAGTTGGACACCGTGAAGGTGGAGCCTTGCAGTTCCGACGGTTTGAGGGTGCCGGCCCGCGCGTCGCGAATGAGGTTCGCGACGACGGCGGCCAGCTCCCGCGTGGTCTTTTCGTGCGCGTCGTCGACGACGGGCACCAGCAGCCCTCGCGGCGCCGCGACGCCGAATCCCAGATGCACGGCGGAGTGCAAATGGATCTGCGGCCCGTCCGTGGTGTCCACCCACGTCGAATTCAGATTCGGGTGGTGCCGCAGCGCGATCGTCAGGAGTCGCAGCGTCAGCACGAATGGCGTGATCGGCGACTCGTCACCTGCGACCTCACGCATCCGGTCGCGCAGCCGCAGCAAGCCGGAGCAGTCGACCTGCACACCGGCGTGCGCATCAGGTATCTGCCTGCGCGACAACGTCATTCGGTGAGCCATCTCCGCCCGCACACCGCGCACCGCCACCATCTCCGGCGTCGCTGCCGACTTTCCCGCCGCGGCAAGGACATCCTCGCGAGTGATCACACCGTCGGGGCCGGACCCCGTCAGCCGGGACAGGTCGACGTTCAGCTCGACGGCCAGCTTGCGTACCGGCGGCTTCGCGCGTGGGCGTTCACCGACCGATCCACGCCTGCTGGTGTCCATGTCCTCGTCGGCCCCGTAGCCGACCAGAACCGGCTTGCGCGCACTGCCGTTGGCGCTCGGCGGCGGCGCCACGGGTTCCTCTGCTGCACCGGCGGTCTCGGCCACCGACGTCGAAATGCGCACCAGAACAGAGCCGACGGCCAGCGTGTCGCCCTCGGCACCGCCGAGTTCCACGATCCGGCCCGCATACGGACTGGGAATCTCGACCTCGGCCTTGTTGGTCTCCACGGTGCACAAGGTCTGGTTCAGCTCGACATCGTCACCGACTGCGACGCTCCAGCCGGTGATGGTCGCGTCCTCGAGACCTTCGCCCAGGTCCGGGACGAGGAACTCCTTCACCGCACTCACGGCCGCTCCATCGCCCGCTCGACGCAGTCCAACAGCCGGTCCGGGCCCGGTAGCCACAGCTTCTCCAGCCGCGCGGGTGGATACGGCGTGTCGAACCCGGTGGCGCGCAACACCGGCGCCTCCAGGTCGTAGAAGAGCTCCTCCTGGATGCGCGCCGCCAACTCGGCACCGAAGCCCAGCGTGCGCGGGCCTTCGTGCATCACGACCGCGCGGCCGGTCTTGCGAACCGAATCCGCGACGGTGTCGAAGTCGAGCGGGTTCAGCGACCGCAGGTCCACGACCTCGAGGCTCCAGTCGCGCTGCTCGGCAAGGTCTGCCGCGCTCAGCGCCGTCGCGACGAGCGACCCGTACGTCACAACGGTGACGTCGGCGCCGACACGACGGACCGCGGCGCGTCCGATCGGCAGTGCGGGTGCGTAGGTGTCGACGGCTTCCCGGGTCCAGTACCGCCGCTTGGGCTCCAGATAGATCACCGGGTCCCGGCTGACGATCGCCTGCCGCAGCAGCCAGTAGGCATCCGATGGCGTCGACGGCACGACGACTTTCAGGCCTGCCGTGTGCAGCCAGTAGCTTTCGGTGGACTCGGAGTGATGTTCCACGGCACCGATTCCGCCGAACGACGGAATGCGGACGGTCACCGGCATGTCGATGTCACCGCGGGTGCGCATGCGGTACTTGGCCAAGTGGCTGACCATCTGATCGAACGCAGGCGCTGCGAAGCCGTCGAACTGGATCTCAGGGACCGGCAGGAAACCACGGATCGCCATTCCGATCGCGATGCCGATGATGCCTGACTCCGCCAGCGGGGTGTCGAAACACCGTTGCTCGCCGAATGTTTCGGCCAGACCCTCGGTCACCCGGAACACGCCGCCGAGCGTGGCGACGTCTTCCCCGAACACCAGCACCCGCTCGTCGGCCGCCATCGCGTCGTGCAGGCCACGGTTGATCGCCTGCGCCATCGTCAGCATCGCCGCCCGCGGCAGTGCGGTCAGCATCGGCCCCCGCGGCTCGGGCACATCGTCGCCGTACATCGGGGGCCGTTCGATGATCTGTGTCATGTCATGCCTCCTTCGCCAACTCAGCCAGCAACTCGTCGCGCTGGTGCGCCAAATCCGGGGTGATGTCGTGATAGACGGTGTCGAACATCTCGGTGACGTCGAAATCGGGAGCGCCGACCACCGCCTCACGCAACTCGCTGCGTAGTCGTTTCGATCTGGCCGCGACCCGTTCTTCGAGCCGTTCCGTCCACACCTCGATCGACTGAAGGTAGGTGCGGTACCGCTGAATTGGATCCAAGGCGGCCCAGTGAGCGACTTCCTCGTCGGACCGGTATCTGGTCGGGTCGTCCGATGTGGTGTGTGGACCCATCCGGTAGGTGACGGCTTCGATCAGCGTCGGCCCGCCGCCCTCGCGCGCCCGCTCGGCGGCCTCGGCCGTCACCGCGTAACAGGCCAACACGTCGTTGCCGTCGACGCGGATACCTGGCATCCCATAGCCGACCGCGCGGTGCGCGATCGACGGCCCCGCCATCTGGTGGCTGACCGGGACGGAGATGGCCCACTGGTTGTTCTGGATGAAGAACACACACGGCGCCTTGTACACCGCCGCGAAGTTGAGCGCTTCGTGCGCGTCGCCCTCGCTCGTTGCGCCGTCACCGAGATATGCCAGTGTCACCGAGTCGTCGCCCAGCCGCTGCGCGCCCATCGCCGCGCCCACTGCGTGCAATCCGTGGGTGCCGATCGGGATCGCGATCGGGGCGACGCACTTCTCGGTGAACCCGAGGCCGCCGTGCCACTTGCCGCGCCAGACCGCACCCATCTGCGCCGGCGTGATGCCGCGCAGCAGGAACGCGCCGATCTCGCGGTACTGGGGGAACAACCAGTCGGTCTTGCGCAAGCACGCCGCCGCCCCGATCTGCGCGGCTTCCTGGCCGCGGCACGACGCGAACAGCGCGAGCTCGCCCTGGCGTTGCAGGTTGACGAACTCGCCGTCGATGTCGCGCGTGACGACCATCAGGTCGTAGAGCCAGCTCAGCGTTTCGGGTGGCAGATCGCGGCTGTAGCGGTCCTCGGCTGTAGGTGACCCATCGGGGTCCACCAGCCGGACCGGCGCAAGATCAACGCCAGCAGATACCTCGGCCATAACGCCTCCTTCAGGTCCCAGTCGCGGCATGTTTCGCCGTTAGACCGTGAGGTGCTCAGCGTGGCGGCGGTCAGAGCAAAACCCCTGGTGAGGGGCTGTCTGCTAGCTACCGGGGTGTGGAGCTAAGCAGACGATGCGCTCTGGTCGTCGCTGCACTGGGGCATTTCCCATTATGCGCGCGACTGGTGAACTCGCCCATTCATCGTGTGCGACCGAGCGGACGTGTCGGCCAGTGACCAGCCGACATACGCAATTCAGCGGCGCTAGCACCGTCCTAGGGCGCGAGCGCGACGATCCGTTCCGCGCGCCGAAGCACCGGGGCATCGACCATCAAGCCGTCGTGTTGGAACACGCCCCTCTCGGTGGCTGCGCGCGTGAGGACGGCGCGCGCCCATTCGACCTGGTCTTCCGTGGGGGCGTAGCCGGCGCGGATGACCGGGATCTGCGACGGGTGGATCGCGACCTTGGCGTCGAAGCCGACGGCGACCGCGTCGTCGACTTCCTTGCCGAGGCCATCGAGGTCCTTGATGTCGAGGTAAACCGAATCCAGCGCCAACCGTCCATAGGCCTTCGCGGCGAGCAGCGTCTGCGATCGCACGTGCCGCGCCACCTCGCGGTAGGAACCGTCCGGATACCGGTTGGCGGTGCCGCCCAGAACGGCGAACAGATCCTCGGCACCCCACATCAACGCGAACGCGTTGTCCATCCGCGCCAACTCGCTCACCGCCAGCGCACCCAACGGTGTCTCAATCAGCACCACGACGTCCAGTGGCGCGAGGTCACGAACCTGCTGCGGATCTTCGGTTTTCGCCAGCATCACGGTCGTGTAGGAGGTGTGCTTGAGCGCTTCGAGGTCGAGTTGATGGTCGGGCGTCGCGCTCGGGTTGACGCGCACGGCGGTGCGGTCAGGGTCGAGCGGCGTCTCGATCAGCGCCCTGCGGGCGGCGTCCCGGTCCTTGGCCGCAACACCGTCTTCCAGATCGAGGATCACCACGTCGGCCGCCGCGGCTGCCTTTTCGAACCGCTCCGGGCGGTCGGCGGGGCAGAACAACCATGCCGGGCCGGTCTGCGTCACCACCACTACTTCTCCCCGCCAGGACGCTTGCGCACCATCGTCTTTCGCGATGCGGTCGCCACGACGGCACCGTGCTGGTTGCGGCCGGTGTGCGCGAACGTCACGATGCCCTCGCCGGGGCGACTCTTGGACTCGCGCTTGTCGGTCACCTCTGTCTCGGCGTACAGCGTATCGCCGTGGAAGAGCGGCTTGGGGAACGCGACCTCACCGAAGCCGAGGTTGCCCACGATCGTGCCCTGAGTCAGCTGTGTCACCGACAAGCCGACCAGCGTCGACAGCGTGAACATCGAGTTCACCAGCCGCTGGTTGAAGGGTGGCAACGCGTCGGAGAACGCAGCATCGAGATGCAGCGCCTGGGTGTTCATCGTGAGCGTGGTGAACAACACGTTGTCGGCCTCGGTGATGGTGCGGCCCGGTCGGTGCTGATAGAGCACGCCGGTCTCGAACTCCTCGAACCACAGCCCGCGCTGGACGACGATTCGCCTGTCGGTCACAGGCCAGCCTCCCGGGCGATCAGCATCAGCTGCACTTCCGTTGTCCCTTCGCCGATCTCGAGGATCTTGCTGTCACGGTAGTGACGCGCGACCGCGTACTCGTTCATGAAGCCGTAGCCGCCGAACACCTGGGTGGCGTCTCGGGCGTTGTCCATCGCGGCCTCGCTGGCGACGAGCTTGGCGATCGCGGCGGCCTTCTTGAACGGCTTGCCCGCCAACATGAGTGCGGCCGCGTCGTAGTAGGCGGTGCGGGCGGCGTGGGCGCGGGCCTCCATGCGCGCGATCTTGAAAGCGACAGCCTGATAGGTGCCGATGGCCGCGCCGAACGCCTCGCGCTGTTTTGCGTACTTCACGCACTCGTCGACGCAACCCTGGGCGGCGCCCACCGACAGCGCGGCGATGGCGATCCGCCCCTCATCGAGGATGCGCAGGAAGTTCGCGTAGCCGCGGCCGCGCTCGCCGAGTAGGTTTTCCGCAGGCACCCGGACGTCGTCGAAGGACAACGGGTGGGTGTCCGAGGCATTCCAGCCGACCTTGTTGTATGCGGGCTCAGCGGTGAAACCCTCGGTGGGCACCGGCACCAGGATCGACGAGATCTCTTTCTTGCCACCGGCTTCGCCAGTGATGGCAGTGACGGTGACGAGCCTGGTGATGTCGGTGCCCGAGTTGGTGATGAACTGCTTGGAGCCGTTGATGACCCAGTGCCCGTCGTCGAGCTTGGCCGTGGTCTTGGTGGCGCCCGCGTCGGTGCCGCCGCCCGCCTCGGTCAGCCCGAACGCTCCGAGCGCCTTGCCACTTGCCAACAGCGGCAACCACTCCTGCTTCTGCTCCTCGTTGCCGAAGCGGTACACCGGCATGGCGCCCAGCGACACCCCCGCCTCCAGCGTGATCGCGACGCTCTGGTCGACCTTGCCGAGTTCCTCCAGTGCCAGGCACAGCGCGAAGTAGTCGCCGCCCATGCCGCCGTACTCCTCGGGGAACGGCAGGCCGAACAACCCCATGTCGGCCATCCCCGACACCACCTTGTAGGGGAACGAATGCTCCTCGTCGTGTTTGGCCGAGACGGGCGCAACCACACTCTGGGCGAAGTCGCGCACCGTCTTCGCGAGCTGCTCGTAGTGATCCGGCAGCATTCCGGTCGCCAGAAAATCGCTCATGTTTCGTCTTCCTTCGTACTTGCATCTACTGAACCGCCGGCTTGGCTGGCGGTGATCCTGGCCAGCGGCTGGCCCACCTTGACCTGATCGCCTGGGGCGACGAGTAATTCGACTACGCCGTCGACCGGCGCGGCGAGTGCGTGCTCCATCTTCATGGCTTCGACCGTGACGACGACCGCGCCGGCCTGCACGCTCTGGCCGTCCTGCACACCAACTGCCACCACAGAACCGGGCATCGGGCTAGTCAGCTCCGCGTCCCCACTGTGTTCGTCGTCGGGCCGCACCGGCGCCTCACGAACCTCCTCGACCATCGCGGTGCGGCCGCCCCCAGACAGCCAGATCCCGTGGTTGGTGGCGGCCACGAGGTACTCGGTGCGAAGCCCATCCAGGGTGACGGCGAGCCGATCGCCGTCGAGAGATGCTGTCAGCGAATGAGTTTCGCCGTCCTCGGCTCGCGCCGTGGCAGCGCTCGGTGCGCCGATCAGGTACACGTGGTCGGTGCGCTCTCCGGCACGCAGCCGGAACGTCGTCGGCGCCCGCTCCCCCATTCGCCAGCCCGACGGCACGTCCCACAGGTCGCCGAGCGGTGCCGGCCACCCGCGCAGCCACTTGTAGGCGGCCGCGGCGATAAGCTCCTCGTCGCCGTGCTGCGCCGGAACGTAGTCAGGAGTGCGGCGGTCCAGCAGCCCGGTGTCCAGGCGGCCTGCGACGACGTCGGGATCGGCGAGCAGGAACCGCAGGAACTCGATATTGGTGGTGACGCCCAGCACCGCGGTGTCAGCCAACGCGCGGTCGAGCGCCCGCAGCGCGGCCGCCCGATCGTCGCCGTGCGCGATGACCTTGGCCAGCATCGGGTCGTACTCGCTGCCGATGACCATGCCGGGCGCAAGCCCGGAATCCACCCGGACACTCAGCCCGTCGGGCTCGGCGAGGTCGATCACTTCGCCGCCGGTGGGCAGGAAGCCGCGTGCGGGATCCTCCGCGTACACACGGGCCTCGATGGCGTGGCCCTGCATGGTGATGTCGTCCTGCCCGATCGGCAGCTTCTCGCCCGCCGCAATTCGGACCTGCTGCTCGACGAGGTCGATGCCGGTGACCATCTCGGTGACGGGATGCTCGACCTGCAGGCGGGTGTTCATCTCCATGAAGAAAAACTCGTCGGGCCGGTCCGCGGAGACGATGAATTCGACGGTGCCGGCACCGGTGTAGTCGACGCTGCGGGCGGTATCGCAGGCGGCCGCGCCGATGCGCGCCCGGGTCGCGGGGTCGAGCAGCGGTGACGGCGCTTCCTCGATGACCTTCTGGTGGCGGCGCTGCAGGCTGCATTCACGCTCGCCGAGGTGCACGACGTTGCCGTACCCGTCGGCCAGCACCTGCACCTCGATGTGCCTGGGGTTCAACACGAATCGCTCGAGGAACAGCGTGTCGTCACCGAACGCCGACGCCGCCTCACGGCGCGCACTGGCCAGCGCCGCAGGTAGCTCTGCAGGCTGGTGCACCACTCGCATGCCCTTGCCGCCACCGCCTGCCGACGGCTTCACCAACACCGGATAGCCGACCTCGTCGGCGCCGGCGATCAGGTCGGCGTCGGTGAGGCCAGGCCGGGAGACGCCGGGTACGACGGGGACGCCGAACGCGGAGACCGCGGCCTTCGCGGCGATCTTGTCGCCCATCGTCTGGATCGCGGCGGCTGGCGGCCCGATGAACACGATGCCCGCGTCCTGCAGTGCAGCCGCGAATTGTGCGTTCTCCGAGAGAAATCCGTATCCGGGATGGACGGCCTGGGCACCGGTGCGCTTCGCGGCTGCGACGACGGCGTCGATGTTGAGATAGCTCTGGCGCGCCGGGGCGGGTCCGATGCCGACCGCGACGTCCGCCTCGGCCACGTGGCGGGCACCGGCGTCGGCGTCGCTGAACACCGCGACAGAACGGATACCCAACTCGCGGAGCGTGCGGATCACCCGGACCGCGATCTCACCGCGGTTGGCCACTAGAACGGTGTCGAAGGTCTTCGAAGACATGAGCGTCACATCCGGAACACGCCGTAGGAAACCGACTCGAGCGGCGCCTGCCCGACGATCGAAAGCGCCAGTCCCAGCACGGTTCTGGTGTCGGCCGGGTCGATGACGCCGTCGTCCCACAACCTGGCCGTCGAGTAGTAGGGGTTACCTTGATCTTCGTACTGCTGACGGATGGGCGCCTTGAACTTCTCCTCCTCTTCGGCCGTCATCTCGCCGCGCACCGTCGCCAGCACCGAAGCGGCCTGCTCGCCACCCATCACCGAGATCCGCGCGTTCGGCCACATCCACAGGAACCGCGGCGAGTACGCGCGTCCACACATCGAATAGTTGCCTGCGCCGTAGGAGCCGCCGATGACGACGGTCAGCTTCGGCACCCGCGCGCAGGCGACGGCCGTGACCATCTTGGCGCCGTGCTTGGCGATGCCGCCCGCCTCGTAGTCGCGGCCCACCATGAAGCCCGAGATGTTCTGTAGGAAGAGCAGCGGGGTCGTGCGCTTGTCACACAACTCGATGAAATGCGCGCCCTTCAAGGCGGATTCGCTGAACAGCACCCCGTTGTTGGCGATGATGCCGACGGGGTGGCCGTGGATGCGCGCGAAACCGGTGACCAGAGTGCTGCCGTACTCGGCCTTGAATTCGGCGAACTCGCCTCCGTCGACGATCCTGTTGATGACCTCGTGCACGTCGTAGGGCACCCGGGGATCGACGGGTACGACGTCATAGAGCTCGGTCTGGTCGGCGAGCGGATCGACCGTCGGCGTGACCTTCCACGGCAGCTCCGAGCGCGGCCCGAGCGTGGCGACGATGCGGCGGACGATCCGCAGCGCGTCGCGGTCGTCGTGCGCCAAATGGTCTGTGACACCGGAGGTCTTGGAGTGCAGGTCGCCGCCGCCGAGCTCCTCGGCCGTGACCACCTCGCCCGTCGCGGCCTTCACCAGTGGCGGACCGCCGAGGAAGATGGTGCCCTGGTCGCGGACGATCACCGCCTCGTCGCTCATCGCGGGCACGTATGCACCGCCCGCGGTGCACGACCCGAGCACGGCGGCGATCTGCGGGATGCCTTCTGCGGACAGGTTGGCCTGGTTGTAGAAGATGCGGCCGAAGTGCTCTCGGTCGGGGAACACCTCATCCTGGCGCGGCAGGAACGCTCCCCCGGAGTCGACCAGGTAGATGCACGGCAGCCGGTTCTGGCCGGCGATCTCCTGTGCGCGCAGGTGCTTCTTGACGGTGATCGGGTAGTACGTGCCGCCCTTCACCGTCGCGTCGTTGGCGACGATCATGCATTCGCGACCGGAGACCCGGCCGACGCCCGCGATCATGCCGGCGCCGGGGCATTCGTCGTCGTACATGCCGTCGGCGGCCAGCGGCGCCACCTCGAGGAATGGGCTGCCGGGGTCGAGCAGACCGTCCACCCGGTCGCGCGGTAGCAGCTTGCCGCGACTCACGTGCCGCTCGCGGGCGCGTTCCGGACCGCCCAATGCCGCGACCGCCAGCTTTGTGCGCAGCTGATCGACCAGCGCGAGGTGCTCGTCGCGGTAGGTACCCTGCGAAGTCCTCATTCAGGAACCTGTTCGTTTGAGTTAATGACGACTAACTCGTAGTATGTTAGTCACGATTAACCGAGTTGTCTACCAGCGAGCGGGAGGAACAAATGGCCCCTTTGTCTGTGTCGACACCTGCCACCACCCGCCGCAGTCGGGCCAAATCGGATCGTCGCACCCAGTTGATCGCGGCGGCCGAACGCCTTGTCGCCGAGCGCGGCTATCTCGCGGTGCGGCTGGAGGACATCGGCGCCGCGGCGGGTGTCAGCGGGCCCGCGATCTACCGGCACTTCCCAAACAAGGAGGCACTGCTGGTCGAGTTGCTGGTCGGGATCAGCACCCGGCTGCTGGCCGGCGCCACTGCCGTCGTCGAACGGGCCACCGACCCTGCGGACGCACTTGACTGGCTCATCGACTTCCACTTGGACTTCGCGCTCGGCGAATCAGATCTGATCCGCATCCAGGACCGGGACCTCGGTCATCTTCCACCGACCGCCAAACGGCAGGTGCGTAAGGCGCAGCGGCAGTACGTCGAGATCTGGGTCGATGTGCTGAGGCAGTTGGACGACAGGCTCGGTGAAGCCGATGCCCGGCTGATGGCGCATGCGACATTCGGATTGCTGAATTCGACGCCACACAGCGTCAAACCCGGTGCCGCAAAAACGGCCGAGGCCAGCTCGCGCGCCGTACTGAGGGCAATGACGGTCGCAGCGCTGACCTCGGCCGGTTCTGCCGGGCGTTAGTACCAAACTCTCCTGCCGCCGACGGGCCGTCCAACGGATCCGAG
>Ga0207686_10002016_pt1 | contig 11198 bp, 6 predicted proteins | sample KBSM24metaG_FD_184396 | JGI IMG/M metagenome (GOLD analysis project Ga0207686, IMG submission 184396) | Miscanthus rhizosphere microbial communities from Kellogg Biological Station, Michigan, USA - KBS M2-4 metaG (SPAdes) (version 2) | ecosystem: Host-associated > Plants > Roots > Rhizosphere >...
CACTGTAAATTCGATTTCATCAAATACAAAACAAGTAGATGTTTTAAATGCCGACCAGGTTCGTTCTATTGTAAAATCTCTTGGCACACCAGATAAGATCGCACAACTTGGAACGGCAAATACTAACTGGCAGGATCAGATCTATCAATCAGCATTTGGTTCAGATAATAATGTTAGTGTAACAGGCGGCATAAAGGGACTTCCTTACAGGTTATCTTTGGGCTATTTAAACCAGGAAGGTGTTTTAAAAACAGATCACCTCGAAAAATTTTCCGCGGCTGTTGTACTGAATCCTGTTCTTTTTGATAAGCATCTAAAAATTGATCTTAACTTAAAAGCGAGCGAGCAGAAATACAGGTTTGCCAATCAAGGCGCCATCGGGGCTGCTATTAATTTTGATCCTACTAAACCTGTTTATTCAGATAGTAAAAGGTATGGTGGTTATTGGGAATGGCTTGATCCCAATCCGGGGGCTACTTATGGTCAACCATATAACAGGGCCGGAAGAAATCCGGTTGCGATGCTAAATGACAGGGAAGATAATAGCGACTCTAAAAGAAGTATCGGGAACTTACAGGCCGATTATAAAATACATTTTCTTCCTGACTTACATGCTAATCTTAATTTGGGATATGATGTATCAGAAGGTACGGGTACCATATTTGTTTCAGACAGTTCATCACTTGAATATAGTACTGGTGGAGAAAATAATCAGTATAAGCAAACTAAAGCGAATTATGTAGTAGAGTTTTATTTTAATTATGTTAAGGATATAAAATCAATAAAGAGTCGCATCGATGCAACTGCAGGTTATTCTTATAATTATTATCGTACTCAGAATTATAACTATGCCAGCTATAACGCCAGGGGAGTTAAATTTCCAAACACGGACCCCGCCTTTCCTTTTGATAAACCTGCACATACACTGCTCTCATTTTTTGGAAGAGTTAATTATGCCTACAATACTAAATATCTTTTAACAGCTACTCTTCGCCGTGATGGTTCATCCAGGTTCTCACCAGAAAATAGATGGGGATTCTTCCCTTCAGTTGCTGTAGCCTGGAAAATGAAAAGTGAGGATTTCCTTGCAAATAATTCAACAATCTCAGATCTGAAACTCAGAGTAGGTTATGGCGTTACGGGCCAGCAGGATGGTATTGGTAATTATGACTATCTCTCCTATTATGCACAAAGCGGTAATGGCGCTCAATATTATTTTGGAAATACATTTTACAAGATGTTCAGACCGGGTGGCTTTTATGCCAATAGGAAATGGGAAGAAACATCTACGACAAACATCGCCGTTGATTATGGGTTCCTGAATAACCGGATCACAGGTAGTATTGATTTCTACTTAAAAAAGACGAAGGATCTTCTGAATAGTGTTCCTCAACCCGCCGGTACAAACTTTTCTGCTTACATCCTGGCTAATGTAGGAAGTATGGAAAATAAAGGTGTGGAATTCAGCATTAATGCTCAACCAGTAAGAAATCAAGATTTGACATGGGATGTATCATTTAATGCAACCTATAACAAGAATACAATTACAAACCTTACAGTAGTTCCTAATGATCCCAACTATATCGGGTTCCCGAGTACAAATATCGCCGGTACGCAGGGATTTGCATTTATCAATGCTGTAGGAGGAAGTAAGAGTACTTTTTATTTGTATCACCAGATATATGATCAGGGCGGAAAACCAATAGAAGGATTATTTGAGGATCTAAACCGCGATGGTATCATCAATGAAAATGATAAGTATAAAGGAAAAAGAGCCAATCCAGATATGTTTTATGGATTCAGTACTTATGTTACCTATAAAAAATGGAATGCCGGCTTAGTAATGCGTGCCAGTTTCAATAACTATGTATATAATAATGTATACAGCAACAACGGAAGATTGAATCAAATACTTAATGCATATGTATTGGGTAACGCTTCAACCAATTACCTGGAAACTCAATTTACTGGTAACACGGAACAACAACCCCTCAGTGATTATTATATTAACAATGCATCTTTCTTAAAGATGGATAATATAAATGTTGGTTACAATTTCGGAAAGGTTTTTCGTGATAAAACAACATTACGTGCCAACCTGAGTGTTCAGAATGTTTTTGTTATTACTAACTATAAAGGACTTGATCCGGAGATCGGTAATGGAGTAGATAATAATTTTTATCCAAGACCACGCATAATTGCATTAGGCTTATACTTTGATTTCTAATTAATTTTAAGAATAATTCATATGAAAAAAAATAATTTTAAAGTAATAACTGCAGGCTTTGTTGCCCTTGCAATTATTTCTGGTTGTGCAAAGCAATTAGATCTAAAGCCTACAAATGATCTAACAGCTGATGATGTATATAGCACTTCAACAGGATACAAGCAGGCTTTGGCGAAAGTTTATGGAGCAATGGCTTTAACGGGTAATACGGGTGGCACCGGAAGCGCTGATATTCCATCCCAGATAATATCTGATGAAGGCAACTCCGATTTTTTGAGGTCATTTTGGTATCTGCAATGTTTAAGTACTGATGAAGCAGGATGGAATTATCATGGTAATACTGATCCGATCGGGATACACCAAATGACATGGTCTTCTATCAACCAAACAGTAGGCTGTTCATATTACCGTAGCTTTTTCCTAATTACCCTGGCTAATGACTTTATCAGGCAGGCATCAGATGATAATTTAAGCAAAAGAGGAATAACCGGGACAGCGGCAGACAGTATTCGCAAGTACAAAACAGAAGCTCGTTTTTTAAGAGCCTACCATTACTGGGTGTTAATGGATCTGTTTGGTAATGTTCCATTCGTTACAGAAAATGACGCTATTGGAGTAGGGATACCTAAGCAAATCAAACGGGCAGAATTATTCGCTTATGTCGAAAGCGAATTAAAAGCCATTGAAGCAGATTTGATTGCTCCTAAGACAAATGAATACGGCCGTGCTGATCAAGCTGCTGCCTGGGCATTACTGTCCCGTATTTATCTAAATGCTGAGGTATATGCAGGCACGCCTAAATATACTGAAGCAATTACTTATTGTAAGAAGGTGATTGGTGCGGGATATACTTTGCATCCGAAATACAAAGAACTGATGCTGGCAGATAATCATTTAAATACTGATGAATTCATCTGGACAATTAATTATGATGGAACTTTTACCCAAAACTGGGGGGGCACAACAATGCTGACACATGCGCCATGTGGTTATAGCGGAGATAGTTCAGGCACAAACGGAACCTGGAACTGTGCTAGGGTAACACAACAATTCTTTGCATTATTTGATACTGCAAATGATGTAAGAGGACAATTCTGGACCTCAGGTCAAAATCAGAACATGACAGAACTTCTTGATGCCCCCAAGGATGGATTTTCTACTACAAAATTCAGAAACAAAACAAGAACAGGGGCTGTAGGCCCTCATATTAATCCGGGAAAGGATTTTGTAGATATTGATTTCCCTGTCTTTCGCCTGGCAGAAATTTATTTAATATATGCAGAAGCCGTTCTAAGAGGCGGAACGGGGGGTGATAATGCTACAGCTATTGGATATCTTAACCAAATAAGTGCAAGAGGGCGGCCAGTGGCAGGAACTAATGCAGTGCTATCTCTTCCATATATAATAAATGAAAGGGGAAGAGAATTATTCTGGGAATGTTTCAGACGTACTGACCTGATTCGGTTTGGACAATTTACAACCAGCGCTTATTTATGGGCATGGAAAGGAGGGGTACAGAATGGTACGGCAGTAGATAGTAAGTATAATATATTTCCGATACCATCTACCGACCTTAGTGCAAACCCGAATCTTAAACAAAATCCCGGTTACTAATAATTAATAAAAACTTGTTGATATGAAAAATATAAAACTATTTTTTACATTATTGTCGACAGGAATATTGTTTTCCTGCGAGAGAAATGTAAGTGCGATCTCTTATGAAGGAGGCACTCCCGCGGTCATTTCAGCTACACCCAGTACTGTAAGTCTTGAACCAGGTAACGAAGCAAACACAGCTCTTGTAATAAACTGGACAAATCCCGATTATAAATTCTCAACCGGACCTAACTCGCATGATGTGACTTACACACTTGAAATGGATACACTGGGTGCCAATTTTGCCAGTAGTAAAAAGGTTTCAACAGTAATATCAAAAGAGCTTTCCAAGTCTTATACTGTGGGGCAATTGAATGCAATTTTGGGAAATGATATGTTACTGCAACTTAGCCCAAGAAGGAATTATACTCTTCAACTAAGAGTTACTTCAAGTATTGGTACAGCTGTTAAACTCACCTCAAACATTATTTCTTTTACAACCAAACCTTTTGCGCCTCCGCCAAAAGTTGCTCTTCCTGCTTCAGGCAAATTATTTATTACTGGAAGTGCTACTCCTGGTGGCTGGATGGGTGCCCCTGCTGCGGAATTGACAAGTCAAAAATTCACACAGATGAGTTCAACATTATATGTCATACCAAGTATTGCCTTAACCGGTGGAGGCTCTTACAAATTTGTTCCTGTATATGGTGACTGGGGAATTAGTTATGGTTGTGTAGGCGCTGGTAATACCAATAATGTAAATGGCGATAATTTTACACAAGGTGGAAATGATATGCGTGCACCGGCTACAAGTGGTAATTATAAAATTGAAGTAGATTTTCAAATAGGAAAGTTTATTGTAACCAAATTGTAATCCAACTAAATTTTTTTTATGAGATCAATAATAAATTTCATTTTTTTGATAGCAGCCGGAGTTTTATTTTTCGCTGCCTGTGATAAAAAAGATGTTCCGGCTTCTTATAAGGAAGGCACAGGAAGTGTATTAAGCAGTTCTTCTACTAATGTTGCACCGATTCCTGCTGATTCTAATAATACAGCATTGACTTTAAACTGGACAAATCCTCAGTATGCTACAGATACAACAAACTATAAGTTTGTTATTGAAATGGACTCAACGGGTAAAAATTTTGCTAAATCAGACACCAAAACAGTAATTGGAAAATTAACTACAAGCTTTATAGCAAAAGAATTAAATGCTTTATTACTGGCCCGTGGTTATGCATTCAATGTGCCCGTTGACATAGATGTGAGGTTGAAATCTTCTTACGGGAATAATAATGAATTGAAACTTTCCAATGTTCTTAAAATAAGGATGACTCCTTATAAAGTGCCTCCGAAAATTGCTTTGCCTGCTTCCGGCCGATTATTTATTGTAGGTAATGGTACTGCAGGTGGCGATGCTACTGGATGGAATAATCCCGTGCCTGTACCTTCCCAGGAGTTTTCAAGATTAGATGAAACGACATGGGGTGGTGTATTTCAATTAACAGGCGGAAAATCTTATTTATTACTCCCGACAAACAATAATGTATGGGATATAAAATATGGGGGTACAGGTGGCAACAATACTAATAATGTTGACGGCGACAATTTCAAAGTTGGTGGTGGCGATTTAAAAACGCCTGCTGCAAGCGGTATGTATAAAATCATTTTTGATTTTCAGCAGGGCAAATTTACCGTTACTCCCTACACGGGTACTTTAGCAACAGCGTTGGTTATTGTAGGTGATGCTACACCGGACGGTTGGACCAATCCGGGTCCGGCTCTTCCTTCGCAAACATTTACACGAGTCAATTCTTCTTTGTTTGAGCTCACTATTCCGCTAAATGCCGGTAAAAGTTATTTGTTTTTACCAGTTGCCGGAAGTTGGACTGATAAATATGGAGGCATGGGAGCTAATAACACTAATAATGTGAATGGCGATGATTTTAAATTAAGTGGTGGCGATATGAAAGCTCCTGCTGTGGCGGGCACATATAAGATCTCAGTAAATTTTGCCGCCAGTAATGTGGCCGGAGCTTCGGGAAGATCTACCCTTGTTAAGCAATAGATATAATTAATATAAGCAGTCAGTAAATTTGGTCTCATACCGCCCCGATTCTTCGGGGCGGTTTTTTTTATTTCATGAATAATATTTTGTTGACATCAAATCTTTGAATATGAAAAGATAAGGGTAGAATTAAAAGTTATGTGAAATCAATATCTCATTTAATCGTAGAAGCACTATAGGAAAAATGGAAACGTGAATTATTTTTGTACTCGATTACTGCCGTATTATACACCAGTAATTTTAACTTCCGGTCTCCTTCCGAACAACCACCGACACAATCCGTTTTTTAACTTCAAAACCCACTTGTATGAAAACTACACGTATTCTCGCTTTATTATTATTTGTATCCATTTCTATTTTTGTTATCATTTCCTGTCAAAAGAACGATTTGAAAAATGACTCCGGTGATAATGCCACTGGTAAAGCTCCAACTAATAGCGTTCTGCAAGAAACAACCCCGTCTGTCAGTCTTCCCGATTGCAATACGTTTTGCATAGCGGCTGAAGGTCCGTATGTTGAAAGCACAGGTTCAAGAACACAAACCTGGGGAAATCCTGCAAACCCCGAGCATTGGAAAACTGTAAGCCATGTTGCCTATAATACAGCAACATCACTTATAGTAAAAGTAACTTTTACGCATAGCGGTGGCAATGCATCAAATACTGTAAGTGTTACAGCCTTGGGAGCTACTAAGTCTGTCGCTACTTTGGCCAGCGGCGCCACAGCAACATTTACATTTGATTTACCAGCTGGATGGAATGCATGTGATAAAGTTCCTTTCTCTATATACCAGGAAGGACAAAATTCTCCCATGAATTTATCTTGTTCTTATAGTCTATATGGTATCTGTGCCAGTAAAGGCTGTGAAACTTCATTCACAGGGGAAGCAATTGCCTGTGGTAATGCACGTGAAGCGGTTTATACCTTCACTTCAAAAGATGCATTGACTAATTTTAAGATACAAGGCGGATTAACAAACTTCACAGGTGCTGATGCTGAAGTAACATGGACCGGTGGAAGTAATATCACAAAATCACAATGGACAGTGGGTGGTAGTTCAAACCGTGTCATCAAAATAGAAGGAGATATTGATGCCTGCGAAACAATTACGATCAGGATAACATGGAACTCGACAAACTCAGGTGGAATTATTACGGGCAGCTGGTCAGTTAGTGCTAATGGTACTGAACTTGCTCCTGCTGTTGCTGGATTAATGTGTAATTAATTTTCTGCATCCTTATTATAAATAAAAAGTCCCATTTCTTTGGGGCTTTTATTTTTTGACTGTCGCCTTAAAAAAGTTAGGTTCTTAAAATTACTATAAGGAATACTAATACAGAAAAGACAAGAATAACATAAGAAAGACGGAGGGATAAGGAATACTGCATCGTTGGCAATAGTAATTTTAACTGCTCAACCTTTTTTTTATGTTGTAGTGTAGCAAATATCAATGTTATAAAACCAAGAGCGATGAGAAACATCCCGATCTCTTGCCCGGTAATATAATGTCCTATCGGGCTTTGATGATTTTCAAGCCTCGCATAATAAACTTTGTAGGCTGTAAATCCAAGTCCTAAGCATGTTACATTCCATTTTATCCAATTTAATTGTAATTTTTCCGAAGCTATTCTTGATTTTTCAGTATCATTTTCCCTTTTGATGGCAGCCATTTCCTTTTTTTCGATTTCCATTCTCCTTTTAGCGGCTGCTTCCAGCATCTTCTCCATTTCCATTTTCTTTTTAGCTACTTCTTTTTCTATTTTGTCGCCTTTAAATTGATTGTTTTTCATTTATAAGAATTTAGATGCTGAGATCATTGACATTTTTTTAATCCTTTCAATTCGACCTCGATCAGATAGTGCCTTGTTTATAGAAAATTACAACAATAAAATGCGAAGGACAAACACGGCCAGTAATATTTTCATCCATTAAAAAGGCCGCTTACCCTTTCGGATAATGCGGCCCGGCTTAGTAGCCCTGACGATTTTAATTTACTTTAATAAATAGTCGACTTGATAATTGATTAGGTGATTGTACATATAATGTATATGCACCTGCCGGAAGTGTGGCTACATCAAGGTCCCAGTTGTTAGCGCCTTGTGTTGCATTGCGTGACCAGGTTCTTACGATTACACCATAACCATTTACTACTTTAATGACCACCGGCTCGTTATGTGTTGAATAAAACAACACATGCATGATATTGATAACCGGGTTTGGTGTGATCTCCAATGCGACTTGTGCATTGCCCGGTACATGCAGCTGTTTACAAATTTTTGTTTCGCAACCACGCTGAGTTTTTATTGTTAAGCAAACCTCGTAAGTACCAGGTAGATTGTATTGATGCGTTACTTCTCTTCCAGTCGCAGCGCTGCCATCTCCAAAAGTCCAGCGATAGCCAGCAACAGGATCATCTGGGTTGTGTATCGCAAAACCTCTGAATTTAAATGTTCGTGGTGAAATGAGTGAATCAGTCATATAACCACCGCATGTATTTGTGGTTGGTCTTATTATTACTTCATCACATTCGGAAGCGATGCATCCACCTTCAAACAATATTTTTACACAAGCCCTGTATTCACCCGGCGCAGGATAGGTATGACGGATAAATAATTGTGTTAATGAAATACCTGGGCTTAATTGTATACATGTATCTGTTCCATCTCCAAAGTACCAGCATACTCTTACCGGTCTTTTATTTTCCGATGACCATGGTGATGCAAAGAATCCTCTTACTAGACTGGTGATAGAAGGCGTTAATTCAAATATCTTGACACGACATTCACCCGGTGCTTCTACTTTCACTACTTCACACTTCTTTGCTTCACATCCGCCAAAGTATAGGATCTTCACACATACTTCATAGTTGCCTGGGCGATCGTAACGATGATGAACAACATAAGGTCCTGTATAATCTTCACCATATTGGATACATGTGTCCCTGCCATCCCCAAACTTCCAGCAGATCTCTTTTGGATTTTTATTATTGATATGCGATGGTATGGCTCTGAATGCAACCTGTAATGGATTATTAGTAGTGCTGATCGGTATTCTTTCAAAATCAGCTTTACATTGTACCACTTCACCTACCTGTACTTGCTTGCATTTGTATGCTTCGCATCCGCCATAATAAATGATCTTGATACATACCTCATAAAGACTAGGATGATCATATTCATGTCTTATAGCATATGCTCCAGTAAAGTTTTCAGGATAGTTGATGCATGTGTCTTTGCCATCACCAAATCTCCAGCAAATTGTTTTTGGTTTTTTATCCTGGCTATTAAACGGGACTGCTTTCAAATAAGCAACCAATGGATTTGCAGTTGTATTCACAAGCAACTTTTCAAAATCAGCTCTGCAGAATTCACCAACATTAATTTGTTTACAAGTATAGGATTCACAACCGCCGAAGTAAGTGATCTTAACACACACTTCATGTTGGCCAGGTTGATCATATCGATGACTTACTGCATATGTGCCGGTATAACTTTCAGTATAATTTATACAAGTGTCCCTGCCATCCCCGAATCTCCAGCAAATTATCTTCGGTTTTTTATTGTTATTATGCCATGGTAAAGCTTTAAAATAAACCAGCAGCGGATTAACAGTTGAGTTGATAGCTATTTTTTCAAAATCTGCACGGCATTCATCAGGCGTTGTTACTACAATTGGTTTGCATTTATATGCTCCACAACCACCATAATAAGTGATTTTAATGCATACATCATATTGGCCCGGTTTATCATATCGATGACTTACTACATATACCCCTGTATAGTTTTCAGGATAATTTATGCATGTATCTTTACCATCGCCAAATTTCCAGCAAATTGTTTTCGGCTTTTTATTATTGTTGTTCCATGGTAAGGCTTTAAAATAAACCAGCAATGGGTTTGCAGTTGGGCTGGTTGTAAATCTTTCAAAATCTGCACGGCATTCATTGGGTCTTGTTACTACAATTGGTTTGCATTTGTATGCCTCACATCCGCCATAGTAAGTAATTTTTACACAAACTGTATAAGTACCCGGCACATTATAGCGATGACGAACTGTATAGGGACCAGAAAAGTTTTGTGCATATTCAATGCAAGTGTCTTTACCGTCACCAAAATTCCAGCAGACAACTTTTGGTACTTTATTATTGTTATGAGATGGGATCGCCGAGAATCCAACTACTAAAAGATCATTGGTGCTTGTTGCAGGAATTCTTTCAAAGTCTGCGCCGCATCTGTCAGGTTCATTTATTTGAAAAGGCTTACACTTCGATGCTTCGCAACCACCATCATAAAAGATCTTGACACAAACTTCATAAGTTCCGGGATGGTTGTATTTATGTGTTATGAGATAAGAACCGGTATAAGTTGTACTATATTCAATACAAGTATCTCGTCCATCACCAAATGCCCAGCAGATCTTTTTTGGTTTTTTATTATTGTTATGCCATGGCAATGCTTTGAATGTAATATGAAGAGGACTAATTGTTGGTGTTAATGCAAGCTTTTCAAAATCGGCACGACATTCATCGGGCATTGTTACATAAACCGCTTTACATTTTGTTGCTTCGCAGCCACCTTCGTAAACAATTCTTACGCAAACTTCATAAACACCCGGCTGTAGATAATGATGAGTGACTGCATAAGGGCCGGGATTTGTATTTGAATATTGAATACAAGTGTCTTTACCATCGCCAAATTTCCAGCATATATAAACGGGTCTTTTTTGTTCGCTGTTCCATGGCTCTGCTGTAAATGTTTTTGTAAACGGTGAAGAAGCGACATTGCTTACTTCAAAATTCGCCTGGCAAGTTTCAGTAGAAGAATTAACAGCTGCGTTCGATGCAATTTCATCATTGACTGCAACAGATGTTACAGCGATGTTTGAAGTTTCTGAAATTGAATTTTGGGGATTGAACTGACCGTTAGTTTTCGTTGCGACAAGGACAATAAGTCCAATCACGAGGGCGTAGAGTTTCCTCATAACATTAGTTTTTTGGTGACACGATAGCTTTTCGGATAGGTCAGGGGTTCGAAGCCACGTTTTGTGACCGACTACATGGAACGTAGTTTAAGGCGGTACTAAATTTTTTTTGAGATAGGAAGGATTAGTTCACATCCTTCTGATGGTCAATGATGAACTGGATGATCTCTTCAAGAGAAGTATTTATACGGGAGATGGCGTCATTGATGTCTTCCCGGCTAACCTGTGCAGCAAAAGCAGGTGATTTCAATCTTTTTAAAACGCTTTTTACTTCTAATCCTTCATATCGTGTAGGACGAATAATTGCCGCTGCATGGATAAAAC
>Ga0207686_10002023_pt1 | contig 11182 bp, 8 predicted proteins | sample KBSM24metaG_FD_184396 | JGI IMG/M metagenome (GOLD analysis project Ga0207686, IMG submission 184396) | Miscanthus rhizosphere microbial communities from Kellogg Biological Station, Michigan, USA - KBS M2-4 metaG (SPAdes) (version 2) | ecosystem: Host-associated > Plants > Roots > Rhizosphere >...
CGACACGACGAACCCGTAGGTCGGAACCGCGAACAACGTGCCCGACTCGCGCGCCCCGCGGAGGTTCGCGATCGTCACGAGCGCGACGAACATGATCGATAGGAAGACCTTGTGCTCGTTGGCCCATGGGATCGCGGAGCCGATCGCGAACACGCCGGCCACGATCGAGACGATCACCGTCATCATGTAGTCGAACAGCAACGCGGCCGCCGCCACGAGCCCGGCGAACGTGCCGAGGTTCTCCTTGCTGACGATGTACGCGCCGCCGCCGCTCGGGTAGGCGCGCACGGTCTGGCGGTAGGAGCTCACGACGATCGCCATCAGCGCCGCGATCGCGAACGAGATGGGCATCACGTACTTCGCCGGATCGGTGGTCGCGAGCGTCAGCGCGATCAAGATCTCGCCGGTCGCGTACGCGACCGACGACAGCGCGTCGGAGGCGAACACCGGCAGCGCGAGGATCTTGGGGAGCAGGGTGTGCTCGAGGTGCTGACTCGAGAACGCGCGGCCGACGAGGACACGCTTGGCGACCGATCCGGTCGACGCTTTCGCCTGGGAGCCCATCAGGCCCCGATGCTACGGCGGGTTCGGGCCGCGCCGTGCGTCACGTGGCGTCCGCGACCCAGCGGTAGCCGACGCCCGGCTCGGTGACGATCAGCGCCGGAGCGGCGGCGTCGTCGCCGAGCTTGCGCCGGAGCGCACGGACGTACGTCCGCAGGTAGGTGGTCTCGGTGCCGTAGCCCTGGCCCCACACCCGGCGCAGGAGCCACTGGTGCGTCAGCAGCTTGCCGGGGTTCGTGACGAGCACCTCGAGCAGGCCGTACTCGGTCGGCGTCAGGTGAACCTGGTCGCCGTCGAGGGTGACGAGTTGCTTGGCGAGATCCACCTGCAGCGAGCCGAACGCCAGAACCGGTGCATCGGGCTCACCGGAGCCCTTGCGGCGCAGAGCTGCTCGGGATCGAGCGAGGAGCTCCTCCATCCCGAAGGGCTTCGTCACGTAATCGTCGGCGCCGGCGTCGAGCGCCGCGACCTTGTCGCTCTGTCCCTCACGGACCGACAACACGATGATCGGGACCTCGGAGAACGCGCGGACCCGCGTGATGACCTCGGTGCCGTCCATGTCGGGCAGACCGAGGTCCAACAGGATCAGCTCGGGATGCTGGCCGGCTGCCGCGACGACGCCCTCGTCGCCGGTCCCGACGGTCTCGACGGTGTAGCCGTGCGCCTCCAGGCTCGTTCGGAGCGCGCGGCGGATCTGCGGCTCGTCATCGACCACCAGCACCTTCACGCCGCGGCCTCCTCGATCGGCAGATCGAGCACCAGCGCGGTGCCGCCGCCCGCGGTCTCTTCCACCCAGATCCTTCCGCCGTGCGCGGTCACGACGGCCCGCGCGATCGATAACCCGAGCCCGCTCCCCGGCCGCTCCGGCTCCTCGCGGCCACGATAGAAGGGCTCGAAGACCTTCTCGCGTTGCGCGAGCGGGATCCCCGGGCCTTCGTCGGACACGCGGACGCGCACCGCCTCGCCCTCACGTGCGATGTGGATCCGGACGGCCCCGCTCGGCGGCGAGTGCCGCGCGGCGTTCTCGACGAGGTTGGTCAGCACCTGATCGAGCTGCATCGGGTCGGCGGCGATCTCGGGAAGCTCCTCGGGGATCTGCAGCTCGACGCGCACGCGGTCGAGCTGATTGCGCATCCGCGCGAGCACGGCCTCGGTCACCTCTTGCACGTCGGTCGGCACCCGCCGCGGGATGAGGGCGCCCGCGCGGATCCGCGCGAGATCCAGGATGTTGCCGACCAGCCGGTTCAGGCGGTCGGTCTCCTCGAGGATCGTGAGCAGGAGCTCCCGCTGCTGGGTGGCGTCGTGCACCGTCGACACGTCGAGCAGGCTCGTGACCCCCGCTTTGATCGACGCGAGCGGCGTGCGGAGGTCGTGCGTGACCGAGGAGAACATCGCCGCTCGGAGCTCGTTGGTCTCGGCGTCGAGCTGGGCGAGACGGGCGCGGGCGTCCAACCGGGCGCGGTCCAGCGCGACCGCCGCCTGGCGGGTCGCCGCCTCGAGCAACTCCTTCTCGCGTCGCGTGAACGACCGTGCCCGCACGGGCCGCTCGGTCGTCAGCGTTCCCAGGGGCACCGACGCCACCACGACGGGCAAGATCTCGCTGGGTCCGCCGAGCTCGACGTCCTCGCGTCGCGCGACCGCGCTCATCTCGTGCCCGTCGAGCACCACTTGGACGCTGCACATCGCCAACCCGAACGGGTCGATCAGCAGCGCCACGAACTCGTCGAGGACCCGGTCGGGGACGTCGCCGGTCAGCAGCTTGCTCGACAGCAAGGCCAGCAGCCGCGCCTCCCGCTCGCGCTCGGTCGCCCGCCGGCGCTCGGCCGCGGCGTTGCCGACGACCAACCCGACCACCGCCGCGATGGCGAGGAACACGACGGAGGCGATCACGTCGCGGAGTTGCTCGAACTGGAACCCCTGCGCCGGTTGCTCGATCCACGGCAACATCACCGAGGACAGCAACGCCGTGACGATGCCGGCCCAGATGCCACCGCTGACCGCCGCGATCGTGACGGCCAGCATGAAGATCGCGACCCCGGCTCCGGGACCAAGATCCCTGGTCAGGACCACCAGGATCGCGCCACAGACCGCCGCGCCGAGTCCGATGGCGAGGGCACGGACCGAGACCTGATCCACCCGGGGGTCCCTGCGATCCGTGGCCACGACGGACACGCTACCGCCTCGTTCCGGCCGATCCGGGTGCCCGGCCGGCGCGCCGGCCGTTCACGTTTTCTTCACGCGCTGCTCGGCATCCTTCACGCCGCGCTTACGCCCGTGGCCCGACCCTTAGCTACGGAAAGAAGGGTCTCTCTGAACTCGGTGCCGGACCGTCACCCCCGGCGCCGGATGATGCGGGACAGGGCACCAACGAACCTACTTTCCTCCGAGCCCGTCTGCGGGGCCGGCAGCTCCCTCCAGCTGTCGGCCCGCAGGCATATCTGGGGTCCGTTCGTCCTCCAGGTCGCGCTGTCAGGCGGTTCGCGCCCGGGTACGCTTCCCGGCCATGCGGGTGCTCATCATGGGATGTGGTCGCGTCGGCTCCGAGCTGTCGCACGCGCTCCTCGACGCCGGGCACGAGGTCACCGTGATCGACAAGCGGGCCGAGGCGTTCGATCGGTACCCGCCCGGCGACCAGGCGCGACAGATCGTCGGTCTGGGGTTCGACCGCGACGTGCTGGAGGAAGCCGGGATCCGCGAGGCCGACGCGTTCATCGCGGTCTCGAGCGGCGACAACTCCAACATCGTGTCGGCGCGCGTCGCGCTCGAGCACTACCACGTGCCCAAGGTGATCGCGCGGATCTTCGATCCGCGCCGCGCCGAGATCTACGAACGACTGAACATCCCGACGGTCGCGACCACCACCTGGGGCGTGAAGCAGTTCCAACTGATGCTGCTGCACACCGGCAAGGAGGTTCGCGAGAGCCTCGGCGGCGGGGAGCTGCTGCGGATGCGGGTGCCGGTGCCGAGCCACCTGGTCGGCAAGCCGGTTTCGACGCTGAACGTCGACGGACACATCCTGGTCGCGGGGGTGTCCCGCGGCGGCAAGGGGTTCATCCCCTCGGTCGACAGCACCCTGCAGGAAGGCGACTTCCTGATCATCACGATGGGCAAGGACTACATGGACGAGCTCGACGCGCTGCTCGAGCCGGCGGAGCACCGCTGATGCGGGTCGTCGTCACCGGCGGGGGCGCGATCGGGCGGCACGTCGCCGCCGACCTCACCACGCGCGGCCACGAGGTCACGCTGATCGAGCAGGACAAGCAGGTGGTCGAGGACCTGCGCGCGGAGATCCCCGAGGTGACGATCATGCTCGGCGACGCCTGCGAGCCGTGGGTGCTCGAGGACGCGGAGCTCGCGCGATCCGACGTCGTGGTCGCGGCGACCGGCGACGACGAGGACAACCTCGTGACGGCGTTGCTGGCCAAGCAGGAGTTCGCGGTGCCGCGCGTGCTCGCGCGGGTCAACCACCCGAAGAACGAGTGGCTCTTCACGGACCAATGGGGCGTCGACACGGCGGTGTCGCCCCCGCACATGCTCACCTCGATGGTCGAGGAGGCCGTCACCACCGGCGACCTGGTGCAGCTGCTCCGCCTGGAAGGCGGGCGGATCTCGATCGTCGAGATGAAGCTCGCCGGCGACTCGCCGGCGGTCGGCCGGCCCGTCTACGAGCTGCGGCTGCCCAACGACGCCGCGATCGTGGCCATCGTGCGCGACGCACATGTCGTGATCCCGCAGCCGGAGACCGTGCTCGGGGCCGGCGACGAGCTGGTCGCGCTCGCGGCGCTCGGCACCGAGCAGGCTCTCCGGGCCGCGATCGTCGGCGGCTGATCCCTAGCCGCTCGGTTCGACCTGCCAGCGGTACCCGATCCGTGACTCGGTCACGATCGCGCGCGGGTGGCGCGGATCGGGTTCGATCTTCCGACGCAGCTGACTGACGAACACCCGGAGCGCCTCGACGTCGGGCGCGCCGTCGCCCTCCCACACCTCCGCGAGCAACCACTCATGGGTGCGGAGCACGCCGGGCGCGCTGGCGAGGGCCTCGAGCAGCCGCCACTCCGTGGGCGTGAGGTGCACCTGCTCGTCCTCCCGCCGTACCGACCGCGCGCCGAGGTCGATGCGCACGTCGTCGAGCTCGAAGCGCGTCCCGCTCGGCTCCGGCGCCGCGCGACGGAGCAGCGCGCGCACGCGCGCGAGGAGCTCGGCGGCGCCGAACGGCTTCGTCAGGTAATCGTCGGCACCGAGCTCGAGCGCCGCGACCTTGTCCTGCTCGGCGTCGCGCACCGACAGCACCAGGATCGGCACACGGCTGAACCGCCGGATCTCGCGGCACGCCGTGAGCCCGTCGACGTGCGGCAGGTTGAGGTCGAGCACCACCAGGTCGGGCTCGAGGTCGCGCACCGCCCCCACCGCTGCCCGGCCGTCGGTCGCGGTCTCGACGCGGAAGTCGCGCGCGAGCAGTGTGCGCTCGACCGCGCGCAGGATCTGCGGCTCGTCGTCGACGACGAGGATCAGCGGGTCGCTCATCCCGCGGGGAGCCGGAACCCCATCGTGGTGCCGCCGCCCGGCGTGTCGGTCGCCCAGATCTGGCCGCCCATCGCCTCGACGAATCCCTTGCAGATCGCGAGCCCCAGCCCGGCCGACAGGCGCGGCGATCCTTCCTGCAGCTTGTAGAACGGCGTGAAGAGCAGCTGCTGGTCGCCGAACGCGAGCCCCGGCCCGTGGTCGACGACCTGCACCACGACCACGCCGTCGGCCCGCTCCGCACCGAGCTCGATCCGCCGGTCGGCGGCGCTGCGCACCGCGCGCGCGGCGTTCTCGACGAGGTTGGTCACGACCCGCTCGACGAACAGCCAGTCGCCGCGCACCCGCACCGCCTCGTCCGTGACCCGCACCTCGATCTCGACGCCCGGCCAGCGCTCACGGACGCCGTCGACCGCAGGGCCGATCACGTCGTCGAGGTCCACGAGGTCGTCGTGCGCGACGAGCGTTCCCGACTCGATCCGCGACATGTCGAGCAGGTTGGTGATCAGCTGCTCGAGCCGTCCGGTCGACGCTCGGACATCCTCGAGCACCACCCGCACGCCGTCCGCGTCGAAGGCCTTGCGGTCGAGCACGTCGGTGACCGAGGCGGTGATCGCGGCGATCGGGCTCTTCAGCTCGTGTGAGGCGGCCGCGAGCAGCGACCGGCGCATGTCCTCCGTCCGCTTGTAGAGCTCGGCCTCCCGCAGCTCCTGCTCCAGCCGCTCGGCCTGGACGACCAATGCGACCTCGTCCGCGAAGGTCCGCACGACCCGCGTTTCGGCGGCGGTCAGTGGCGACCGGTCGCCGACGAACACCAGTGAGCCGACCCGTGCCGGCCCCACCCGCAGCGGGAAGGCGGTCGACGAAGACGCCGCAGGGTCGTCCTCGTCACGGACCGACGCGAGCACGAAGCCGAGCCGTTCCGCGGCGCGGCCGAGCGCCGGTGTCAGGCCCTCAGCGCGCTCCGAGACGAGCACGTGGCTCAGGTCGAACAACAACCGCACCTCGGCCTCGCGGTCCTCCGCGGCGGTGGCGCGCTCGAGCGCCACGCCGACCAGCCACGAGATCAGCAGCGACATCGCCAGGAACGCGAGGAACGCGACCACGTATTCGGTCCGCTCGAGGTTGAACGTGCCGTACGGCGGCAGGAACCCGAGGTTGTAGAGCGCCGACCCCACCACCGCGGCGACGATCCCGGGGATCACTCCGCCGAGCCACGACGCGACCACCACCGGAACGAGGAACGCGAACGCGGTCAGGGTGTGCGAGAGCGTGTCGCGGAACGGCTCCATGACCGCCGCGATCGCGAGGCCGCCGACCGTGGCGATGAGGTACGCGGCCCAGATGCGCCACGCGTGCCCGCGGACCCCCAGCACCCGGGCAGACACGACCGCCGTTCGATCCACGCTCGCAACGATAGTCGTCCTTATGGATCCCTTATCCCGCGTTCCTACCGTGGAACGTGATGCAGACCGACCAGACGCCCACGACCGAGACGACGAACGCTCCGACCAGGACCGGCGTGCGGGCACGTCCGCCCCTGCCCCGGAGCTCCGGGTACGCCGTCAAACGGGCGTTCCTCGGCCGGCCGATCCCCACCGCACACCTGGTGCACGAGCGCCTCGGCAAGATCGCCGCGCTCGCGATCTTCAGCTCGGACGCGTTGTCCTCGGTCGCGTACGCGACGGAGGAGATGCTGAAGACCCTCGCCATCGCGGGTGTCGGCCTACTGATGTTCTCGCTCATCGTGCCGCTGTCGGCGGCGATCGTGGGCGTGCTGGCGATCCTGGTTTTCAGCTATCGCCAGACGATCAAGGCCTATCCGTCCGCCGGGGGCGCCTACATCGTCACGAAGGACAACTTCGGGCTCATCCCGGCGCAGGTCGCCGGTGTCGCGTTGCTCACCGACTACGTGCTGACGGTCGCGGTGTCGGTCTCGGCCGGCGTCGCGGCGATCATCGCGCTGGTGCCCGCGTCGGCGCCGTTCCGGGTCGAGATGGCGGTGCTCTCGATCGTTCTGATCGCGTACGGGAACCTCCGGGGCGTTCGTGAGTCGGGCAAGATCTTCGCGGCGCCGACGTACGTGTTCATCGCGTGCATCCTGTCGCTGATCGTCGTTGGCGTGACGCGAGCCGCGACCGGGTCGATCGTGGTCCCGCCGCCGGTGACGACGGGCGGAGAGCTGTCGGCGTTCGCGCTGGTGCCGGTCTTCGTCGCGCTCCACGCGCTGGCGTCGGGCAGCACCGCGATGACCGGCGTCGAAGCGATCTCGAACGGCGTCCCGGCGTTCCGGCCGGTCGAGTGGAAGCACGCCCGGCAGACGCTCGTCGCGCTCGGGCTGCTGTTGGCCACGATGTTCCTCGGCATCTCCTGGCTCGCCGCCAAGCTCCAGATCAGGCCCGACTTCTCGGGACGGTCGACCGTCGTCGCCGACATCGGCCATGCGGTCTACGGGTCGAGCCCGCTCGGCCACGCCGCGTTCGCGCTGCTGCAGATCGCGACCGCCCTGATCCTCGTGCTGGCCGCGAACACCGCGTACGCCGACTTCCCGCGCCTCGCGAACTTCCACGCCGGCGACGACTTCCTGCCGCGCCAGTTCACGACGCGCGGTCATCGGCTCGTGTTCTCCAACGGCATCCTGGCGCTGTCGGCGGTCGCGATCGTTCTGGTGATCGCGTTCCATGCGGACGTCACGAAGCTGATCCCGTTCTACGCGATCGGCGTGTTCACGTCGTTCACGCTGTCGCAGGCGGGGATGGCGAAGCGGCACCTCCGGCTGCGTGAGCAGGGCTGGCGCGTCGGGCTGCTGATCAACGGCCTCGGTGCGATCGCGACCGGCGTCGTGCTCGCGATCGTGGCCCGGACCAAGTTCGCCGAGGGTGCCTGGGTCATCCTGATCCTCGTGCCTGTCCTCGTCGTGTTGCTCGTGCGGATGAACCACCAATACGCCCGCGAGAAGCGCGAGCTCGAGCGCGACCTGGAGGCGTTCGCGGCCCCGACCGGACGACCGCCGATCACGATCCTGCTGGTCGACGACCTCGACCCGAAGACCGTGCACGCCTTGCAGTACACCCGGACGATCCGGTCGGAGCGCACGATCGCGGTCCACGTCGAGGACGACCCCACGCGGACCCGAGCGCTGGCGGCCGCCTGGCACGACGCCGGCCTGGACGCGATCCCGTTGCGGATCGTGCGAGGACGCGGCGATCAGGCGGCGCGCCTCGCCGGGTTCCTCGCCGCCTACGAGCGTGAGGATCGCGACGCGATCGTGATCGTGCCGGTGCCGCACGAGCGGACCCTTCGCGACCACGTCGCCGACCGCCGGGCCGGTGCCCGGCTGCACCGCGCGCTGCTGTCCTACGGCCACGTGCGCGTCACGATGGTCCGCGATCACCCCGACGGTGTCCACCCGCTGCAGCGCGACGCCGAAGGACGGCCGGTCGTCCGGCTCACCGCCAGGCAGTCCCACGACGTCGCCGTCCTCGTCGACAAGCTCGACCGGGCGACGCTGCAGGCGGTCGCCTACGCGCTCGGCTTGGGGACGAGGTCGGTACGCGCCGTGCACGCGGCCGCCGACCCCGATCGCGCAGCGCGCCTCGCCGAGCGCTGGTCGGAGCTCAAGGCTCCTGTTCCGCTCGACGTGATCGAATGCTGGGACCGCGACGTCCCGCGCGCCGTGGAGCGTTACATCGTCGGTCTGGCATCCGAGGGGACCGAGGTGACGGTGGTGATGCCGCGGCGCGACTACCCGCGGCTGCGGCAACGGCTCCTGCACGACCGCACGAGCCGCAAGATCGAGCATGCGCTCGGCCGCTACGCGCACATCGACGTCGCCGACATCCCGTACTACGTGCGGGGCGTGCCCGGCGCGATCGACGCGCCGCCGGAGCTCGCCTCGGTCTGATCAGGAGTCGCGGATCGCCTCCCCGCTCCACCGATAGCCGATCCCCGGCTCGGTGACGATCGCCCGCGGACGGCGCGGGTCGGGCTCGATCTTTCGCCGAAGCTGGCTCACGAACACCCGGAGAACCTCGACGTCGTCGCCGTAGGTGTCGCCCCATACGCGCTCGAGGAGCCACCGGTGGGTGAGCAGCTTGCCGGGATAGGCCGTGAGAGCCTCGAGCAGCGACCACTCGGTCTTGGTCAGGTGCACGTCACCGTCGCTGCGGGTGACGCGATGCGCCTGCATGTCGATCGACACCCCGTCGAGCTGGTAGCTCGCCGGGCGATCCGCCTGCGCCCCCTCGCCTCGCCGCAGGAGCGCACGGACCCGGGCGAGCAGTTCACCGGTCCCGAACGGCTTGGTCAGGTAGTCGTCGGCGCCGAGGTCGAGCGCCGCGATCTTGTCCGGCTCCTCATCGCGGACCGAGAGCACGATGATCGGCACGCTGCTCCACGTGCGGATCCTGCGACAGAACTCCAATCCGTCGAGCACCGGCATGTTGAGGTCGAGCACCACCAGATCGGGGGGCGACGCGGCCGCGAGGTCCAGCGCGACTGCGCCGTCGGCTGCGAGCTCCACGTCGTAGTCGCGCGCGACCAGGGATCGCTGGATCGCCTCGCGGATCTGTGGCTCGTCGTCGACGACCAGGATCTTCGTCACGAGGCCTCCTGCAACGAGAACGCGAAGGTCGCACCGCCGCCCGGCGTGTCCTCCAGCCAGAGCTCGCCACCCATGATGTCGACGAACCCGCGTGCGATCGCGAGTCCGAGGCCGGAGCCGAGCTTCGTCGTGCGCTCGTCGAGCCGGGAGAACGGCAGGAACAGCTGCGTGCGCTCCATCGTGGTCAGACCTGCCCCGTGGTCGACCACCTTGACCGCGACCTGGGCGTTGCGCTCCCCGTGCGCGGTCGAGCCGATCTCGATCTCGACCGCAAAATGCCCGGCCGCGACGGCGGACCGCGCAGCGTTGTCCAACAGGTTAGACACCACCCGCGGCACGAAGACCGGATCTGCGATAACGACCTCGTGCCCGTCGTCGATCGTCATCGTCATCCGGACGTCGGGCCAGCGCAGCACCGCGGCATCGACCTCGCCCGTCACCGCCTCCGCTAGATCGACGTGCTCGAGGTTAGCGTGCACCACCCCGGCCTCGATCCGCGAGAGATCCAGCAGGTTGGCGACGAGGGCGTCTAAGCGATCGGCCTCACGATCGACCACCCTGAGCACGGCGTCACGGTCATCGGGCGACCGCTCGACCTCGGGATCGAGCAGGTCGGTCACCGACGCCTTGATCGCGGCGAGCGGGCTGCGGAGGTCGTGCGAGACGGCGGCGAGCATCGTGCGGCGGGCCGTCTCGGTCTGGCGCAGGATCTCGGCGTCGGTGGCTGTGCGGAGCAGCCGATCGCGCTCTAACACAAGCGCCAGCTGATCGCACACCGCACGTAGGACGCGCGTCTCGGCCGGATCGAGCGCATCGCGCGACCCCGTCAACACGACCAGACCGAGCGTGCGGTTTCCGACGGACAGCGGAAGCCGTTCCGGCGCGCGCCCGGGGTCCGCCGGGTTCCAGGATGGGCTGATCGACCCGGCAGGCGCGCCGGCGACGACGCGCTCATCCAAGCCGCCTCCCGCGCTGCTCACGAACAGCGCGCCGGCGTCGAACCCGAACCGTGCGACGACGTCGTCCAACAGCGCCGCATACGTCTCCTCGCCCGGACCGCGCACGACGAGGTCACGGCTCAGCTCCTGCATCGCTTGCAGCTCGCTCTCCTTCGCCTCGGCGACATCGGCGCGGTCGACCGCCCGCGTGTACAGCAGAGAGATCAACACCGACAGCGCGAGGAACACGATCAGCGCCACCACGTGCTCGCCCCGCGCGATCACGAACGAGTCGTACGGCGGCAGGAAGAAGAAGTTGAACGTCAGGAACGACACCACGGCAGCCACGAGCCCGGGGCCGAGCCTCCCGACGATCGCGGCAGCCACCACGACCACGAGGAACGAGAACCCGACCGTGAGCGGCTGCAGCGTATCGCGGAAAGGAAGGAAGCCCGCCACCACGACGAACGGCCCCGCCACCGCGATCAGATAGCCGATCGCCCTCAGATGTCCGCGCGGGCCCGCGCGCATCAAGGCGACGGTCCGCGACGTGCTCATG
>Ga0207686_10002024_pt1 | contig 11182 bp, 10 predicted proteins | sample KBSM24metaG_FD_184396 | JGI IMG/M metagenome (GOLD analysis project Ga0207686, IMG submission 184396) | Miscanthus rhizosphere microbial communities from Kellogg Biological Station, Michigan, USA - KBS M2-4 metaG (SPAdes) (version 2) | ecosystem: Host-associated > Plants > Roots > Rhizosphere >...
CGCAAGCGCGGCCGCCGCCGGCCATCCGCCGAGGAGTAGTGGCCGGGCCGGCCAAGGGGCGTTACGCTCGCGTCATGGAGACGCGGAGCAGACCGACGCCGCGCCGGCGCGTTCTGGCGGCCGCCTCGGTGGTCTTGCTCGTCACCGTGGCGGCGCTTGCCGCCCCCGCCGCCGCCACTAATCAGAAGCCGATCTTCTGGAAGAGCTTCGGAAAGCCGGTGGCGATCGAACCGAGCCGAATCGACATCGACTACAGCACCGGTGCCGCCTGGGCCGACCACCTGACCGAATGGGAGGACTGGGGCACCGCCCGCGCCAGCGCCGAAGGCGTCCTCCACCTCAACACCTGTCGGCCGTACTGCGCCGCCGGCAACTTCAAGGCGTACAAAGGCCGAGTCACCCTCTTCAAGGTCCGCAACTGCGGCGAGCAGCGCCGCTACGTCGACATCAAGATCCTTCCCGAGCACCAGCCGAAGGCGACGTGGGGCAGCAACTGCCGCGGCGCCCAGATCGTCGCGCCATAGCCCCCGATCCGGGGCGCGTGACGAAGGTCATCCGGGCGACGGCGCGGCTTCCCTAGCATCGGGGGGCCTTGGCCAGCGCCACTCCTCAGCCAGCCGCCGCAACCGCACCGGACGCGCTCGACCGCCAGACCTGGATCGTCGCCGCGGTGGTCCTGCTCGGGGCGATCATGTCGATCCTCGACACGACCGTGATCAACGTCGCGATCGATCGCCTGGCGATCGACTTCAACGCTTCGCTGACGACGATCCAGTGGGTGGTGACCGGCTACACGCTGGCGCTGGCGGCGGTGATCCCGCTGACGGGCTGGGCCGCCGACCGGTTCGGCACCAAGCGCATCTACCTCTGGTCGCTGGCGCTGTTCATGGCCGGCTCGATCCTTTCCGGCCTCGCTTGGAGCGCCGGCTCGCTGATCGCCTTCCGGGTCCTGCAGGGGATCGGCGGCGGCATGATCATGCCGGCAGTGATGACGATCATGACCCAGAAGGCTGGCCCCCAGCGAATGGGCCGGGTGATGGGTGTGCTCGGCGTGCCGATGCTGGTGGCGCCGATCCTCGGGCCGATCCTCGGCGGCTGGCTGGTCGACGACGTCTCCTGGCGCTGGATCTTCTTCATCAACGTGCCGATCGGGATCGTCGCGATCGTGCTGGCGATGATCGTGCTCGAGCGCGACAAGCCGCAGCCCGCCCACCGCCTCGACTGGCTGGGGATGGCGCTGCTCTCGCCCGGCTTGACGGCGCTGATCTTCGGCCTCGCCGAGTCCAACGGACCGGAAGGGTTCGGTGCCGTCAAATGCTGGCTGCCGGCGCTCGCCGGTGCAGCGCTGATCGCTGCCTTCTTCTGGCACAGCTGGCGCAGCGAGGCGCCGCTGATCGACATCCGCACCTTCACCCACAGTCGCGCCGGCGCCTCGGCGGTGATGTTCATGCTCTTCTCGATCGCCTTCTTCGGCTCGCTGCTGCTGGTACCGCTCTACTACCAGTCGGTGCGCGGCGCCTCGGCGCTCGAATCGGGCCTGCTGTTGGCGCCGCAGGGGCTCGGGGCGATGATCACGATGCCGCTAGCCGGGCGCCTCACCGATCGCTATGGGCCGACCAAATGGCCCGCCTTCGGGATCCCGCTGCTGGTGATCGGGCTGTCACCGTTTGCCTTCGTCACCGCCGATACCTCCTATTTGCTGCTCTGCAGCTTCAGCTTCGTGCTCGGCCTTGGGATGGGCTTCTCGATGATGCCGACGATGACCGCGGCGATGCAGGCGGTGCCGGCGGCGGCGATCGCTCGGACTAGCACGGCGATGAACATCATCCGCCAGTCCGGAGCCTCGATCGGCACCGCGATCCTCTCGGTGATCCTCTCCAGCCAGATCGCCAACCGTCTGGCCGCTGGCGCCTCTCCCGAAGGAGCGACCGGCTTCGAAGCCCTGCAGTCGCTCTCCCCGGCCCAGCAAGCGAAGATCGCCCCACCGCTCGCCGAAGCCTTCGCTTCGACCTTCGTCTGGGCCTTGGTCCTACTAGCCCTCGCCTTTATCCCCGCTCTGGCGATGGCGATCCGCTCCCGCCACGACGCCCCACCGGCGGCAGCTCAGGGGCAGGTGGCGCTGGAGTAGGAATTTCGGACCCTGTGTTTGGCCATCCCGACCACGGTTGTCCGCACGTTGCAGGGTTTCAGGCACGAGTGTTAGTAGAGGAAGTGTCTGAGTGTCCGAACCTTTTTGGTAGGGTCGACATCTATCGAGCGGCTCCGTCAACACACCGCTGCTCCTTGACAGAAAGGGAACGTTGATGGAGGAGTTTTTCGACCTCGGCGCGCAGGCCGACGGTTCACCTTTGAACCGGCCGCAGCACAAGCCGGAACTTCCGCTCCCGAAAGTTTCGTATGCGGAGTTCATGGAGGCCCAGGGGGACGACAAGGTGCGGAAGGCTCTGCGCGAGGTGAAGAAGGAAGCGAAGCGGCTTACGCAGGAAGGCAAGATTCGCGCCTAGCGCGGCCGATCGCGCAGACGCCACCACCGAGTCGGGAGCGCCAACTGCAGCGCTCCGGCACGCAGTCGGTGGCGTCGAGTTGGGCAGTAGGTGGTTGCTAGCCAGGTGGGGGTTACTTCGTGATGGAACAACAAGACGACGGTTGGACGCGGTGGGATCCCGCCGCCGCGAAGTCTCCGAACTGGACTCTGCCCCATGCGGTCAGGGACTTCGTGCCCCTGGACAACGAGGACGGCGAAGAGTGCGCCCGCTGGCTCAAGGAGCAGTCACTGGTCGACTATCCACTTACCGTGACTTGGGTGCTCTGCAATGCGGGAGTTGTCGAGGGTTTCTTCGCGATCTGCTCCGGCGTGATGGAACTCGAGCTGCCCCACTCGAAGCCAAGTGATCAGGTTCGCAGCGTCAAATGGCCCTGCAGCGTGGTTAAGTGGATGTGCCGTCGCGGAGGCGAGCGACCTGGCGGCGGCGAATACGAGGGCGGCCCGATCATCAACCACGCGATCTACCGGGCCCAAGAGGTCACGAGCCTTCAGGGCAACGTGGCCCTGATCATCGAGCCTTCCAACGAAGTCATCGCGGGGAAGCTGCTCAAACAGCACACCTTTCTGCGACAGGTGAAGCAGGGGCAGCTTGGGCAGCTATGGGTCCCTGTATTCGAGAAGGACACCTTCCTACATCCCGACGAGAACTAGTCGTGGATACGACCTTCGCGCTTGAGGCGCACGCCTTCGTCGTGCGCCTCCCGTAGGGCCCGCTTTACCTTCGGGTCGCTCTGCGCCTCGAGGAACTCGTCGAGGCGCACCCTGGGCAGGGGGCTGCTGCTACCCGGCGCCCGAAAGGGATCTGGGGTCGGTTGTGGCTGGCGCGCTTTTCTGGCCATGAGACAGCTCCTCCGGCTGTCGATATTTACACAGAAGAAGTCGTGTAATCAAGAGCTACGAACAGATCTTCTGTTCCGACTTCTCCATGTGTCGGTCGCGGCCGCCTCCCAACTTGAGAACAGCGTGCCACGTTCATAGTTGCTGCGGGCTTCGCGCCGGGTTGGTCTCCCCCTCCCCGGCAACCAAGGGGAGAAACATGCTGCACAGGAGATTTCAGCGGCAGAGTGCCGAGCTGGGCGATTCGGCGATGAGACCTGATGGGGGTTTGGATGGGCACGGCTGGTTTCGAACCAGCGACCTCTCGCGTGTGAAGCGAGCGCTCTCCCACTGAGCTACGCGCCCTCGGCGGGGATTTTACGGGGCCGCCGAAAATCGGCGGTTTGTGCGTGGGGAAAAACGGATTGAGTGTTTTGTCTTCAAACGTTGGTCCATAAAAGTGGGTAGAGAGGTTGAGAATTTTAAGTAGTGGGTTCTATCTCCGCAGGATGCCCAATCAAGGGATCTGTCGGAAAGGACCATTTGTGGATCAACTCCTCGGAAATAGAATTCGGCTCTGGACGGCGGTTCTCGCCCTCGCTGGAATGTCTGGCCTACTCCTCGCCGGCCGCGCGCAGGCGGCGACGGCCGTCTACCCGGATGGCGGCAGCGGCTTCACGAGCAGTTCTGAAGGCTGGACGCCGGGAGGAGCTTCATGCGACCCGGTCGCGCTGCTCTGCACGCCGGAAGCGGCGTACGACGGCACCGCCGGCAACCCACCCGGCTCGATCTCGGCGCGAACCACGGTGACCGTCAACGTGGCCAGCCTCTTCAGCGGTACCGAGACCTGGAACTCGCCGCCGTTCACGGTGCCGGTCGGCTCGGTGACGGGGGCCAGCCTGCGCCTCGAACGCGCCTTCGACGCCGGCGGGTTGGTTGACGTCGCGCCCAAAGCGACCTACGCGGTCACTCTCCACGATCTCTCGGCGGGTACCGCGGCGGTGGTCCTGAACGAGGAAGTCGGCAAAGGCGACTCTACGTTTGCGCCGCGCGCCGGAGCCGCCAGCGTCGTCGGTGGGCATGCCTACCAGCTCTCGATCGAGGCGACGACTGCGCAGAGCACGGCATCCCTCTCGCTGCTCAGCGGCACCACCAACCTGCGCTTCGACAACGTCGGCCTGCGGGTTGAAGCGGCCGCAGGCACCGCCAGCGGCAGCGGTGGCGACGACAACGGTGGCTCGGGGAAGTTCTCCAGCCTCAACGACTCGCAGCTGCTCTCCCTGCTGCGGGCCACCGCCGCAGCGCCGGCGACACTGAAAGGCAACCGCCTCTTTGTCAAGGTCAGCTGCCCGGCGAAGATCGGTCGCGCCTGCCGGATCGGCGCCCAAGGGCTGCTCAGCCGGCGCAAGGCGGCGACGACGAAGCGCACGGTCAAGGTCCCGAAGGGACGCAGCAAGCAGATTGTCCTGCGCGTCAAGCCAAAGGCGAAAGGCAAGCTGGCCAAGCGCTCGCGAGTGCTCGTCCGCGAAGCGGTCCACGCCGGCTCGGCGCACGCCACCCTCTACCGCAGTCGGGCGCTAATCCGCCGCTAGCCGGCCAGCCCCGGTTGGGCGACGGGGCTCTCTCCAAGCGGGGAGGGCCCCTCGTCCGGCGGCTCCGGCTCACTCTCCTCTTCGGCCTCGGCACCGGAGCGCAGGGCGGCGCCAACGAAGGGGAAGATCAGGGTCGAGAGCATCGCCGCCCCGACCAGTCCCGCCGCGGTCGAGCTGCGCATCTTCCCGGCCTCGGTCGCGATCGTCGTTATCGCCACCACCAGCGGTAGCTCGGTCGCCGAGTAGAAGGCGAGCGCGGCGCGGTCGCGGGCGCTGAGGACGCGGCGGTACAGCAGCATCGCCGGCGCCCCGCGGACGATGAGGAAGAGGACGAAGAACATCGCCAGCTTGGCGATCGCTTCCGCCGAGCCGAGCGCGGTGAGGTTGAACTCGATGCCGCTGGTGACGAAGAAGAACGGCACGAAGAAGCCGAACCCGACCGCGGTCAGCTTCGACTCAAAGATCTGTAGCTCGTGTCCCTTTAGCGCCATCCGCACGATCAGGCCCGCGACGAAGCCGCCGAGCAGGACGTCGAGGCCGAGGTGGCTGGCCAGCAGGACGAGGCCGAAGACGAGGACGACCGTGACCCGAACGGCGAGCTGGCTGCTCGCCTCGAAGGTTCTCTCCAGTGCCGGCCAACCGCGGAAGGCGAGCCGCACCGAGAGCAGCGCGATCATGATCGCGAGGAGCACGAAGGCGATCAGGATCGCGCCCTCGCGCAGCGGGCTCTCGGTCGAGAAGAAGAGGGTGACGAGCAGGATCGGGCCGAACTCGCCGGCGCCGCCAGCGGCCAGCAGGTAGGTCCCGAAGCGCGTCTTCAGCTCGCCGTTGTCGCGGAGGATCGGGATCAGGGTGCCGATCGCAGTCGTCGCCATCGCGGCGCCGGTGTAGAGGAAGGAGACGATCACCCCGGCGCCGGCGAGGATGCCGCCGATCCCGAAGGCGAGCCCGACCGAGATCACCCAGCCCCAGGCGCCGAGCCGTAGCGGCGTGCCGCGGATCCGTTCGAAGTCGATCTCGTAGCCGGCGAAGAAGAAGAGCATGCCGAGGCCGAGGTTGGAGAAGAATTCGATGAACTCGTCGGAGTGGGCGAGCTTCAGCACGTCGGGGCCGATCACGATCCCCAGCATCAGCTCGAGCACCACGACCGGCGGCGCGAATCGCTTCGGCACGACCGCGACGGCGATCGCCGCCAGCGCGGCGACCACGACGATCGCGAAGAAGGAGCCGGTGTCGACCTCGATCGCGGCTAGTGGCATCACGGTCAAGAGAGTGATCCTAGGGCGGTCCCGGTAGGATCGCCAGCGGACCGTGCTAGGCGGGGAACCAGCGGTGCCTTGTAACCCGAAATCCGCTTAGCGGGGCCGAATCCCGTTCCGAGGGGCTGGCCGTTGGGGTCAGTGCGTCGTGGCGGCGTTGACGGTCGGGTCCTGCGCGACGTGGGCACGCGAATCAGGTCAGATCCGGAAGGAAGCAGCCTTAAGCGGATGCCGCGGGTGCCGCAGGCGAGCCCGGCTCGAGCCTCAAGCGACGGACACGCCCAGTGACCTTGTTTCGAAGGCGGGTGCACGGTCCATAACTTCAGCGCTGTCGACTTTTCCCACCCTATGGCGGGGGAAAAGTCGACAGCGCTTAGTCAATCAGCCGCTTCGCCATCCGGTCGATCGCCAGCCGCCACATCGCGAAAGCGAAGAGGACGAGGCCGGCGAAGCGGGCGATGTCGACCGTTTCGAAGCCGAAGGCGCCGCCGCGGACCAGTTCGACCAGCTGGTGCAGCGGGTTGAACTGGGCGACCACCTGGATCCCCTCGGGCAGGCCGCTGATCGGGAAGAAGGTGCCGGCGACGAGGAAGAGCGGCGTCACGAACAGCGCCGTCACGTAGTTGAACTGGTCGATCTTGGCGACGATCGCTGCCATCGTGATCCCGAAGCCGGCGAAGCTGAGCGCGGTGACGAAGCAGAAGATCGGCACCAGCAGCATCCCCGGCGCCGGTTCGAGCCCCCAGAAGAAGGTGACGATCAGCGGCACGCAGCCGTAGACGGCGGAGCGAGCGGCGATCCAGAGCATCTCCGCGGTGACCAGCTCCTCGACGTCGACCGGCGCCGCCAGGATCGCTTCGTAGGTGTTCTGGAAGCGATGCTTGACGAAGGTGCCGAACATCGCCGGCAGGGCGCTGGAGAAGATCACCGCCGTCGCCACCATGCCGGTGCCGACGAACTGGATGTAGGGGACGCCTTCGACTTCGTTGACCAGGGTGGCGCCGAGGCCGAGCCCGAAGGCGAGCAGGTAGACGATCGGTTCGAGGACGCTGGAGAAGGTCGTGCCGCGCCAGTAGGTGCGGAAGTTGGCGACCTCGCGACTCATCACTCCGGCGATCGCCGCCGGTTCCAGGCGCCTCACTCCGCCTCCTCCCCGGTGAGCAGGACGAAGACGTCCTCAAGGGTCGCGGCGCGCATCACCGCGTCGGCCGGGACGACCCCGTCGGCGGCGGCCTCGGCGCCTACGATCGCGATCGCCGGGCCGGCTGGGCGGACCCGCAGCCCGGTCTCCTCGACCGCGGATCGCAGTTCGGTGAGGCGCTGCGGCGCGGCGTAGACCTCGGCGGTCTGGCTGCCGGCGTGCTCGGCGATCAGGTCGGCGGGGCGGCCGCGGGCGATCACCCGGCCCTTGTGCATCACCGCCACCTCGTCGGAGAGCCGCTCCGCCTCCTCGATGTAGTGGGTCGACATCAGGATCGTCGTGCCGCGCGCCTTGAGGTCGCCGATCAGGGTCCAGAGCTCGGTGCGGATCTGCGGGTCGAGGCCGACGGTGGGCTCGTCGAGCAGGACCAGCCGCGGTTCGTGGACGAGGCCGCGGGCGAGCAGCAGTCGCCGCCGCATGCCGCCGGAGAGCTGGTCGACGGCGTCGCGACGGCGGTCGCGCAGGCGGGCCAGGTCGAGCGCCCGGTCGACCGCGGCGCCGAGGTCCTTGACCCGGTACAGGCGCGCGTAGACGGAGAGGTTGTCCTCGACGGTGACGTCGACGTCGAGGTTGTCGAGCTGGGGGACGACACCCATCTCCGCCCGCGCCGGCTTCGATTCGCCAGGCAGCTCGTAGTCGAGCACGCGCAGCCGGCCGGCGTCGGCGATCGCCTGCCCGGTCAGCAGCCGCATCGTCGTCGACTTGCCGGCTCCATTGGGGCCGAGCAGGCCGAGGCAGATCCCCTCCGGGACCTCGAGGTCGAGGCCGTCGACCGCGGTGATCGGGCCGAAGCGCTTGACCACCCCGCTCAGTTCGATTGCTGGCATCTCGGGGGCGAGGCTAGTTGAGAGACTGCCGCGATGCTGGACGAGCGCTGGATCCGGTCACTGCACGTCGAGTCGATGCGGCACGCCGACCTGCACGGGGATCGCGAGGAGCACGTGCTCTTCCAGGCCTCGACGATCGGGGCGCTGCTCGAGGGCGCCTACGACGGCGACCTCAGCTTCGCGGAGCTGGCCGCTCACGGCGACCTCGGGCTGGGAACCCTGAACCGGCTCGACGGCGAGATGATCGCCCTCGACGGGCGCTTCTACCGAGCCGACGTCGACGGTGCGATCCACCCGGTGCCGCCGCAGGCACAGACGCCGTTCGCGGTCGTCACCCGCTTCGAGCCGACGGTCGACGAGCGGATCGAGGGCGAGCTCACGCACGAGGAGCTACTGGCCCGGCTCGATGAGCTGGCGCCGGCCGGCGCTGCCTCGTGCGCGATTCGCCTCGACGGGCGCTTTGCGCTGGTCCGCGCCCGCTCGGTGCCGGCGCAGCAGCCGCCCTACCGGCCGCTCACCGAGGTCGTCGCCGACCAGCATGTCTTCGACCTGGCGGACATCGAGGGGACGATGCTCGGCTTCCGCTTTCCCGCCTACGTCGAGGGGATCGAGGTCGCCGGCTATCACCTGCACTTCATCAGCGCCGACCGCGAGCGGGGCGGCCACGTACTCGACTCACGCTCGGCCGGGGTACGGGCGCGACTCGACCCCAGCGACGACCTCCACGTCGAGCTGCCGCCGGGGATCGACCTCGGCGACCCCGACCTCGCCGCCTCGACCCACGCCGCGGTCAGCGCCGTCGAGCGCGGTTAGGGGATCCCACTGCTCAAGTTCCGGCGTTCGCGCGCCGATGGGGCCGCGATGCGTCTCGTCCCCGCCAAACGTGCCTTGATCGCGGCCGTCGCGAGTGCCGCGCTGGTTGGCGCCGTCGCGTTCGCACCCGGCGTTAGCGCTCGCCCTTCGACCGCGGTGATCCCGAACGGCAGCTACGGCGCCTACAACGCGTCGCGGGGCGAATACGTCGTCTTTACGGTCCGCAATCGCAGGGTCCGTGATCTCAACTTTCAGATCCAGATCACCTGCCAGGCCTCGGACGAACCGACCAGCGAACAGCGCTTCTTCACCGCTGGAGCCGTGGCCCCTCAGGGCCGGCTGATCCCCGCCAGCGGCAAACTGATCCTGAACTGGCAGGAGCGCGGCAATGGCCGGCTCGGCAACGTCAACGTGGAACTCAAGTTCGGCGTTCGCGACGTCGCCAACTTCGCCGTGATCGTGCCGGAAGAGCCGGGCCCGGAAGCGGTGCCGGACGAAGCCAAAGAGAGCTGCGACGGCGTCGGCTCGCTGCGCTTTCGCCGCGGCTTCGAATTGCCGCCGATCCCGCCCCTGCCGTCCTAGCGGCGGCGGCCGGTTCAGCAGCGGCGATAGACGATCCAGGAGTCGTTGGCGGCGACGCGCTTGAACCCAGGCGGAACCGGGATCGAGAGGTCGGTCGGGTCGTTGGGGTCGAGGATGAAGTTGTGGGTCACGAAGGGACTGGCCGGGGCGACGAAGTAGCCGCGGCGCGGGATTTCTTCCTCGCTGGCGCTGACAATCTGGGTCGGCTTGATTTCCAGTCCGTAGGCGAGGCGGGGAACGGCGCGGTGGTTGGGCACGGCGATCGGGCCGCAGAGCGGCTCGAAGGCACCGGCGTCGACGAGGTCGGTGAGGTCGTTCTCGATCCGCGCCTGGTTGGTGAGGTCGGTGTCGACGCGCGAGTCGAGGTCCCACTGGTTCGGCAGCCAGACCACGAACATCAGCGCCACCACGGCGGCGAGCACCTGCCAGGGCCGACGGCCCCGGTGGCCGGCGGGAAGCAGCCGCCAGCCGAGCAGGGCGAGGGCGACGAAGATCGAGAGGATCGCCGCCGCCAGCATCGTGTAGCGGGCGATGATCGCCAGGCCGCCGATTGCGAGCAGCGCGAAGGCGCCGAGTGCCAGCAGCGCCGCCGCGATCCCCAGCGCCGCCCGCCGCCGTAGGTAGAGGAAGCCGAAGACAAGGCCGCCGAGGGCACCGACCATCCCCGGCCACTGCAGCACTTCGCCGAGCGCTCGCGGCCCATAGAGGACGAGGTCAACCGGCCCGGTCCGCCGTTCCAGCGTTTCCACCGTCTTCTGGGTGCCGGTCCAGGAGTAGAGCGGTTCGCCGGTGGTGATCGCGTCGAAGGCGACCCAGAGGATCGGACCGGCGAGGGCGAGCAGAGCGAGCCAGACAAGCTCGCGGGGCGAGCGTTCGCGGCGCCAGCGCAGCTCCCAGCCGCGCCAGCTGAGAATCGGTTGGTGGCTTTTGCGCTCTATAGATGCAGAAGTGACCAACCGATTCGGCCGCTCAATCGTCAGCGTCAGGTACAGCCAGTAGACGCCCGCGAATAACCACGCCTCCGGTCGCAGCAGCCCGGCCGGGACGAGCAGCGCCAGGACCGGCCAGCCCACCCGCGTTCGTTTGGCCTCGACTGTCAGCGCTCCCAGGCAGAGGGCGATGAAGGGGAGGTCGATGTAGGCGCGCAGGCCGTTGGAGAGGTAGGGCGCGCGGGTGAGGACGATCGCCGCGGCGACGGCGCCGATCCAGCGGTCGAACCAGAGCGAACCGAGGCGGTAGACGAAGTAGCCGGCCAGCGCCAGAGAGACGTAGGCGATCACCATCGTCACCGTGATCGCGCCCCCCGTTGGCGTCATCACCAGGCCGATCAGGTCGGTGAGGGGGTGGGGGGTGGGGGGCAGGGCAGCGCCGTAGTCGGGGCTGAGCCCGTGCGCCAGTTCGCGGCCCCAGACGAGCGCGTAGATCGTGTCGTAGTTGGGGAACCCGACCGGGAAGACGAGCAGCAGGACCGCCGTCACCGCGGCGACCCAGGTGGCCGGCACCAGCCAGCTGGAGACCCTCGGTGGCACGCGCGCACGGTATCGGGG
>Ga0207686_10002029_pt1 | contig 11171 bp, 12 predicted proteins | sample KBSM24metaG_FD_184396 | JGI IMG/M metagenome (GOLD analysis project Ga0207686, IMG submission 184396) | Miscanthus rhizosphere microbial communities from Kellogg Biological Station, Michigan, USA - KBS M2-4 metaG (SPAdes) (version 2) | ecosystem: Host-associated > Plants > Roots > Rhizosphere >...
TCGTTGACTCTTCCCAGCTGGTGGGCACCGGAAGAGTCAACGAGCAGCCGTGTATAAACTGCCATAACGACATGCGCGGCCCTTTCCTATTCGAGCATGCGGGCGTCCGGGTGGACGGTTGCCAGGGTTGCCACGTGCCGCACGGGTCGACGAACTCGCGGCTCCTGAAGAGACCGGTTGTGTTTCCACTCTGTCTTGAGTGCCACAACGGCGTTGCCCCGTTTGGACGCCAGGCAAACGGCATTCAGACCCAGTCCGCGAGCCACAACCTGACCGACCCACGCTATCAGAACTGTACAACCTGCCATGTGCGCATACATGGATCGAACGCGAACGTGAATTTCCTGCGGTGAGGCGGAACATGAGAACTCCGATTGTATTTTCCCTTCTCACAGCTATCGCGGGCGCGCAGGTCCCGGTCGCGCCCACGCCTCAACAGGCCGCTCCGGAACAAGGCAAGGAGGTCGCCAACTACACGGTGGTCAACAGCGCCGAGGTCGGATATCGCTTCGAAACCGACGGCGGCAACTCGTTTCAGTATAGGAGCGCGGTGAATTACGGCAACGGGATCCGGCTTCTCGGGAGCGACCTGGCGGTGGATTCACGGAATGGGCACGGCCAGATATTCGACAAACTGCGGTTGACCACACAGGGGCTGGGAAACGATCCGTATCAGAACGTGCGGCTCCTGGCGGAGAAGAATGGGCTCTACCGGTACAACATGCTGTGGCGCGAGAACGATTATTTCAATCCAGGCCTGGTGACGGCGGGCGGCGACGGCCGTCATCTTTTGGACACCCGTTACAGGATGCAGGACCACAGCCTCACGCTCTTCCCGCAGTCCAAGGTGAAGTTCTTCCTGGGCTCCTCGCTCAGTTCCCTGGGTGGGCCGGGTTATTCTTCGATTCTGCTCACGCCCCCTTCTCCGGAGACGTATCCGTTGTCGTCCAACGTGAAGCGGGTTTGGCGGGAATATCGCGTTGGGAATGAATTTCGGCTGCTGGGAGTACGCGTGAACTGGATGCGCGGATGGGAGAATTTCAAGGACGATACGGAACAAGTGTTCGCAAACGGGGTTCCCGGTTTCCCACCGCAACCGCTGCCCACCATGTTCGACTCCTTCCGCGGAGCGAGCCCCTACCATGGGACTGCGAATTACTGGCGGGTGAACCTGTTCGGGCAAGGTCGCCTGGCTAGCGTAAATGGCCAATTCAGTTACACCGCGGGGCGCAGGGCCTTCGTTGTGGACGAGAGTGCGACCGGCGCGCAACCCGCAGGCCCGATTCAAGACGTGATCACGCGAGGTCTGGGCCAGCGCCCTGTTGCCACCGGGAATCTGAACATAAATTTGACACCGTCGAAGCGGCTCACCATCTCCAACAGCACTGCGGTCTATAACGTTCGCACGCTGGGCGATTCGACATACACTCAGCTGGACAGCCCGTCCCAACTGGTCACCGTGCTGTTTTACAACTATCTCGGCATTCGCACGGTAGCGAACGATACGAGCTTCAACTTCCAGGTGGCGGATCGCATCGGATTCATGGGAGGCTACCATTACTCCAGCCGGCTCATTCGCTCCAATGAGCTATTTTCCTTCCAGGGAGTGGTCAATAACGTTCCTTCGGAGCAGACCAATGAGCTCCACGCCGGCGATTTAGGGGTTCACTACCGGCCTTGGCGTCCTTTAACCGTTGTACTTTCCGCCGAAGTCGGCACAAACAGCGTGCCATTTTCGCCGAGAGCCGATCGCGACTATCACGCACTGAACGGGCGCGCGCAATATCGAAGCGGTCCGCTCCAGCTGTCGGCGTCCGTCAATACCCGATACAACACGAATTCGGTCGTGTTTTCGTCGTTCGGATCGCAGTCGAGAGTCTACGCATTCGATGGTTCGTGGTTTCCACGCACCTCGTTCGGCGTGGACGCCGGATACACTCGGAATCATATTTACAGCATTGGCGGAATCGCGTACTTCGCGAACCAGCAATTCCAGGCCGGCCAGAGTTCAGTTTATTTGAGCAACATCCACACGATTTACCTCGGAGTCCATGAAAACGTGTCAAATCGCATGGACTGGTACGCGGGCTACAGCCGCATTCAAGATACCGGCGATGGCAGAGACACGCCCACCGGATCCGGCCTCGGTTCGCCAAATCCGGTACTCCAGGCGGTGCAGACGTTTCCTGTCGTGTTCCATTCCCCGCTGGCGCGTGTCTCCATCCGTCTCCATGACAATCTTCGCTGGGATGTGGGGTATCAATACTACGGTTACGATCAGAAATTCAGCAGCTCGCTGAATTTCAGGGCCCACACCGGTTACACCAGCGTATCGGTTTCGTTCTAGCGCTATGAACACACGCGCACCGGAATCCGTCCACCCCGGCGAGTTGGATCCCTGTCCCGCGTATTTCGACGCCGGAAAGAGCGCCTGGGTATTGAGCCGCTACGAGGATGTGATGGCGGCCCTCCGCTCGCCCGATTTGATCCAAACGGACTTTCGGTTCCAAAAGAAAAGAACGGATCCATCACCTGAGACGCGATCCCTTCTCATCTCCACCCTCACTGCCGAGAGACTCACCAGCCGCCGGGCAGCGCTCGAAAGGATCACCAGGCTCGCGGTTACGAGACTCCCGGATCGCGGAGTTTGCGATCTGGTCGCCGACCTCATTCAGCCCTGGTCCGTCGCGATCACGATGGAAGTTCTCGATGCAGGCTGGGCTCGCAGACCAGCGTATTCGTTCCTCGCCAGAAATGCCCCCGGTAACCTGACTGCGTCTCCGGCGAGCTCGGGCGTTTCAGGCTTGCTGAGGAGTAAGGCGGCTGGGTGGCTTCTGCGGCGTATGTTCCGCGGACCCGCGGCCATGGCGCGTCGATCCCTGTTTCTGGGATTATCGCAAACGCTTCCGGCTTTTCTGACACATGCATGGCTCACGCTCCTTCAAAATCCCCACCAGATGGCCCGGCTGCGGCTCGATCCGAGTCTTATGCTTGGCGCGGTTGAGGAGCTTCTGCGCCACGCGGGCCACGTGCAGACTTTGTACCGCGAGGCCACGGCACCGCTTATGACAGGCAAAGCCTTGATCGCAGCCGGGGACCGCGTGATACTTCAAATGGCCTCCGCCAACCGCGATCCCGCACGTTTCGCGGACCCGCATCGCCTGGACCTCGGCCGGCGCGTTGTATCTCACGTCGCTCTGGGAGCCGGGCCCCATTCTTGTGCGGGAGCGGCCACGGTTCGGGTTCTAGCTTCCATGGCAACGGGGGCATTTCTCGCCCGCTGGGAGAGTGTCCGGCTCTGTGGCGAGGTCTCCTGGAACCGGGGCCCCACCCTGTCCTGGCCGGTTTTCCTCCCTGTGGCCCTGGGTGCCAGGCCGGATGTTATGGATTTGTAAACATCTTGTAAACACTGCGGGCGAATGCGGCTATCCCGCCGGCCAATTCAGATACAATGCTCCGTAGTGGAAGTAATGCAGACGGTCCTCGTAATCGACGACGATGTGGCCTTGCGCGACACCATCGGTGTTTTGCTGGAGACTGAGGGATTTCGACCCGCGGTTGCCGAAGACGGCCGGGCCGGCATTGAAGCTGCCCTGCGTATCAAACCCGATCTGATTCTGGTGGATCTGCGCATGCCGAACCTGAGCGGTACGGAAGTCTGCCGGCAATTGCGGGTCGCAGGAAACGATACTCCCATGATCGTTTTGAGTGCCGTCGGCGACGAAGTCGATAAGGTGCTGCTGCTGGAAATCGGAGCGGACGATTATGTCGTCAAGCCCTTCGGAACCCGGGAACTTCTGGCCCGCATTCGCGCCGTCCTGCGCCGCCGTTCCTCGGATCGCGGAGACGTGATTGCTTTCGGTGACGTTTCCGTCAATCTTGCTCGCCGCGTGGTGACTCGCAACGGCGCTGAGGTCAAACTCACTCGCGCGGAATATAACCTCCTGACCTATTTCCTCCACAACCCCGACTGCGCTCTATCCCGCGACACAATCCTGAACTCCGTGTGGGGCTACGAATCGTTTCCCAATACTCGAACCGTTGACGCACACGTCGCGCGGTTGCGTCAGAAGCTGGAGCCGGAGAATGCCGTTCCACAGCACTTTCTCACCTTGCATAGCGTAGGGTACCGGTTCCTTTTCTGAATGCTGCGATCCGTTGACTGATTGGAGAGCTATGATGAGCCGATTTCCGCTTTTGCTGATGTTGCTTCTTCCTGTGCTCCTCGCGGGGCAGACGGCCCCGGAGATGCAGCAGGTCCTCAACAGGTTAGACCGCCTCGAAGACGAGAACGCCAAGTTGATCGCGGAGATCCGGGCATTGCGCGAGTCCCTGGCGGGCGCCCGTATCGTCTCAAGCGCTAGCGCGGCCGAGGCCGCCGTACCGCAATCTGCAGCGGCGCCATCGGCGACGCAGCCCGTGGATGAACGTTTGTCAGTCCAAGAGACTCGCGTCAACGAATTATCCCGCACCAGCGTGCAAGCCACGCAGCGGCTCCCGGTGTCGCTATCCGGCATGGTCTTGTTCAACGCCTATCTCAACGGGAGCTCGAATGGCGGCAGCCAAAATCCTCTGATCGCCTCACTCCAAAAAAGCGATTCAGGCAATGGAATGAGTCCGCGCCAGAGCATCGTGGGATTTCGCTATCAAGGGCCCACTGTTCTGCATGGAGGGCGTATTTCCGCCTCACTTGACATGGATCTCTGGGCCGGTTCGGCCAATTCCTTAGGTCATCTGATCCGGATGCGTACAGCGACCTTCCAGATCGACTGGGAGAATCGTTCTTTCATGGTCGGCCAGGACAAACCCCTGGTTGCGCAGCGCGATCCCGCGTCGCTCGCGCAAGTCGCGTTCTCGCCTCTCACGGCTGCCGGCAACCTGTGGCTTTGGCAGCCTCAGGTCCGCTTCGAACAGCGATTCCGGCTTAGCCACACGAGCGGCTTGCGAGCGCAGGGGAGCGTTTATCAAACCAGTGAGCCCGGCGCTGGAACGGTCAGCGAAACGTATGGTACGTTTGCTTCGGCGCGTCCTGCCCTCCAGGGCCGTTTTGAATTCTGGAACGATTTCGGCGAGACGCGCCGTATTGAGATTGCTCCCGGGTTCCATGTCAGCCAGAGTCGTGTGGGGACAACAATCTCCATTCCCTCGCGTCTGTTCACAGCAGACTGGATGATTCGTCCGGCTGCCGCCTGGCAGTTCACGGGAGCCTTCTTCCAGGGGGAGAATGCGGCCGGTTTGGGTGGGTTGCGCCAGGGCTTCACGGATCTGAGCTCAGGGCGATTTGTGCCCGTAGGCACTGCGGGCGGCTGGGCACAGGTCGCCTGGCTTCCGACTTCCCGCCTCAACTTTCACATCTACGGAGGACAAGAAAGTAACCGCCCGGCTGATCTGCTCCCGAATCAGATCACCCGCAACCTCGCTTACGCCGGAAATGTTCTCTACCGCTTGGGGCCCAACGTCCGCGTGGGACTTGAGGCGAGCCAAGTCCGAACCAAGTATAAGTCGGGAGAGATTCGTCTGGTAAATCACTATGATCTGGCGCTGGCCTATTTGTTCTAGTCTCCTCGCGTTTAGTTTCCTCTCGGGAGAACTGTGCGCCGCCGATGTTTCTGGGCGCGTCGAGTTGGCGGACTCCCATGTGGCGGCGGTGCGTGCGAAGCGGGATTTTTCCGGCGTTGTCGTTTCGCTCCGGGCGGCTCCCTGGAAATCGCCCCTGGAGGCACAACCCCAGCAGGCCACTATCCTCCAGAAAGACAAGACGTTTTCCCCTCATGTCCTCGCCGTTACGGTCGGATCGAGCGTCAGTTTTCCCAATATGGATCCGATCTTTCACAACGCTTTCTCCAACTACAACGGCGAGATCTTCGACGTCGGATTGTATTAGCCGGGAACAACACGTACCGTTCGCTTCAACAGCGAAGGCGTCGTGCGTGTGTTTTGTAATATCCATTCGATGATGAGCGCGGTCATCGTCGTGCTTGCCACGCCCTACTTTGCCGTGACCAAGCGGGATGGATCCTTCCTGATTCAAGGTGTACCGCCCGGCGAATACGATCTGACCATATTCCACGAACGCGCTACCGAATCAGTCCTGCGGAATCTCGCTCGGCGCATCCATGTCGGTCCGGAACCGCAAATGATTCCCTTGCTCAAAATATCGGAGGCCGATTTCATCGCCATTCCACATAAGAACAAATACGGGAGTGAGTACTCGCCCGAACCCAGAGATGTTATAACGTATCCGTCGAGGAAGTGATGCTTTCTGGATTCCTTCGCCTGTCGCTACTATGGAAAATCCTGTTGGCGACATCCATCGCCGTGACGGTTCTGTTTGGAATCGTGGGGTGGATCGTGCAAGACACCACCGTGCGGGCGATGTCAGACAGTGTGGATCAGGAAGTTCGAGCGAGTTTCCAGGCCTATGATTCCTTGTGGCGCTCCCGCGCCGATACGCTAGCTGCCATAAGTCTTGTGATCAGCCGCATGTCGGATGTCCGGGCCGCCTTCGGCACGGGAGATGCGGCCACGATTCGCGATACCGCCGGGGAGCTGTGGACCGCGATCTCCAGCCACGACGCAATCTTTCTGGTGGCGGACCCACAGGGTAGAGTTCTCGCCTCGCTCGGCGGCAAACTTGAGAATGATCTCGCTCGGGATCTCCCGGTGGTGCGCCAGGCTGCCTCCCAATTTCCGAAACAAGCTGCTGGGTTCATGCTGGCCGGTGGACGTTTCTATCAGATTGCCGTGACGCCCATCTACGTCGACGCCGGGAGCCAACCAGCCCTGTTGAACGTCCTGGTTGCCGGCTATGCCGTGGACCAGGACGTCGCTGCGAGCCTGAAATCATCAACGGGCGGCAGCGACTTCTGTTTCGAATCCGGAGGCACCATCGAGGCGTCCACGCTGCCCCAGGGTTCCTGCAAGAATCTTCCTCCCGCTGCTGCGGCCGATGCCCGCCTGGAGCGCGTGAACATTGCTCAGATTCCGCACACGATGCTTCGCACCAGCCTTTCCGATGTTGCAGGCCAACCGATTGGCGAACTGCGGATTTTCCGGTCCCTTGCGCATGCGCAAGAAGGTGTAGCGGTCCTGAGAACGCAGATTATCGTGATTTGGCTGCTGTCGGTCGTTGCCGGATTGGCGATCACCTACCGCTTGGCGCGCCGCATCTTGCGGCCCGTGGGTGAGTTGGATCATGCCGCTGCTGAAGTCGCCCGCGGTAACTATGATTACCGGGTACCCGTGGATTCGGCCGGAGCGCGTCAAGACGAACTCGGTCGGCTGGGCGAGGCTTTCAACCAGATGTGTGCGTCGATCCAGGAAGGCCGGCGCGAGCTGATCCGGCAGGAGCGCATTTCGACCATCGGCCGCATGTCGACGGCTCTCGTTCACGATCTTCGCAACCCTCTGGCATCCATTTACGCGGGGGTTGAAATGATGGCGCGGGGTCGACTCTCAAATGATCAAGTCCAGCGGCTGTCCAAGAACATCCACCAATCCTCGCGCCGAATACAGCACCTGCTCCAGGAGCTTGTCGAGGCGGGCCGGAAAGGCACGGAAGAAAAAGAACTATGCCACCTAGGGGACGTCATCAGATCTGCGTGCGAAGCGTACGCCGCGGCCGCCGAGGCGCAATCAGTTGAGATTTCGGTACAGGTTCCCCAGGATCTTGAACTTCACAGCCAGAGCGCCCGCCTGGAACGCGTATTCTTGAACTTGATCGACAATGCGCTTGCTGCCATGCCTGATGGCGGTCTCCTGACCATTACCGCGGAGCAACAGGATCGCCAAGTGCTGATCCGCGTTCAGGACTCGGGCCCAGGGATCGCCCCTTCGGTCCGTCCCCAACTCTTTCACCCGTTCGCGACGGAAGGGAAGGCGACAGGTGTAGGATTGGGCCTGGCGTTTTCCCACCAGACTGTTGTGGATCATAACGGTCAGATATGGGCCGATCCGGACGAGGGCCGCGGTGCCTGCTTCAATATCCGGCTCCCGCTGGAATAGCCTTAAGTTTCGATCTAACGCTTTACATCATTATCCTCTGAACGTTTATCCCAACTAACCGCGTCGACAAGCCCGTTTTGCGGAAAACGATTGCGCTTCATAAGATCAAATCTTTCAACTGATATGTGGGATCGCGGCTGCTCCGCGACAATATCGTGAAGTTTCGGCCCAAGAAGCCGGGTGCCCGGGACTTCCGCGTCGCCTATCGATACAGCTCCGCTACCACTTTTGACGGGCGCGGAAACTGCGGCACGGCGCGAAGATTACGGCGCAGGCAGCCCGTCAAGTCCATCCGGCAGATCTCAAGGAAAGATCCGTGGGCGTCATTGTGTCCGAATTCCGGGCGGCGCTGGCATCTCCCAGGAGCAAATGGGAGCAGACTGTGGGTTTGACCGGACCTACATCAGCCGCCTGGAACGGGGCATTCTGAACCCGACGGCCATACGGCTCTGGAAGATTGTAGACAGCTTGAAGACCCCTCTTCATGTACTGGTCAAGGCGATGGAAGGCTGGGTTGCCGAGCGGAAAAAAGCCCGCCGTTAGGACTTGCTTTACAGGCCAATTAGAGCGTTCATGGATGTGCGGTTAACAGGAAACCGCACTCGGAAACTCTTATGAACGCCTCGATTGATGCGCAAATTACGGATCTGCAAAAGCTCTCCGCCACTGCCCTGAGAGCAAAATACCAGGAGCTATTCGGGGAAGTGAGCCGGTCTTCGAATCGTCAGTATCTGTTCCGGCGTGTGGCTTGGAGAGTTCAAGCATTGGCCAATGGTGGTCTCTCCGAGCGGGCCAGGCAGCGCGCCCGGGAGATTGCCAACGAAGCCGATCTGAGAACCCACCCTCATAAGTCCTTCGCTCGGCTGGAAGACGTGCCCCGCGATTCGGGACGTGACCAGCGTCTTCCTCCCGTGGGTGCGACGCTTCGTCGCAGGGCGACGTGTGGTTCTTTCCCAAACACGTCCCACTCGAAGGCAGCGAGAGTGCGCGTCAGGTGCTTCCGCCAGATCCAGCGCATTGCCGCGCATCAGCGAATTCTCATCGCCGCCCAAGCCGTGCAGCGCGACGATCAACGGGTTCTTCTTGTCTTTGGAAACCTTTGAGGAAACATACACCGCGTAAGGCAGGTCCTCGTTGGTATCCGCGAAATGATACTTCCGCTGTTGTACACGAGGATCAGGTGGCCGGTTAATGCCCCCCTTTGCGCCTTGCTTCGCCGCCGGCGCCTGGCCAAAAGCCACAGGCGGATGCGCGAAACCGAACGCGAGACACAGCGCCAGTCCTGCCGAGCCGATGGTCGCAACGTATCGAGTGATTCTCATAATCGGGGTTTCCTTTCCTAGTCTAGTCAGAATCCTGTGCTGCACGAGAAGTTCGCCGCATCGTCCGTGCTGCCCTTGCCCTTGTACTTCGCCACCAGCGGGTACTGGCAGAGAATGCGTGTGCGAGGTCCCGCCGGCGTCTGCCTCGACGCGGTAAGCGTTACTGGAGCTTTGCCGTCTTCCACCCACGCGACCAGGGCGTCCAACTGCCCCGACGGCATCGCTCCCGGGCCACCCGCGCAGTGGCCGATGCCCGGAGCCAGGAAGAAGCGCAAGAACTGCGCCGTCTTCTCCGCGCCACCCATCTGCTGCAACACCCGCTTGTAGTAGTCGATGGTCCCTTGGGTCGTAATCAACTGATCCGCCCAGCCGTGCCACAACACGATCTTGCCGCCGCGGCTGCGGAACGCGCTCAGATCCGGGTTATCCGTGCCGATCACGATCCCGTATTGCTCCATCGATTGGTCCCAGAAACGCTCGAAAAGCTCGGGCGTCAGGGAGTTCGCGTCGAACTGCGGATTTTGCAACAGCCAGTACCGGATCCAGTCTGCAGTGAACGTGAACGCCTGTGGTTGCGGCGGAGTCCCTCTGGTTGCCGCCAGCGCCGCCATGTCAGCGCCCCACGGTTGCCCGTGCCAGAGTAACGTTCCATCCGCGCGCCGCGGCCCTTCCATCAGCTTTTTGATCACATCGGCATCCGCCTCCGTGAAGGTGCCGCAGGTGCCCGCGGGCTTGCCGATAAGAGTCTTAGGGTCGAAGTTGCAGAGAGCCGGATTCTCGATCACGCCGTCCGTCACACCGTCAATCGCATCACACGCGCCGACCGCGGCTGCCGTTGCCGCTTGCAGCTTGCAAGAGGGAACCGCGTTCTTGGCAGCGTTCATCACCGCCGTGCTCCAAATGGACTGCATCATCAATTTCGGCCAGTTGATCGCGGGCGCAGCCGTCACAATGCCGTTGTAATCGTCAGGATACCGTTGCGCTTCCATCAGCCCTTGGCGTCCGCCCGTTGAGCAGCCATTGAAGTAGGAATACTTCGGAGCCGCACCGTACAGCGCTTGCGTCAATGCCTTGCCCGTGACGGTCATCTCATGGATTCCCACGTGAGCGTTATCCCGCACAAGCTGCCAGTCCAAGTGCCCGTTGGCGTCCATCGCAAAGCTGCCGCTGCCGCCCGCGTGTCCGGTATCCGTCGCGCCGCCCGCGTAGCCCAGCGCCAGCGGTTGATTCACGCCGGCCTCACTGCCGCCCACAAACCCGCCGCCGCCGGTTCCCATGAAGCGTCCGTTCCAATTCGCCAACGGAATCCCCACCCAGATACGCACCTTGTCTCCGGCCGGCGGATGCGTTGTAATCGCCGTCACGCGACACACGTTCGCATTATTCGCATCCACTTTCGCTGATTCGATTGTCGTGTTAGGCAGGGCCATCATCGCCAGACTCTCGCAAGTGCGCACCGGCTTCGCGTTCGGAATCGCTGGCTTCGGCGTACTCCCCAGCGGCGCCGGCGCACCCAATCCGCCCTTTCCCGCCGGAGGAGCGCCCTTCACCGCCGGTCCCTTGCCGGCCCCCTGCTGGGCTTCACCCGGTGTAGCCATAACCGCAATCAGTACAGCTGCCGCCAAGATGGGGCTCATGAGTCGAACGATTCTCTGCATGGACGTAGTGCCTCCTGGGAGTGAGCTCCAGGCAATTGTACAGCAGAAGCGCCCCGACACTCTAATAACCGAGGATGTTTCCGCCGGCCGCCCGTCATTCTCCGAGTCGCCGACGATCCGGACGGAGTGGTAAGATCCCCATCAGATTCGGGCTGATCACGTCATCGAAGCATGCTGATTGGCAACC
>Ga0207686_10002030_pt1 | contig 11166 bp, 8 predicted proteins | sample KBSM24metaG_FD_184396 | JGI IMG/M metagenome (GOLD analysis project Ga0207686, IMG submission 184396) | Miscanthus rhizosphere microbial communities from Kellogg Biological Station, Michigan, USA - KBS M2-4 metaG (SPAdes) (version 2) | ecosystem: Host-associated > Plants > Roots > Rhizosphere >...
GCGCACCGTCTGGATCAGCATCAGGCTGATGCCCCAGGTCGCAAGCAGAGTCTCCAGCGGCCGGCCGTACAACCACCGGATCACCAGCCGCTCAAGCGCCATGCCGACCAGCGCGGCCACCAGGAATGCGGCCGGCACCGCCGCCAGCGGGTACCAGTCAAAAAACGCGGTGCGCCGGAACAGGTTCTGCACCACGTAGGTGGTGTAGGCGCCCACCATGATGAGCTCGCCATGCGCCATGTTGATCACGCCCATCAGCCCGTAGGTGATGGCGAGGCCCAACGCCGCCAGCAGCAGGATCGAACCCAGCGACACGCTGGTGAACAGCACGCCGGCGCGCTCGCCCCAGGCGAGCCTGCCTTCCAGCGCGCGCAGGCTTTTCTGCGCCTCGATGCGGATGTCCTCGTCCGGCTCCGTGAAACTGCCTTCCTTGCTCTTCTCGAGCAGCCCGAGCAGCAGCATCTTGGTGTTCGGATTGGTGGAAAGGCCGAGCGTGCGTACCGCGCCGAGGCGCGATTCCCTGGTCCCCGTCTTGAGCTCGAGCGTCGCCTGGGTGAGCTCGAGCAGCTGCTTGACCTCGGTATCGGTCTCGCGCGCGAGCGCTTTCTTGATGAGCGGCAGCATCGCCGCGTCGGCGTTGCCGGAGAGCTCCTTGGCCGCGGCCAGGCGCGCCGCGCTGTCCGGCGAAATCAGCTTGAGCGCCGCCACGGCGCCGCCCAGCTCGCGGCGCACGCGGTTGTTGAGGATCACGTCCTCGCGATCCGCCGGCAGGGGCGACACCTTCGCCCCGGTCGCGGCGTCCACGCCTTCCTCGCCCTTGACGATCAGCACGCGCTTGCCCGAGGTCTGCAGTTCGCCGTCGGCAGCCGCCTGCAGCAGCGCCGCCGCGGCCGGGTCGCCCTCGGCGACCAGCGCCGCGATGGCGGCGATTTTCTCGTCGCCGTCGCCAAAAGCCAGCTTGTCGATGGTCGCCGCATCCAGCGCGAACGCGCTCGAGGCAGCCAGCCACAATCCGAATAATAGGGTGCGCATATAAGAAGGGGCCGCCAGCGGCGGCCCCTTCATTGTCGCAAAAAAGCCGACGTTACTTGGTGATAATCGTCTTGCCGTCCGGCTCATCCTTCTTCTTGTCGTTGCCGGCGATGAACGGGCTCCAGGGCTGCGCCTTGACCGGGCCCTTCGTCTTCCAGACCACGTTGAACTGGCCGTTGGCCTGCACTTCGCCGATGAACACCGCCTTGTGCAGGTGGTGGTTCTTCGGGTCCATGGTGGACGTGATGCCCGAGGGCGCCTTGAAGGTCTGGCCGCCCATCGCCGCGATCACCTTGTCGGTATCGGTCGACTTGGCCTTCTCCACTGCCTGCTTCCACATGTGGATGCCGATCCAGGCCGCTTCCATCGGATCGTTGGTGAGGGGCTTGTCGGCGCCGGCCAGCTTCTTCTTCTTGGCATAGGCCGCCCACTGCTTCTTCCAGGCGTCGTTGGTCGGATCCTTGATCGACATGAAGTAGTTCCACGCCGCGAGGTGGCCGACCAGCGGCTTGGTGTCCACGCCGCGCAGTTCCTCTTCGCCGACCGAGAACGCGACCACCGGGACGTCGGTCGCCTTCAGGCCCTGGTTGCCCAGTTCCTTGTAGAACGGCACGTTGGAGTCGCCGTTGATGGTCGAGACCACCGCGGTCTTGCCGCCCGCGGCGAATTTCTTCACGTCAGCGACGATGGTCTGGTAGTCGCTGTGGCCGAACGGCGTGTACTTCTCGTCGATGTCCTTGTCGGCGACGCCCTTGGACTTGAGGAAGGCGCGCAGGATCTTGTTGGTGGTGCGGGGATAGACGTAGTCGGTGCCGAGCAGGACCCAGCGCTTGGCGGCGCCGCCTTCCTTCGACATCAGGTATTCGACCGCCGGGATCGCCTGCTGGTTGGGCGCGGCGCCGGTGTAGAACACGTTCTTCGACAGTTCCTCGCCCTCGTACTGCACCGGGTAGAACAGCAGGCCGTTCAGTTCCTCGAATACCGGCAGCACGGACTTGCGCGACACGGAGGTCCAGCAGCCGAACGTGACGGCCACTTTGTCCTGCGTCAGCAGCTGGCGGGCCTTCTCCGCGAACAGCGGCCAGTTCGAGGCGGGATCCACCACCACGGCCTCGAGTTTCATGCCGAGCACGCCGCCCTTGGCGTTGATATCTTCGATCGCCATCAGGGTCACGTCCTTCAGCACGGTCTCGCTGATGGCCATCGTGCCCGACAGCGAGTGGAGCACGCCGACCTTGATCGTCTTGCCTTGCGCGTAAAGGCTGGAGGAACCGAAGCCGATCGCGGCGACTGCCGCCGACATGGCCAACTGCTTGATGAATATCCTTCGTTTCATTGCGTCTCCCTGTGATTGAGCAAACGTTATGGTGGCCGCCCGGCCGCCTGCGCAGGGAGTAATGCAACGACTATGCCCGATCTACATACCCATGATTTTAATGATTTTTTAAACCAATGAAAAATCCGATGCACCTTACTGGTGCGTGCTTTCCCGGCTCTGCACCACAACCTTGCGCAGCCGCCGTACGCCTTCGGCGAGCCGTTCCTCGCTGGCGGCGAAGCACCAGCGCACGAAGCCTTCGCCCTCAGGTCCGAATGCCGATCCCGGAGCCAGGCCGAGGCCGGCCTCGCGCACCAGCATCTTGCAGAATTCCAGACTGTCAGTGACGCCTTGCACCTTGAAGAACGCGTACATCGTGCCGCTGGGCACCGGCGCGCTGACGCCTTCGATCGCGTTGAGTTCTCCGGTCAGGAAGTCGCGCGCCTTGCGAAAGCGGGCAAGCGTGCGCGCGATCACCGGCTCGCCCTCTTTCAGTGCGACGATCCCGGCGCGCTGCACGAATACGGGAACGCAGGAGGTGTTGTACTCGATCAGCTTGCCCAGGTCCGCGGTCAGCTCGGCGGGCACCGCCAGCCAGCCCAGGCGCCAACCCGGCATCAGCCAGGTCTTGGAAAACGTGTTGGTGCTGATAATTCTGTCTTTTTCATCGGAAAAATCCAGAAAAGAAGGCGCCACACGATCCTCATAGTAGAGGCGCTCGTAGGCGTCGTCGGCGAAGATCCAGATGCCGTGGCGCCGGCAGTGATCGAGGATCGCCTGCTGTTCGCTGCGGCTGATGGTCCAGCCGGTCGGATTGTTCGGGGAATTCAGGTACAGCGCACGCGTATCCGGTTTCAGTTTTTGAATTAGTTCGTTTAAGTCCAGTTTCCAGCCCGAAGGCGAAAACTTCAACGCCACGGTGTCCACGTGGGCGCCCAGGATCCTCGGTATTTCCTGCAGGTTGGGCCACAGCGGCACCACCTCCACCACGCGCTCGCCCGGATCCACCAGCAGCTGCGTGGCGAGCATGAGGGCGTTCACGCCGGCGCTCGTGACGGCGACCTCGCGCGAGCCGAATCCCCGGTGCAGCCGGCCAAGGTACGCGGACAGCGCGTCGCGAATCTCGGGAATGCCCAGGTTGTGGGTGTAGAAGGTCTCGCCGGCGGCGATGGAATCCATGCCGGCCTTGCGGATGAATTCCGGCGTCGGCTCGTCGGGCTCGCCCACCCAGAAGGGCAGGATATCGCTGCGTCCCAGGCCCGAGTTGAACAGCTCGCGGATCTTCGAGGCGGCAAGGGAGCGGACGGTGGCGCGCGCAGCAATCATCTAGAATGAATTTACAGGAAGGGGAAAACCATGTCAGGTCACGGTCACGCCGATCACGGCGGCAACAAGGGCGTAGCGCTGCTCATCTCGGTGCTGGCGCTGGTGCTCGCTTTTTCCGAGACGCTGGGCAAGTCGGCGCAGACCGAGGCGATGAGCTACAACATCCAGGCCTCGAACCTGTGGGCCTTCTTCCAGGCGAAGACCATCCGCCAGACGACCCTGCGGACCGCCGCCGACCAGCTCGCGGTCACGGCCGATTCCGAAAAAGCGAAGCAGCAGATCGAGACCTGGAAAAAAACCGCCGAACGCTACGAGGACGAAGCCGAGACGCGCGAGGGCCGCAAGCAGCTCGCGGAGCGGGCGAAAAACGCGGAACGCAAGCGCGACAAGGCCTTCGCCGCATACCACCACTTCGAACTGTCGTCGGCCGCGGTGCAGATCGCGATCGTGCTCGCCTCGGCCTCGATCATCACCACGATTTCGGCGCTGTTCTGGACCGCGGGCGCGCTCGGCATCGTGGGCGTGGTTTTCTGCGTGATCGGAGTCTGGTTCCCGACCTCGGTGCACCTCTTTTAGGCCGCCAGGGTTCGAAAAGCGGCGAGCGCGCGATCGATGCCGGCGGCATCGACGTCCAGGTGCGTGACCAGGCGCAGCCGCGGGCCTTTCAGGACCTTGATGCCGTTCCTGTCCAGGTGGTCTTCCATGCCTGAAGGGATCTTCACGAAAACCATGTTCGTGTAAGGCCCCTCCACGTCGAAGCCCGCCTCGCGCAGTCCCTTCGCCAGCCGCTCCGCGTTGGCGTGATCCTCGGCCAGCCGTTCGACGTTGTTCTCCAGGGCATAGAGCCCGGCCGCGGCGAGCACGCCGACCTGGCGCATCGCGCCGCCAAGAATCTTGCGCGCCCGTCTTGCCCTGGAGATGAAATCCTTCGCGCCGACGAGTACGGTGCCCGCGGGCGTGCCCAGGCCCTTCGACAGGCACACGGATACCGAATCGAATCCCCGGCACAGCTCGTTCGCCGGCATGCCGAGCTTCACCGACGCGTTGAAAATGCGCGCGCCGTCCAAATGGGTAGAAAGGTTTTTTCTTTTGGCCAATTGAATTGCATTATCGAAATACGACCGTGAAATAGCCTTGCCACCAATCGTATTTTCGAGCGCCAGCAGCCGCGTGCGCGCGAAGTGCGGATCGTCCGGCTTGATCGCGGCCTCGACCTTCGCGAGATCCATCGTCCCGTCCGGCAGGTTCTCGATCGGCTGCGGCTGGATCGAGCCGAGCACCGCGCCGCCGCCGGCCTCGAAGCGGTAGGTATGCGCGTCCTGCCCGACCAGGTATTCGTCGCCGCGGCCGCAATGGCTCATCAGCGCGGCCAGATTGGATTGCGTGCCGGAGGGGAAGAACAGCGCCGCCTCGAAGCCGAACATTTCCGCCGCCTTCGCCTGCAGCCGGTTGACTGTCGGATCGTCGCCGAAGACGTCGTCGCCCAGTTCGGCTTGCGCCATCGCGCGGCGCATGCCCGCGGAGGGCCGCGTCACCGTATCGGAACGCAGGTCCACCGCAGCGCTCATTTGCTTTCCTTCAGCCGTTGCGAGAATGACTCGAGGTCGCGGTCGAGCTTCAGGCCGAATTCCGCCCGGGCAGGCGCTTCTTTCTTCTCTGCCGTGCCGTAAAAGCCGAACGCGGCGAATACTCCGGCGACCGCGAAGGCGGCCAGCGCGAGCCACGGGCCCTTCCCGGCTGCCGCGGGGCTTGCCGCATCCGCCTGCGCAAGCTTGTGTGCTTTCGCTTCCCTGGCGGCCAGCGCCTCGACCTGCCGGCGCTCCTTCTCCAGTCGCGCGCCCTCCGCTTCGGCCGCGGCGCTCTCTTGCGCCGCCAGCCGCTGCCCGCGCTCCGCCGCCTCGCGCGCGCGCGCATGCTCCAGCGCGACCGATTCCGCGGACGCGCGGGCCTGCGCCTCGGCCAGGAATTTCTCCGCTTGCGCCTCACGCTCGCGCGCCAGCGCGAGCGCTTCGGCCTGCGCCACGGACCGCGCCTGGGCGATTCGCCCGGCGTCCGCTTCCGCCGCCACCTGCCGCTGGACGGCGGCCAGCGATTTCCGTTCCGCCTCGGCGCGCTGCTTCGCTTCGCGCTCGGCGCGCGCCTCCGATTCCCTGTATTCCTCCGCGAAGCGCGCCGCTTGCGTATCCGCCGCCGCAGTCTTCTCGGCTGCCTCGCGCGCCGCGGCCTCGGCTTGCGCCCGCAGCTGCGCCTTCGCCGCCGCGGCTTCCTCGTGCGCGAGGCGGGCTTGCGCCTGCAGCATGGCCGCTTGCTCGGCGTCCTTGCGCCGCAACGCTTCGCTTGCCGCTTCCTCTTCGGCTGCGCGGCGCTGTTCGGCCACCTGGATCACCTCGGATTCCGCCGCGGCCTTCTGTTCCGCGGCGATGCGAGCCGCCGTTTCGGCCTGCGCGCCCTCCTTCGCTTTGGTTGCCGCGGCCGCCTCATGAACCTGGCGGGCCTGGACCTGCAGCAGTGCCGCCTCTTCGACTTCCTTGCGCTTCAGGGATTCGCGCGCAGCCTTCTCTACCGCGTGCCGGCGCTGCGCGGCCAGACGATTCGATTCGGATTCCGCCGCCAGGGAACGCTCTGCCGCGACGCGCGCCGCCGTGTCGCTATCGTCGCGCTCCTTCGCTTTTGCAGCCTGCGCCTCCTCCTGCGCCAGGCGGGCCTGCGCGTGCTGCAACGCCGCCTGCGCGGCGTCCTTGCGCTTCACGGACTCGGCGGCGGCCTGTTCCTCCGCCTGCCGGCGCTGCGCCGCAAGGCGGACCGACTCGGCATCCGACGCGGCCTTCTGCTCCGCCGCGACGCGCGCCGCCGTTTCGGCTTCCGCGCGCTGCTTCGCCTTGGTTGCGGCGGCCTGCTCGTGCGCCAGCCTCGCCTGCGCCTCCGCCAGGCTCGCCTGCTCGGCCTCGCGGCGCTTCGCCGCTTCGCCCGCGGCTTTCTCCTCCGCCTGCCGGCGCTGTTCCGCAAGAAGGACCGATTCTGCATCCGAAGCCGCCTTGCGCTCCGCCGCGATGCGCGCCGCCGTTTCGGCATCCGCGCGCTCTTTCGCCCTGGCCGCGGCGGCCTGCTCGTTCGCCAGGCGGGCCTGTGCCTGCAGCATCGCGGCCTGCGCGAGATGCTGCCGTTCAGCGGCAATAGCCGCGCCACGCTCGTGCGTCTTTTCGCGTTCCGCCGCCAGGCGCGCGCCTTCCGTGTCCGCCGCCACCTTCTTGGCGAGCACTTCGCGCGCCGCCGTTTCCGCGGCGACGCGCCGCTGCGCCTCCACGAGCCCGGCACGCTCCGCGTCGCGGCGCTTTGCCGCTTCCGCGGCCGCCAGCTCCTCGGCATGCTGGCGCTGCTCCGCAAGGCGGGCCGACTCGGCTTCCGTCGCCGCCTTCTGTTCGGCAGCGACGCGCGCGGCCGTTTCGCTTTCGGCGCGTTCGGCCGCTTTGGCCGCGGCTGCCTTGTCGTGCGCCGACCGCGCCTTGGCTTCCGCCAGGCCCGCCTGTTCGGCATCGCGCCGCCTCGCCGCCTCGCTGGCGGCCTTCTCCTCGGCCTGCCGGCGTTGCGCCGCAAGGCGAACCGCCTCGGCTTCCGACGCCGCCTTCTGTTCCGCGGCGACGCGCGCCGCGGCTTCCATTTCGGCGCGCTCTTTCGCCTTGGCCGCGGCGGCTTCCTCGTGCGCCAGCCGGTTTTGCGCCTCCGCCAGGCCGGTGCGCTCGATGTCCCGGCGCTTGGCCGCTTCGTTCGCGGCCTGTTCCTCGGCCTGCCGGCGCCGTTCCGCCAGGCGCGCCGCCTCGGCTTCCGCGACCGCCTTGCGTTCGGCCGCGAGGCGCGCCTCCGATTCCGCCTCCGCGCGCATCAGCGCTTCCCTCACCGCTGTTTCCTCGACCGCGTGGGCGGCGATGAACGCCGGAGCGGGCGCGGCCGCGGCCTTCGGCGGCCTTGCCGGCGCCCGGGGGTCGCGCGCGCCCCGCTCGGCGAGGATGCGCTTGCGCTGGGCTTCGGCCTCCTTGAGCTTGTCGAGGGTCTTGCTCATCTCTTCGGCGCGCCGGCGAGCGGTTTTTTCGGCGCGGGCGCCTTCGCCGCAGGCGCAGCCGCGCTGAAATCGAGGTTGATGATGTCGCCCAGCTCATCGCCAATCGCGGCGCGCACCTTGCGCATCTCGGGTAGCGCCTTCTTGAACGCCTCCGTGAGCTTCGGGTCGTAGCGCGTGCCCGCGCAGCGCAGGATTTCCTGCGCCGCCTGATCGACGCTCAGCGGCTCGCGGTAGAACTGCGTCGTGGTCATCGCCTCGAACGCGTCCACGATCGCCACCAGGCGCCCAGGCATGGGAATCTCCGCGCCTTTCAGGCCTTTCGGATAGCCGCTGCCGTCCCAGTGCTCATGGTGCGTGAGCGCAACGATGCGCGCGAGGCTCAGCAGCGGGTCATCGTGCTCGCCAATGATCGCCGCGCCGTACTCCGGGTGCCGCTTCACGCGTTCCCAGTCCGGGGCGCTCAGCTTGCCGCTGCGGCGCAAAATCTCGGCGGGCACGGCGATCTTGCCGATGTCGTGCATCGGCGCGGCTTTCTCGATCATCTCGCAGGACGCCGGCTTGGCGCCCGCCGCCTCCGCCAGCAGTTTCGCGTACAGCGCAATGCGCTGGTAGCGCTTGCCGGCCGACGCGCTCTCGTGGCTCTCCATGGCGCGCCCCAGGCAGCTGATCACATCGAGGTGCGCGGCCTCCAGCTTCGCGGTGCGCTCGCGCACCATGCCTTCGAGCGCGGCGCGGCGGCTCGCCAGCGCGACGTGCGTCGCCACGCGCAGCCTGAGGATCGCCGAATTGATCGGCTTGGCGACATAGTCCACCGCGCCGAGCGTGAAGCCGAGCATCTCGTTCTGTTTTTCGCCCTTGCCGGTGATGAAGATCACCGGAATTGCCGCGGTCGCGGGATTCGCCTTGAGCGCCTTGCAGGCGTCGAAGCCGGTGATGCCTTCCATCTCCACGTCCAGCAGGATCAGCACGGGTTGCGGCTCGGCGGCCGCGGCGAGCAGCGCCTGCGCGCCGCTCGCGGCAGTGCGCACTTCGTAGTCGTCCGACAGCGCCTTCGCGATCAGCGCCAGCAGGTCGGGCGCATCGTCCACGACCAGGATCAACGGCTTTTTCATGACGGCGAATATAACCCCTTGCGCGCGGCCAGACGCGCAACTACCGCACGCACTGCTTCAAGCGTAGGCACCGCTACTCCGGCACTGCGCGCGAACTCGCATGGCAGGGTGAGGATCGCGTCCACTTCCATCGGCCGCCCGATCTCGTAGTCCTGCAGCATCGAGGGTTTGTGCGCGGTGGCGCCCGCGCTCTGGCCGCCGCCCGGCCGCCGCGGCACGCCCTCGAACGTGACGCCGTGCGCGAGCGCGATCGCCTGGCCTTCGGCGAGCAGCCGCTCGCGCACCGCGCGCAGCGCCGGGTCCTGCGCGAGCGCGCTCACCGGTTCGCCGAGCGGCACGCACAGGCTGGAGGCGAAATTCAGCTGCAGCTTGTCCCACACCGACTGGCGGATGTCGCCGCTGTCCGGCGAATGCATGCCCGCCGCGCCCAGCAGCGCGCGCAGCGCGGCAACGCGTTCCGACGGCCGATCGTCGATTTCACCGACCACGAGCATCTGCCGTCCCGTCGTATGGTTCGTGACGACGCCCGGCGCGGACAGGTCGTTGGAGGAATACACCACCGCGCCGACGACGCGTTCGGGCGCGATCGCGCGCGCCAGCGCGCCGCCCGGATCCAGGCGCGACAGGTCGGGGGGACGAGGGCGTCCGCGATGGGTTCCGCCATCGATGCCCGCCGCATACCACCAGGGAATTCCGTTCTGCACGAACACGAACGCGGTTTGCGCGTCGCTCAATGCAGACACCGCCGGCACGAGCCCGGCGAGCGCCGTCGCCTTGGTCGTGACGAAAACCACGTCCTGCGCGCCGAGGTCGGAGGGCCGGTCGCTCGCGCGCACCCGCCCGGAGATGGTGCGGGCCTCCGCGTGCGTGCCCTCCCGCAGCGCAACACCGTTCGCCTGGATCGCCGCCAGGTTGGCGCCGCGCGCCACCACCGAAACGTCGTGGCCGGCGGCGGCGAATTTCGCCGCCAGGTGTCCCCCGATTGCCCCCGCGCCGAAGACGCAGATGCGCGACCGTTTCACATTTGCAAGCATTTTTGCCTTTGGTGTATTATCGCGCCGCTGGATCCCTCTACGATTTTCCGCAGGTAAGGTTCGGATTTTTTACAACACCCCCGCGTTAATCTTCCTGGTGGTACCGGCAAGGTGGGCGTAAGCCCAAATTTTTAATTTTTATCGAGAGGCAATCAGACATGGCAACCGGAACCGTCAAGTGGTTTAACGATGCGAAAGGCTTTGGCTTCATCACCCCCGATGGCGGCGGCAAGGACGTGTTCGCGCACTTCTCCGCGATCCAGGGTTCGGGCTTCAAGAGCCTGAAGGAAAACCAGAAGGTTTCCTTCGACATCACCACGGGGCCGAAAGGCGACCAGGCGACGAACATCAAGCCGCTCTAATAATCGAGCGCTTGCAGAAGTAACTTCAAAGGCCCGGGCAACCGGGCCTTTTTATTTATGGAATATCCGGACTGGCTTTGGATTCCCGTCACCGTCTGGGCCGCTTTCGCGCAGACGCTGCGCAACGCGACCCAGCGCGGCCTCACGTCCCGCCTCGGCACGCTGGGGGCGACGCTGGTGCGCTTCCTCTACGGCTTGCCGTTCGCGCTGCTGTGGCTCTGGATCGTGCTGCAGTACACCGGCGAGTCGCTGCCGCGCCCCGGGGCCGCTATCGCGGCATGGGTCGCGCTGGGCGCGCTGTCGCAGATCGCCGCCACCGCGCTGCTGCTGCGCACGATGCAGGAACGCAATTTCGCGCTCGGCGTCGCGTATTCGAAAACCGAGGTGGTCCAGGTCGCCTTGTTCGCGTTTGTCGCGCTGGGCGACCGGGTGAGCGTCGCGGCGCTGTTTGCGATTGCCTGCGCGACGGTGGGCGTGCTGCTGCTGTCGCCGGCCGACAAGGAACGGCCGCTGCGCGCACTGCTTTCGGGCTGGACCGGCAGGCCGGCGCTGCTCGGGCTCGCCTCCGGCACCGCGTTCGCCTTCGCCGCCGTCGGCTACCGCGGCGCCGCGCTCGCCTTCGACAAGGTCTCCTACCTGAACGCGGCCGCGACCACGCTGGCCGCGGCGCTCGCGCTGCAGACGGTGGTGCTCGGCGGCTGGTTGCTGGCGCGCTCGCCGGCGGTGGTCGCCGGCGTGCTGCGCGAATGGCGGCCATCGCTGTTCGCCGGCTTCATGGGCGCCGCCGCCTCCGCCGGCTGGTTCACCGCATTCGCGATCGAAGCCGCGGCGAACGTGCGCACGCTCGGCCTGGTGGAGCTGATTTTTTCCTACGTCGTATCGCTCAAGCTGTTCCGTGAAAAGCTGAGCGCGATGGAGCTGGGCG
>Ga0207686_10002033_pt1 | contig 11152 bp, 8 predicted proteins | sample KBSM24metaG_FD_184396 | JGI IMG/M metagenome (GOLD analysis project Ga0207686, IMG submission 184396) | Miscanthus rhizosphere microbial communities from Kellogg Biological Station, Michigan, USA - KBS M2-4 metaG (SPAdes) (version 2) | ecosystem: Host-associated > Plants > Roots > Rhizosphere >...
GCGCGCGAGTCACATCCGACGGACGAAAGCTCGGGCTCAGGCGCGCGCGGCTGAAGTAGGCCTCGGCGAGCGATTCGTTCGCCTGCAGCGCGCTGCGCAGCGGCCACGCGAGGCCGTCCGCGCGCGGCCGCGTGCGCAGCCACTTCCAGCTCGCGTATCCCGCGCCCGCGGCGACGGCCGCGGTGATGAAGCCGCGGCGGGTCAGGCGTTTCAGTTCGCGATCGACGTCACTGCTGCTCATCGTTGATCACCGGACTCGCGTCCATGATTACCGGACTCGCGTCCATGATTACCGGACTCACGTCCGTCACCTCGTATCCGATCACCATCGCCCGGAAGTTGTTCCAACCCGCGCGGATCACCTGCGCCACATGCACGAGGAAGAAGAGGATGTAGCCGATCGTGAGCGCGAAATGCACGAAGCGCGCGCCCTGATATCCGAAGAAGAGCGTCGTCAGCCACGAGAACTGCACCGGCTTGTAGATCGCAAGCCCGCTGACCAGCGAGCCGAGTCCCATCAGGATCACGCCGGTGTACGCGATCTGCTGCGCGCCGTTGAACTTCCGCGGCGGCGGCGCCTCCTTGCGGATGCCGAGGTCGTGCAGCGTCACCTGCCAGGCCTCGCGGAATGAGTTGCGGTTCGGCACCAGCTCGCGCCACTCGCCGGAGAAGACCGTGTAGAGCACGTACAGCACTCCGTTGATCAGGAACAGCCACATGAAGAAGAAATGCAGGGCCATCCCCTCGGCGAGCCGGTTGTTGATCTTCATCGCCCGCCACCACGTCTGCGGCAGCGTCGCGTAGCGCGGATACGCCCAGTAGATGAGCGTCCCGCTCCAGATCATCAGCGCCAGCAGCGGGAAATTGATCCAGTGGAACCAGCGGATCCAGACCGGGTGCTTTTTCTCGAGCTTCTTCATCGGTCGTTGGATGCCGGGATTGGTCTCCCGGTTTCCAGGTTGCCCGGTTTCCCGGTTTCCCGGTAGTGACTCGCTGGGCAACCGGGTAACCAGGCAACTGGGCAACCGTTATAATGGCGCCCGGGTCCCCACAATCCAATACGAGGTCGAGATCATGTCCGAGGCGCTCCGTCGTTTTCCGCGAATTGCATCGAATCATTCCGTGCTCGTCACGAAACTGGACGACGGCGCGGAAGGGTTCGCGATGACGAAGACGATGGCCCTCGGCGGCTGCAGCTTCATCAGCACCGAGCGCGTCGGAGTCGGCTCTTCCGTCGAGCTGCTCATCGCCATCGACCGCGACCACGTGATCAAGGCCCTCGGGCGCGCCGTCTATGAACGCGTGCTCGAAGACGGCTACAGCGAAGTCGGCGTCGAGTTCGTCCATCTCAACGACGACGACGCGCGGGCGATCGAGAATCTCTTCGAACCGCGCCAGCAACGGCGCGTTCCTCTGGCGTGAAGAACAAGTGGCGGTGGCTCCTCGGCATCGTCGCGGGACTCGCCGCGATCCGCGTGGCCATGATCGCGGCCGTCCGTCCGTCGAACGAACGCGACTGGTCGCTCGATCAGAAACGCCTGCCTTTCGCGGAATTCGACGGTCCGCTCGTCACCATCCACGACATCCGTAACTTCCGATACGAGACCGCCGACCGCTACACGCCCGGCTACTACGACCAGACCTTCGATCTCCGCAAGCTCGAGTCGGCGTGGTTCGTCGTCGAGCCGTTCGGCGGCGGCGCCGCCGCGCACACGTTCGTCAGCTTCGGATTCGGCGGCAACGACTTCGTCGCCATCTCCGTCGAGATCCGGAAGGAGAAGGGGGAGAGCTTCTCGCCGATCAACGGTCTGCTGCGGCGATACGAGGTCATGTACGTCGTCGGCGACGAGCGCGATCTCATCAAGCTGCGGACGAACTATCGCAAGGACGCCGTGTTTCTCTATCCGATGCGCACCAGCCGCGAGCGGATGCAGGCGATGTTCACGGCCATGCTCCGGCGCGCGAACGAGCTGCGCGAGCGTCCGGAGTTCTATAACACGCTGACGAATACCTGCACGACGAACCTAGTGCGGCACGTGAACGAGCTCATGCCCGGCCGCATCCCGCTGCACCCGGCGGTGTTCCTGCCCGGCTACTCGGACCGCTTCGCGTACAAGCTCGGTCTCATCGACACGGATCTCTCGTTCGACGACGCGCGCAAGCACTTCCAGATCAATGAGCGCGCGGAAACGCACGCGGACGATCCGGAGTTCTCGCTGCGGATCCGGGGACGTTAGTACTTGTTCAAGGTTGTTTGATGTGGTGACCGCTGCCCTCAGCGGTCACGGGTGGGACGGCGCTTCGCGCCGTGCGACCGCTGAGGGCAGCGGTCGCCACATAGCGAAAGCAAACTTGAACGACCACTAATCCTGCACGAACGTGACGCGCACGTCGCGCACCATGACCTCGTCGTCCGACGCCGGCTCGATGTAGACGTAGTCGCCGGCGATGCCGCGGCCGTCGAACGTGTAGGTGCGGCCCTCGCGGGGGATGTCGAGGTAATCCTGAATCACCTCGTCGTCGACGCGGATGCGCAGCTCGCCGCCGGCGCGCGTGCCGACGTCGTCGCGCGCGTAGAAGCGGATGGAGAGCACGGTCCGGCCGTAGATCGGCACGCGAATGCGCGCGCGGCGTCCGCCGCATTCCGATCCGCCGATGCAGCCGCCCTCGTGCGTCGCTTCGCGCTGCCAGTTGCCGGAGCCGCCGCGCCGCGCGCGGCCGTACAACACTTCGACGTCCCTGATCTCGACTTCGTCGTCATTCGAGGTCTCGATCACGAGCCTCGTTCCGCGCACGCTCTCGACGTCGATCTCGTGCCGCTTTCCGTTGCGTTGCACGTCGATGTACGAGCTGACGGTGGTGTTGTCGATGCGGACGGAGAGCTTGCCGTCGGCGCGCTGGCCGATGTTGTCGTGCGCGTAGAAGCGGATGCCGAGGACGGGGGAGTCTTCGAGGGCGACTGTGATTCGTTTGCCGTTCTTGCGGCACTCGTCGCCGCCGATGCATCCCGCCGCGGTCGGATATGAGCGCCAGCCCGCGCTTCCGCCGCGGCCACCGCCGCCGCCTCCGGTGTATGGATCGCGCGGAGGACGTCGCCCCGAGTCGCGGCTGTACAACACTTCGATATTGCTGATCTCGACTTCGTCGTTCGTGGCGGTTTCGAAAACGAGGTAGCGCCCAATGAGCTCGTCCACGTCGACGGTGAACGTCTCCCCCGCGCGGGGGATGTCGATGGAGCCCTTGACGGTGTTGCCGTCGATCTTCACGCGCAGCACACCCTCCGCCTTCTCGCCGACCGCGTCATGCGCGTGAAAGCGCACCGCGATCACCGGACGATCCTCGAGGGCGACGCGCAGCCGCCGGTCGGCGCACCCGCTGCCGCCGATGCAGCCCTTCTCGCCATACGAGACCCAGTCGCTGTTCCGCCGCAACTGCGACTGTTCTTCCTGCGCGAAGAGAACGGTGGGGAAGAGGAGGAGAAGGAGGATGCGACGCATGCGCGGATTATAGGAGTGCGGCCTAGATTCGCGTGCAGGGTGGCGACGAGAGCCCCGTCGCCTGATCGAATTCCGTCTCGCCGGCGCGGCCGCGCCAGCGCCATGCCCGGCCGTCGTGCGATTGCAGTTCCAGCTCGACGCGCGTGCCGCTCGTCACCTCGACCGGCTGTTCGAGCGGAAGGAACGTCTGCTGCCAGTGCGTCGCGAACGCCTCCTCGTTCGAGAGCGTGACGTCATCGGCGAGCGTGGCCGTGAACCAGCCGCCGAAGCCGTGCAGCGTGCCGTCGCGCGTCACGTCGAACGACGCCTTGCCGGTGACGGTCGAGTCGTCGACCGTCGCCAGATGGACGTCGATGATCTCCGCCGGCCGCGCGAGGTGTGTCTTCTCCGGGATGTCGGCGGTGAAGAGACCGTTCGAGGCGAACATCCGCAGAGGCGAGAGATCGAATCCGTAGTGATCTCCGCTCCACCAGGCGACGTGCTTGTCGTAGTCGTACGAGAGCTCCACCGGCACGGCGGACAGCACCACGCGGCTCGGAATGATCGTCGCGTTCGGGGCGAGCAGCCGCGCCCGCGCGTCGATCGTCATGGAGAGGATCTCTTCCTGCAGTCCGAACGTGCCGAGGATCTCGCTGACCAGAACGGACCCGCGTTCGGGAAGCTCGACCTTCTCCGAGTTCTCATGCAGCACCTCGACGCGATCGCCGACGCGGAACTGTTTCGCGAGCACCGCGATCACGTCCGCCATGTGCCCGCGCTCGATCGCGAACACCTTGCGCGCGCCCGCCTCCGCCGCGAAGAAGGCCAGCATGCCCGAGCCGCTGCCGAGATCGACGACGACGTCGTCTGCTTTCACGACGCGCCGCAGCGCCTCCCGGAACGCGAGGGTGCGTTTCGCATCGGCGAGCAGCATGCGGTGGTAGTCGAGCATGGAGGGTACAATCATCCTATCCCGTGCGCAGGCTCGTCATCCCTCTCCTCGTCGCGATTGCGTCGAACGCGGTCGCATTGGAGGCTGATCGTGCGATCAGCCAGTACTCGCGCCGCGCGTGGAAACTCGAGGACGGGCTGCCGAACAGCGTCGTGCGCGGCATCCTGCAGACGGCCGACGGCTACCTCTGGATCGCCACGTACGAGGGTCTGGCGCGATTCAACGGCGACACGTTCACCCGCTTCGACAAGAAGAACCTCTCCGCCCTCCGCCGCGACACCGTCCTGGCGTTCATGAAGTCGCGCGACGGCGCGCTGTGGATCGGCACGAACGGCGGCGGCGCGGGCTTCCTGCAGAACGGCAAGGTGCGCGTGCTCACCGCGAGCGACGGCTTGCCAAGCGACATCGTCGCCGCGCTCGCCGAGTCGCGCGACGGCACGGTCTGGATCGGCACCTCCGCCGGCGTTTGCGCGTGGCGCAAGGGCCGCGTCGAGAACGTCGTCGCCACCACCGCGTCGGTGCTCTCGCTCGCCGAAAGTGCGGATGGGACGATGTGGATCGGCACGCGCGGCGGCGGACTGCTTCGCGCTTCCGGAACCTCGGCGCCGCTGCTCGCCAACGCCTCCGTCTATTCGCTGCTCGCCGATCGCGACGAGACGTTGTGGGCCGGGACGAGCCAGGGCCTGATGCACATCGCGAACGGCGAGGTCCGCGCGATCGAAGGCATCCCGCACGACCAGGTCACCGCCCTTCTCCGCGACTCCGACGGCACGCTCTGGGTCGGCACGTACAGCCAGGGCCTGTTCCGTCTCGCGGCGGATGGAGCGACAGTCGCGCGATTCACGACGGCGGAAGGATTGCTCAACAACTCCGTGCGCTCGCTGTTCGAGGATTCGGAGAAGAACATCTGGGTCGGCTCGAACGGCGGAGTCGAGTGCCTCACGCGCGGGAAGTTCATTCCCGTCGGAACGCCGGAAGGACTCGCCGATCCGTATGCGCGGAGCGTGTTCGAAGACCGCGACGGCAACGTCTGGATCGGCACCGCGCACGGACTGACGCGCTTCGCACGGGGCGGCGCGGCGACGACGTTCACGACCCAAGACGGTCTCTCCAACGACTACATCTTCGGCATCGCCCAGGCGCCCGACGGCGCGATGTGGATCGGAACGCCGACCGGACTGAATCGCCTCGTGAACGGGCGCGCGACCACGTTCACGGAAGCGGACGGACTCTCCAGCCGTTCCGTGCGCGCGCTGTACTTCGATCGCGCGGGCGTGCTCTGGATCGGAACGGATCGCGGTCTCACGCGATACGCCGGCGGACGTTTCGAGATCCTCTCGCCCGGTCCGAAGTGGGAGACGACGTTCGTGCAGACATTCGCCGAAGGCGCCGATGGGAGCATCTGGATCGGAGCAGACGGCCGCGGCATGGCCCGCTTTCACGACGGCAAGTTCACGGTCTGGACGGATCGCGACGGATTGCCCGACATGCACATTCTCACGCTGCTCGTCGATCGCGAGCAGACGCTCTGGATCGGCACGGACAGCGCGGGGCTGATCCGCTTTCGAGACGGCCGATTCACACGCTACACGGTCGATTCGGGACTCTGGAGCGACAAGGTCCTGCAGCTGCTCGAAGACACAGACGGCCGTCTCTGGTTCGGCGGCGGACGCGGGATCTGGAGCGTCGACGCGCGCGAGCTGAACGAAGTCGCGTCCCACAAACGTGCGCGCGTGACGTCGCGCGTGTTCGACGCCGGCGACGGCGCGCGCAGTGTCGAGTGCAACGGCAGCATCTATCCGTCAGCGATGCGGTCGCGCGACGGCCGCCTGTGGTTCGCGACCGTCGACGGCGTCGCCACGATCTCGCCGCGCGACGCCGCCGCGCGCTCACTCCGCCCGCCGCCCGTCCTCATCGAGTCCGTGAGCATCGACGGCCGCGTTCTCGGCCCCGGCCAGCGCATCGTCGTTCCGCGCGGCGTGCAGCACGTCGAGATCCGCTACGCCGCCCTGACCTACGTCTCGCCGGAGAAAGCGGAGTTCCGCTATCGCCTGGAGGGATTCGATCGCGACTGGGTGAGCGCGGGCCCGCGGCGCACGGCGTTCTTCACCGGAGTGCCGCCGGGCGAGTACCGCTTTCACGTCATCGCCGCGAATGCCGACGGCGTCTGGAACCGCGACGGCGCCGTGCTGGCGATGAAGATCGAGCCGCGCTTCACGCAGACGATCTGGTTCCCGCTGCTCGTCCTGGCATTGCTGGTGTCGGGGGTCTGGCTTCTCCAGCAGCGGCGCGTGTACGTGATGAAGCGCCGCGAGGCCGAGCTGGTGCGCGTGGTCGAGGAGCGGACGAGCGAGATCAAGGCGGCGCTCGACGCGGCGAAGGATCAGGAGAAGCTCCTGGCCAACGCGCTGGTCGAGGCGGAGGCGGCCAATCAGGCCAAGAGCATTTTCCTCGCGAGCGTCAGCCATGAGCTGCGCACGCCGCTCAACGCCATCATCGGCTTCGCCGGCGTTCTCCAGCGCGACGGCGAGAAGACGTTCACCGACCGGCAGCTTCGCTTCGTCCACAACGTCGCCGTCTCCGGCGAACATCTGCTCGCGCTGATCAACGACATCCTCGACCTGGCGAAGATCGAGTCGGGGAAGATGATGCTCGAGCTCAACGTGGTGCCGTTGCGCGAGACGCTCGAGAGCGTGATCCGCGTTCTGAAAGGGATCACCATCCCGCGCGGAATCGAGATCGAAGTCGATCTGCATGCGCCCGATGCCTCGATCGTCGCCGACACGATCAAGCTCAAGCAGATCATCTTCAACCTGATCTCCAACGCCGTGAAGTTCTCGCCGGACGACTCGACGATCCGCATCGTGACGCGGCGGCTCGACGGCGCCGTTGCGATCTCCGTCATCGACCGCGGCATCGGCATCGCCCCCGATCACCACGAGATCATCTTCGAGGAGTTCCGCCAGATCCACGCACCCAACACCCGCCGCCCGCCCGGCACCGGCCTCGGATTGTCGCTGGTCCGGAAATTCGCCGAGCTGCACGGCGGCATCGTGACCGTGGAAAGCACCCTCGGCGAGGGGAGCACGTTCACGGTCGTGCTGCCGGTGCTCGATCTATTGCTGAACGAGTCGCGGCCATCGATACACCACCGCGTTGATGTGCATTCCCGCGCCGACTGAGGCGAACACGATGATGTCGCCGGCCTCGATGGCGTGGCCGTCCATCTCGCCGCGGAGAATGAGATCGAGCAGCGTCGGGATCGTGGCGACGGAGCTGTTGCCGAGCCACGAGATCGTCATCGGCATCACGCCGGCGGACGGCTTGCCGGCGTCATAGAGGTCGTAGACCGCGCCGAGGATCGCTTCGTCCATCTTGCCGTTGGCCTGGTGGATCAGCACCTTCTTCACGTCGCGCAGGTGCACGCCCGCGCGGTCGAGCGCTTCCTTCACCGCTCCGGCGACGTGATTGAGCGCGTACTTGTACAGCTTGCGCCCTTCCATCTTCAGGAACAGCGCCTCGAGGAACGCTTCCGGGTTGTACGACTCGCCCATGAACAGCATCCCCGAGTGCTCGAGCGTGTCGGAGCGCGCGACGCGCGAGAGGAGGCCGTCGCTCGTGTCGCGGCCTTCGACGATCACCGCGCCGGCGCCGTCGGCGTAAATGAGGCTGTCCCGATCGTGGGGATCGGAGATGCGCGAGAGCGTGTCGGCGCCAATGATCATCATCCGCTTCGCGTCGCCCGCGCGGATCATCGAGTCGGCCACGATCACTCCCTGCAGCCAGCCCGGACAGCCGAAGATCAGATCGAACGCGACGGAGTAGGGGTTCCGGATCTCGAGCTTCGCCTTCACGCGCGCGGCGAGGGAGGGCACGAGATCGAGACGCTGACTTCCCGCGCGCACGTCACCGAAGTTGTGCGCGACGATGATGCCGTCGAGCTGCTCCGGATCGAGGTTGGAGGACTGCAACGCTTTCTGTGCAGCATCGAAGGCGATGTCGCTCGTGTCGACATCGTCCGGCACGTAGCGGCGCTCGCGGATGCCGGTGATCGACTCGAACTGCTTGAGGATTTCCTCGTTCGATTTCCCGAGCGTCTTCTGATTCGCGTCACGGAAATCGTGGCCGAGGAAGGACTCGTTCGGGACGCGAACGGAAGGGATATGGCTTCCGGTGCCGGTGATGACGGTGTGCACGGCGTAATCCTAAATGAAGTTTGCCACGCGTTCGATCACTTGCGCGTCGCGCAGAATGCGCCGGTGGCCGAGCGTTTCGACGCTCACCAGCTCCGCGCCGGGAATCGCGCGCGCCACATCGGCGCCCTCGGACCACGGCACTTCGCGATCGCCGCGGTCGTGAATGATCAGAGCTCGCGCGTTCACGAGCGGTCCGAAAGCCTCGATGTCGAGGCGCTGCCACGCGAAGCGGAGCACTTTCTCGAAGTGCTGCATGACCCGGCCCCGCAGCGATTCCGGAAACTCGAGCCAGTCGAGAAAGAGGTCGAGATAGCGCTGCGGATGCCCGGAGGGCGCGATGAGCACGAGGCGATTCGTGTGCAGTCCCTCGCTCACCGCGAGCGCGGAGGCCGCGCCGCCGAGGGAGTGGCCGACGATCGCGTGCGGCTCGCCGAAATGGGAAGCGACGGCGCGGAGGCTGTCGCGAAACTCGACCATCGACGAGAAGCGTCCGGTCGATGCGCCGTGTCCGATCGCGCTGAACGTCACGACGCGGAATCCGCGCCCGAGAAGGGAATCGGCGAGCGCGTCGAACTGCGACTCCGATCCACCCCAGCCGTGCGCGAGGATCACCAGACGTCCTTCGCCGCGCACGCCGCCGCGCACGGTGTGATTGCGCACGCGCAACGCGAAGCGCTGACCCGAGAAGCTCTCGTTGCGCGGCCGGATCGGATAACGAAACAGCCGCGCTGCCGCACGCACGGCAAGCGGCGGCGCGAGGAGACTGAGCGTGCGAATCGCCGCCCGCATGAGCGAGGGCGCGGTCACGTGGCGGGGGGCGGCCGCCTGCGGTGTCGCTGTCATGATGGCGCGGATAATAGCACGAACGTTCGTTTTCACAATGGCGTTACAGCCCTGACCGTTTAAACTGCCTCGTCCATGTCCGAGACGAACGCCGAGCGTGCGCGGCTCACCGGCGATCACCGCGAAGTCGCGCGCTGGCGCAACTGGGGGCCGTATCTTGCCGACCGCGCCTGGGCGACCGTGCGCGAGGACTACAGCGCCGATTCCGATCCGTGGAAGTACTTTCCGCACGATCTGGCGCGCTCGAAGGCGTACCGCTGGGGCGAGGACGGCATCGCCGGTTTCTGCGACCGCTACCAGATCCTCTGTTGGGCGATGGCGTTCTGGAATGAGCGCGATCCGATTCTGAAGGAGCGTTACTTCGGACTCGTGCCGACCGAGGGGAATCACGGCGAGGACGTGAAGGAGTGTTACTTCTACCTCGACGCGCTGCCGAGTCACGCCTACCAGCGGATGCTTTACAAGTATCCGCAGCGCGAGTATCCGTACCGCCTGCTCGTCGACGAGAACCGCCGGCGCGGTTCGCGCGATCCGGAGTTCGAGCTGATCGACAGCGGCATCTTCGACGACGGCCGCTACTTCGACATCGAGATCGAGATCGCCAAGGAAGATGAGGACTCCCTGGTCTTCCGCGTCACCGCCCACAACCGCGGGCCCGAGCGCGCGCCGATCCATCTCATCCCGCACCTCTGGTTCCGCAACACGTGGTCGTGGAGTGGACAGGCGGCGGAGATGCCGCTCATTCGCGCGACCGATCGTGGCCTGCTCGCCGACGATTCCACCGCGCCGCCGCTGAGCGGTCTCCTCCACGAAACACGCCTCGGCGCGCGCGTTCTCGAAGTCCCGAAGGAAGCCCGCCTGCTCTTCACGAACAACGAGACGAACAACGAGCGCGTCTACGGCGTCGCGTCGCGCACGCCGTACGTCAAAGACGCGTTTCACCGCTTCATCATCAACGGCGAACACCATGCGGTGAACCCGGAAAACAGCGGCACGAAGGCCTGCGCGTGGATGCGCTACGAAGTGGATCCCGGCCAAGCCGCGGTCATGGAAATGCGCCTCGGCCCGGAAACCGGGCAACCGGGCAACTGGGCGACCGTGATCGACGAACGCCGCAAAGAGGCCGACGCGTTCTACGAAACGATCTACGCGAAGAACGCCACCCCGGAAGAATGCAACGTCCAGCGTCAGGCATTCGCCGGGATGCTGTGGTCGCGACAGAGCTACCTCTTCGACGTCGATGTCTGGCTCGACGGCGACGATCCCGCGCACCCGCCTCCGAATGAGCGCAACTACTCGCGCAACAACCGCTGGCGGCATCTGAACTCGATGCGCATCCTCTCCATGCCCGACAAGTGGGAGTATCCCTGGTTCGCCGCATGGGACCTCGCGTTTCACGCCGTCGTCTACGCGCTCATCGACGCCGACTTCGCGAAAGAGCAGCTCTGGCTGATGCTCTTCGAGCAGTTCCAGCATCCGAACGGACAGATCCCGGCGTACGAGTGGGAGTTCTCCGATCTCAATCCGCCGGTGCAGGCATGGGCGGTCTGGCGCGTCTACAACATGGACCGCATCCGCAGCGGCAAGCCGGACGTCGCGTTCCTGGAGAAGTGCTTTCACAAGCTGCTCCTCAATTTCACCTGGTGGGTGAACAAGGTCGATCGCGACGGCCACAACGTCTTCGA
>Ga0207686_10002035_pt1:0-5000 | contig 11146 bp, 8 predicted proteins | sample KBSM24metaG_FD_184396 | JGI IMG/M metagenome (GOLD analysis project Ga0207686, IMG submission 184396) | Miscanthus rhizosphere microbial communities from Kellogg Biological Station, Michigan, USA - KBS M2-4 metaG (SPAdes) (version 2) | ecosystem: Host-associated > Plants > Roots >...
CTATATCTTCGGAACCGTTAGGAATTCCGTCATGCGGTCAACGGATTCGTAATCAGCGGGTCCCAATCCATCGTTTAGGGATGGATTTAAGGATATACATAGGGTTTGAAATTTTGCCCCATAAGAGGTACATTGACCTCTACATTTGCACATCTATATCTTCGGAACCGTTAGGAATTCCGTCATGCGGTCAACGGATTCGTAATCAGCGGGTCCCAATCCATCGTTTAGGGATGGATTTAAGGATATACATAGGGTTTGAAATTTTGCCCCATAAGAGATACATTGACCTCTACATTTGCACATCTATATCTTCGGAACCGTTAGGAATTCCGTCATGCGGTCAACGGATTCGTAATCAGCGGGTCCCAATCCATCGTTTAGGGATGGATTTAAGGATATACATAGGGTTTGAAATTTTGCCCCATAAGAGATACATTGACCTCTACATTTGCACATCTATATCTTCCGAACCGTTAGGAATTCCGTCATGCGGTCAACGGATTCGTAATCAGCGGGTCCCAATCCATCGTTTAGGGATGGATTTAAGGATATACATAGGGTTTGAAATTTTGCCCCATAAGAGGTACATTGACCTCTACATTTGCACATCTATATCTTCGGAACCGTTAGGAATTCCGTCATGCGGTCAACGGATTCGTAATTAGCGGGTCCCAATCCATCGTTTAGGGATGGATTTAAAGTTATTCATAAGTTTTGAAATTTTGCCCCATAAGAGATACATTGACCTCTACATTTGCACATCTATATCTTCGAAACCGTTAGGAATTCCGTCATGCGGTCAACGGATTCGTAATCAGCGGGTCCCAATCCATCGTTTAGGGATGGATTTAAGGATATACATAGGGTTTGAAATTTTGCCCCATAAGAGATACATTGACCTCTACATTTGCACATCTATATCTTCGGAACCGTTACGAATTTCGTCATGCGGTCAACGGATTCGTTATCAGCGGGTCCCAATCCATCGTTTAGGGATGGATTTAAGGATATACATAGGGTTTGAAATTTTGCCCCATAAGAGGTACATTGACCTCTACATTTGCACATCTATATCTTCGGAACCGTTTGGAATTCCGTCATGCGGTCAACGGATTCGTAATCAGCGGGTCCCAATCCATCGTTTAGGGATGGATTTAAGGGCATACATAAGGTTTGAAATTTTCTCCATTTGAAATGCATTGGGACGGACATATTCGGGAACGGTTATATGGTAAAAAGACCACATGTTTGTAATGAAATCCAATGTGTAGAAACAGAATTTGTTGTTTCCGAGTGCGTATTTTACGTTTGAAATAATTTCACAAATGTAATATACATGAAATACCATCACTATACGATTAAATATCATTATTTACATTTATTCATAAAGCATTAATAATGTTCAGAGACTTATGCGAGATGCATGCGAAAAGTATTGGAAACGTTTGCGAAACGTTCGACGAACATAAAGTTTTCGATCGGAAACGAAAATTTTTCAAAGTCCAAAAATTCGCGAAATTTTGCATTTTTTTAGGTGGATTTTGTGGTCATTCTTCAGGCGCGAGCCTAATATGTGGCTGCAAAAGTGCTGTGTGCGTACCTGTCACGTAGCCAACTTTGCTATATATAAGAGGTGTGTCTCGTGCGCATCTCGGTTCACATGGTATAGCCGCGGTCGGAGCGGCGCGCGACGGCTGTGCGTCGGTCGCGTGTGGGTTCTTCCCGCACGCGGTCGGCTCGCTGCCCGGCGCGCGGACCGTTCCCGGCCCCCTAAGCGGCAAAATGGAAGAACTTGCAACCTCGACGGAATACATCCGTGCGACTATGTGCGTTGGGTCGGAGTCTCTCGGGCGTCTTCCCGTCGACGTCGGCCACACGTCCGCGGCATACGGTCAAAGATATTTATTTATCGATGACGTCTGGTGTCGTTGCTCGTGTGCGTCGCGTCGTTTCGGTTGTTCGCCCCGGATTCTCGCTGTGCTCTGTGTAGTTTTCTCGGTCCTCGCGGCTGTCCTTTCCTCGTCGGAGGGACGCCGATCCGGGGTAGTGTATACGGTCTGTCTAGACTGCGCGCGGGCCGCGGTTGTTTCCCGTCTTGTGTGGCCCTCCAGAGATTGGGGGGGACTGCGCAATGCGTGAATAGTAACTCGGCTCTGCGTTGTGCAGTCTCCGCGCGTGGGACGCGTGAGAGTTCGTATGGCACGGGCACGGGGTGCACGGCCTCGTTCTCTCGGATGAAGTGGTTTCTGAACGGGATTCGCGTGCGCGCGGTCGGTTCCATTAATTTTGGCTCCGTCTCCGTGTGTCTCGGCGGATCCGTCGTCTTTTGGTGGGTTCTCTCGATGAAATTCGATAGTCCCGCCCGTTGTGGTTGAAACACTGGGTCTGCGAATCGGTCCGGGCCCCCCGGGGTCGGTCGCGATTCGCATGTCGTTCGGAGGGTCTTGATTCCCTAGCTCCGCGTTGCGCACGTCTTGCGGCGGGCACACACGCGCGAGAGAGACGAATCCCTGGTTGATCCTGCCAGTAGTCATATGCTTGTCTCAAAGATTAAGCCATGCATGTCTATGTACAAGCCGAAATAAGGTGAAACCGCGAAAGGCTCATTAAATCAGTTATGGTTCCTTAGATCGTACCCACATTTACTTGGATAACTGTGGTAATTCTAGAGCTAATACATGCAAACCGAGCCCCGACCGGAGACGGAAGGGGTGCTTTTATTAGATCAAAACCAATCGGCGGCGTTCACGCGTCGTCGTATTCTTTGGTGACTCTGAATAACTTATTGCTGATCGCACGGTCTCGTACCGGCGACGCATCTTTCAAATGTCTGCCTTATCAACTGTCGATGGTAGGATCTGCGCCTACCATGGTTGTAACGGGTAACGGGGAATCAGGGTTCGATTCCGGAGAGGGAGCCTGAGAAACGGCTACCACATCCAAGGAAGGCAGCAGGCGCGCAAATTACCCACTCCCGGCACGGGGAGGTAGTGACGAAAAATAACGATGCGGGACTCATCCGAGGCCCCGTAATCGGAATGAGTACAGTCTAAACCTCTTAACGAGGATCTATTGGAGGGCAAGTCTGGTGCCAGCAGCCGCGGTAATTCCAGCTCCAATAGCGTATATTAAAGTTGTTGCGGTTAAAAAGCTCGTAGTCGAATCTGTGTTCCGCGCCGCCGGTTCATCGTTCGCGGTGCTTACTGGCGTGTTCGCGGAACGTCCTGCCGGTGGACTTAGCAACGTTAACGCGGGGCGGTCCAATTCAGTCCCATCGCGGTGCTCTTGATCGGGTGTCGAGGTGGGCCGGCACGTTTACTTTGAACAAATTAGAGTGCTCAAAGCAGGCCGATTTTGCCTGAATATTGTGTGCATGGAATGATGGAATAGGACCTCGGTTCTATTTTGTTGGTTTTCGGAACCCCGAGGTAATGATTAATAGGAACGGATGGGGGCATTCGTATTGCGACGTTAGAGGTGAAATTCTTGGATCGTCGCAAGACGGACAGAAGCGAAAGCATTTGCCAAAAACGCTTTCATTGATCAAGAACGAAAGTTAGAGGTTCGAAGGCGATCAGATACCGCCCTAGTTCTAACCATAAACGATGCCAGCTAGCGATCCGCCGAAGTTCTCTTGATGACTCGACGGGCAGCTTCCGGGAAACCAAAGCTTTTGGGTTCCGGGGGAAGTATGGTTGCAAAGCTGAAACTTAAAGGAATTGACGGAAGGGCACCACCAGGAGTGGAGCCTGCGGCTTAATTTGACTCAACACGGGAAACCTCACCAGGCCCGGACACTGGAAGGATTGACAGATTGAGAGCTCTTTCTTGATTCAGTGGGTGGTGGTGCATGGCCGTTCTTAGTTGGTGGAGCGATTTGTCTGGTTAATTCCGATAACGAACGAGACTCTAGCCTATTAACTAGACGTATTTCCGTCATTCTAAAGGTCGGGCTTCGGTCCGATTTTTACTGGCGGCGTACGAAACTCTCTTCTTAGAGGGAAAGGTGGCTTCTAGCCGCACGAGATTGAGCAATAACAGGTCTGTGATGCCCTTAGATGTCCTGGGCCGCACGCGCGCTACACTGAAGGAATCAGCGTGTCCTCCCTGGCCGAGAGGCCCGGGTAACCCGCTGAACCTCCTTCGTGCTAGGGATCGGGGTTTGCAATTATTCCCCGTGAACGAGGAATTCCCAGTAAGCGCGAGTCATAAGCTTGCGTTGATTACGTCCCTGCCCTTTGTACACACCGCCCGTCGCTACTACCGATTGGGTGATGAAGTGAGGTTCTTGGATCGGTGCTCGGCGGCGTTTCGGCGTCACCGATGTCACTGAAAAGACAACCGAACTTCATTTCCTAGAGGAAGTAAAAGTCGTAACAAGGTTTCCGTAGGTGAACCTGCGGAAGGATCATTACCGCTTTAGATCCAGCGTGTACGCGCGTGGTTCGGAGCAAAATCGCCATTGCGTGAGCCTCGTCCGCGAGTGACGTGTACGCGTTTGCGGAGCGTCGCGTCGGCACCGTTAACGCGTGGCCGGCGTGGCGTGCGCACGGGAGAAACGACACGGGGGGGACATCTTGCATGTCCCGGTGCGTCGATCGTCCATTCAGTTGGAGTCGGCGTGCGCGGGATGTGTTTGTCCATTCGTCCGTGTTTCTCCCGACGGGAGGGAGGTGACCTCCGTCTACGAGATACCTGGCGAGCGAGACCCGGCCGTGTCTTCCGAACGGAATCGACGGCCGGGGTGCGAACCTACATGGTTGATCGTGTCGTAATCTCCTCCCTACCAGGGGGTCTACCGGTTAGTAGTGTCGTTTGTGGGTAGGACACGGGGGGGCGATAGCCAAGCCCTCCCCCTTCTCCACCGGCGCGGAATCCGGTCGTCCCTCGGCCGACCGGGGTGTGAACGGATGGGGTGCCCGTCGTGGTTCGCGAGACCCGGCCGCGTCTTCCGTAACGGAATCGGCGGCTGGGGTGCGGTCCGCTTCGAGGCTGAT
>Ga0207686_10002041_pt1 | contig 11127 bp, 6 predicted proteins | sample KBSM24metaG_FD_184396 | JGI IMG/M metagenome (GOLD analysis project Ga0207686, IMG submission 184396) | Miscanthus rhizosphere microbial communities from Kellogg Biological Station, Michigan, USA - KBS M2-4 metaG (SPAdes) (version 2) | ecosystem: Host-associated > Plants > Roots > Rhizosphere >...
ATCAAATTCAACGCAGGTTAAAAAATGAGATTAGTTTCAGTGATAAAGCTTTTGTCAATTCTCTGGCTCCGGGTGGTAATAATCTTTCCCAGTTATCCTATCAAAATGTTGATGCAAACTCTTATGCTGATACTTCTTACTATAGACTAAAGATCATGACAACTGCGAATACATTTACTTATTCAAATGAGATCGCAGTACCAGGTAAAACGAAAGGTGGTGGAGGCGGTGGTAATGGAAATAATCTTACTATAACTAATGAAACCGCAACAGTTAGTGGAAAGACAATATCACAAATAAATTCATTGAATAAAAAGATAACGGTTGGGCCTAATCCTAATAATGGCAATTTCTGGTTCACTGTAAGCGGAATTGAAAAAGAAACTTTGGCCACATTATATACAATTGATGGCAAACAGCTCAACCAGTTTCGTGTAAAAAATCTTCAGCAACAACAAGTAAGCGGCTTGAGAAGTGGAATTTATTTTCTGAAAGTGCCGGGAATGGATGCCTTTAAAATAACTGTACAAGGTGGCGGTAATGGTTTACCAATTAATAATGTATCGAACTCTAATGCAATAAAAAATTAATATGCTCTTTCAAACTCACATTTCGTTTCCCTCCTTTAGCCTTACTCCAAAAGCACTCCATGAGAGTGCTTTTAAAAAATTGAAAATGGATAATGATAAAAAAAATATCATCAATAAAGAAATGGTCATTGATATATTGATGGTGGCATTATTAGCAGGGGGGCCTATCCTTTTGGCACTAGTATTATAAATTAATTTTAGGTCCTGTATTTGTTCATATCTTTTAAGCTTATTAAAATAGAGAGGACGGTTTAGAAAGGCCGTTCCGACTAGTCGGGATGGCTTTTTCTTTTATTCATATAGATGTTTTTAAACCTAAATCATTTTAACGCTGTCATCACTTCTTCCTTTCGGCTGCGCAAACCGATTATCGTTCGAAATGACTTTAAAACAGAACTTCCCTTTTATAAGTTGACATCATAATGAAAAAAATGCCCCGTTTCCGGAGCATTTGAACCAAGTGTTATGAGAGAGAAGGTTTATGGCTGGAATAAGAAAGAAGTCATTTTTATGCTGCGATATGTTTTACTCATACATGATGTGTTCCGGGCCGATAATGCATCATCACTTTTTCACCTTCATGTAACACATCCCCACGTTTCATCCATGTATTCATTTATAACAGGCCTTTTTTCCGTTCACTCTTATCATGGCTATAATCTGTATCTTTTTATAACCATTAGTAAGTTTTGAATCTTCCAACACCTGCATGATCCTTGTTCTGAAACCGATTCCTTTGCTTATCAAAGTCTGTCGCTATTGCAATTGTCTTTTCTGTTGCCATTTTCTCAGCTTCATTAGTAATATCGTGATCAGCAGGATTGTCATTATGTTTCGATTTACAAGTCAATATTACTACATCGATAACCCGTTTTCAAGTCACACTTATCGAGTGGTCGGTTTATTTTAGTGAATGGTATAATATTCTGAATAAGGTGTAACAAGCGGTGTAAGTTTAAAGACAGTTTTGATGAATTCCTGTTGAAAAAAGGAAGCCATGCCATCTACTGAAACAACTGAAAGTACTACCCGGAAAGATATCATCATGCTGACAGTTGTAGCTATTATACTATTCGTGATATCCAGAGTGATCCGAATAACAATAACCGTTTTTCTGAACCAAGGCCCGACAGCATGTATTGGTAAAAATTTACGGCCCGGTATTTGCAAATTAATTTTTTAAACTTATTAATAGAGGACGGTTTAGGAAGGCCGCATCATTGATGCGGCTTTTTCTTTTATCCCTACTTTTGAAAAAAATTACTGATGTACCAAACACTGCTTAGCTCAATTGAGAATAATGTTCTAACTATTACGATCAATCGTCCTGATAAATTAAATGCTTTAAACAAAGATGTATTCACTGATCTTGATAAAGCATTGAATGACATTGAAAAAAAACCTGCAGTAAAATCGGTTATTATCACAGGCGCAGGGCCCAAAGCATTTGTTGCCGGCGCTGATATCTCAGAATTTGGTGATTTGAACAAGGAACAAGCTATGGCAATGGCCAAAAGAGGTCAGGATATTTTTTTAAAAATTGAGCGTTGCAACAAACCAATTATCGCAGCCGTCAATGGTTTTGCCCTCGGTGGCGGATGTGAATTGTCAATGGCTTGTCATTTTCGTATTGCAAGTGAAAATGCAAAGTTTGGCCAGCCCGAGGTGAATTTAGGATTGATACCTGGTTATGGAGGCACGCAAAGATTAGTTCAATTGATCGGTAAAGGCAGAGCATTGGAGTTATTAATGAGCGGTAACATGATCGATGCAAATACTGCTTTGCAATATGGACTGGTAAATTATGTAGTTAAACAAGAAGAATTATTAACAAAAGCAAGATCAATTCTTGAAACAATAAACAGTAAAGCTCCATTAGCAGTTGCAGCATGTATCACCACAGCCAATGCAGTTTATGATGAAACAACAAATGGCTTTGAGTTGGAAGTAAAAAAGTTTGGAAATTGTTTTGCTACTGAAGATATGAAAGAAGGTGTGAGTGCATTTTTAGAAAAAAGAAAAGCAATATTCAAAGGAAGCTGATCTAAGATCAGTTGAGTTGTTATATTGATAAATGGTTAAATTGTTATGAGTAAAACAATTTGGTAATTTAACCATTCAACAATTTATCATTCAAATGCGTTTTTGAAAGTGATCGTTTGTCCTTTTTTCGTTTTCATTTCTGCAATACCGTTTACTACTTTTATTTCCGAACGATCGAAACCAGTGTTGATCCAAGTTTTAAAAGGAAGTTTTATTCTAAGCAATCCTCCGGCTTCCGCTTTTATTTTGACCTCTGTCGTTACCCCATTTTCTTTTTTTGCAGAAATAAGAAAAGCTCCTTCTGCTCTTAATGTTTTAAATGAAACATTTTTCCATTCTTTTGGGATAGCCGGAAATACTTCAATAAAATTTTTATGACTTTGCAAAAGCATTTCATGAATGCCTTGCGCAAATGCAAAATTTCCTTCTAAAGTAAAAGGACGAGAAGTAGCATCTGCATATTGTCCTCCCTTCTGATCTCCATTTATATGAAAACTATTGGGTGAAACGAAATTGGTTGCAAATCTCTTTAAATTAATTGCGGCCGAATCACCATTCTGCGCTCTTGCATAAATAGAAGCGATCCAAGCAAATGAATAGCCTACCCATTGCCTGGTTCCAAGTTTTTCAATATGTTTTAATGAGTTTTCAATGATCACTCTTTCTGATGAATCTTCCATGTTTAATAATCCTAAAGGATGTATAGCATGTAAATGATTTTGGTGGCGATGTGAATATTCAAGATCCTGATTGACGGCAATAGTTAAGCCTGTTTCGTTTGAATTAAGTTGAGGCAAAGCTGACCATTGCAGTAACCAATACCTTGCTTCATTTTCCTTTTTTAGTTCTAAATCGACGGCCCATAACATTTCAAAAGCATTTTTTACTAATGCCAGGTCATAATTCGTCCAATTAAGAAACCATGCCTTAATACTATTATCATTATACTCCGGAGTAGAGCTCAAAGGCAATTTCTTCGTGGCGCTATCGCTGGTGAGCTGATCAAGAAACTCGCAGACATCGTTGATATAAGGAAAAGCCTTCTGGGCCAGGAAATTTTTATTCATGCTATATATCCATTGCCAATAAAAATGCTGGGCCAACCAGGCTGAAGTAGTTGGCGACATTGCATACTGAATCCATCCTCCCATCGGTTGACCGGAAATAGTTGAAACACCCGGCACATTTAATCCATCAACTTCAAAATACTGCTTCGTCCATTTCATATTCTCCTCTTTTACTTTCCACAACCAGTTTGTAAATCCCTCTGTCAAGTCAAGATGATTACCTGAATAGCCGGGCCAATAACTTAATTCAGTATTGAGATCATGATGAATATCTCCTTTCCACGGTGGCAACCTTCCATCATCTGCTGTCCATATTGCCTGCAAAGAGATCGGCGGAGTATCGCTTCTTGCTACACAACCGAATTTGTACATATCCAAATAATATTGTCTTTCTAATATTGAGTCAGGAATCGAAACTGATGATCTTTTCCAATAATCGTTCCACCAGCTGATATGCGATGGCCACCCGGTGGGTTCTTTAACTAATACATTTATTGCCGGGAGGGATGCTGGTTCATTATTGGTGATCGTCCATTCACCAATGATCTTTTTTCCCGGGAACCGGTACCATTTCACCAGCACTTGATAATAATTGTTTTTCCAGGTAGGTTGATGATAAAGAATGTAATCAAATCCTTTTTCCACTGTCCCTTTTTGATACCCAAGTCTTTCAAGACTTTGTCCGGAAACACTATTACCTGCTTTTCCATTATTCCCTGTATTGTAATTTGGAATGATCAATTCAGGAATGATGTCTTCATTTATGTTTTCAAAACCAAAATACCCAACCTTGCGTGTTGCATGAATATAATTATTGAACTTAACTCCATTCTCAAATTCTACAACACTTAATCCATTTGAAATATCAAGTGAAACTTTTTTTACTTTCCCGATCTTGTTAAGATCAAACTCAATCGCGGCTCCGGGGATCTTTGTTGGCGCCGGGTATTTTTCATACGGCTCATCTCCTATTTTCTGTACAGAATCATACTGATTTATTTTTACCTTTTCAACTACCCATTTAAATTTCAGTTTATCGATCTCCGGCATCGGACGATCATCCCACAAATCAACCCGATCTAACGACATTCTTATTTTATTATTCTTTTGCCAGATCAATGCGCCGAGCCAACCATTGCCTAATGGAATTCCTTCGTCCCATCTTTTGGCCAACGTATCAAATACAAGATTATGTTTCGCCTTAGGTTGTGCGAAAATATTTATTGAAACAAATAACAATAAAGGAAACAGTCGTATCAAGTTATTAATTGTTAATTCTTCTTCTTCGGCGGCTTTACGATTGTAGTGTCAGTTTCAAGAATTGGTACATAATAACCACCGGTATCTAAAGTTACATTTCGAAAATTACTTTTTAGTGCCGGCCATTCTGCAGCAGTGATAAATGTTTTATAAATATATATGGCTTGCAATTTCGGAAGACCTTTCAGTTGCATGATCCCATTTGCTGTTACTTTCGTACCGACGAGATTCAGATATTGAAGGTTGATCAATGATCGTAAAGTAGCAAGCCCTTGATCTGTTATCAATGTATTGTCCAATTGCAAACGGGTAAGATTTACAAGTTGTGTTATCGGAGTCAATAAAGTATTTGAGATCTTCTTTCCGCTAAGGTTTAACCAAACCAATTGCTTTTTTATAGACTGCAATAAAGCGATATCATTATATGTTATCGAATCAACTGTTATAAAATTCACGGTTAAGTAGTTGCTGTTCTGTGCTACGGGTAATACTACAATGCCTCTTTGTTTTAATTTTTGCAATGCTTTTTCATCTGCTTTCTCAACCATATTCTGTGGTATATCTGGCGGGATCTTCTTTACTTCCTTTTGTAATGAAAGCAGGATCGGCTTTATTTTTTCCGACTGATCCAGGTCTTTTGTCTTTTTATCAAATGTTGCTCCCGTTGCGATCCACCAATGCATCAATTCAATTTCATTATCTTTTAATTGTGGCTTCTCCTTGGGCGGCATATGATCTTCCTCATTGCGTGGCAATAACAATCTTTTCATCATATCACTTTCTTCGGCATTTCCCGGCTTGATCACTTTACCATCTTTCCCACCTTTTAAAATGAATTCAGGTTCATCTAATCTTAGCTTGCCTTTCTTTTTGCTTTTATTATGACAGCCATAGCACTTGCTTTCAAATATTGGCCGGATTATATCTGCATACGCATTTGCTTCCTGTACATCAGCAATTGGTTTGATCTCTTTTTCAACTGTACTATCTTTTGAAAATCCTTTCGTAAGATAATCTGATCCGTGAGTAAGCGAACCACCCAAATGACCCGTAACAAAGATCATGGGAACCATTAGCAGTATTACCCATTTGGCAAATTCATTTTCCCAACGGTGAAATAAATATGCAATAAGTGATATGGATGCAGTTGCAATAGCAAACCATGTATGTGTATCTATCAATTCATCATCATAGTCGCCGCTTAGTGAAAGAAAATAACCGGTGATGCAGGAAAGAACGGCGCTGATCATTCCCCAGAATAACGCAATACTTATAGCAGCATGCATCGATGCATATTTCGGTCTGAGTGCAAGCAATTGAAATAATGCCGCCAATAACAAAATACCAATTGGCAAATGGACCAGCAAAGGATGGAAGTGACCAATTAGTTCGGAGAAGTTCATCAATAAATGAATAATTAAAAATTAATAATTGGTCAGCTATATCGTTTACGCAATAGTTGCATCATATACACATTGATCTCCCATTGATTTGCCAACGGTTGTCTTGTATAAGCCATGGTAGGCATATAATCAGGCGGACCAAACTCGGTTAAGAAAGTCATTCGTTCACCATTCTTCTTTTTTCTTTCTACCACCTTATCCCACCAGGCAAGATGAGCTTTCACTGCATTCTCCCATTCAGGTGCTCTCGGATCATTTACCTGTGGGCCTTCCTGATGACCGATCCTTGCATGAATATGCTCCACTCTATCCAATGTCATATTTAATGTATCCTGCTGGTCTGCCAACAGACTTTCATGCACATTACACCAATGTGATACATCGAAAGTAATTTTTAAGTCAGGATATTTTTCCATGAATTGCCTTGCAACAGGAGCAGCATATAAAATCCTTGAACGATGGGTTTCGTGACAAATAGTGATCCCGGTTTCTTTTGCTAGCGCAAGAGTGTGTTCAATAAATTTTTTATTATCATCAAAACTAAAATGATCCCTGCCGGAATGATTATTAATATAAAGGGGTCGTTGAATATTCTGCTTTGCCGCTGCATCCACCATTTTTTTATAATACTCCAAATGTTCTTTCGGATCATTTTGAAAACCGCCGCAAAGAAAGCCAACTTCTAATCCATGAGTCTTTAATGCTGCAAACAATTCATCCTTCTTATTATCAGCGGGCCACCAGATCTCGATCCCATCGTAACCTTCTTTTTTTACTTTGGCGCAAAAAGCATCGGTGCTGCCATCAAAGCCCCAATTGGTAGCCATTATTTTTAATTCGTAATTCTTATTCATGATGAAAGAAGGTTGAGTTGCTGATGAAATTTTATCGAGAGAAGAAAATATCAATGCTGCTGTTGCAGTTGCTGATGTTTGTAAAAATTTTCTTCTATTTGATCTCATATTAAATTACTGCGACACATTTGTTCAAGAGCGAACAGAACCCTGAACGGAGCGTCGCAACGAAAGTTGATAGTAGTACTAAAGCTCGTAAACAAAAATTCTACGTCAATATTTCCTGGATCACTTTCCCTTTCACATCTGTCAATCTAAACGGTCTTCCCTGGAATTCATACGTGAATTTTTCATGATCGAAACCTAACTGATTTAAGATAGTTGCCTGTATATCGAAGGCTTCTGTTTTTCCACTGACCACACTATAACCGATCTCATCTGTTTCGCCATAAGTAGTGCCGCCTTTGATGCCACCACCTGCCATCCAAATAGAAAATGCCTCAGTATGATGATCCCTTCCTTTAAAAGGAACTGCTTTCCCTTCCCTGTTTTCCTGCATTGGTGTCCTTCCAAATTCACCACCCCAGATCACCAGCGTTTCATCAAGCAAGCCCCTTTGTTTGAGGTCAAGTATCAATGCAGTCATTGCTTTATCAACCTCCCTGCATTTATTTATTAATCCAATATCTACTGCTGTATCCGCATTAGTACCATGACTATCCCAGCCCCAATCAAACAACTGAACAAAACGAACACCTTTCTCAACAAGTCGACGTGCTAACAAAATATTATTGGCGAATGAAACTTCACCGGGCTTTGTTCCATACATATCATGAATGTATTGCGGCTCATCATTTATGTTCATCACTTCAGGCGCCGCTATCTGCATTTTATATGCCATTTCATATTGAGCAATGCGTGATAAAGTTTCCGGATCTTTATATTGCTCATGCTGATGCTGATTGATCTTATTGATTGCATCAATAGATGCACGACGAAGATCACGATCCATTCCTTGTGGATCATTCATAAATAAAACAGGATCGCCTTCACTTCTGCACTGCACGCCCTGGTACACACTTGGTAAAAAACCACTGCCCCATGCACTCTTACCTGCATCAGGATCATTGCCGCCGGACGTCAACACAACATATCCTGGCAAATTCTGATTCTCTGTTCCCAAACCATAAGTGACCCACGCTCCAATACTCGGACGACCTAATCGTGGAAAACCTGTATGCATAAACAATTGCGCCGGTGCATGATTAAATTGATCGGTCGTTACTGATTTTATGATCGCTACATCATCAACGATCGATGAAAAATGCGGAAGATAATTGCTTAACCAAATACCGCTTTCACCATATTGTTTAAATGTTGCTTGTGGTCCCAGCATTTTTGGCACACCGCGGATAAATGCAAATCGTTTTCCTTCCAATAAACTTTGTGGACAATCCTGTCCATCCAGTTTCATCAGGTCAGGTTTATAATCGAATAACTCCAATTGTGATGGTGCCCCTGCCATGTGTAAATAAATAACTGACTTTGCTTTTCCGGGGAACATGGGTGGTCGTGGCGCCAAAGGATTGACAGGATCAATTAAAATATTTGATGCATGATGCGAAGAACTTCTTCCACAACTATTCAATAATGATCCCAATGCCAATGCACCCAAACCCATTGCACTTTCTTTCAAAAAATGACGACGGGTATTCTGGCGAAGCACTTCTCGTCTTGCTTCTTCAAATAATCTTTTATTATGTAACTCTTCTCGTGTCATTTATATTTTTTATATACCCAGCCCTTGAATTTCTATTTAGCTTTTCTTGCGTCGCACTCTTGTACTGCAACAATTCTATTCATCTTTTATCCACCCCAAATTGAAATTTTCTTTAATGGAACTGCTTCCCCCGCCAGCGGGGGATAATGAACATTTCCAATCAAAGATCTTTTCAAATTAAAAATACTGATCAAATCTAAGTCTCCCCTTTAGGGGGACAGGGGGTTTATATTTTCGTCACTACTTCATCCAAATTCAAAATAGCATTACACACAACTACCATTGCTGCTGTTTCCGGGTTATTCTGTTTATTGTTTACACCTATCATTTCACAAGTCTTGTCTTTATCTCTATTAAACTTTTCTAAAGCATTTTTATATAGATCTTCTAAAATAGAAAGATCTTTTTCATCAATCGCATGACCAGTTGCTAATTCATAGCCTCGCTTTATTTGATCATTGATATTTCTACCTGTTTCCTTTTGCAGGCGATAAGCAAAGTTTCTTGCCATTTCAATATAAGCAGAATCATTTAAAGTAACCAGTGCCTGCAACGGTGTATTTGTTCTTATCCTTCTTGCCGTGCATATTTCTCTCGATGTACCATCAAATGTTGTCATTGAAGGATACGCAGCTGTTCGTTTCCAGTAAATATATACACCACGACGATACTGATCTTCCCCACTGCTTTGTCTCCATTTCTCACCACTATAAGGAGAATTCCATATTCCTTTTGGCTGAAAAGGCATTATACCCGGTCCATACATTTTATCACTTATTAATCCGCTGATGCATAAAGCCTGGTCGCGAACCTGCTCGGCAGATAATCTTACTCTCGGTCCTCTTGCATAAAACTTATTGTATGGATCTTTTTTTAATAACTCATCGTTCACAGTTGATTGCTGCCTGTAAGTGGCAGACATCACAATTGTTTTGATCATTTTCTTCATGCTCCAGTTATCATCGTTCATAAACTGCCATGCAAGCCAATCAAGTAGTTCTTTATGTGTAGGCGCCATTCCTTGTGTACCGAAATCTTCCAATGTTTCCACAATACCATTTCCAAAAATCTGTTCCCATAGACGGTTCACCATTGTTCTTGCCGTCAGCGGATGTTTTTTATTTGTTAACCACAAGGCAAGATCCATCCTGTCTTTAGTTCCTTTTTTTTCAATAGGGGAAAATAATTTTGGAACGTCTGCTTCTACCTTATCTCCTTTCACCAGCCAATTGCCTCTTTCAAAAACATTTGTTTCCCTATAAAGATCAGGCGAGTTTTCAGACATTACAGGTGTCGTCCTTACTGGTTTATTGAGTAAACGCATAAAACTGCTGAATACACTGTCATATCCTTCTTTGCCTTTACCCGGAAACTGCTGGCCGAAATAAAACCAATCAAGTATTAATGCAGTAAAATCATCTTTCTCTAATTTTTTACTGAAGTAGGAAAAGTAAAGATCATGTACACCGCCAACAGGAGCTACATCAACTCCATAAATTTTGCTTTCTCCTTTTGTTTCGGGTACATTGATCGTTTTCCATACAGGACCATTCATGCTATCAACGTGAATTGTCCATACGCCATCAGTTGCATAACCCTTATAGCGAAACAAAAAATAATTCTTATCTGAAAGATCGATCTGTTGCATTCTGAAATCGGAATGTTTCCTGATCAACAGCCATTTTGTTTCCCGTTGTTCCGCGTTAACATATTTATCTGTTCTTTCAAATGAAGTAGTAACCGGCTCCCATGTCTTAAGCAATCTATAAAACTTTTTAGCTTCTGCATCGCTACCGTTTTGTTTTAGCCATTCTTTTATTCTTAATGCTTCAATGCTGTCTTCTTTTTCATAGCGACGAAGCAAAGGATAATCCTCCTGTGAATCACAATCGCGGCTGTTATTGAAGAATGCCATGAATTTATAATACTCATCATGACGAATGGGATCATAGGGATGGCTATGACATTGCACGCAACCAAATGTTGTACCCATCAATGCTGTCCAGGTAGTATTTACACGGTCAATCACTGCCGCTGTCCTATACTCTTCATTATCTGTTCCTCCTTCGTCATTGGTAACTGTATTGCGATGAAACCCGGTAGCAATGTATTGTGCATCGGTGGGATCTGGTAAAAGATCACCGGCTAATTGCTCTATTAAAAATTTATCATAAGGTTTATCTTCATTAA
>Ga0207686_10002043_pt1 | contig 11126 bp, 9 predicted proteins | sample KBSM24metaG_FD_184396 | JGI IMG/M metagenome (GOLD analysis project Ga0207686, IMG submission 184396) | Miscanthus rhizosphere microbial communities from Kellogg Biological Station, Michigan, USA - KBS M2-4 metaG (SPAdes) (version 2) | ecosystem: Host-associated > Plants > Roots > Rhizosphere >...
GAGTTGATCATCTTGCCCTTAGGCCCGATCACCTCGCCGATCTTGTCGATCGGCACCTTGATGGTGGTGATGCGCGGCGCGTACGGGCTCATCTCGTCGGGCTCGGCGATGGCCTCGGCCATGATGTCGAGGATGGTCAAGCGAGCAGTCTTGGCCTGCGCGAGCGCGTCGGCCAGCACCTGAGAGGGGATGCCGTCGAGCTTGGTGTCGAGCTGCAGCGCGGTGACGAACTCCTTGGTGCCTGCGCACTTGAAGTCCATGTCGCCGAAGGCGTCCTCGGCGCCGAGGATGTCGGTCAACGTCACGAAGCGCCGCTCGGTCTTGCGAAAGTAAAACAAGCCGAAGACAAGGAAGGTGAGCGAAGCGGCGCTGGAAACAGCAAGGGTCACCGGATTCCACGGCAAGCCGAGCAGCGCCGAGCGATAGGCATCGATGATGCCGGCCATCGGGTTGAGCGCCAGCAGCCACTGCCACTCGGTCGGCACGACGCTCACGGGGTAGATGACCGGGCTGATGTACATCCAGGACTGGATCAGAAAGGGGACGACATAGCGAAAGTCTCGGTACGTCACCGTCAGTGCAGCCAGCGACAAGCCGATGCCGAAGGCCGCTGCCGCGGTCAGGAGGACCAGCAGCGGCACCGCAAGGAAGCCCCACCCGGGCGGGATTCCATAAGCCAGCATGATCACCAAAAAGACGACACCGGAGATCGCCAGATCGATCAGCCCACCTCCGACCGCGGCAGCCGGAATGAACAATCGGGGCAGATAGATCTTGGTGAGAAGCGCCTGCTGGCTGACCAGGCTTTGGCTCGCCTGGCTGACGGCATTTGCGAAGAAGGTCCACGGCAGCAAACCGGCGAACACGAACACCGCATACGGCATCCCTTCGGAGGGAATCTTGGCGAACCGCCCGAAGATGATCGTGAAGATCACCATCGTGAACAGAGGCTGCAAGGCAGCCCACAGAACGCCCAGAACGGTCTGCTTGTAGCGAACCTTGAGATCGCGCAGGATCAGGATCGTCAGTATTTCGCGTGAAGTCCAGAGCTCGCCCCAGTCGATGGCGATCCAGCCGGGTCGGGGCTGGATGACGATTTCTCGGGGGGCTTCCGCTGACATTTCAGAGCGTGATATCACCAACATGGAGGTCCAGAAAGGTAGCTGCTGGCAGCGCCAGAGTTTTCGAGGTTCGTGTTCAGCTTTCCCGCAAGGACGCTGGGGACGGAGAGCGATATCTCGAAGGCGCGGCGGTCGTGACCTCCGCCGGGCTCGACGCGAGCGCCGCGTAGGCGCAGAGAAGTCCTGCCAGGACGTACTCGACCCAGTCAATGCTGGCGGCCGCCATGAAGAAAAGGCTGCCGACCATTGCAGCGACGAGCGCCGCGCCGACCGATGCCAAGTCGGGGTCGAACGCTCGAACGCCTCGAACGGCCATGAAAGCCTTGGCCGTGCTGAGGAGCAGGAAAAGAGCGAACAGGGACAGGCCGACGAGACCGCAAAACAACGCGACCGTCGCGTAGGCGTTCATCAGGTCGACGAGACCGTCGGTCGAGCGGAGGTCGTCCATGTGGACGAGGACGAACGGATCGCCGAAGACAGGGTTCTGCAATACAAGCCGCCATGATTCCTCAGCGAGCTGCTGACGATAGAGCACCGTTCCTTGTTCGGCGCTGCCGATGAACGGGATCAGCTCGATGATGCGCCCCCCGACCGGCGTCAGTGAAAGCAGCACCATGAGAACGAGTCCTGAAAAGACGCCCTTGGCGGCTCCTGAGGCACCGCCCGCGAGCATCAGGTACGTGAAGTAGACGATGACCGCAGTCAGCCAGGGCCCGCGCGAATGGCTGACGTAAATGCCGATGCAAAGCAATCCCGTCGTCGCCCAACGTGCCCACTGGGACGCAACGTATGTTCGCAGGTGCAGCCAGAAGGCGAAGGCAACCGTCAAGATGTAGCCATAGGTGAGCGAATGCCCTGCGGAGGCCTGAGCTCGCAGGCTATCCGCACGCATCATGTAGGCCCCGATGTTGGGAGAGCCCCAGCTGCTGCCGACGTACTCGTACAGCAGCCACCCCTTGAGCCACTCGAAGACGCCAATCGCTGCAAAGATCGCTCCGACCAACGTGAGCACCGCCATGGCGTCGGTCAGAGCCTGCCGTTTCGTGATCACCCGGCTGAAGACGTAGTAGGGGAGCAATATGTCCAGGCCGAACAGGAATCCTCGCCGCATCGTGTTGGTGATCGACTCGTACGGCATCGTGAGGACCACCTGGAGAAGAAGGTACGACACCAGCAGAAGGTCGACCGACGTCCAGCGCCTCGCTCGTCCGTCCTCGTTGATCGAGAAGGCGCGCGCTGCGAGCGGCAACAGCAGGACGAGCGCGAGCAAGCGGGCCTCGCTCAAGGTGAAGAAGTGGTTGAAGCCGATGGCCGGCAAGTCGACGACGACCGGCGGTATGACTGCGTAGAACATCAGGTAGAGCGCAGCCGGATTCGAATCCCTTCGCGCGCTCCACACGACGGCGATGACGGCGAAGAACGCGTAAATCCAGAAGCTCGGGCTCAGGAAAGCACACGCCGTCAGCGTGAGCCACACATTCCTGCGACGCGCGAAGTCCTCTTCCAGCATGAACGCCGCGCAGACGGGCTTCGCCAAGGCGAATATCGCGACGGCGATGGAGAGGATGGCGATCAGTGACTTGAGTTCGTAAACCATTCAGTCGTGCGACGCACGGTGCAAGGACTTTCGACCGCTACTGCAGTATCGGGCGACGAAGGAGCGGAAGGACGCGCCGGCCGATACCTGCTCAACGCCCTCTCAGCCTCCGCTTCGCAGCGAAGACATATCGCTGCAGGGCCGGAGGGACCCACTGGCGCAGATGCTGATCCAGGCGAAGCTCCGATGCCTCCCGTTGCGTACTGCGGTCGTCTTCCGGGCGAGCGCGATACATCGTCGAGACATTGGGAACTTCGTTGTAGATTTCTTTCGACGCGGTGTAATAGTAAAGGGCGATCGATCGCCGATAGACGCCTTCGGGCGTCGTCAGGGGATCGGGATGGCCGTGGTAAGAGGTGGCGTCCGTGTTGAAGATCACACAGCGATTGAACACCGGTGCGACCTGCTCGCATTTCATCGTCATGTCGCGACTCCAGAGCTCCAGGCTGCCTCCGTACGACTCATCCCAATGCTCGTTGAGATAGATGATCACGTTGATGCGGCGATGAAGGTGCAGCTGCTCGTTGACGCGAAAGTCGGCATGGATCCCGAGCTTGCCGCCGCGTCCCGTCTCGTGATATCCCCCGCCGTTGAAATAGGGGTCCGGGATCAGGCCCTGAATTGCCGTCAGTCCCTCCAGGAACTCGAGAATCGGCCGCGAGTTGAAGAAGTGGAAGAGCTGCCGCGCGGCGCCGTCGCAGTCCTCCGGCAGGATCTGCCGCTTGTGCAGGCCGGCGTACCCCAGGTCGAAAACGCGATCGGAGGAGAGTCCCTGGCGGGGAAAATGATCAAGCGCAAGTTGCGCAACGGCCGCGGGAAGGAAATTGTCGAATATCTTGTGAGGGAACGGCTCGGCGAAACAGTATTCCCCGGACAGTGCTTCGCCGATCCTTCGGGCTTGCGCTGCGTCGAGCGTCAGTCCGTCGGACGTATCTATGGGTAGTACCGCTTCCAACTACAACTCCTGAAACCGCCGGCGCAATCCGCGAGATTGTCGTCCAGGGACCCACCGCTATCGTTCGAAGAACCGCACGCGGTCAGGCGGCAAGCAAACAACACTCCCGCAGGATTGTCTCGCGGCCCGGCGCGGCCCGCCTGCCGGCTTCCCCCACCGGCCGTCCTGCATGGGGGGAAGTGTGCGGTGTGACGCACCTCGTTGCGCCCCTGGCATCGGGCTACTTGTACTCGATGAGCCGTGCCCGCTTGCCGGTCAGACTCTGAAGGAGGAACCTGATCTGACCGGACGCCTCGGCGAACTTCCCGAGCACCAGGAACGCTGATCTGGCGAGCCGTGCCCGCGGCGGACCCGGGGTTCGGAGGAACAGGCGAACCACCTGCAGCGGATAGACCGCCGCCCCGGCAAGCGTCCACGGAGTGACCAGGATCGCGCCGGCGAGCAGGGCGCCCGGCAGCACCGCGCCCCACGCCCAGGCGCTGCGCGATTCGCGAACCCAATGACGCTCGGGGGCCCCGCCGTGCAGGCGTGCTCCTTCGGCATAGGCGAAGCCGGCGCGGGTGCTGCGCTTCCACCATTGGCTGAATCTCGACATGGCGGCATCGTGCATGGTCATCTCGAGGTCCAGCCGCCAGATGAGCCAGCCGTTGTTTCGCAGGCGCACGCACAGTTCCGGCTCTTCGCCGGCGATCAAGTCCTCGCGGAACCCGCCGACCTCCTGGAACGCCGAGGACCGCATCAGCACATCGCCGCCGCACGCCTTCGTGGCGCCGACGGGCGTGTCCCACTCGAGGTCGCACAGCAGGTTGTACACCGACCGTTCCGGGTGGCGCTCGCGGCGCCGCCCGCAGACGGCGGCGATCTCAGGGCGCTCGCGCAGGAAGAACGCCGATGCGCCGAGCCAGCCCGGCGCGACCTCGCAATCGCCATCGACGAACTGGATGAAATCGAGCTCCTCGCCGCAGGTTTGCAGCCGGCGTGCCCCCTCGTTGCGTGCCCGCGCAGCCGTGAACGGCCGCTGCAGGTCGAGCGCGTGCACGATGGCGCCGAGCGACGCCGCCAGCTCGACCGAGCCGTCCGTCGAGCCGGAATCGACGTAGACGATCCGCCGGGCTCGCCCGAGCACCGATGCCAAGCACTGCCGAAGCCGCTCGCCCTCGTTGCGGCCGATCACGATGACCCCGACGCGGGGCTCGCTCGCAGTTGCGGCTTGCCCGGGCGCATCGCCGTTCACGGGGACCGCCGAGGCTTGATCACTGCGGGAACGCCGACGGCGATGCTTCCGTCCGGCACATCGCGGGTGACGACCGCGTTGGCGCCGATCAGGACGTCGTTGCCGACCCGGATCCGGCCGAGCACCTTGGCTCCCGCCCCGATGTCGACGTTGTTGCCGATCGCCGGTGCGCACGCGTCGTCCATCCTGGCAAGGCCGACCACGACCCCGCTTCGGATGCGGCAGTCGTCGCCGAACTTGGCGTAGCCGCTGATCACGATGCCGCCGGAATGGTCAATCACGAAGTTGCGACCCACCTCGACTTCGCAGGGCAGCTCGATGCCGGTGACGATCTGGACGACCTTGTACAGGACGCGGTAGATCAGCGAGCAGAGCCTTCGTGCAAGAAGGGGCCGCACCGTGTAGCGCCAGCGCCCGAAGCGATACACCACCATGGCCCAAAAGCCCTGCGCGCCATAGTTCCCGCCGTAGGCTCGCAGGTCGTCGCGGATGTGCTCGAACATCGGGGGCAAGGCCGGCGGCCTAACGCGTCGGGCGCCTACCCCAGGCTGTCTTGCGCAAGACGGCCCAGGTGGTCACGGCGTGTTCGAGGTACGGCTTGGTCCCTTTCAAGGTACGACGCCTGCCCAGCGATTTGACGGCCAGGTAGGCGTCCGCCAAGGTCGACAGGCCAGCCGCCAGCCACATTCCGGCACGGCGGTGGTGTTTGCGGTGGTAGAGCAGGCCGCTCTCGATCTGCAGCGCATCGATCTGCCGACCCGCAGAGGTGACTTCGGAATCGGTCTTTGCACTCTCTCCGCCGATGTGGACGACCGTCGTGTCGGGATAGAACACGACTTTCCAGCCCGCGGCCTTGACCGCCTTGCAGTGGTCGATCTCCTCGTAATAGAGAAAGAAGCGCGGGTCGAAGAGGCCGACCTGATCGATCACCTCCCGGCGAACGAGGTAGTAGCAGCCCGGCACCCAATCGCATTCGCGCACCGATGCGTGGTCCCACGTCATGTCGTCTGCCGGCTTCACGCCGGGGAAAAACCGGGCGAGGCTGGTCCGGGCGAGAAACTCGTTCCACGGCGTCGGGAAATATCGGCACGAGGGCTGCAAGCTTCCGTCGCGGCCGGTCAGGCGAACGCCAAGCACCCCGCAGGACGGGTTTTCGTCCATGTAGGCGACGGTCCGGCCCACGGTGTCGGCAGCGACGAAGGCGTCGGTGTTCAGGAGGAGCACGTAGCGGCCGCGGGCGAGCGCGCAGGCCTGGTTGTTGGCTCGGCCAAAGCCGACGTTGGCCGGGTTGGCAATCAGTTCGCAATCGGCGAACTCGCTCCGCAGGAGCGCGGCCGAACCGTCGCGCGACGCGTTGTCGACCACCACGATCTGCAGCCGCAGGTCGACGCTGCTCGCGCGAAGTGAGTCGAGGCACGGACGGAGGAGATCGCGGGTGTTGTAGTTGACGAGGATGGCCGTAACGTCGATGTCGCCGTTGCTCATCTGAGGCAAAGAGGAGGCGCGTGGAGCAAATGACTGAACACACCCGATTGTCCCGCAGCGCCCGCCGGCCCGGAAATTCCCGCCGGCAACCGCCGCCGCAAACTGCACGGGTGCGCCTGACACGGCGAGATGGCAATCCACAGACGACCGCTCGCTCGGTCAAAATAGGCAGTCCGTCGGCTCAGCACGATCCTCATGAACCTCAAGACCACTGCACTGACCCTTGCCGTCCTGATGTGCGGCGCCTCCGTGGCCGGCCTGGCGGCACGACCGAGCGTCAAGGCGGCCGACGTCGGAAAGTCCATTCCGCTGGAGGTCAGCGTTCCCAAGGCCTTCGGCGACTGGAAGCTGCCTCCGGAGATGGCGTCCCAGATCGTCAATCCTCAAGTCACGGGCGAGCTCGGCAAGCTGTACAGCCAGTTGCTGACGCGCACGTACGTCAACAAGGACGGCTATCGGATCATGCTCTCGATCGCGTACGGCGAAGACCAGCGCGGCGACCTGCAGACGCACCGGCCCGAGGTCTGCTATCCGGCGCAGGGCTTTGTCCTGGGCAAGACCGAAGACGGCGTGTTGCCCACCTCGTTCGGGAACATCGAGGTGCGCCGCCTCGTCACCACCCTGGGCGCCCGCAACGAGCCGGTGACCTACTGGATCACCGTCGGTGACAAGGTGGTCATCAGCAAGGTCAACAAGCGCCTTGCCGAGATGCGGGTGGCGCTGACCGGGCAGATTCCCGACGGCATGCTGTTTCGCATCTCCTCGATCGACACCGATCCCGTCCGCGCGTTTGCAATGCAGCAAAAATTTGCCGCGGACATGATGGCAGCCGTCCCCGGCAACGTACGCAAGCAACTGAGCGGTCTTGCCGCTCCGGCCAGCGCCGGCTGAAGGACTAGGCCTGCCGGGGCGACCCGCCGGGCTCGGTCGGGGTCTGCGCCGGCGTCGCGGGGGTCGTCGCCGCCGGCCCTCGGGTGCCAAGTGCTCGAGTCAGCAAGGCGTCGAGAGCGAAGAAAAAGGTCAGCGACACGAGCATCAGCACGATTCCCGCCGTGCCGTGCAGGAAGCCCTGCCCGGCTTCGTCGCCGAAGTGATAGGTGATCAGCACCAGGGCGATCACGCGCACGACGTTCGCCGTGAACGCGATCGGCAGGATCGCGAGCAGCATGATTGCGTTGTGCAGGCGGCTGGCACGCGCCATGATGTACATGAACAGGGTGCCCAGCGCCGACAGGCTGTACATCGAGTGCAGGCCCGAGCAGGCGTCGGCGACCAGCATCTGGTACTGGCCGATGGTCAGGATCACGCCGCTGCGCGAAATCGGGTAGCCGACCTGGTACAGCACGTCGACCACGATCGCCGAGATCCACTGCTTCAGCGGGGCCGTGATTCCGTCGACCAGGCTGCCCGGCAGCGGGATCATGAAGACGAAGTAGAAAACCGGAAACCAGGCGGCCCGCAACGCGCGCTTGCCCTTCATCAGCAGCAACATGCCGGCGACGACGAAGGGCTGGGCGAACAGCGTCAGCATCAGGACGCCGGCGACCCGACCGACGAAGTAGACGATCAGCCCGAACGCGAAGACCGACCAGCCCCAGCCGGGCGCCGGCCGCGTCTCGGCATCTGCAATCTCGCGCCGGACGCCCCAGAAAAGCCAGAGCACGACTGCAAGGATCAGGGCTCCGTGAGCGTTGTCGTCGCTTTGCCAAATCCCGGTCGCCGCCCACCAGTAGATGGGCAGGTACATCACTGCGAATCCGGCCAGGGCCACCAGCCAGGGGAGATTGCGGGCGCCGGTTGCGTCCTCGGCGGCAAGAGACCTCGGCAGAACGCTACTCACTGCGCTGCTTCTTTCTCTTGGTCAGCGGAACCTCGTTCAGCACGGATCCAACCAGGGTGACTCCCGCATCCATGAGGCCCTGGACCAGATCGGTGAACGCAGCGACGCGAGTCGAGCCGCTGCGGGCCACGGCAAGCGCAGCACCCGTTCGCACGGCGATCATCGCCGCGTCCTCGCCGCTCGCCATCGCCGGCGTGTCGACGATGACGACGTCGTAGGCGCCCTTGGCCTGGATCATGAATTCATCGAAGTTGAGCCGGTTCAGCAGTTCGAGCGGGTTCGGCGGCGTGGGCCCGGCGGGAAGCACCGACAGCCCGGCGAGGTCGGTGATGCGAACGATCGCCTCTTCGCGCGAGCGCCCGGCGAGCAGAGTCGAAAAGCCGATCTGGTTCTCGAGGTTGAAGAGGTAGTGCTGACGGGGCTCGCGCATGTCGGCGTCGACGAGCAGCGTGCGCTCGCCGAGCTGCGAGAAGACGATCGCCAGATTTGCCGCGAGGCAGCTGCGGCCGTCGGCGCGGTCGGCGCCGACGATGGTGAGGACCTGCCGCTCCTCGGCACGGTCGAACCAGCGCAGCATGAGCTGGCTGCGGATCGCGCGCAGCTGCTCGACCCGCGGGCTGAAGGGCTGGTACGCCGCGACCAGGTCGTCGCTCAGCGGCCGCGCCTCGCCCGGCGTCTTGCGCAGGTACGCATAGGCGAACTGGCGCGATAACGCGTACTGGATGTCGGCCTCGCTGATGAGCCCGAGGCGCATCGCTGCCTCGCCGAAGCGCAGGTTGTGCTCCTTCTGGTACTGGAGCACGCGCTCGGCGTCTTCGGGCTTGAGCTGGCCGCTGTCGATCAGGATGGCGCCGAGCGAACGCGTGGCACGCGCCGGCGTGCCGAGCATGGAAACGGCCGTCTTCATGAACGCAGCCCGGGGGCCGCGAGCAGAGCCCGCGGCTGGGCGCGGCTCACCATGAGCAGGCGCCGGAAGACGGGACGCTTCGAATTCGCAGGACGCAACACGCCGATCACCGGCACTCCCGCCATCACCATCAGGTCTTCAGGCATGCGAACGCGGCGATCGAGCATCTCAAGAGCAAAGGCGGCCAGGATGCCTGCCGCGAGCCCACCCAGGAGCGACACGGCGATGCCGTACGAAATTTTCGGCCGCGACGGCTCCAGCGGTTCAACCGCCGGGCTCAGGAGGCGCGTGTTTGCCTGGTTGTTCTGCCCTTCCATGCTGGTCGTGCCGAGGCGCTGCGCCACCGCGTCATACGCCCGCTGAGCCGCTTCGACGTCGCGCTGGTAGACAGCGATCTGGTCGCGGTCGGCGCGCATCGCCAGCAGCTGCTTCTTCTGCATGTCGACCATCGTCTGGAGCTCGCCGATCTTCTGCGAGCTGCCGCGATTCGACACCGAGGCGCCGCCGGCGACACGCTGCGTTTCCGCAGCCAGCTGATGCTTCAGCTCGGCAATCTGCGCCTCGAGGGCGACTCGGGAGGGGTGATTCTTGCCGACGATGCTGCTGATCTCGGAGAGCTTCGTCTGGGCGCTGGCAATCTGGCTCTTGAGCGACTGAATGGCGCCGCTTCCGAGGATGTCGGGCGAGGTTTCGGCGCCTGTATTGCGCTGCCGCGTCGCGGTCTCGACACGCTCGGCCTGCGCCGTCGAGAGCTGGTTGATCAGGGAGTTGTAGCGCGAGGTCTCCTGATCTAGCCGCTCGTCGGTGACGACGATGCCCTTCTCCTGCTGAAACTTCGACAAGCGCGCCTGCGCCACCTCGAGAGAGGCGCGCAAGGCCTTGATCTGCTCGTCGAGGAACTTCTCGGACTGGCGTGCCGGTGCGACGCGGAGCTCGACGGAAACGTCCTGATAGGCTTGGGCAAAGGCGTTCGCGGCCGCCTGCGCGAAGATCGGATCAGGTGCGGTGAAGCTGAGATTGATGATGCTGCTACCCCGCCCTGGCTCAACCGAAAGGCCGCGCTGCAGAACGCCGGCGAAGTAGCGCTCGAGCGAAATCTTCGCCTTTGTGGCTTCACGCCACTGCGCGACGGCGGTGGCAGAGCGCTCGACGCCCAGGATCTTGACGGCGCGCGAGGCGACTCTCTCGCTCCTCAGTATCTCGACCTGCGTCGCCATGTAGCTGGGCGCGGCGAGCGATGGTGCCAGCGCGCCGAGCGCGGGGTCGATCCGCATCTCGACGATCAGCGAGGTTTCCGCCGTGTATTGGCGCGGCAGCAGGAACGTCGCCGTGATGCCCGCGGCGGCCACGAGGACGAACAGGCCCAAGATGAGCCACTTGCGTGCCCACAGAATGTGAAGGTACTGGATCAGCGTCACAGCGTCACCTCAGAAGAGCGATTCTTTGACATAGATGACATCTTCGCGCTCGACCAGGTCGTTCATCTGAAGCTCGAGGACATGAAGGACACCCGCCGCGTCCCTGCGGTGGGCGCGGATGCCGCGCTGAGTGCCGCGAGCGGAGAGGCCACCGGCTTGGGCAATCGCCTGCATCAGGGTCATGCCGCGTTCGAGACGCTGTTGACCCGGCCGCTGGACTTCGCCGTACAGGTAGAAGAATGGCGCGCGATCGACGTAGATGATGTCCCCGTTCTCGACCGGCACATCGAGATCGGCGCGGCCGTTCTGCAGGATCAGCGGCAGGTCGATGTCGAGCTTGACGGGCTTGCCGTCGCGAGTGCCGACGAGCGTGACGATGTCAGAGCCGCTGGGGAGGACGCCGCCGGCCGCCGCGATCATCTCGGAGACCTTGCTGCCCACGAGCTCGATCGGAAAGCGACCGGGCTTGCCCACCTGCCCGAGGATGGAGATCTGGCTGCTGCGGATCTGCGTGGTCTGGATCGTCACCTGCGGCTTCAGCACGAAGCCGCCCTCGCGAAGCCGCTTCT
>Ga0207686_10002044_pt1 | contig 11122 bp, 8 predicted proteins | sample KBSM24metaG_FD_184396 | JGI IMG/M metagenome (GOLD analysis project Ga0207686, IMG submission 184396) | Miscanthus rhizosphere microbial communities from Kellogg Biological Station, Michigan, USA - KBS M2-4 metaG (SPAdes) (version 2) | ecosystem: Host-associated > Plants > Roots > Rhizosphere >...
ATCGGTGCAAACGGTGGTGCTGCACCGAACACGATCTCTGTCGGCTGGGGTGCAAAGCTCGGTCTACCGTATCGTGCGATTGCACAGAGCACTGAGGTTGCGAATGGTGTGCCGACTGCAACACAGGGCACGTTCGTCGCTGGTCCATTCGCACAGACGAATAATGCAGTCGGTCAGGCTGATCCGCGCGGCACATATCAACCGAACACCGCATTCACGAGCACGAACGGTGCAAACGGCAACTTGATCGATGCATCCTTCGACTTTGCGAATGATCTGTCTGGTGTGAACTGTGGATTGATGGGGTTTCCGCACGCAGGCTAGTTTCCTCCCAAGTGCGGGAAGTGTGGTCGGTGAGTTGACCTCGTGCTCACCGACCATTCCCGTTTCCACTTACCGCAGTAAGTTCGGAGGCTTATGAGATGGCATTCACACTCGTCAGCGACATCGTCGCGATGGTCATCAATGAACTCTCACAAGTCCCCGGCGTTGTGACGCAGAAGTATTCAACGCCAATCATCACGCAGTATATCCAGACTGCATACTTGCTGGAGATCGATGATCAATGGTGGCCTGACTACATGGTGCTGCTCGATGCGACAATTGACGGCACGACCGGACACTTGACCAGCGACTTGCAAGGACCGATCAGTTCGATTGAAGACATGGGCGACATCATGATCGTGTGGGTCGCAGGAACGAACCAACGACTACGCGCATTGCGTCCTGGCACGAACCCAGGCACCGTCACAGTCGGTGGTGCTGCAAATCCGCTATACATGATACCCGACAGCACAGTTGCGAAGCGACCGTTTCGTGTGTTGCCGCCAACCGGCATCGGTCCACTGAAGTTGTGGGCACGACAGAAGCAATCGTTCCCGTTCTCGCTATCGACCAAAGTCGGCATCGATGCACTGCTGCTCATGCTCGATGCTGCATGGCAATACTGCGTCAACGACGGCACGATCCCCGCACAGGTCGCCAAGTATGAACTGTTGATCCGCAAGCGGCGCACACAAGTCGTGTCATCGTTCAATCAACAGCCCATTCCACTCGACAATCGCTTCGCCGGCATGACGAACGAGTGGCAGGAGAGTTGGCGCTAATGTATCTGTCGAAAGGCAAGTCGCCAGTCAGTAAGCAGGTCCATGAAGTCCTGCGCACGACGACTGTGCGATCATTCGAGGGCGGGCTCAATGTCGCTGACACTGACCTTAATATGTCGCCCAAGTTCGCCCGAGTTCTGGACAACATTGAACGCAATCTGGATGGAACACTCTCCGTCCGACCGGGAACACGTCTGCGCGCTCGTTTGTCTCCGAATGGTGACACGAGTCGGATCATCAACATTACGAACTTCAATGACTACATTGTCTCAGTGCAGTTCAATGGAACAGTGTCTCGCACGGATGGGGCGGGTAACGTAACCTTCATGGCACCACCGGCTGGCCTCGTGTGGGGCACTGGTGTGTTGATTGCGAACTTCACGATATTCAAGAACGATCTCATCATCGTCAATGGCAGAGACAAGCCATACATCATCGTCGGTCAAGTCGGCAAGCCGAACTTCATGGTGTTGCAGCCACTCCGTGACCTCGGTGCAGTCGGCGAGTCGAACACGTTCGTGCCGCGTAGCAAGTTCGTAGCGACACACGGTCGATACGTCATACACGCCAATCTTGTCGATCCAGACCCGACGAAGAACAAGCCATCGTCGATCAGCATCTCCGCACGTGACAACAGCGGTGCATACTTCGGCACAACGCCTGCCGCAGATGGTGTCGAGATTGACCTTGGCTCGCGTGTGTCACTCGGTTCGTCCGACATCACCGGCATCGTGTCATACCGTGACAAACTGATCGTGTCGTTCGAGCGCGGTGTGTTGCCGATGAACCTCGGTGTCTACACGGGATCACCGCAGGCACACACGCCGACAGATGATGGCTTCATCGCAGAGAGTGGCTGTCTCGGCCACCGGTCAATGGTGAATGTAGGCGATGACACATACTTTTGTGACAACATCGGCGTCAACACACTCCAGCGCGTATCACTTCTCAATACGCTCCGGCCTCGACGGACATCCTACCTCATCGACAGTCTCATTACCAGATCTCTTAACTCACTTACACCCAATCAGATCGCACAGTTCGTGTTTGGAGTCTACGACCTACGAAATAGCCGATATATGCTATTTGTTCCCGTTGTTAACACCGGTGGCTCGATCACAGAGACCATCGTCTACAGCTACACGACGATTGCACAGTTGCAGATCAATGCTTGGGCGCGGCTACGCGGCTGGGCGTTCACGGCTGCATGCCGCACTGCATTGCAGAACGTCATCTTCGCATTCTCAAACAAGCTCTACAGTTACGAGTTCGACGATGCGGAGAATTGCGCTGACTTTATGGGCGATGTTGACTTTGCAGCGGATGGCTCAGGCGTGGCGCAGACGTTCATCTGGGAACTGCCGTGGGCCGACTTCGACAAGCGACTGAACAGTAAGACAATCAAGTATATCCATACGGACACCGAGGGCACCGGATCGTTCACACTGGATGCGTTCTCAGACAACATCCGCAAAGACGACACCGGGCAGATCGACGCGCCGCAATTGACGATGGACTTCGATGCAGCGTCGTCACTCGGCTACGGTCGTGATGGATACGGCAAATCATATGGTGGTGGCTCGACCGGACACCCGACGAATGAAGAACGACTCTACGGGTTCCCGATGAAAGCCAACCTCGTGAAGCTGCGGTATCGCGGCGTGACGAAGAAACCAGTCAAGTTCATCAGCATATCGCTCGGCTACACGCGCGGCTCGGTTCGGAGAGCATAATGGCAACGTTCACCACATTCCTGAAGCTCTACAAGCCAGTCACGAATGAAGAAGGCTGGGACGACAACATGAACTCGAACCTCGACGTGATCGATGGGTTCGTGAAGCAGTTCATGTCGATACCTGGGTTCACCGGTGCATGGGTGAACGCGCATGCGTATGGCATCAACAATGTTGCGCTCGATACGGCATCTGGCTCGTTCTACACAGTGCTGGTCGCACACACGAGTGCATCGACTGGCTCATTCGCAGCAGACCGCACGGCTCGACCGACATTGTGGAAGCTAACGAACAACGTGTCGCAGGATGCAGCCGCCGCAGCAGCCGCGAGTGCTACACAGTCAGCGAACAGTGCAACTGCGGCAGCCGGGAGTGCGACATCGGCAGCAGCGAGCTTCAATTCGTTCCGCACGGTATACTACGGTGCATTCGCGACTGATCCGGCGACCGATCCGATCGGTGGTGCACGCACTGCGGGCGACATGTATTACAACACGACAACACCGCGACTTCGTGTGTGGAGTGGCACTGCATGGGCAGATGTGCCGTCAACACAAGGCATGGTCCCCGAAGCACCGAACAACGGCACACTGTATGGACGACGCAGTCTTGCGTGGACGCAAGCGATGGGCGTTACCGGCAATCAGCAACTGACTGACGGTAATCTCGTCATTGCATCCAACGTAGGCAATCGTCAGGGCAAACTCGGCGTCGGTTACAATCCACCAGATGCAGCCGATCCGAACTACATCTTCGCAAACAACATCAACGCATTCTCTACACACACGATCAATCTCTACTTCAGTTCTGTTGATGGGCGATGGCACTACGCATTGCCGAACATCGTAGCGAGTGGGTGGGCAACAACTACGCCGACAACCGGCCTGCCGATCATGTATTTCTTCATGACTGGCGAGACCCCTGGTGTAGCGAACTCGACTGCTAATCTGCGCACTGTCATGACAATCGATCGTGGTGGCAACTTGCTCATCACTGGTGGTGTCGCAGGCAAAGTCGGCGGTGGTGTATGGTCAGATGTATCTGACGAACGGATCAAGACTGTCATCGGTCCATACAGTGCAGGTCTCGCTGAAATCCTGGAGATGGAGCCGAAGGTATTCACATACAAAGGTAATGACTACGCAATCGGCGAAGGTGGTGAGAAGGGTCAGGCGATGCATCCTGATACGACGACGAACTACATCGGGTTCGTCGCACAGGAATGCGAGACATACATGCCTGAGTTGGTGACGCAGTATTCGTGCTACATCGACGATACGCTAGAGACAGATGTGCGGCGTGTCGATGCGACTGCATTGCTGTATGCATGCGTCAACGCGATCAGGACACTTGAAGCGCGGATCGCAGTGCTCGAAGCTGCATGATGGACGGCGTCGCGACAACACTACTGATCGAGCCGTTCACACTCGACAACATGGCGTATGGTTGTGCGCTCGGCAAGGAATTGCATGCTCAAGGGGCACTATCTTATATACCGTTTGACGAGTCATTCAACCGTGCACTCACTGCCCACAAGATGCATGATCCGTCGTGGTGGCTCCGTCTCGCGCGCACGACCGATGGTGGTGAATACTGTGGCGTCATGGTCGGCAACGTCACGTCCACTCTGTTTTCTCAACGGCTCATTGGTTACGAGCAACTACTGTATGTCCGTAAGGGCACGAAGTATCGAGGCGCAATTGCGCTTAACTTGGTCCGCAACTTCCTATCTTGGTGTTACACCATACACGGATGCATCATGGTGCAATCAGGGGATGTCGCTGCGATCAACAGTCTAGCCGTCGATGCATTGTATCGACATGCAGGGTTCAAGCGGTTCGGTGCGATCTATGCACATGAACCGTATGCAGGAGGCGAGCATGTTCAATGAAGGTGGACAGATTGCACACCTAGTGTTCGCTGGTGTGCGTGGTGGTGGCAAAGGTGGTGGCGGTGGTGGCGGTGCTGATCCGATGGCATCAAAGCCACTCGTATTGACCGATCCAGTTGACGGAACGACATTCACGCAAGAGACCAATCCGTATTTGCGTGCACTCAGTATGAACATGCCGCAGGAAGCACCTGCACAGGATCGACTGAACGAGCACATTCGGCAGCGACAGGCGAATGAGAAGGCAATCAGTGATCAGGCGAAGATCGACAAGACAACTGCCGACACGACCGCACGGACTGACTTCAATACACGTGTGTCTGGTGCAGTTGGTCAAGAACGCACCGCGTTGAATAACTACTTCACCAGTCAGGGACTCGATCCGACGAAATACTCGAACGAGATCGAGAGCGCAATCTCGCGAGGTCAAGCATCGATACCGGACCTGTCGCAGAACCCGATCACGGCGTTCGACCCGAACCTCGGTGCGTCGATCATCAACGACATCACGTCAGGTGGTCGCACACGAGCGACGAACTCGTTCAATCAGATATTCACGCCGACGTATGCAAGTGATCGACTGTCATACACAGCAGACGATCCACTCATCTCGTCCATTCTCGACGAACAGTTCAATCCGCTTGCTGAGTCGATCAAAGCGTCACTCGCACGAGGCACGATCAACGATCTTGGTTACAAAGCCGCGAGTGATCTGCTCGGCACGAAGCGCACGGGTGCAGAAGCAGATGTGCAGCGACTCGGGCAGGGCGTGATCGACACAGATCGTCTCGACGTGAATAACTTGATCAGTGGTGGACGCACTGCTGCATCAACACTCGCGCCGGGCGGCTCATTCGACCCGACTTCATATCAGAAGCAAGCCGATGAACTGATCGGTGCACGAATTGGTTCGCTCGGCGGCGATCTGCGTAGTAAGCTCGGCAATACGAAGTATCTCGACATCAATGAATTGCTGTCTGCTGCCGGATCGGCAACTGGTCCGACCAACTTGGGTGTGCCTGCGGACAAGGGTGGTGCTGGTGGAACTGACACCGCAATTGATCCTGCTGCAATCGAAGCGGAGAAGCGACGCAACACACCGCGTGGACTTGGTAATCAGGGTGCATTCTGATGTTGCAACTCGTCATCACGCATGAGCCACTCGCACTGTGCTACGAGTCGTTCGACGAGATGGCGAAGGACTACTATCGCACGACTGAAGCATCACTCGGCGTGCCGCCGCTTGACTTCAACTGGCCGCACTTCCTGACGCTCGAACGGACGGGGCACATTCTGTGCATGACATGTCGCGAGGGCGGCCTGTTGATCGGCATCGTGTTCTACATTGTGCAGATGCATCCACAACACCAGACATGGAAGATCGCACTGTGTAACACGCTCGCAGTTGCACCGAAGTTCCGTGGCAAGGGCATCGGTCGGCGACTGATGGAGTGCGCAGAACCGTTACTGCGGTTACAAGGTGTGAAGCGCATCATTCATGGCTTCCGTATGGACGCATACGGCACGATCCCGACGTTGTTCGACAAGTCAGGCTACTCGATCAGCGAAGTCGCATACAAGAAGGACTTGTGACATGGTCGCAGCAATCGCCGCACTGATCAGCGCCGGCGTCGGTGTCGGTGGGCTTGCATTGAATGCATCTCGTGGTGGTCAGCAGCCGCAGCAAGTGTATGACCAGAACTCGAATGCACTGCTCGACAGTCAGAACAACCAGAACTATGTCCGTGCACTCAATGCGCTCGGCATTCAACAGTCGCGAGCCGGGTTCACCGATGCACAGGGTGGATCAATTCAGTATGACCCTGCGACAAATCAGTGGATCACGACTGCATCGCCAGGACAAGCTGCGGCTGCGAAGTCTCAGCAAGATGCAACAGTCAAACGTAACACCACCGACATGCTCATGGCAGACCGTGTCAACACACGTGCTGACGCGCGTGCACTTGAGGCTGATCGAGCAGTCGGTCCTGCACTCGCGGCAATTGAACAGTATCAACCGATCACCGGATCGCAACTCGCGGGTCTGTTGACTGATCGTGCGACGCAGGGCAACGCTGAGACGTTCCGACCGATCGTGCAGGATGCAGCCGCGAATGCAACACGCACAGGCACGAATGCAGGTGACATCCTGTCGCGGCTCGGCATTGCACAGGCAGGTGAGAACCGCAAAGCCATCCTCGACTCGCAGATTGCAGGATACACAGGTGCAGCAGACATCAACAAGTCCAACATGGATCGACTGCGAGGCACGTATTCAACACTTGCAGGGCGTGCTGATCCCACATTGCAGTTCCCCGGCATTGCAGCAGACGACAGCAACAAGACACTCGCCGCGATTGCAGCAGATCGAGCAAAGACCGCAAGCGGGATTACAACAGGTGCCGGGTATGTCAGCAATCAGTCACAAGGACTGTCGAATGCAGCGTCGAACCAAGTAGCAGGCTCGATACCCGGCAACAACATCCTGCCGAACACATTGAAGGGCCTCGGCGACATCATCGGGACACAGGGCTTCGGTAAGGCACTCGGTTCACTGTTCGGCGACGATCCGAAGAAGAAGCAAGAGATTGCGAACGATCAATGGACGGATGAAATACCGGCGACACGCGACGACACGTCCGTATTCTGAGGTGATGTGACATGGCACTTCCTGCATACAGTCCACGCGCGGGCGAGATCGGCGACGCCGAGATGAACTTCGGCTTGCAGACGCTTGATCCGTCGAAGGCCGGTGCTGCATTTCCGTTGTTGATCGGTGCACAGGCTGCGCGGCAAGACGCATTCCGGCAATACAATGCGAACAATGAATACGATCAGGCATTGGCTGCATTGCAGCAGCGCGACACCGCCCGCAACAACGATCTGACGCACTTGACAGGCATCATCAACTCAAAAACGCCCGGTGCAATTGATCTCGCTACACGACTTGGTCTAACGAGTGGCTTGTTCGCTGGTTCAGACCCGTCTGCATCCGCAGCAATCGGTGGCATCACCAATCTACAGAACCGTGAAGCACAGGCTGGTATCTTCAAGACAGTTGCCGAAGGAACAAAGGCAGGTGTTGAGTCGGGATACAACGTCGGTATTCCTGACTACACTGCGATGTCGGGCACGGCACCCGTCATGAAGGCACCACTGTCGATGCAACTTGAGGGCATGCGTCAGGAGGGGGCGAATACGCGCTCTGCTGCACAGTTGCTGAGGGACAGTCAGGTCACATACGGACTGACACGTGACAAAGACGGCAACATCGTGCCGACAGCAAGTGGTGTGCACGCTGGAAATGTGGGCGAGGCCAGTGCGAACCTCGATCGGATCGCCAACGCACCACCGAGGACGTATGTTGGTGCGGATGGTGAAACGAAGACAGTCGCCGGCAATCCACAACTGACTACATCAGGCGTCATCAAGGATCGTAAGTCTGGTGCAATCACCAGCACATACAATACGCCACTGAAGCCTGCAACCGGCGGATCACCGAACACATCGGCACCTCCGCCTGCATCGACTGCACAGGGTGCGTCACTTGTGCCTGCCGGTGTCATGGTCATGCAAGACAAGACAGCGAATTGGTCGAAGGTGCAGCCATATGCACAGCAGTATTACAACTGGGCTACCGGTCCGAGTTCGACACTCACACCGCAACAACAAGCTGCTGTGAAGGCGAACTTTAGTAGCGGGAACTTCGGCATCGGTGTAACTGAACAAGGCAAGAAGTATCTCACGATGAGCGGTAGGCCGGTGGTGGGTGTGAGGGAGTAATGGCTCTACAACCGAACGAGGTTCTCGAACCACCGACATCGATCCTCGATCTGTCGAAACTGATCGTCAGTCGCATCCCCGGTGCGCTATACGGTGGTGTGCGCGGCGACCCGAATGCTGAGACAACCGCAGGTCGCTACATTCCTGGTGTTGTGCAGCAGACAGTTGGTCAACTCGGTGAATGGGGCACTGAGGGATACAACGGACTACGTTCGATCATCCCACCAGTGTTTGGTTATGCACCGCAGCCACCTGTCGAGCCTCCTGAGTTCGTCAGCGATGCAACACGGCATGCCGGTGGTGCACTGAAGGCTGCACAGGACCAACTTGGTCTAGCAATCGAACCACGCAATGCAATCGAGCGCACCGTTGCAGCAGGTGTCGATGCTGCTGGTCAGTCATTGCCTCTGCCGTCGAGTCTCGGTCGTATGCTACCAAATGCAGCACGTGGTGTTGGTGCACTCGTTACACCGTCACTCGTGTTGCCGAAGTTCAACGCTGCATTGCAGGGAGGCACTGCCGCAGTCGGTCAGGGTATCGCAGAATACAACCAAGCAGAGACACGACACGCTGCGGTGGAGAAGCCACTGCTTGAATTACCGACTGATGCACCAGCGCAGCCTACTGCACAGAAACAACTGCTCGATTTACCTACCGCAGTAAGTTCTCTGCCACCGGCACCACCGAAGTCGCTGCTTGAACTGCCGGATGACACGAAGCCCGGTGTGAATGCACCACCGATCACTGCACAGCAACCCGGTCAGACTGGTCTAACATTCGGTCAAGGACTTGCACTCGCAACGGGTAGTCTTGCTGCGATCTCGCTTGCTTCGCCGCTCGGTCGAGTAGTCAGTGCTGCCCGTCGTGCAATGCGTGCTGGTGAGACCGCCAAACTGAATGAAGCAATCGGTCTGCGCACTGGTGATCCCAATGTTCCTGTTCCTCCTGGCTATAATCCTACGAACCCACCACCACTACCCGATGTTCCTGTTCCTGGGTCCGGTGGTATAGGCACACGCGCAGTCACTGCATTCGTCGATGAGCAAGCACGTGCGAAGGGTATTGCCGAAGCGTATGCAGAGTCGCCGCAGGAAGCTCGTGCGTTGCAGGCGGCACTTGGTCAGTTCGGTGACAAGCAAGCAGCGAATACACGTGCTCGCGAACTACTTGCGACAGGCGTCGATTGGATCACGAAGGATCGACTGCCTGCTGTTGAGCGATACATTCGTCGCATCGGTGCAGACCTGCCTGAAGCGAAGCAAAATCTGCTGAACACCGGGCTATATGCAGCGAATGAACTAGACGACCGTACTGAGATGGTGCGACAGGCGCTGATGAAGGGACAGCAAGCGACAATCAACGACCCGGAGATGCGACATGCATTATGGACTACTGACACACCGACACTGAAGGCACAGGTAGCTGCTGCGCGTGCTGATCCTGATGTGCTGAAGTTCATGGATGAATTCCGCAACATCGACAACGCGTATCTGCGGCACTACAACGAGAAACGTGGCCTGATTAGTGACAGCGACGCGTCGAACATGCGTGCAATCCGCCCGAACCATGTATCGCGCATGAGTAGTGAAGGCAAATTGCTGCAAGTCTTCGGTGAACGCGAGTTGCAGCCACGTGGTGGACCCACGTCGATTGAACACAAGGCATGGGATGCACTACAACAACAAACAATCGAGACTGCACGCTCTGCGGACCTTAACGACCGAAATCGTCAGTTCCTCGAAGCAATTGGCCGTGGTCAAGCTCGCGATCCGTCACTGAACATCGTTGCAACACGCCGACAAGGCTACGCAGGTGAGGCAATCGACGATCCGCAGTCACGCATCATCCGTGTGCACACACGCAACGGTCCAGAGGCTTGGGAGATACACGATCCTGTCGTGTATCATCTATTGAGCAAGGGCGACAGCATGCTGCCAGTCATGGTCGGTGCTGCTGCACACATGTCGCAGACTTTGCAGTCGAGCATCACCGGTCCACTGTCCATGTTCGCTGGTCGGTTGTTCAGTCTGACTACGAACCTGCCCCGTTCGATCATCAGTGCAGCGAGCGAGCGACCGACTGGTTATGCAGGCAGTTTGTCTGACAAAGCACTGCAAGCAGGCACCGGTGGACGTGTTGGCTCACGTGTGCTCGATCCGACAACACCAATCGGTGTTGGCTACCAACTCAGTGCCAACATGTCAGCGATGTTCGCCAAAGGACTTGCTGATGCACTCGAACGAGGCACCGGGCCGACTGCTCGACTATTACAGGGTGCAGCCGGGCGAGATAACGTGCTGAAGTTCAGTGATTGGCTGAACGATCGCTACATCAACAGCATCCTGCATAAACAACGCAGCGGCGGCCTCGGTGGGCAGGGCGCACGTGCATCTGTCGAAGTGAACAGCACACTCATACCACGAGGCATCGGCCCGAAGTATCTTGGTGAAGCATTGCGCGCACCACCATCACCGATACACAGTGCCGTGCCCGAGTTGTTCCAACCGCGTGGGTTCGCGAGTGCCATTCGTGCAAAGCGCATGGTCAACGACTTCAACAACCTGATCAACGACGGCATGCACTCGTATTTCTATCGACTCAATCAAGGC
>Ga0207686_10002047_pt1 | contig 11118 bp, 7 predicted proteins | sample KBSM24metaG_FD_184396 | JGI IMG/M metagenome (GOLD analysis project Ga0207686, IMG submission 184396) | Miscanthus rhizosphere microbial communities from Kellogg Biological Station, Michigan, USA - KBS M2-4 metaG (SPAdes) (version 2) | ecosystem: Host-associated > Plants > Roots > Rhizosphere >...
CGCGCTTCGCCGACAACCCGCTGGTAGTTGGCGACCCGAACATTCGCTTCTACGCCGGCCACCCGGTCTCGGCTCCCGGTGGCGAGCGGATCGGGACGCTCTGCGTGATCGACGACTCGCCCCGCCCGGCCGTCGACTTCGACGCCGAAGCGTTGCGCGAACTGGCGGAGATGGCCGAAGCCGAGATCGCCTCGCTCTCGCTGGCGATTGGCGACGAGCTGACCGGCCTCTCCAACCGCCGCGGTTTCGAGATGCTCGGCGGGCGCCTGATCGCCGCCGCCCGCCGCCTGGAGCTGCCGATCGCCGCCGTCTACGCCGACATCGACAACATGAAGCCGATCAACGACGAGCTCGGCCACGAGGCCGGTGACCGGGCGATCGCCGAGGTCGGCCGGCTGCTCGAGGACAACCTGCGCGGCTCCGACCTGATCGCCCGTCTCGGCGGCGACGAGTTCTGCACGATCTTGGTTGGGGCCGCCGCCGCGGACGCGGCGACCGCATTGGCCCGCTTCGGCGCAGCGCTCGGGGACCGCAATGCCGCCACTGAGGAGCCGTTCCAGCTTGCGGTCAGCCTCGGCTTCGCCGAATCTGACCCGGCGGCCGACACTACCCTCGAGCACCTGGTCGCCGCCGCGGACCTGGCGATGCTGGAAGCGAAGCGAACGACGAAGCTGAGCCGCGGCGAAACGGCGCGCCGGGACTAGCCCTCGGCGGTCTCGGCCTCGGCGGTCGCGACGTCGGCCTCGCCGTCGCCGTTCTCTTTCGCGGCAAGAGCCTCTTTGCTCGGCGCCAGCAACATGCTCATGTTGCGGCCTTCCTGCAGGGGCTCGGACTCGATCGTCGCCAGCCCGTCGAGATCCTCGTAAAGCTTCTGCAGCAACGCCCGACCGCGCTCTGGATGGGCCTGCTCACGGCCGCGGAACATGATCGTGATCTTGACCTTGTCGTGGTGCTTAAGAAAGCGTTCGACGTGGCCTTTCTTGGTCCGGTAGTCGTTGTCCGCGATCTTCGGACGCAGCTTGATTTCGCGGATGTTGACCTGCTGCTGGTGCTTGCGCGCCTGCTTCTGCTTCTGCTCCTGCTCGTATTTGTACTTCGAGTAATCGAGCAGGCGGGTAACCGGCGGCTTCGAGTTGGGCGCCACCTCGACCAGGTCGAGGTCGGCCTCCTGGGCGCGTTTCAGCGCCTCCTGGGTGTCAACGATTCCCAGCTGCTCGCCGTCGGCGCCAATCAGGCGCACCTGCGGAACACGGATCCGCTCGTTGATCCGCGTCGTGTCGCGCTCTGGTGGGCGCCGATCGAACCTGCGCGGAACCGGCACTAGCTAAAGGAGGACTGGTGGAGCTTCAAGAGGACGAGTCGGGACGAGGGCACGGGAGCTCAGCGGCGGCGGTGATTTAGCGTGCCTGCAGTCAAGTTGCGCGGAGTATAGAGACCAAAAGCGCTCAGCACACAGACAGGCTCAGGACTGGCCCGCCTCAGCGGCGACGCGGGCGGCAAACGCGGCGACGGTCATCTTCCCCAGCTCACCCTCGCCGTGGGAGCGAACGGCGACCTCGTCGCCTTCCATCTCTTTGTCGCCGACGACCAGCATGTAGGGGAAGCGGCCCAGTTCCGAGTCGCGGATCTTGCGTTTGATCGACTCCGAGCGGTCGTCAACGTCGGCGCGGACACCGGCCTCAACCAGGCGGCTCACTGTCGCCGCCGCGTACTCGTTGTGGCGGTCGGCGATCGGCAACACGATCGCCTGTACTGGTGCCAACCAGACCGGGAACCGGCCCGCGTAATGCTCGATGAGGATGCCGGCGAAGCGCTCCATCGAGCCGAGCAGGGCGCGGTGGATCATCACCGGTCGGTGGCGGGCGTCGTCGGCCCCCGTGTAATAGAGGTCGAAGCGCTCGGGCATCTGGAAATCGAGCTGGCAGGTGCCGCACTGCCAGGAGCGGCCCAGCGCGTCGGTGACGTGGAAGTCGATCTTCGGCCCGTAGAAAGCACCGTCGCCGGGGTGCAGCTCGTACTCGCGCTCCTGCCGCTCCAGTGCTTCAGCCAATGCCGCCTCGGCTTTCGCCCACTGCTCCTCGCTGCCCATCGACTTCTCCGGTCGGGTCGAGAGCTCGACCCTGACGTCCTCGAAGCCGAAACGGGCGTAGAGCTCGTCGATCGCCTCGCAGATGCTCGCCACCTCGTCGGTGATCTGCTCCTCGGTGCAGTAGACGTGGGCATCGTCCTGGGTGAAGGCACGCACCCGCAGCAGCCCGTGCAGGACCCCCTCGCGCTCGTTACGGGAGACGCGGCCGAACTCAGCCAGGCGCAGCGGCAGCTCGCGGTAGGAGTGGCGGTCGGAGCCGTAGACGAGGCAGGCGCCGGGGCAATTCATCGGCCGCAGCGCAAAGCGGCGGTCGTCGTCTTCCATGAAGTACATCTCGTCGCGGTAGTTGTCCCAGTGCCCGGAGCGGTGCCAGAGCTCCTCGTCCATCACCTGCGGGGTGGCGATCTCCTTGTAGCCGCGCTTGCGCAGCTGCTGCTGGACCTCGGCCTCGATCAGGTGCAGCAGCGTCGTCCCATTCGGCAGCCAGAACGGCATCCCCGGCGCCTCGCGGCGCAGCATGAAGAGACCGAGCTGCGGGCCGAGCCGGCGGTGGTCTCGTTCCTTGGCCTGCTCGAGGCGCTCAAGGTGCTCATCGAGGTCCTTCTTGGCGAAGAAGGCGGTGCCGTAGATGCGGGTCAGCGGCTCGCGATTCTCGTCGCCGCGCCAGTAGGCGCCGGCGACCGAGTTGAGCTTGATCGCCTTGATGCGGGCGGTCGAGGGTCCGTGCGGGCCGCGGCAGAGGTCCTCGAAGGGCCCGTTCCGGTACAGCGAGACGGTCTCGACCCCCTGGTCGCGGACCAGGTCCTCGATCAGCTCGACCTTGAACGGCTCGTTCTGGGAGCCGAACAGGGCGATCGCCTCTCCCGGCGAGACGTCGCGCCGCTCGAAGGCCTCGTCGGCGGCGATGTGCTCGCGCATCTTCGCCTCGATCTTCTCGAGGTCGTCCTCGTTGATCTTGACCTCGGGCGGGAACTCGAAGTCGTAGTAGAAGCCGGACTCGATCGGCGGCCCGATCGTCACCCGCGTTCCGGGGTAAAGCTCCTGCACCGCCTCGGCCATCACGTGGGCTGCGTCGTGACGGATCAGCTCCAGCGCCTCGGGGTCGCGGTCGGTGACGATCGCGATCTCCGCGCCGCGCTCGGGCAGCGCCGCCGCGAGGTCGCGCAGCTCGCCGTTCACCTTGATCGCCAGGGCAGCCTTTGCCAGGCCAGGCCCAATCGCCGCAGCGGCGTCGGCCCCGGTCGCACCGTCAGGCAGCTCTAGCTGCGTGCCGTCGGGCAGGGTGACGACGATCATCTCGGTCCCGGCCTCCATTCGAAGCCATCGTACGGAAGATTTCCCAAGGGGATTTCCCTAGCGGGCCGGCCCCTGACGCGCTTGGCGGACCGCGATCAGCGGGCAGGGGCTGTGGGCGGCCACAGGGCGGCTCGATTTCCAGAGCACATAGGGCGGCGCAACCCGCTCCGGGACGAACCCCCCGTACGGGACCTCGACACCGATGATCGAAGCGTCGCCCTCGGGTTTTTCGACCTGCGTCCAGGTGACGACATAGCGGACTCCTGGCGGTGGCTTGTTCCCCTTTTCCGCCGCCGACTTGATGCAGACGCGGCCGCCGCGCAGCTCCCAGGCGATGTAAGGCGCGCCGTGTTCGTCGGCGAGCAGTTGGCCCGGAGCGAGCACCAGGGTCGAGCCGTCGGCGACCAGCGGCCGCATCTCGGTCAGTGCCGGCGAGTATGAGGTCGGCCCGACCGGCGCATTGGCGAGCGCCAGCAGCGAGCAGACCCCGGCCGCAAGCAAGAAGACGCCGACCGCGGCGCCGGCGGGCGCCTTCAGGGGAGTTGGTGTTCCTTTGGTCCGGTATGCGGACTTAATGCGCATCAACTCCGGGAGCAGCGGCAGCAGGATCGTCAGCGCCACCACCGGCGCGGCGATCTCGATCGCCTTGGCGGCGGTGTAGGGCGTACCGCCGAGACGGGCGGCGGCGTAGGCGAGCAGCGCCGCGCCGAGACCGGCGAGGACCGCCCACTCGCGGCGCCGCCGGCAGCGCGCAGCGCCCCAGGCGAGCAGGACCAGCCCGAAGGCGATGCCGAGGTAGTAGGCGAGGGCCGGCACGGCCCCATCGCCCGGAGCGAGCCGGAAGTCACCGGAGGGCCAGATCCCCAGCGCCTCGAAGGGCGAGACCTGGCCGAAGAGGTTGCCAAGGCCGGGGCCGTTGGGGTCGAAGGTCTCGAAGCTGTGGAAGTCGATCATGCGGCTTAGCTCGGGAGCGACCAGGACGGCGAAGATCAGCAGAGCCAGAAGCAGGGAACGAACTGCCTTGGGACCGAGCGGGTGGGCCGCGGGTCCTGTCGTGGTGGTCTCCCCCATGTGCTCGGGCGCTCCGCGCCCTGCGCTATGGGGGGCCCCCACCACCACGCCACCCGCGGCACTAGCGGCTCGACCGAAAACCACCTCCGCCAGCAACCACAGGACCGCGGCTCCACCCAGCCAGAGGAGGCCCGGGAAGCTGTACGTGTAGACGCTGCCGACGGCGAGTAGTGCGGCAGGGACGAAGCGGAGGGGGAGCTGACGCCAGTCCGGGTCGTGGGACGCTGCTCTTAGGGACAGGACGAAGGCAAGGAGGAAGAGGGCTTGCATCGTCTCCTTGAAGGCACCCTGGGCGAAGTAGGAGGCGACGACGTAGGCGAGGCCGACGACTAGGGCGCCGGCGGTGCGGGGGATCAGGGGGAGGTCGCGGAAGGCCGCGAGGGCAGTGAGGGGAGCGATGATCGCGACGGCGACGGTGAGGCCGCTGAAGCCCTGGACGAGGCCGATGCCGAGGGCCTTGTTGAGGGCGACGACGATGGCGTGCGGGCCGAGAGGGTAACCCTGGTGGAGGAGCTGGGTCGGTTGGCCGTGGGCGAGGCGGTCGGCGGCGAGGAGGTGCTGGGACATGTCGGGGTTGAAGCTGGTGCCGAGGATCCCGAAGTGGCCCTCGACTGCGAACGGGATCGAGGCGGCGAGCAGGGCCAGCACCGCCACGGGCAAGCCGATGAGCAGAGCCTCCTTCCCACCCCGCAGGGGCGTGCCGCGGGAGGCGCGGTTGTCCGGTAGGGCGAGGGACCAGAGGTAGACGACAGCGACGATCGTCAGCAGCGCGACGGCGATAGCCGAGCCGACCCCGTCGCCGGCGATCCGCACCGTCCCCCAGCAGACCGCGGCCACCAATGCCAGCCCGACGGCCGGCGCCAACCAGGACCAGCGGCGGGCGCCGCAGAGGGCGAGCGCCGCCTGACCGATCACCAACGAGGCGACGAGGACCGCGAGGACGGCTGCGTAGGTGGCGACCACGAGGCGGCGAGCCTAGTCTGTGGACATGGCGTTCGCTCCCCCAGCCCGCCACCTGCTGCGCGCCAAGGACCTCGCCGATGCTCGCTATGCGGAGCCGCTCACGGTCGACGACATGGCCCGCGCCGCTGGCCTCTCGCGCGCCCACTTCAGCCGCGAATTCCGCCGCACCTTCGGCGACTCGCCGCACGCCTACCTGCTGACCCGTCGCCTTGAGCGGGCGGCGGCGCTGCTGCGCAACACCGACCGCAGCGTCGCCGAGATCTGCATGGCGATCGGACTGCAGAGCGTCGGCTCCTTTACCACCAGCTTCAAACGCGCCTTCGGCGCCACCCCAACCGCCTACCGGGCGCAGTTCCCGCCCGCCTCCGCCCACGCGATTGTGCCCGCCTGCGTCGTCCGCGCCTACGCGCGTCCTCAACACCGCACGTTTCGAGAAGACAGCGCGCCGGCCCGCTCCTAGCATCGCCGGCGAACTGAATCTCAACCACCGAGGAGACGGAAACGATGATCAAAATCGCCAACGCACAGCTTTGGGTTCACGACCAGGAGGAGGCGCTCGCCTTCTACATCGAGAAGCTCGGCATGGAGGTGCGCACCGACGTCACCCTGCCCGAGATGGGCGACTTCCGCTGGCTGACGGTCAGCCCCGCCGGCCAGGAGGACTTCTCGATCGTTCTGATGGCGATTCCCGGTGAGCCGGTGATGGACGGGGCGACTGCGCGGCAGGTCGAGGACCTGATGGCGAAGGGCTTCGCCGGCACCGTTTTCCTCACCACCGACGACTGCCAGGCGTCCTACGAGGAGCTGCTGGGCCGCGGCGTCGAGTTCACCGACACGCCCGAACAGCGCCCCTACGGGATCGACTGCGGCTTCCGTGACCCGTCGGGCAACAGCCTGCGGCTGACGCAGGTGATGCTGCCGGCGATCGCCTGAGGCGGATCGCGAGAGAGTGGGCGTTACTGGGCTCGAACCAGTGACCTCCAGCTTGTCGAGCTGGCGCTCTCCCAACTGAGCTAAACGCCCTCGGGGGGCGGAATCTAGCAGCGGCAGCGCTTTGAGCCGGGTCTGAGGGCCCGGCTCAAGTACGTGCATGCAAGAGCCGATGCAGCGTGTGCAACTTTCCGGCATCCGGCGTGTTTATAGATGCGTCGCTGAGATACCCAGCGGCAAGAGCTTGAAAAGTTTGAGGACCGACGAGCCAGGCGGAACACAGTTCACTTGGCGGTACGTCCTTCGGAAACAAAGGGCCCCTGATGGGGCCCTTTTCCGTTCCAGGGGGGCCCGGGCGCCGGCCGCTCAGACGTGATGCGTCGGCAGGTGCCAGCGGCGCGGCGCGATCAGATCTTCGATCTGCGGCCTCGGGCCCCAGGAGCCCGGCTCGTATTGGACGACCGGCGGCGGCGCCTCAATCACCGGCTCGGAGACTTCCCAGAGGCGCTCGATCGCGGTCGAGCTGGTGAAGAGGGTGCGGTCGCCGATCATCACGTCGTGGATCAAGCGCTCGTAGGCGTCGAGCGCCTGCTCGGCGCCGCCGAAGTTGTTGGCGTAGCTGAAGTGCATGTGCGCCTCTCCCAGCTCCATTTTCGGGCCGGGGACCTTGGCCAGGAACGAGGCGGAGATGCTGCCCGGGTCGCCGAGCTCGAAGGTGAGGTGGTCGTAGCCGAACGACTCGATGTTCTGCTCGCAGTCGAGCGGGAACATCCGCCGCGGCGGCTGCGCGAAGGCGACCGTCAGCAGGTGTTTGCTCTGCGCCAACCGCTTGCCCGAGCGCAGGTAAAAGGGCACGCCCTCCCAGCGCCAGTTGTCGACAAAGCACTTGAGGACGACGAAGGTCTCGGTGTCGGAGTCGGGGGCGACGCCCTCCTCCTCGCGGTAGCCGGCGTACTGGCCGCGGACGACGTTCTCAGGGCGCAGCGACGGCATCGAGTCAAAGACCTTCTCGCGCTCCAGGCCGAGCGGCTTGGCGTCGAGCGAGGGCGGCGGCTCCATCGCGACGAAACCGAGCACCTGGAAGAGGTGGGTGACGATCATGTCGCGGAAGGCGCCGGTTTCCTCGTAGAAGCTGCCGCGCATCTCAATCGAGAGGGTCTCGGGGACGTCGATCTGGACGTGGTCGATGTGGTTGCGGTTCCAGACCGGCTCAAACATCCCATTCGCGAAGCGCAGCGCCAGCAGGTTCTGGACAGCCTCGCGGCCGAGGTAATGGTCGATCCGGTAGATGCACCGCTCGTCGAAGACCGACTGCAGCAGCGCGTTGAGGCGGCGGGCCGAGTCGAGGTCGGTGCCGAAGGGCTTCTCGGTGATTACCCGGGCGCCGCGGCCGAGGCCGGAGGCGCCGAGCTGTTCGATCGTCGCCGTCGCCGCGGCCGGAGGCAGCGACAAGTAGTGCAGGAGGCCAGGGTCGCCGCCCAGTTCCTCGCGCGCCTCAGCGACGGCTTCGCCGAGCTCGCCGAAGCCGTCACCGACCCCGACGAAGCGCAGCGAGTCGGCGAACGGGTCCCAGGTCCCCGGCGACATGTCCTCGCGGCCGGAGGCCTCGATCGCCTGGCGGGCCACGTCGCGGAACTCATCCTCTGAGATTGCGTGGCGGGAAGTGCCGATGATCCGGAAGCGCTTCGGCATCAGACCGACCTGGGCGAGGTGGAACATCCCCGGCAGCAGCTTGCGCTTGGCGAGGTCGCCGGTTGCGCCGAAGAGGACGATCACCTGATCGTCCGGGATCGTTCCCGCCGGCCTGATGACCGGCGCGGGTGCGGTCGCGACGCTCACGTCCTCAGGCTGACAGATCGGCGCCATTGGCTCCGACGCCGTGGCCCGCTTAGGCTGAAGGGCGATGGCGAGCGGCGAGACCAGGAGCGGCTACCGCTTCGAGTCGGAGCGCCTCGACCGGGTCGAGCGGCGGTTCTGGCGCGAGATCTGGGATTCGCTGCCGGCTACGGTGGCGAGCGAGCGCGGCGTCGAGCGGCGTGACTTCGGCCCAATCCAAGCGACCGTCGTCAGCGACCTCGCCGAAGTGCCGATGCTGAACCTCGTCCTCGGCGCCACCGGGCCAGACGCCATCGCGAACGGCGGACTGGAGGCAGCGCTGGCGTGGGTCGAGTCGAAGGGCGTCCGCCCCACCGTCCCGGTGGCGCCGGGCGGCGAGCGCACGGAGGCCACCGAGAGCTGGCTGCGGGCGCGCGGCTACGAGCCCGGCTACGCCTGGATGAAGTTCGTCCGCGACGCCCACCCGCCGCGCTTCGCCGCGCCCGCGGTAGAGGTGGTCGAGCTGAGCGGCGACGAGGAGGAGCCGTTCGGGGCGATCGCCGCTGCCGGCTTCGGGCTGCCGGCCTGGGGCGCCGAGTTCTTCGCCGCGCTTCCCGACCGCCCCGGCTGGCGCTGCTATGTCGCCCGCGTTGGCGGCACCGCCCAGGCCTGCGCGGCGATGCTGATCGACGGCGAGGTCGCCGAGTTCGGCATCGCCGCCACCCTCGAGCCAGCCCGCGGCCATGGCTGCCAACGCGCCCTCCTGCACCGCCGCATCCGTGACGCCGCCGCGGCGGGCTGCGAGACCCTCTTCGTCGAGACGGGCGAGCGCGTCCCCGGCCGCCCCTCGGCCAGCTACCGCAACATCCTCCGTGCCGGCTTCGAGGAGGCCTACCTGCGACCCAACTGGTCGCGAATGCCAGCAACCTGAGTCGCGATTAGGAGGGTTAGGTTGTCCAGGTTGCGACGGCGCCCTCGCTGCTGGGTTGTTCGCTCATGCCGGCCCAAACAGCGCTACGTAAGAGGCTCGCCGGCTTGAGCCGGGAACTCGTAGGCGAATCGAAGCAGTCCTTCGGTGAATTTGAAAACTCGCGTTGCCAGGTCAGTCTCTACTGGCCCTCGTCGGCACCATGACTGACAGCCGGATTCATCAGGATCTTCCGACATGACCCCGGCAGTCGGCGCACCTGCGCCAATACACCTTCGAGCTCGTCGCAGAGGCGCTCCACATTTTCAAGAAGCGCTTCGACTGGCCCTCCCGGAAGCGTGCTTGCGGGTCCCGGTGTGCTTTCCGCAATGGCCGCAAATCCAGTCAAGCGGGTCATGGTTTTGTATGTGCTCCCAGCTCGCAGCCATCGGCGTCCTCTTTGAGGATCTATCCGAATAAGGAGATGCGATCGGAAAAGGCGCCTACCGGAATCGAACCGGTGTAAACGGCTTTGCAGGCCGCTGCGTAGCCACTCCGCCAAGGCGCCAAGCTGGCTCATAGAGCCAAAATCAGGCGGTTTCCTCAAATACTCTTTGGGACTTACTGCCAATTCCCTGCCAAAACTCCCAGGTCGGTCGTCGGCAGGACGCCCACGCGAGGTCCGCTTGACTTTCTCAAGATAGACGGACTCAAGGTTCGAGGGTCGCTTCATCGGCTTCGCATAGCGGTTTAGCGGGCGGAGTTCATGTCGTGCCCCGGGGTCGCCGAAATCGGTTCGTCGTACAAGGCGTTCGGCGGACCGCACGCAAGCATCTGCGCACCGCGATCTTCGCCGCCGGCCTAGAGGGCCGCTTCACCGGCCTTGGGTAGCGGTTTAACGCGAAGCGCGGATTGTGCTCGGAGTCGCACCTCAGCGACCGAAGCGCCGGGCAATCCAGCACGCAAACATCTGCGCACCAGGCGATCTGGGGCTGCCGCCGGACATCGACGTCTTTCCCGCGCTCGGCGTCACAGCCATCGACTCCCATTGGCTCCATTTGGGTCCTAGTAGGGACGTTTCCAAAAAATCTGCGTCGGTACTTGGACGTAAGCTCCCCCATCCGTGCCAGGCGCACCGTCCTCCGACATGCAGATCGCAGCCGACGAGTTGATTCGCCGGTTTTCGATACGCGCGCCGAACTGGATGTGGCTGATCGGCGCGGGCGCCTCGGCGGGCTCCGGTGTCGCAACCGCCGAAAACATGATCTGGGATTTCAAACGCTTCCTGTACCGCACCGCAGAAGGCATCCCGCCGCAGGCCCTCGCGGACCTCAGCAACCCAGCGGTTCGGAACCAGATCCAGGCGTTCTTCGACGCCGAGGGCTCTCATCCCCAGCTCGGCGCTGAGGAGGAGTACGCGCACTACTTCGAGCTGGCATATCCCCATGAGCTCGACCGTCGCACCTACATCGAAGCCAAGACCGCCGATGCGAAACCGTCGTTTGGGCACCTGGCACTGGCTGCCCTTTTGAAGGCCGAGCGAGTGCGAGCCGTGTGGACGACGAACTTCGACAAGCTCGTGGAGGATGCCTGCGCCCAACTCTTCGGCACCACCTCAAGGCTCACCGTCGCCTCCATCGACAACAGCGAGGTAGCGAGCCAGGTGATCGTCGAGGACCGCTGGCCGCTTCTGGGCAAGCTGCATGGAGATTTCGGATCTCGCCGACTGAAGAACACCTCGGATGAGCTTCGCGAGCAGGACGCGAAGATGCGCCGAGCAATTGCTGAAGCATCTCGTCGCTTCGGCATCGTCGTCGCGGGCTACAGCGGCCGAGATGACTCCGTGATGCGGGCGCTCGAGGATTCGTGCACCCCGAACGGTTTTCCCGCGGGGTTTTTCTGGCTGCATTACGGGGAAGGCGCACCAAGCGAACGGGTCATCGACCTCATCGACTCGGCGAAACGGGCGGGAATCGACGCCGCGGTCGTTCCGATCGGCACCTTCGATGAGGTGCTTGGTGATCTCGTTCGTCAGCAAGAAGGCCTG
>Ga0207686_10002048_pt1 | contig 11117 bp, 8 predicted proteins | sample KBSM24metaG_FD_184396 | JGI IMG/M metagenome (GOLD analysis project Ga0207686, IMG submission 184396) | Miscanthus rhizosphere microbial communities from Kellogg Biological Station, Michigan, USA - KBS M2-4 metaG (SPAdes) (version 2) | ecosystem: Host-associated > Plants > Roots > Rhizosphere >...
GAGCAACCCCAGCGCATATCCGCTGCGGACCAGCGGACGATAGCGCTGTGCCAGGCACAGGTCGAACAGCACCGCCGGCAGCAGGCTGACTACGGAGAATCCGATCGCGATGGTGATACGAACGAACCAAGTATCGGGCGAATCGCTGCCCAAAACGATAAGCGACGCCACGTTCCAGACCAGCGCCAGAAGCGCCGCCAGGATCGATTTCACACCGCCCCGCAAGCGCCTGGCCGCGCGGTCGCGCACCAGCAGCACTAGAAAAATTCCGAAAATCAGTACGCCGGCCGAGTGGCCCAGCGTATTGACCAGCAGGGACTCGTTCACGGTCCAATCATATCGAACGGGTATAATCGGCGATTGCCGGCTCGATTCAAGACCGCACTATGGCTCATTTGGGTCGTGATCGCCGTCGCGCTGACCACCGGCATCGTTCGCTGGCACGTCGAATACTTCCGCAGCCCTGGACCGCAGGTCTACCGCGCTGCCTTGATCGCGTTGCCCCTGCTCGCCATCGCGGCTCTGGTCTGGGCCTGGGTGAGGAGACGGTTCCTTTGGCGATACGAGCTTGCAACCATCGTCGCGATCCCCGCGGCCGCTGGGCTGCTGCGCGAACCGCGAGCGACGATCGTGATCGCGATCCTGTTCGCTGCCTGCTATTGCGCCGGCCGGGCACTCTGCGACCGGTGGGGGTGGAGAACCGAAGGCCCTGCGGCGGACTTGGTGCTCTCGACTGCCGTGGGTCTCGCGTTGCTCAACACCGCTCTGTTCGCCAGCGGGCTGGCCCGGCTCTGGTACCCGTGGTTTTTTGCACTCATACTCTTGGCGCCGATTCTGGTTTTTTACCGTAATCTTCCGCGGCTGACCGAATCCGTCCGCTCAATCTTCGTGCGCTGGGGCGAATTGAAAGAGCTGCAAGGTCCGCTAACCGGAATTCTGATACCGTTCGCGGCCATCCTCGCGATCTGCACGACGGCGATCATGCTCGCTCCCACGCTGTCCTGGGACGCGATGAAAGAGCATTTGCCGCTGGCTCAGTATTACCTTCAGGTCCACGCACTCGAGCCCAAACCAGACCTCATCTATTCGTTTTTCCCGCAGGCCACTGAATCGCTGTTCGCGCTCGCCTGGGCGCTGGGAGCACAGCCTGCCGCGCAATTGATCACACCGTTGTTCTTCGGTCTAACGCTTCTGGCAATTTGGGTCATCGCGCGCGATTGCGGCGCCGACCCCGAAGAAGCCCTGGTGGGAGTCGTATTCGCGGCCTCGCTGCCCGTCCTGCACTGGTCTGAATCCGTGCCGAAGAATGATGCCGGAGTCACCTTCTTCTTGCTCTGTTCGCTCATCGCAGCATTGCGGTGGCGCGCGCGATCCGAATTCAAGTGGGTGCAAGCTGGAGTGCTGTTTCTGGCCTGCGGGTTTGCCACCAAGGACCTGGCACTGCTGGGCGCCATCCCTTTAAGCGTTGTTTTCCTTCGTGCCGTGTGGCGTCAGCCGCGACGTCTGCGGGCGATCGCGTCGCTCGCAATCATCTTCGCTTTCTTCGCCTTGATATGGACCGTGCGGCGCTATGTGCTCACTGGTAGTCCCATATTCCCTTTCGTGGCCGGCCAGCAGGTGATATCAGGCTGGCCGCCCGATCCCAGCATCAACGGAACCATCCTGCGCCTCTTGCGGCTGCCCTGGGACCTACACGTTCATGGACACGATTTCTCTGAAACCGTGCTCATCGCACCTCTCGGAATCGCGTTCGTTTTCTTCTGGCCGGTGTGGCTGCTTACGAAGCGGCGCCTGGAAAACGCCGAGCGTCTCTGCCTGGGTTTTGCGATCACGACTTTCCTGCTCTGGGGGCTGGTCAGTCCGTTTGTGCGCTACGCCGTGCCGGCCCTTGCGATCCTGGCGCTGTTGACCGGGATCCGGATCGCCCGGTTTGGGCGAACCTCCCCTATTGTCAAAGCCAGTCTGATGATCGCGTGCCTATGGGTCTTGGTGCCTGCGGTGTGCGCCGCCATGATCGTAGAAATCAATCTGCCGCAGATTCGCTATCTGACCGGCACGATCAGCCGCGATGAGTATTTGACGCAGGCGACGAATACGTATGCTTCTCTGGCGTGGCTCCGCGATCACGCGACTTCTTCCGAACGCATTCTCAGCTTGGAGAATTGCTCCGACGTCTACGCGCCCGAATTCCCGCGCTATCGCTCCGTGTGCGCCTTCCGCCCTTGGACGGCGCAGGAAGTGGAAGTCCACTTCCGGAGTGTGGATTTCCAGTGGTTGCTGGCGCCCCCAGGCGACCAGCCAGCTGACTTCGCAGCTGTCCACGCTACCGGGCGTTCCGCGATGGAACTGTACCGCGATTCCGATTTTGTGATTTACCGCCTGGCGCCCTAACGCGTCACTTCGGTTTTACGGCATGCCCGCCGAACTGCTGCCGCATCGCCGCCAGCATTCGCGCGCCGAAAGAATTCTCCTGCCGCGAACGGAATCGCATCATCAGCGACAAGCCGATTACCGGAGCCGGAACGGCGGTATTGATGGACTCTTCCACCGTCCAACGTCCTTCACCAGAGTCTTCTACCCAGGGCTGCAGATGTTCCAGGCCAGGATCTTTCTCCAGCGCGTTCGCCGTCAGATCTAGCAGCCAGCTCCGCACCACGCTGCCTTGCATCCACAATTTGGCGATGGCCGCAAGATCCAGCGGATACCGCGACGCCTGCATGATCTCGAAGCCTTCGGCGTAACCCTGCATCATCGCGTATTCGATTCCGTTGTGGACCATCTTCACGAAGTGGCCGGATCCCACTTCGCCGCAATACAGATACCCGTCCGGCGGAGCGAGCGTCTTCAGAATCGGCTCCACTCGCTGGAAGTCTTCTTTCTGCCCGCCCACCATCAGGCAGTAGCCGACCTTCAGGCCCCAGATGCCGCCGCTGGTTCCCGCGTCCATGTAATGGATGCCTTTGGGCTTCAGGGCTTCTGCCCGAGCGATGTCGTCCGTGAAACGGCTGTTACCGCCGTCGATAATCAGATCTCCGGGAGACAGGAGCTTGGCCAGCGCGTCCACCGTGTCCTGGGTAGGTTTGCCTGCCGGAACCATGATCCAAACCGTCCGGGGCGCCGGGAGCTGCGCCACCAATCCCGCCAGATCCTTGACTAGGGTCGCCTTCATTTCCTGAATTCTGGCGGCGTCCGGCGGAAAGGAATCGAAACCGATTACCTCGTGGCCGCCTTGCGTCAGGCGCTGCGCCATATTGCCGCCCATCTTGCCTAACCCGATCATTCCAATACGCATGGGATCAGTGTATCGGAAGCCGGTATCATGGAAGTATGAACGGCGTTAAGACTGCGCTTTTGCTTGGATTGTTGAGCGGCTTGCTGCTGTTCGGCGGCCAGATGATCGCCGGCAGGTCAGGCCTGCAGATCGCCCTGCTGATTGCCGTGGTGATGAACTTCGCCAGCTACTTCTTCTCCGACAAGATTGCGCTGGCTTCCTACTCGGCTCAGCCCGTCACTCCGGAAGAGAATCCTGAAGTCTACCGGCGTGTGTTCCCGCTGGTCCAAAACTTAGTTCAGCGCATGAATCTGCCGATGCCCAAGCTTTGGCTGATCCCCGATGCTTCGCCCAACGCCTTCGCCACCGGTCGAAACCCGGCGCACGCCTCCGTGGCATTCACCGCCGGAATTCTGCAGATCATGAATGATCGCGAGCTCGAAGGAGTCATCGCCCATGAGTTGGGTCACGTCCTGCATCGCGACATCCTCACCAGTTCCATCGCGGCTACGCTCGCCGCAGCCATCACGCACTTGGCGTATATGGCCATGTGGTTCGGCGGCGGCCGCAGAGACGATCGGGAAGGCAGTCCGTGGGGCGGTCTGCTGATGATGCTGCTCGCGCCGCTGGCCGCGGGCTTGATTCAAATGGCGATTTCCCGCTCGCGCGAATTCGACGCGGATGCGGCCTCCGCCAAATATACCGGCTCGCCCGACGGCTTAATCAACGGCCTTCGCAAGCTCGAACAGGGTGTCGAGCGAATCCCCATGAATGATGCCACTCCCGCAACGGCACACATGTTTATCCTGAATCCATTCCGGGGCGGCGGCATGACGCGCTTGTTCTCCACTCATCCTTCCACTGAGGATCGCATCGCCCGCCTGGAAGCCCTGCGTGGCGACGCTTACCGCCTGTCACCGGCTCGGGCGAACTGACGGATCCTGATTGAATCTCGTCAAAGTAAATCGCAAGGCTGCTGATCGCGCGGCCGGCGGCCACCCCTGGCTCTTTTCCAGTGACATCACCGATCGCGGCCACGCCCAGCCCGGCGACGCGGTCGGGGTAGCCGATCCCAAGGGCCGCATCCTTGGAGTCGCGCACTACAGTTCCACTTCGCAGATCGCACTGCGCCTGCTGACCAATAACCGCGAACCGATCGACCGGCCCTTCTTCCTCAGGCGCTTGAGCCAGGCCACCGCGCATCGCCAGCGCATCGTCGAAAACTCCAACGCGTACCGGATGGTCTTCTCCGAAGCCGATCTCCTCCCCGGCCTGATTGTGGATCGGTACGATCGCTACCTGGTGATGCAAACCCTCAGCCAGGGTATGGACCGCGCCCGGGACGTCATCGCCCACTGCTTGGGCGAGCTGCTGGAGCCCGCCGGAATCCTGGCGCGTAACGACGCCAGCGTCCGCAAGCTGGAAGGGCTGGCGTCTGAAATCGCGGTCTTGTCGGGCGAAATCCCCGAGCGCGTCCCAGTCGCGATGAACGGACTGAAGCTCGACGCCGATTTGCTGCACGGTCAAAAGACCGGCATTTATCTCGACCAGCGCGAGAATTACGTCGCCGCCGAACGCCACGCCCGAGGACGGGTGCTGGACTGCTTTAGCTCCACCGGTGGATTCGCGCTCCACACGGCCCGGCGCGCGGAATCCGTCGAAGCTGTCGAATCCTCGGTTCCCGCAATCGCCATCGCGGAATCCAATGCTCGTGCCAACAATATCGGAAACATCCAGTTTCGCAAGGCCGATGTCTTCGAGTTCTTAGCCGGACGTGACGGACGCTATTCCATGATCGTGCTGGATCCGCCGGCCTTCGCACGTTCGCGCAAGATGCTGGACGATGCTGCGCGCGGCTACAAAGAGATCAACCTGCGGGCGCTGCGTATGCTCGATCCGGGCGGGATTCTGGTTACCTGCTCCTGCTCTCATCACATGAGCGAGGCGATGCTGTTCCAGATCGTCGCCGAAGCCGCACTGGACGCCGGTAAAACCATCCGCGTCCTGGAGCGCCGGACCCAGGCCTCGGATCATCCCATCCTGCTGACAGTCCCCGAAACGCTGTATCTGAAGTGCCTGATCCTGGAAGTACTTTCGCCATAGATTCGTATAGACTGGAGGGCGATGAAAGCCCTTCTGCTGGCGCTCGGGGCGGGTCTTGCATGGGCGCAGAGCACGCCGCAACTCGAAGTCCGGGGCACCGTCGTCGAAGCGGGCGTCGGCGTCGGCGGAGCGACCGTGACTCTCTATCAGTTCGGGACCGAACCGGCGCTGGCGACTACACGAAGCGTTTTCGCCACCGCAGTAACCGATCCTCGCGGGACATTTCGCCTTCAGCCGACGCGCCTGGGCCAGTATTACCTCGAAGTCAAAAAAGAAGATTACTTCAACGCTAACTTCGAAGAGCACGGAGCCGGTTCGCGCGACGCCGCTGGAGATTCCGTGAACTTGACCCTCGAACGGCCTTCGCAGGAGTTTCGATTCTCGATGACGCGTTTGGGCGAGCTGCGCGGCCGCGTGATCGATGAAAACGGTACGCCCATGGCGGGCCTGCGTCTGATTGTGCATCCACCCGCATCCACTCCCTCGCCGGAATGGGCGGACGCTGTTGCGGATAAGGACGGATATTTTGCGGCCCCCAAACTCAAGCCGGGCACCTATCTTGTGCGGATTATGCCGCAGCGTGCTCCCCTCGAGATCGTGCCGCGGTTTTCCGCCACTGACTTGAAAATCGTAGACCAGGACCTGGAGACGTCCGAGTGGCCCGGAGGCGGTGAGGAGCGATCTGCTACTCCCGTACCCGTCAACCCGGGAGGTTCCGTGAGCGTAGGCACCATCACGGTTCGCAAGGCGCTGTACTATCGCGCGCACGTTTCCGTTCTTCCAGGCGATTGCCAACCCGGTGAGAAGTGGAGCTTTGCTGCCATCCAGCCAGCCGGTCCTGAGACTCCGTACATTCCGACCCTGGACGTTCCTTGCACGAAAGAGTTTCTGGTTCGCAACCTCGGCCCCGGTTCCTACCTGTTCGCCCTCACCAGCGGACGCAATGCCGAAACCAACAGGTGGGCGCATGCCCCCGTGGAAATAACCCGCGAGAATGTCGGCGTCGCGCTCACCATGTCTGCGGGTATGGATATCGATGGCCGGGTAACCACGGCGGACGGCACGCCCCTGCCGCCAGCCGTCAAGATGGGGATCGAGGTGATGCCAGACATCCAGGGGTTCACTGATTTTTTGTTGTTTGGCACCCGGCCGGTTACTCCGGATGCCCGTGGACGGTTCGTGATCAAAGGCCTGCAGGGTGATCGCCATCGGGTCACGGTGGAAGGGCCGGGTGGAAATTACTACGTCAAAGAAATTCGCCACAACGGTCTGGCCGCCATCGACGGGTTGATTAGGCTGGCCCCGGGTGCGCCGGCTCAATTGGAAATTGTGATCGATGATGAGTCCGCCTCCGTCACCGGACTGGTTACCGACGGCGGCAAAGCGGCCAGTGAGGCCGTAATCGCAGCCGTAAAATGGCCTGTGCCTGCGGGGGATAATTTGCTGTCCCTGCTCCGAAGCGCTCGCGGCGCCGCCGATGACCAGGGGAGATTTCGCATCGATGGATTGCAGCCTGGGGAATATCGAGTACTGGCTTTGCCGCGAGATGCGGTGAAGCGGCTCAACCCGGAGTCTTTTATCTCCCTCTTGAGTCGCGGTGAAAAGATCACTGTGGAACGTGGAAGCTCGCAGAGTATCTCGATAAAGATCGTCCAACCGTAGGAGGAATCCATGCGTCGCCGAACTTTTCTGCCCCTGTTGGCCGCGCCGCTCGCGCTGCTTCAAAACACAAGTGCCCAAAACACTGGCATCGTACCTCCGGTCCAGAGAAAGGGCCGGATCAAACAAGGCGTGACGCGCGGAGTCTTCGCCCGTGAAATGAGCCTGGAAGATTGCTGCCGCGAGGCTGCGCACCTCGGCATCAAGGGATTCGACCTGATCGGTCCGGCCGATTGGCCGTTGCTCAAGAAGTATGGACTGGTGCCATCGATGTATCCGCTGGGGCCCGGCGGAACCATTGCCGACGCGCTCAACACTCCGGCGAATCACGCCAAGCTCGAAGCATCTCTACGCGCGGCCATCGACGAATCCGCAGCCGCGGGAGTGCCCAACGTCATCACGTTTTCCGGCAACCGCCGCGGCATGGATGATCGAGTGGGCGCGGATAACTGCGTCACGTTCCTCAACAAAGTGAAATCTCAGGCCGAGGACAAAGGCGTCACCATCTGCATGGAGTACCTCAACAGCAAGGTGAATCACAAGGACTACATGTTCGACCACATCGCCTGGGGCGTGGATGTGATGAAGCGTGTCAACTCTCCACGCGTGAAGATCCTGTTCGATATCTATCACGCGCAGATTATGGACGGCGACGTCGTCCGCAACATCCGCGACCATTATCAGTACATCGCGCACTTCCACACCGGCGGGAATCCGGGGCGGCACGACATCGACGAATCGCAGGAGCTGAACTACCGCTTCATCATGCAAGCTATCGCGGATTTGGGATTCACTGGGTTCGTTTCGCATGAGTATTCTCCTACGCAAGGGCACGATCCAATCGCCACTCTCAACAAGGCAATGGAGATATGCGACGTTTAGTCGGGGCACAGGCGTTAGCCTGTGCGATAGTGTTCGGCCAAGCTGGGCCGTATCAGCGCCAGGAAGTGGACAACGCTGCAGCCTCGCGCGGCCGCCAAATGTACACGCAGTTTTGCATCAACTGCCACGGAGCGTTGGCGAAGGGAACTGAACAAGGCCCCGACCTGATTCGTTCGCCTTTGGTTCTGCGCGACCGGATGGGAGACCAAATAGGTCCAGCTTTGAAGAAGCTGGCGAATCACAAATCGGATCTGACGCAAGCCCAAGTGGGTGACCTGACTCATTTTCTGAAGGACCAGGTCGAGGCGACAGCAAAGAATCGCAATCCCGTGACTCCGCCGAATGTTCTCACCGGCAATGCGGAAGCGGGGCGAGCATATTTCAACGGCACGGGTAAATGCAACACATGCCATTCGGCGACGGGCGACTTTGCGGGCGTCGGGCGGAAATACAATCCGCTCGATCTGCAGCAGCGTTTTCTGTTTCCGCGCCGCAGCAAACCGATACAAGTCACTGTAACCGCCGCGGGCGGGCAACCGGTCACCGGATCACTCGAACGAATCGACGATTTCAGCGTCTCTCTGCGCGACGCCTTGGGCGAATATCGGGCATTCTCCAGAGAAAAAACCACCAGAGTCGATCTGAACGATCCGCTCGCGGTGCATAACCAAATGCTCGATCTTTACACCGACCAGGACATCCACAACGTGGTCCGATACCTGGAGTCTCTCAAATGAAGCTTGCTGTTTTTCTGTTCGCCGCGAGCGCCTTCGCACAGACGTCGTTTCCGGAAGCCTGGCCCAGCTACAACGGCGACCTCTCCGGCCGGCGCTACAGCACGCTTTCAAAAATCAATCAGTCGAACATTAACTCCCTGTCGCTCGCCTGGGTCTATCGCGTGAATCCCGGCCGCGCTCCGCAGGCGGGCGGCGGAAACGTCAACACCACCATCAAGGGGACGCCGGTGGTCGTCAACGGCGTGCTCTACACCACGATTCCCGATCACGTGTGGGCCATCGACGCGCGGACGGGACGCGAAATCTGGCATCACGTCTGGACGTCCAAAGGCGGCTGGCACATCGGCAATCGAGGCGTGGCTGTGCTGCGCGAGACGGTCTACGTCGAAACGCCGGACTGCAACCTGATCGCCTTGAACGCCAAAGATGGAAAAGAAAAGTGGCACACGCAGATCTGCGATCTGGAGCAGTTCTACTACGCCTCGGTCGCGCCGATTGTCGTGCAGACACGTCTTAAGAACCACGTCATTACCGGCGTCAGCGGCGACGATCTGGACATTCCCGGCTACATCGAATCGCACGATCCCGACACGGGCGCGCTCGAATGGCGCTGGTACGCGCATCCCGAGCCCGGTAGTCCCGAAGCCAAGACGTGGCCCAGCGTCGAAGCGATGCTGCATGGCGGCGGTATGACCTGGGTGCCCAGCACCTATGATCCCGATCTGAATCTGTTGTACTTTGGCACCGGGAATCCACAGCCGGTAATCGCCGGTCAGGGCCGCGAGGGATCGAATCTCTACACCGAGTGCATCATCGCGCTGAATCCTGATACCGGGAAGCTCCAGTGGTATTTCCAGCCATCGCCGCACGATACGCACGACTGGGACGCGGTGCAGACTCCTGTACTGTTCGACGGCGAAGTAAACGGCCAGCCTCGGAAGCTCCTCGCGCAGGCCAGCCGCAATGGATGGTTCTTCCTGCTCGACCGCGCGACTGGTCAACACATTTTGAGCAGCGAATTCGTCAAAACCAACTGGACTCTAGGCGTGGATGCCAAGGGCCAGCCAATTCCAAATCCGGCCAAGCAGCCGAAACTCGATGGTGCGCTGGTGACGCCGAATCAGGGCGGCGCGATCAACTGGCCCTCACCGAGTTTCAATCCGGAGACTGGCCTGTTCTACGCCAATGCCGCGCGCGCCTGGAGCGTGTACTATCTCTACGACGATGACGACAAGCCCGAGGGCTGGGGCGGCAACGATCGCGGCGGCGTCTCCGAGGCGATGCTGCAGGCGATCGACTATAAGACGGGCAAGATTCGCTGGAGCCACAAGTGGCCGGGCGGTGGTGGCGGTGTTCGATCCGGGCTGCTGAGTACTGCGGGAAAACTCCTGTTCGCAGGAGATCCTTCGGCAAACTTCGTCGCACTCGATCCCGCAACGGGCGATCCGCTCTGGCACGCCGCGCTGCATACCTCGGTTACGAACGGCCCGATCACATATGAGCTGGACGGAGTTCAGTATTTAGTGGTCGGGGCAGGCGACACACTGTACAGCTTCGCAATGCGTGCGAAGTAAAAGTAGGGCAGGCATTCTTGCCTGCCGCCGGCTTTCTAGCCGGCGTTATGCAACAAAACTACGGCAGATCGCCGCGGTACATGTGCTTCCCATCGCGATTGTTTTCCTGACAGATGTACTCGTACATCTCGTCGGTGGGATTCCACGGAATCGCCCAGCCGCCCGACCACTTGGCCGTGTAGGCGCCCGGATCGTCGATGGTCGCGATATAGCGCAACGTATCGTATTCGGGACGCTCGTAGGTCTCCGTAATCTTGAGGAATTCGGTGGTCGGAGGACCTTCGCGGCTGATCCAGAACCGCTGATTGTAGTTGGTAGTCTCCACCACCAACTTCTCGCCTTCCCAATGGCCGATGGAATAGCCGTGGAAGCTCGGATCGATGTCCTTCGGACGCGCGCGGCCGTCCATATAGATCGTCCGATACGTGTGCGGCCCGCCGACACCCATCATGTAAATGCGTTCGAGTTCGGGGACATCGACAATCTCAAAACCGTACGGCGTGTGATACAGCCGCGGCCCGCCTGACGACTTGCAGCGCACATGTGGATCGTCCGCCGTGTTGTTGATCCGGCGCGATTCATATAGTGCCCGCGCCCAAGCCTGGAAGGGCACGTCTTCGATCTTGAGATTCACCGGGGCATTGACCAGGTTGTTATCGATTCCGCCGCGTCCGTTGTTGAACAGCGTCGAGCCGGCGCCGCCGTTCCAAACGCCCTTTTCTCCCGGCAACGGGCCTAGCAGCACGTGTCCATCGGGGCCGTGCGGAGTCGGGCGGGATGGCGCGCGCTTGGCCTTGCCTTTGCCCTTGCCGAACTGGCCCTGTTGGCCCGGATTCTGCCCGGGAGGAGGCGGAATAATTCCCTGCCCAACGCCATTGTCACCCTTGCCCT